>Ga0315310_10001348_pt1 | contig 15486 bp, 20 predicted proteins | sample TDP5_MG_FD_203630 | JGI IMG/M metagenome (GOLD analysis project Ga0315310, IMG submission 203630) | Freshwater sediment microbial communities from Lake Towuti, South Sulawesi, Indonesia - TDP5 | ecosystem: Environmental > Aquatic > Freshwater > Lake > Sediment | place: Indonesia: South Sulawesi... | reverse complement strand
CACTGACGAAGCGGCGTCTTATCTATGCCGCCGATATCCTGGCTGTCAAGGAACATATAGTTCCCAATGGCGGCGCCCTTCCTGATGAACTGCTGGGCTGACCACTTGACCGGGGTCATCCTGCTCTGGGGCAGGGTCTCCCAAGCCTCCGGGACTATCACCACGATGTGGTCCAGGTTCTGGAAGATGTACTCAATGGTGCTGGCGATAACCAGATGCTGTGTCTCCAGCCGCATATTACTTAAATCCATAACATTGACGCCTTCTGTGAGGACAAGCTTGTCAGAGAATACCCACTTCTCCAGCTCGGGAATGACAATCTCTAGGTAGGCGGACAGCTTCTCAAAGACAGACTTAAGGAAATCCTTCTTGATTTCCTTAGCCATTTTCTGGGCGGCTTGATGGATTCCCCGGAGATCCTGCCGTCCCTTGCAGACCTGCATAATGCCCCACCGCATCCCCGGCTCGTATTTTACCTTTTCGCCCAGGGCCACATTGACCAGGCCTTCCACAAACTGCCAGTCAGCCCGCGGTTTATAATAGGGCGTGACAGGGTGGCACCTAGTGAAACCTGCCTCGCCACGCTTGGTGATAAAGGCGATGGCCTTTAGTCCGGAACGGGTAATCAATGCCTCCAAGGTTGTTGTCTTTCCGGATAGCTGGGTCATGCCAAATATGGCCAGATGATGAAGGGGGATATAGACAGGTTCACCATTCGGAACAGAAAAACCAAGTAAAATCTGCCCGTTCATTAGCGGTTACCTCCTAAAATCGCCTCGCTTTAAAGGGAGAATCTGTTTTCTCCTTGGGCAAGTCTTTTTTGGCTAGGCTGACCATATCTTCGGCCTTAAGATTGCAGCGGAGCGTAAGCCTTTTCTTTGCCGGCTCAATCAGCAGGTCGGAGTTGTAGCCGTTCTCATTAAGCTCAACAACCAGCTTCATCAATGCCTCAATTGCGGTCATCATCTAACTTACCTCCTTTAGCCTCTCCAGCCCTTCTTTTTCCTCCACCTTGGGACAGAACTCCCGAAGCCTCTTAAGCAACTCCTCCACCTTCCACCAGGGCGGCTCGGGGAGGTGGTTGAAGTAGTTGTCGGCTCCGACCTCAACTATATCGGGCTGGAGCATCCTTACCCAACTGACTAGAACATCCAGGTCAAAGTCCATTATCGGCTCAATAGAGAGAAACTTATGGTTATGAGGATAGCCGGTCAAATATCGGAACCGGTCAATAGGGGGTGGTGCCTTGCTTAAACCATAGTTACGGTTGCTCTCAATAGTGGTTCCAATATAAACATTAACTGGCAAAACAATTCCCCAGTCCTGTCGCCAGATATATAGCTGCTCAGGGTTCTTCGTCTGGATCAGGAAGTCGGTCTCAGGAAACTCCCGGATTCTGTTCAGTATTCTCAAAAACTGCTCCCTGGTGGCATAGGCGATATCCCCCATGTAGGCCACGAAGATAAAAAGCCCGGGCTTAAACCGACGGCTGAGCTCTGCCTCAATTAACCTGGGGGTAAAACCGTCTTGGTATCTGGGGAGGCGACGGAATCGGGTCAATGCCTGCTTGCGGGCACAGCAATAGATACAGTTAAATTCACACCCCACATACACATTCCAAGTGCGTTCTATACTCTTAAACATTCGGCTCATTGCACTTCACCATTCCTTTCTAGATACCTCTCCTCTAGCTTTAGCGGCATCCCGCTTCCTCCCGTTCCAATAGGTTTTGCTATTTACGTGGCTTACGGCCTTCCGCTTCGTTGTGAAGATCTCACCGCAGGTGCAATGCCACCGACCGTAGCTATCCTGTTTGAGCTCGTGCTTGCTAATCACCCTCCAGCCTCCTAGTCTTTATCGGGTTCCGGTAGTAGCCGCATTCAAAATTGTCGCAGGTCAAGATATGTATACGCTGCCCCATCCCTGATTTGCTCCATGGTATGTCTATCAAAGGCCAACCACAGCCAGCACAGGCCTCTACCTTACCTTTCTCTCTTGGCTTATTCTGGTGCTCAGCTTTAGGAATAATATGCCTAACAATCCTCGACACAGTGCCGGTAGACAAGCCAAGCTCTGAGGCGATGTCAAAAATAGATTCGCCATGCTGCCGCAGCTTAGCAGCCTGCTTTTTAGTCTTCTCACTTGTAACTTTTCCCTTGGGCATTAGTCTATTTTCTCCAGCCTCTTTATCTAACCAGCCTCGCCAGCCCGCCTTCGCCGCCTAGCCTTTCTACACTCAGGACAATGCTTGGGTTGGTTTTCAAAGCCCTTGGCCTTGAAAAATTCTTGCTCACCAACTGTCCAGGTGAACTCTTTGCCACAGTCCTGACAGATTATTCGTTTATCTTGCATTTCTAACTTCCCCCCTCTCATTACCTATAGCCCGCAGGCTTATAGGGATTTTGGCCGTAATCAATACGCTTGGTTTCTAATTTGCCGCCACATAAGCGACATTGCTTCCAACTCATAGTTACTCTGTCCTTGGTGATAGCCCAGCCACAGCCAGGGCAAAAAAGGACCATTTCATAATCTCCGTCCGCATCTCTATAGCGTGGAATCGGCATTTTCAATCCTCCAGTAATTTTTGGGGTGCCGGACCTTTTTCTTTCCTGGCTTGGCGATAGGGCTTCTGCCTCTCATACTCTGATTGATAATGCTCCCAGTTGACCAACTCAATGCCCCGGGCAGTCTCTTTAATCCTACCCGATGTTTTGCATTTCTCTAACGTTTGCTCAAGCAAGGTTAGGTCAATATTGAGTAACCCCGCTATGTAGTTATGGGGATAGGGGGTAGTTTCATTGGCTGAGATAACTCCCGGCACACGGCAGTTGCCAGCTAAAATTATTAAGTCATACCAGACGCCGCGCTCAGCAGGGGAAAACTCAAACCTGATAGTCCCCTGAAGGCACTCATTCACCCACATTTTTACCCAAGTTCTGCGCCATCTTGATTTAGGCACGAGTGCCTCCTTGTAACAGTAGCTGTAACTTTGTGAGTAACCTATCAATAACTATCTATATAACTTTTTGAGTAACCCTTCTCCTTCTCCTTCTCCTTCTGTATATATATCTGGGGGGTAAGGAAAGTCTGAAAACCATAGGGGGGCTATTCTTATCACCACAAGTCCATAGTTTTCTGCGCTACCTTGTTTTGTATCTCCTTAACGAATTTCTCGGCTTGTTCCCGGGTAAGGCGGGAGAGCACATCACTGAGCGAGCCCTTGGTATCCACCTTGAAATTAGTTGCGAGCCAGCTCTTTGCTGTGTCTTCAGTCCATTTAAGGTCTTTTAATGTTTCGCTGAGCCAGGTTAGGTCAATGTGGAAGCCCTCTCCCTCGACAGCCTCGACCGCGGGCGGCGCACCGGCGGATTTTTGGGTTTTTGCCTCCGTTGGTGAACCACCCGCGCCTTGCTCTTTTTCTCCCTTCCCCACCCCAGGCACGGTTGTTTCACCAACTCCGGTCTTAGAAGGCAGTACGGTATATTGAACCTCAATTGTTGTGGTATACGGCAGCTCCTCCAGGATTGGTGCCGGGATATGATATCTTTGCTTCAGAGCAGCTGCCCGGGCTCGCTTGAATACTATCTTCTGAGGGTGGATGTGGACCACTGGGGAGCGGAAGCCTCTTCCTGTCACATCATCAACCTGCTCACTGATGACTGCCGCTCTTTCCTTCTTGGTCACTACCCCCAAGCCGACCAGGGGGGTGTCCAGACCCTCAAACTTGGCCTGGCACTCAACTACAAGGTCGCCAGGGTCAAAGTCGAGTGCCTCCTTTTCCGGCTTGCCAAAGACCTTATAGCTATAGCCCTTAAACTTGTCATCCTGGGACGCCTGGCGGTCAACCCACTCTATAGTGATGTAAGGGTTGCCGTGATAGGGGATGCAATCCCTTATCGGCTCCAACTGGTGGGCGATGCACCAGCGGGCGAAGTCCAGGGCGGCTTGCGCGGTGGTTAGGTCTTGTGGGAACTTGGCCTTAACGTAGGTCGATAGCTTATCAGCATCTTGTTTTACTACTAGTGCTTTTACTTCATTTTGCTCTGTCATTTTCCTCCTCTCCTTTCTCTCTATAGAGTCCTTGATAAAGGACGGCAGCTCTTCTCCATCCTTCCACATCTTATATAGGCTTTTGATCAGCACCACCTTGTCATGGGTGGGATCCACCGGGCACCTGATAACGTAACTGTCAATGCCCCACTTGCCCCCCCAGGGCAGGGTGAGGGATGCCCCACACTCACAGGTGCAGGTGTCAACAATCTTCCTGCCCAGATCATAGTCCACCATTATCATCATGCCCATCCAAGGTAGAGTATGCCCTCATCCCCGTAGAGCTTCTTTATCCTCTTGTAATCCGCCGGCATCAAGTCGGTGTTCTCACCATTAGGGTTCGATTTGGTTACTTCAATCAGGACCTTGTTTGAACCCAGACCAATTCGCATCTGGATATCAGGGATGGCTGCTGGCAAGTCGGGGAAGATAATATCCTCAAACCACTCTGGGTGTTCCTGTTGCTCCCTGTCTAATGAGCGCACTAGTACGCCCACGTAGTTTTCTTCAACTTGTTCCCCAGCCAACATCTTGCAGACCTGGCTCAGCCCCAAACATACCTTGGCAAATACCTCATTTCTTTCCATTTCCAGTAGCGATTCCCTGGCACTGCTTTTGAATAGGTGACCGAAAGCCTCGAATGTGCTTGAGAACTCCAAGAACCTATCTCTACGGCTCAATACCCTTCTCTTCCTTCGTTTTACTTCCACCTCATTCCTCCTTTATTTCCTTACCAAGGTAGAGAATCAACCATTTCTGTAGACGTCGGTAAATAGCTCTGTAATCTGATTCTGGAATGAAAAAGTCAGGTTTAGGCATATATAGTTTGTCAATCAGTTCGCGATAGAAATATTCGCCAGTGGCGGGGTTAGTGATCTTGATTAACCATCCGATTTTTTGGGGGTCATATAGACGGTCGGGGTGCCACTGAGCTAATGCTCTGAAACGACAGTCGTGATAATCCACTAGCCGGGTTGTGAAAGGCTTAATGCCATCCCTCTCCATTTCAAAGAGGGGAGACACCGTCTTGAACTCAATGACTTTGATTTTAATCTTCACAGAATAGCGCCAAGGAAGCCTCCGCCTTTAGGCGGGGGAGGAATTGGCGCATACCCCCTTTCTTAATATGCTATTGACAGTTTTTATCAATAATGCTATACTGGGAATATGAAACAGACACTGATAATTAAACTTGCCCCCACTGAAGAGCAATATGGCTCTCTCCTTCAAACAATGGAGCGGTTTAATGAAGCCTGCAACTTTGTTGCTGGCATTGCCTTTGGACTTAAAACAGCCAATAAGATACGCCTTCAGAAGGTTGCTTATCAAGATGTTAGAGGTTTCGGACTTTCTGCCCAGATGACCATCCGGGCTATTAGCAAAGTCTCCGAAGCCTATAAGAGAGACCGCTCTATTAAGCCTACCTTTAAGCCCCATTCGGCTATGGTCTATGACCAGCGCATCCTTTCCTGGAAGGGATTGGATAGGGTCTCCATTCTTACTTTGAAAGGTCGCCAGATTATCCCTATCAGGGTCGGAGCTTATCAAGAAGCTAGAATTAACAGGGTTGTCAAGCAGTGTGACCTTATCCTTCGTAAAGGAATCTTCTATCTGGCAGTTACTGTTGATGCCCCAGAGCCTACCCCAGATGACCCCACCGGGGCACTGGGGGTCGACCTGGGCATTGTCCACCTTGCCGTTGACAGCGATGGCGAGTTTTATTCCGGCAAAGAGGTGGATAAGGTTAGAAAAAAGGCTGATAAGCTTAAAGCATCGCTTCAGAGCAAAGGAACTAAGTCGGCTAAGAGGCATCTTAAAAAGCTTTCTGGTAGAGAAGCCAATTTTAGACGGAATACCAACCATATAATCAGCAAAAGGCTTGTGTCTAAGGCTAAAGACACACAGAGGGCTATTGCCCTTGAAGACCTCAATGGCATTAGCTCTCGGACAACGGTTCGTCATAGCCAGAGGCGTAGACATAAGTCTTGGGCTTTCTACCAGCTCCGCCGGTTTATCGCCTACAAGGCTAGGCTTGCTGGGGTGCTGGTCAGATTGGTTGACCCCAGACACACCTCTAAAACTTGCCCTCGTTGTGGTTTTGTCTCTAAATCCAACCGTCAATCTCAATCCTCCTTTGTTTGCAAGCTCTGTGGCTTTCGCCTCAACGCAGACCTTGTTGGAGCTATCAATATAGCTCAAAGGGCTCTTGTCAGCGAGCCTATCGTCTCGCCCTCTCCACTGGGGATGAGGGTAGGGACAAGCCCCCTGCTTTAGCTGGGGGTGGTTGACCTGTCACCTTCTTTTTCTCTTTCGCCTTCATTTCTATTTCAGCTGCCCGCCAGAGAAGCAGCCCGAAGTCTTGGGCGTGACTTCATAGTGGGTCCGCTCCTATCTTTAGGCAGGCACTTTCCATCTCGTTGACCAAGTTAGCGAGGTTAGCAGTGCTAGCATGGTTATTCATCGCCTGATATAGTTCCCGTAGCTTCCTAATGGCTGGTATGTTGAACTCTTTGGTCCGATTGGGTTCGCCGTCAGCCTTATCAAAGAGGTAAGCAGTAAAACCTAGGTTCTCAATGTAGATGAGGATATACCGGGCTATCTTTCTGAACTCGACCTCGCTACTCTCGCCCTTTAAGAATCTCATCACCTCTTCCTGGGTAAGCAGCCCGCTGTGTCGCCAGTAGGCATTGGGGAGCAGGAGCCGGGTGATGAAATCTCTCATCTCGACCTGGGACACTTCAACTTTTTTGCCGTTGGCCAGTATGAAATTCATTTCTATCTTACCCTCCCCAAAGCCCACGACTTGCCAGAAACAATATTGTGTATTTGGGATTTCGAAATACGAAACTGGCGAGCTAGCCTTCTGACCGTGGTGTTTTCCTGGGAGTATAACCGCCGAATTTCAAGAACTTGGTCGGAGGTCAATTTAGCACTAGGACTATCTTCACCCTTATAGGACCGCCTGTTACGTTTATTCTCTATAGGGGCTACCAAACGTAAATTAGAAATTCTATTATCATCATGAATGCGGTTTATATGGTCTGGCTCAAAACCGACTGGAATAGGCCCGTTTACGGCTATCCAGACTATACGGTGAGCATAGAGTTGAACAATGACCTTATCTATATATAGCTTATGGACGATATAGCCTTTAATCCGTGCTCCAGGTAATTCAGTCAGTTGTCCTGCTTTGCCCCGGACTCTACGGGAGTATATCTTGCCAGTCTCTGCATCAACTTCTATATGACCATCTGCCAACGCTTTCATTATGAAACCATCTTTATTTCTTAAACTTAACTGCACGGGAGTATGATTCCTCCTCTGGTAGACCTCGGTGTCAAAGAGACTGCTCATTTTTACTTCCCTTCTCTTTCACTTCCTTGAGACGTAGGCTTCTAAGCCAATCGGCAATCTGTGTACTATCATATTTATCCCTATCAAAGGTAATCCTGCCGATAACATTGCAACCATCAAACAAATTACCTGGGTCAACACCTTTCTCTATAGCGAGAACAAATGGCTTCCTCAGAGCCTTCGCATAGGCAATTTCATCCTTGTGTTGCCCTTCCCCCATATATGCCTTGGTGACTAGGGCAAGGAAGATATCCGATTTTTCTATTTCATGAGCAGTAGCTAAATTCATATTTTCTCCTTTCACAATCAGTTACTTTTAATCTAGCCCTCTTCCTCTACCTTAATATGGGCGGATGCTATCGCATCAGCAGAAGCTAATTGCACAAGCAGTCTGTCACATATCGGTAAGCTCTCCAGAATATCCCTTGCCTTACACCTACCTTTGTCAGTGAGGCCAATCTCCTGCCTATCCTTAGAGAACTCAATATAGCCTAAAGTCTCCAGCTGTTGAAAAGCCCACACAATCTCGATTTTGGAGGTGCGCCCCTCGTATTGACAGGTTATCGTTTCTCACTCCTCCTTTATTTCCTCACCCAGATAAAGAATCATCCAGTGTATCACCCGCTTGCCTCCTCAACCATTTCTGACAATGCTTCTAACCCCTCACCTATGGTCATGTCCTCGGGGAAAATCCCATCGGTTTTCACCATCAGCGGAATTAGAGCCGTATCTATCAACCGGAGCTCTTCCTCGGTTAGCTCAGCGCCTTTATCTTTTTTATCCAGTAGCTGCTTCGCTTGCCTGAAGATGTTGTTATTCACCTTTGACTATTGCCTCGGCCTCTTCTACGGCTTTTGCCTTATCAAAGAAACTCTCCTGGGCGGCAGTGTGGGCAGCCCGGAGAGGGGTGAACTGGTGATGCTTGGTGGTGATATCAGTGAGGTTGAGTTCGGCATATTTTTCAGTAGTGGTAATACGCCTGTGCCCCATGAGATTTTGTAGCGAACGGAGGTCACCGCCACTTACCAAGTAGCCTTTACCGAAGGCGTGGCGGATGCGGTGGGCACCAAGCTTTGGTCCCTGGATACCGGCCTTTCTCATGTGGGTGCTCACCGTCCTGTAGACAGAGTTTCTGGTCATTGGCTGCCCTTTATGACTATAGAAAACAGCCTCACCCTTCTCATCTTGAGCCATTAGAGCAGCAAGCAGTCTCCTTGTGTCCTCAGAGATGGGGATTTCACGCTCACCAGTCTTGCCACGGACGGTAACCGTATCTAGTTTGATGTCCTGCTTACGTAGCCCGGCCAGTTCACTAGACCGCATACCGGTGTCTATCAGGAGCGTCAAGATGGCCTTATCTCTAAGGTTTGCCGCTGAGTAAAGGAGCTTCCATAGCTCTTCAGCCTCTAGGGTAGCTCTCTTCTTTTCCTCGCCACGTGGTCGCTCTACCAGGTCTATGGGGTTAGCTAACTTATGGCGCTTTCTGAGGAAGCGGTAGAAGGCCCTCAGAGCGTTAAAGTGGTTCTGCTTTTCTGCTGGTGAACAGTCCAGGCTAGCTAGGTGCGCCTCAATCGGCTCTGGTTTTTGGGGGAGTTCTGGGCATGAGCGAGCGAATCTATAAAGCCTTTGGCAATACCATTTTATGGTTAGCGGGCTTCGGTCTCCAGCGATGCGAGACTGGATGAACTCGTTGATAGCCGCCTCTGTCTTCACGGCACACCTCCACCACATTCCGGCAGCATTTGAGGGTTAATGATATTGTATTCCCGCCCTATTGTCGGGGACAGCAAAAAACCAGCGGGCCAAAGCTGAACTGACTGGTACTTTAGTAGGGGTCTGGGGGGACTTTCGTTAGCAACAGAAATACTACTTCTGTTGCATTCCCTGTAAAAAGGCCTTTGACCAAGACCCAGAGAAGTATCTAAGTACCTGATTAAGAGTCTTCGTGCGAGTTTCACTCTATCCACCTTTTTCTCTGGCTTTCTCTTCGATAGCTTTCCATGATGCCTCAGGGTTATTTAGGTCAAAGTGTACTATATCCTTCTCCTTCACCTTAGAGGGGATATAATCTACCTCAACCCATATCATTTTATGTTGGGTGGTTAACTCGGGGAAGCCAGGAACCGGGATATGCTCAGTCTTTACCACATCCAGAAATTCCTTGCTTAAGAGGAATTTCTGGGAGCCAGTGTATGGCAGGCGCACATGGTCGCCACTCTTTGTGGTGAAACACAGGAACATTCTAGCACCGGGTAAATCTGAATCTTTGGGTATGGGTGTTGTTTTACCTGTTTCCAAATCTATATAGGTGTATTCGTCATTATTTCCCATTTCTCTCCTACGGCGCAGGCGTAGCAGTTGGTGAGCTCTCCAGGATGTCTTTGGCTATTCTGACCCAGTTTTCATCGAAATAGCGCACTGATTGCTTGCCGGTGTTATCAATATAGGTTGGTCTGGGGAAGATGCCTCGCTCGATGCGAAGATTAAACTGGAAACGACTAAGGCCAAGTCTCTTATGGGCTTGTGTGGCTGTGAAGTACTTGTGAGCTAATTCTAGCTTTGGAGTCGGCATGGTTTTGTAAGACTACCACATAGCCAGCAGTTTGTCAAGCCCGTTGTGGCACAATCCCCAAAGGAATCAGGGCTGATTTTCAGTACCGACTAGCCTTGCCAGGACCTTCTTTTGCCCTTTTTACCTTCAGTGTTCCCTTATCCATTGAATAAGGTCTTCTATTAAGAAGACCCGCTTTCTACCAATCTTATGAGAAGGAAGCCCTTGCCCCATGAGCTTATACAGCGTGTCGTGGCTAATGTTAAGAAACTCCTGTGTTTCTTGGAAGGTATAGAATATCCGCTCAACTTTCTTCGGTTTTTGTCGGATGGTAATAGCCTCCTTCTGAGATAAAAACTATTGACAATACCATAACTAAGGGAAAAAGGCAAATGTCGCATTTGACCGCAATTGTCGGATTTTAATGGTTTTAGGTGGAAACCCCTTGACAAAGATAGATTACAGGTGTATAATATCCCTATGCAAACCGTCCTTATCAGGGTGAGAAGGGAAACCAGAGAAAAACTACATGCCATGAAGTACCCGGGGCAAACCTTGGACGGTTTTATAACGCTGTTGATTGAATTGTGGGAAAAGGCGAAGAAGGAGCCTGTAGCAGTGAGAAGCGGACAGGAATAAAAATAAGAAGAGACCTGCGGCAACAGGTCTCTTCTTTGTATTGGCGGTCGGGGGTACCAACCACCACCTTATTTATTTTAGCACTTTCCGGTCGCCAGTAAAAGTCTAATTTATACACAAGGAGAGTAATGGCAGTAGAGCAAGAGGGGGAAATTCGGGATATCGGTGGTTTCGTTAAAGAAGTGATGCGCCGACGGAATAAGAAGCCGGCGCAACTTGCTCGTGATATAGGTGTCAGCCATGCCACTATCCTCCGCTGGCTTTCCGGCGAGGATATTCCCCGTACTGAATCCTGTAGTAAGCTGGCGAGATACAGCGGCTGGCCCCTGGCGGATGTTCTTGCCCTAGCCGGTCACATACCAAATAAAGCTTTTACGCAGGCCGCGGAAGAATTGCCTGAGTTCCGTGAATACGCTCAGAGAAAATACCCAAAGTTATTGGATGAAGATGAGGTTTCTATGATTGAGGTTCTGATTGAGCGCCGAAGAGATAGATAGCCTAAGTGATGACTTACCCATTGCATGAGGTAATGAGATGAGGTTTTGCCCTGGCGAAAGATGTGAGCACTACAGCATGGCTACCAAGTATCCACGCCAGTGCTACTACGAGCCCCAGTGCTGGAGGGGATACCTAGACTTAATCCTAGCTTTAATAAAACTGAGATTTAGATTCGGAAGTCAAGAAAGGAGGTGATGCCTATGAGAAATAAAGGGCGGTGGGGAGGAATAAATAGAAAGGAGGGAAAAGGTGAAAAGTAAAATTTTTAGTATCTTTTTTGCCGTGGTGCTGGTGGTAAGCTTCAGCCTAGTGATGGCAGTGCCAGCGGGAGCGGCCGGACCGGGAACACCCCTCAACGTAATTCCGTTCACACTTGAGGCTGGCGGAGAGGGTTGCACAGCTCAGTGGGTAACAGCCGAAAAGCATACCGGAAGCAGCTCAGTCAGACTCTGTAACCCCGCTGGTGATTTTGATGCGAATTATGCCGAGGTTGCTTTGCCGCTTGCACCCGGCACACCCCTCAGCAGTATAGATATGAGTATCACCTCGTTCTATTGTAAGACTACCAGCGCTTGGACACCGTATTTCATCTTCCGCTTTGGAGATGGAACGGGCATCAACACCGATGCCACAGCGGGTGCTGGTTATACCACTTGGGCTCAGTATGTTGCTTCCAGTACGCCACAGTGGCAATGGCCTGATGGTAACTGGCATTCTTGGGATGAGACGCTGGCAACATATGGTGCCACTGTTGTTACCACGGTTCTGGTGGAGCTTTCGGGGCTACCTGCTGGAAGTTACACTGCCTACGTTGACGACATCGAGATAAACGGCACAACCTACTATGGTCTTATCCAGGATGCCATTAATGCTGCTCAGGATGGCGACACTATCCTAGTGGCGGCGGGGACATATAACGAAGATGTCACCATTAATAAGAGCCTCACGCTAATCTCGACCAATGGAAGTGCGAGCACCACTATCAATGGCCAGAGCACAGGCTGGACCGGTGCAGTCAAGATTACCGCTAATGATGTAGTATTCGGCGGAGATGGCTCTGGCTTCACCGTTAATGGTGCCGGTCAGGCTGCTGTTTACTTCGCTGGAGGTATCTCAGGGTGCTCAGTAGTGGGCAACGAAATAGTGGCAGCTTCGGCGAAGAATGCCCTTGTTACTGAGGGTGGCCAGTCTAACCATACTATTAGCGGCAACACGTTCAGTGGCACCCCCGCAAGCCAGCTTGTGTATGTAAATGGCCAGGCAAGCGTTCACGTTGCCTCAACGAATGTGGACTTCATCGAGAACACATTCTCTGGGACTGCAACCGGACCAGCACTTGGCCAAGAAGCCACCGATAGTGCAATTAGTGGTAATACCTTTGCCACTGTAACCGGCTATGCAGCTCTGGAGCTTTGGGGTACTGGTAATACTGTCACCGGTAATAACTTCACCGCCGACCTACCAGCAAATGGCCTGTATGTGTTAGACAATCCTGGCACGTTGAACATAGCCGCAGCTCTCATCGATAACACCTTTCTGCGTGCCGTGGTCGTTGAGCGCAGTTCCCTACTACCCAAGATCTGGGCCAACATCCAGCCTGCCATCAATGCCGCCGGTCCCGCTGACACTGTCATTGTGGCGGCGGGGATATACCCTGGAGACATTCGTATTGGTAAGGCTTTGACGGTTGTATCCACTGACGGAGCCGAGGAAACCATCATTGATGGTACCGGTAGCTACATAGTTATCATAAGCCATTCAGATGTCACGTTTGATGGCTTCACGGTGACTAACCCAGAATATACAGGCGGGGCTGATGCATCCGGGATTTTGGTTGAGTCGGTAGGAGGGGTACCGGTCAGCAATGTGCGCATCCTCAATAACATCGTGACGCAGGTAAGGAGCGAGACCGGAACCCCAAGTATGTTTGGGGCGACCGGTATCAACATTGGCACTCACCCATTGAGCGACATCGTTATTTCAGGCAACACCATCACGAACATAAAGAACCCGGGAGGGTACCCAGAAGGTGCGCAAGACCACACCTGTGGCATAAATGTATGGGACGGTGCTGAGGGCGTCGTTATACGGAAAAACACGATATCGGATATAAAGTATAACGGCATCATACTGGAATACGCCAATAACGTCCGGATAGAAGAGAACGCGATTACGGGGTGTAAGACGGGGATAAGGGTGGAGCCATACGAGGGAGCCACTGTATCGAATGTGATGGTCAACCTCAATAACATCCTAGGCAATGTGACGTATGGTGTGTATAACGGCAGCACTGGCACCCTCGATGCCACCCGCAACTGGTGGGGCGCGGCAACCGGTCCACACCACCCTACCTTGAACCCCGGCGTAGTCGCTAACATGGGTAATGCCGTGAGCGACGATGTCGTTTTCAGCCCCTGGCTGTATAAGACTCAGGAGACCATTGTTCCTACCAAGGAGCCGGCCTATGCCCAATCAGTAGTCCTGGATAATTTTGGTGCTTTTGCCTGGAATACCTTCTCCGCACCCATCTTCCTTGATGGCTCGGCTGATACCTGGGCGGAGCTGTATAACCTTACTAGCCTAGACTACAATACGGCTTATCGCTTTGATTTAGCTACCCAGAGATTCGTGAACCTTACCGCTACCGACACATATGCTATAAACCCCGGTGAGGGCTTCTTCATAAAGATGAACACTGCCGGCAGCTTGCCCATTCTTTACAGCACCGGAGTCAACTTAATGCCCTCAAGCCGACCGCTAACCGTTGATTGGAACCTAATTGGTCTGGCTAGCATGGAAGATTTGGAGGTAAGGGCTGCGCTCTTCAGCCTAGCCGGCGATGGTCAGGTAGTTAGCCCAACAGGGAATATAAGGCCGGGAGCAGTGCCGACTGGCAGCATGATATATGTTGGTGAAGGCTACTGGGCATATATGCTCCACGAAAGGACACTGGTCGGATTTACCACGACGCCGGTTAACTGGATACCATAACTTAAGATTTTGGGAGGGGGGTTAATTACCCCCTCCCAATAGGAGGTAATTATGAAAGGAAAGTTGAAGCTAGCCTTATTTAGTTTTGTAATTATAGCCCTCCTGCTCGGGGCAAGCCCAGCCTTAGCTGTACCAGTTTTGCCCCATGCCTTTTATGGCACAGTGAAGATAAATGGTGCAGATGCTCCCGTAGGTACAGTGGTTAGTGCCAAGGCTGGTCGGCTGGATTGCGGCAGCTACACCATTAAGGTTGCCGGACGTTATGGAAATCGGGATCAACGTGACTACCTCACCGTCCAGGGAGATATTTCAAATGGGGCTACCCTAACCTTCTATGTAAGGGGAATTTTGACTGATACTGGCACCTTTTCAGCTGGGGGTGGACCAAGTGAGAAAAACCTAGCCCTGGAAATCACCCCCCAGTCGATAACTGGTAAGGTAGAGGAAACTGTACCTCTAGGGCAGACAAACTATGTTATCGACGCTTCAGTTGAGGCGCAAACCACAGTCACTGTGTCCACCACTGCCGAGGTCACCATCACAGTAGAAAAGTATGCTAGTAACCCTCACCCCGACGTGCCACTGCCGGCAACTATGCTGCCACGCTATATTGACATCAAGATTGATAACCCAGACGCCATTCTCTGGCCGATGCATGTTGAGCAGACCTATACCGATGCTGAGGTAGCCGGGTTGGTGGAGTCTTCCCTGGGTATGTATTACTTCAAAACTGCTGATAATGCCTGGCACCGGTGCTCAGATACCGGTGTAAATACGACGGCTAATTACATCTGGGCGAATATGACCCAAGACGAGGCCTCAGGAAGCCCGTTAGCCCTCGGTGGAAGAGCAATAGCGCCATCTGGTGGAGGGGGAGGTGGACCACCACCGGCACTGCCTCCAGGAACTACCGATGTATCACCTTTTGTTAGTGCCTATGGAGTATTTACCAGGTCAGTCATTGCTGAGTCTGCAGATTTTATATGTCGTCTAACTATTGAGGTCGGCACCAAAGGTCTTACTAAGGACAAAGACCCCTTGAAGGAAATAACGATGGTGGAGGTAGGAAAACCCCCAGCACCACCGGGAGATGCCTGTATTATCGGGTTAGCCTATGACCTAGGTCCCGATGGAGCTACTTTTAGCCCACCGATAGCCTTAACCATAAACTACGACCCGAAGAGCTTACCTGCAAGTGTTGCCGAACAGGCTTTGTATCTTGCTTACTGGGATGGCTTAAAGTGGGTCGCTCTAGAGACTATGGTCAATGCCGAGGCGAATACGGTATCCGGCAAACTAAGCCACTTCACTATCTTTACCGTTATTGCTCCCATACCGCCTGCGCCGGTACCGGCTGCTTTTTCGGTATCCAATCTGTCTATCCAGCCCACAGAGGCTCAACC
>Ga0315310_10001347_pt1 | contig 15498 bp, 15 predicted proteins | sample TDP5_MG_FD_203630 | JGI IMG/M metagenome (GOLD analysis project Ga0315310, IMG submission 203630) | Freshwater sediment microbial communities from Lake Towuti, South Sulawesi, Indonesia - TDP5 | ecosystem: Environmental > Aquatic > Freshwater > Lake > Sediment | place: Indonesia: South Sulawesi... | reverse complement strand
ATCATACCTCTGGCAAAGGAACTGGACATAGGTGTCGCCGTGATGAAACCCTTTGCGGCCAAAACATCCGAGGTTGTCACATGGAGGTACACCCCTTCTCTCTCGCTCATCTCCGAAGAACCCGAACTCAAGGCTCTGCTGGGCGAGGATAAGAAAACCATGATTCGAAATGCGCTAAGGTTTGTCTTGGCGCAGGACGTTTCCGTGGTGGTTCCAGGGCTGAAGTCTGTTGGGGAGGTGGAGGCCGCCGTCAGGGTGGGGGAGGAGTTTGAGGGAGTAACCGAAGAGGAGAAGAAGCGTTTCGATGTCCAACTCGGGGCGGATTACTGCCGAGACTGTGGATTCTGCCTGCCGTGCTCCGAGGGACTAGACATCCCAGCCATACTCCGATTCTACGACCTCTCAACCAAGTATGGACTGAGAAAGTGGGCCAAAAAACTATACCAGGGGCTCTCAGTTAGAGTGAATGGTTGTACCGAGTGTGGTGAATGCGAACCCAAATGTCCATACAGGCTTCCCATCGTGAAACTACTACAGGGGGTCAAGGTAGACTTCGCGGAATGACCAAACAACAACCCTATAGGCATGTCTAGCTGGGCTCCCTTTTGAGGGAAAATTTCAAAAGCTGTTTCTGAAGAATGATAAAGAAGCTGTGGCTACCACAAGGCTATTTGTTTTGCTATTTTTCGATGCTATTATGAATCGTTTGATATATTCCGACACTTTATGATTGTTTTCTGATCGGTTGCGCTTTACCAGTCAAAGTTTTGTCGGAGAGGAGGCAGCAGTAATCATCCAATGGATTCTTTGGCTGAACTAAGGTTCGCTTGTTTCCTTCCTTTATTTCCCCTTGGTTCCCTTATTTCTCTAACTCGAGGAGAAGCCACTATAGAAATAAAGTTTAGTATTGTAAATTTCTTCTTGCGATTATAACGTAACTCAAGCTTTGTGGTATTTAAGTCCTTAGTATTATATTTAGTATCTTTTCGACTGGTATTCTTGTTACTATTCTGTAGACCCATTGGATGAGGCTTTGGTGTCAGTCCTTGAATGCTTGCCAACACTCCGCTCCTAAGTTTATTGACATCTATAGCATAACTTCGCAAGTCTTAATTTTTCCTAAGATACTCTTAAGAAGGTTATGAAGGGTAAAAGTGTGATTGCGGAGTTGAAGTCTTCATCGTACCTATAACACCCATAACGCAAACCTTAAAACCGTTCCAATCTATTATAAAAATAGGGTAGATTTAATGGTAAAGATCATTAAAGTTGAAGATGCACCGTTTCATGTTGCTACAGATGGAAAGAGAAAGTATATAGACCTCATTTCGGAGGAGACCGCCGCCAAGGATTTACATATCGCATATGCGGTATACAAACCGGGGCTCTCCCAGCAATATCATTATCATCCTAAGGAGTGTGTTTGGTTTGTCTTAAGCGGCAGGGCTAAAGCGCTTTTAGAGGATAGGGAGTATGATTTGAAACCTAATATGGTAGTGTTCATCGCGCCAGGCGAGAAACATAAGATGATAAGCTGTTACGAAGAATTCAAGATGATCGAAGTTTTCTCCGCTCCATTGGAATCATTCGAAGCTGGCACTGGAAGAAAACTGAGCTGAAAAGACAGGGTTAGCGCGCGAGCATACACCACAACTATTGCAAAACCTCGACATGGAAGGTTCCTTAGGCTGCAACAGAACAGCAACTGAACCTAGTCTAATATTAAAGCATACGGGTGAGTATCAGAGGTCGCTCTAGCAACATATTATCTATGCGACGGTATGTATTATGTCATTCATCTTCTCTGTTGAAAGTTCAGATGCCGATTGGTTTTAATCATTCAGATCAAAAACTTAATTTTTTTCTCGAAAATATGGGAGAACCTTGTTGCCAATAAGTTTTATTGCCTCTTTCCTTTCTGTTGGCCTCAAGTATCCTACTGTTTGAGGAATCATTAGAGCGAAATACGTTGCCCCGGCTTGAATGAATTTTTCAAACTTCTCTATGCAATCGTCGGGCGTACCCCAGACCATAATTTTTTCAGCTGCCTCAATGGGGACCTCTCTCATCTTCTCCATTATTGCTTTTTCTGTATCTGGAGAATAGATGACGCGGGAAAAATCGAATTCATAGGTTGGCACAGCATAACCTAATTGTTCCACCCTTTTGGGTGAGAGGAGGAGGTAAAATCGTGCTCGTGCTACAGCTTCTCTAGCGGAATCACGATCAGGTGAAACGGAAGTGAACGTATGCGGTGCTACAGCTATTTCCTTTATATTTCTTCCAGCTTTTTTAGCATGCACCCTAATGATGTTAAGATCTCTGCTAAGAGTTTCGGGGCTAGTTCTGAAGGGTAGCCACCCATCTGCCAGTTCTCCCGTAAGTTTTAGTGTACGTTCAGAGTTCGCAGCTATCCACATAGGTGGGTGTGGCTTTTGAATGGGCTTCGGTCTCAGATAAGCGTTGTTGAGCTTGTAGAACTCTCCGCTGTAATTGACTCTATCCTCACGCCATAATTTCTTGATGATTTCCACAGTCTCACGCATTCTTGAGACCGGCCTCTCCCAACTAATTCCAAAGGGGTCTAAATTCATGGCTTCACCGGGACCTATCCCCATAATCAACCTTCCATTAGAAATTATGTCAAGGGTTGTCGCAGTCTGGGCTAAAACCGCTGGATGTTTTCTTACAGGATCCGTGACGCCTATGCCAAGTTTTATCCTCTTCGTCTCCCTGGCAACGGCCCCAAAGGTTGTCCAAGCCTCCAAGCAGTCCGGTGGAGTAAAAGGAAGAAGAACATGATCCCCCAACCACACCGAGTCAAAACCATACTTTTCAGCAAGTCTAGCGGTCTCCAGAATTCTATCAAAAGGAGACAAAGGAGCATATACACCAAATCTTACATCCACAGGAATCACCCACCCCTTTTAATAAATATAATAATTACGGTAGAAAGTTTATAACATTATCAGTTGTGACACTAAGTTCACGACGAGCTTCATAAGACAATTTTGCAATGAGCTGGCGCCGAATTATTCATATTTTATACGTACGCGTTATCACAATCCTGCGATTAAAATTACGCGATCTCCGGTATTTACCGCAGGAAGGGTTCTAACTCCCACCACAATGCCATCCATGGGGGAACGTATTGCTTCAAGCTCTTCACCGAAAAGGTTTGTGATTCTTGCGATCAAAGAGCCCTTCGTAACTTTCTCATCAAGCCCCACTCGTGGTTGTAAGTATCCACCTCGTGTCGCTCGCACAAAGTACGTCTCACCAGCATATTTGAATTTTTCAACGTGGATTGGCTCTCCTGGGATCATTTTTAGATGCCTCATTAAGTTCAGTAAGCCTGTGTATTGTACAAGGACAAGATCCTCCTCGACTCTCCCTTCGCCACCTGCTTCGCCGACCATGGAAGGAATGCCTACCTTAGATGCTTCGAGGGAGCAAGTTCCTTTTAGGTACATCCCCTTCAGTCCGATTAGTAGCTGTCCGGATATAGCGAAGGCTTCTGCCATCTCTTTGGACATCTTATCTTTTTCACTGTTACCAACCTCACAATAAAGTGAATGAGTTCTTTGAATTATGTCGCTACCACCACTGTGGAGATCTACGAGGAAATCTGCATTCGCTTTAATTTCATTGAAGATGTTATACGCTATCTGTTCGCTTATGAATCCATCTGCTTTGCCAGGAAAAACTCTGTTCAAATCAATGTTGTCAACCGGACTTGTTCTTTGACAAGCCTCAAAAGCAAGCGTGTTAACCACAGGAACAGCAATAAGTACCCCCTTAAGCTTATCTGGATCTATCTCCCTCGCAAGTCGAATTATCGCTTGAGGACCCTCGTGCTCATCTCCATGAATCCCCCCCTGAACCCACAATTTTGGTCCTGGACTTGATCCATTAACCACAAACATAGGTAATTTAACAGGCATGGACGCTTTTTCCGCTACCTTAATAAACCCCAGTTTTTTGGTTCCAGGTTCAGCGGTTACCTCACCAACAGTGACTTTTTCACTCATATTTTTTACCTCATATTATTCTCCATCTAAGGCTTGTGGTAATTACTGAGTGTTTATTTAAGCTTTTCGATCAGGATCAGCACGAACATAGGCATGTAACTTCTTTCAAGAAATTAGCTCGGGCTTAGGATAACGCTATTCAGGTTATGAGGAGAGACGTGCTAGCCTCAAATGGCGCTTTTGAGCTAGTAACCGAAACATCAACTAGTTATTGATACAATCACCAATTCTTTATAAACATGCGCTTACTGTAAACATCTCAGAGATTATGGTATTATTAATTCTTAAATATATCCATTATTCTGAGCGCTTTAATTGTTCGGTGCCTCATCAATTTGTTCTTTTTCGATGACCAGAGCGGCTGAAGTCTAAGTACGCATCCTTTGACTCCACTAGTAATAAGCATTTAAGAAGATAGTGAAAAAACTTATTTGTATCAGAAGTAAAACTATACAAATTATTAAAATTGTAATAACAATTCCGAGACGGACAATCGAAAGACAAATCGCTAAAAACCTTCTTTAGCTTCCATTTCTAATAGGAGCTTTTTATTTAACATATTATATGTTGGACAAGATCTTCTTCATTTCACTCCCATTCTCTTTCCACCAGTCGTATATTATTCTTATGTCTGTACCAATACAGAAGTCGCGTATACCTAGTTCAACGTATCTTTTCGCATCTTTTGGATCATTTATTTCTGCCCTCGGATGTATCCCCGTCTTTAACGCCGTTTTTATGGTTTTAAGCTCTGCCTCCTGTACTTTAGGATGCTTTGTCTCCCCTGGTAAACCAATACTTACAGAGTAATCGGCTGGACCAAACTGTACCATGTCGATACCTTTTACAGATAGAATTCCTTCTAAATTCTCTACGGCGCCTTTCTTCTCAATCATCAATGCAACCACGGCTTCGTCATACCACTTAACAACGTCAGCAATTGAGGCTTTACAGCCCACGTATCCTCTATATCTATCCATCCTAACCCCATTAACCCCCTCAGGTTCGGCTCTTACCGCTCGAACAGCCTCCTCAGCGTCCTCAACTGTTCTAATATCTGCAAAGAGGAAGTTTTGTATACCAGCTTGCAACGATCTTTCAGCTATGTATGTCCTAGGTTCTTGATCGATCTTTATCATGGATGATATGCCGACTAACTCAGCTACTCTGGCTAAATTTTCAAGGTCATATAAATCGTAGGGCGCGTACTCGCTTACGAACTCGACGTAGTCGTACACGCCAGTATAACCAACGAGCTCAGTCACACCAGGCCAAGCAATGAAGACATGGGTCCCTAACGTCGGCTCACTCTTCCTCAATAAATTTCTAAGTTTGTTTTCTATTTTCAATTTAAACCCTCCATAATCATACTGTGTGTGCACTTTTAATTTTTTTCGGTGTATTCGAAGTATTTTAATCTAATAATATTGCCTATTATTGCAATATGGCGTATCGAGACTAATTATTGATCATTTGTATTTTCCCCAGCCATAACAAGACGATGAGTTAATTGGTGTCTGCTGATCGACCGAAAGTTTTAAATCATCATTAATAAATAACGTGGAAAAACTGGAGTGAATAAAATGTGCTATTTAACAATAAGTATTAATAGATTTAAGAAAATTGTAAAGACCATTTTCACTAAGGCAGGGGTTACGGATGAAGAAGCCGAGGTACTGACGGATGCTTTGCTGACAGCAAACCTCTCAGGCGTTGATTCACATGGTTTTGGTATCATTCCGGGTTATCTCAGACATATTAAGGCGGGAGAGTGGAAGTCAGGGCAACATGCTGAGATCGTGCATGAAACTTCGGTCATCGCTCGTATAGACGGACATGAAGGCATTGGCGAGCTTATCGCAAAGGAATCGATGGAGGTTGCTATCAGAAAAGCCAAGGAAAACCAGGTTTCTGCTGTCAGTGTTTTCAACTGTAACCACGTGGGGAGACTGGGCTACTACAACAGTTTTCCATGTTCGAAAACCATCTCTCCGTTCTTCATAACTATTTGAATCTTATCTCTTTCCTGCAGAATTTTTAATGTCGTTCAGAGGATTATCATCAACCACTATGAGATCCGCAAACTTTCCCTCTTCTATTGTCCCAATATCCTTCAACAAAAACTTATAAATAGAGAAAATTCTAACGTAGATCGGAGTGTTAGGAAGTTATGGTTGCCTTCGGATTTGTTACAAACGAAAACCTTGAATACGAAGTCGTTAAGGAAGCTTGGCTTGAATGTGAAAGGCTTGGGTTTGACTCTGCAGTGCTTAGTGATCACTTTATGAGAGGTGGATACTACCCAGAGTGTTGGACTACGCTGTCAGCACTTTCCTCACTGACTAGGAGTTTGAGATTTGGTCCGATGGTATTATGCAATTCATACAGACATCCCCCCATCGTCGCAGCGATGTCAGCAACGTTAGACGTCATCAGCGGAGGTAGACTTGAATTGGGAATGGGGGCAGGATGGCTTGAAAGCGAATATGTTGCTTATGGTATACCGTTTCCACGAACAGTTGTTCGAATAGAACAGCTAAAAGAGGCAGTAAGGATCATAAAGAAGATGTGGACAGAAGATTCAACAACTTATGAAGGAAAATATTACTCCGTGAAGGATGCGTTAGTTGATCCTAAGCCTATTCAAAAGCCTCATCCACGTATTTGGATTGGTGGATATGGTGAGAAATTCCTGCTAAAGGCGGTAGCAGAAGTAGCTGATGGCTATATCTTGCGAAAAGGTGCAACACCTGATGAGTATAGTCATAAAATGAATGTGCTTCAACAACATTGCAAAACGGTTGGGACAAATTTTGATAAAATAAGAAAAGCATGGGTTGGGAACGTTTTCGTTGGAAAAAATAAACGAGAAGTAATGAAAAAAATTCGCGACTACAAATCTACTTTTAGACCAGATGAGGTGGGAAAGTCCTTCGAACACTTTATTGAAGAATCTATAGTTGGAACACCTGAAGAATGTATTGAAAAGATATATAAATATCTTGACGCGGGTGTGGCAGATTTCCTGACAAGGTTTGAAAGAGAAGAACTAAAAGACTTTAAATCATTACAACTTTTTAGTGAATCTGTTATATCAGCCTTTAAAGGAGAATGAGGCATGAAAAGATTTAGAGTCGTTTGGTGTCACTATTTTCAGCCAGAAGTTCAGAATAAACTACCACCTGAAAAGTTTGAGATACTACCATGTAGTGACCAAAAAGAATTAGAAAACCTCATATCTATCGCTGATTTCTTAGTTATTGGTAGATACGCTAAGGCAACTAAGGCTGTCATTGAAAGAGGAAGAAACCTAAAGCTAATACAAAGAGCAGGTGTATTATATCACGACCATGTTGATGTTGAAGCCGCGACTAAAGCGGGGATACCAGTTTCTGTAATGCCCATGACCATGGCTATGTCGGTTGCTGAACATGCGATAACGCTAATACTTGCTCTATCTAAAGAGCTATTGGAAGCGCACCGCGCCACTGTTCTCGGAGAGTACCAAGCTTTGGGTATTAAGCCAGCACCCACTTCAGAAAGAAGCATACCAAATGCCAATTGGATGCGTTTATCGCCGCAAGTACTTTACCAAAAGGTTTTGGGTATTATTGGTATGGGAGAAATTGGTTTAGCGGTGGCAAAAAGGGCGAAGAGCTTTGGAATGAAAATCATATATTCTGATGTACGCAGACTTCCCACAAGTTATGAGGAGGAACTAAACGCTACATATGTTCCTTTTGAAACTCTTTTGAGGGAGGCAGATTATGTTACATTACATGCACCGCATACAAAAGAAACAGAAAAAATGATCAGTACTCGAGAGTTATCTCTGATGAAAAAAAGCGCCTTCTTGATAAACACCTCTCGAGGAGGAGTAGTTGATGAGAACGCCTTACATAAAGCTCTAGAAGAGAATGGCATAACAGGCGCTGGTCTTGATGTTTTTCTTATGGAACCTGTTCCAAAGGATAATCCCCTACTCAAATTGAAAAATGTTATTTTAACGCCTCATATCGCTGGGGTCAGTCAAGAGGCGGCGATAAAGGATTTTGATCTATTATGTTCTAATATTTTAAGGGTAGCTAATGGAGAGGGAGCACTAAACGTAGTAAACAAACAGTAAGAGATTCCTTAATGGCAACAAATCCTATCAGCCCTATCATTCATTCCAAATAATTTCCATACGTATTGATTGTGAGGCTGATGAAAGAACCAAAAACCCAGACGATCGATCAGGTGGAAGATAGCCTATTTAAAGACGTGCTCTTGACTCCGGCGTCCACACCGGAAGAGGCTTTAAAATCTGCTTTGGAAGGGTTAGCTATTAAGTGCTTATATGACACGCGACACGGTGGTCATCATCAATGTATGTTAGCTGGGGTTCCTCCTCCTCGCATTTTTTCACCCTACAGGGACACCTAGTGTGAAACTTGCACCCTGAAGGGGGATTTGTTGGACTGGGAACACTACCCTTAAGTAAGATTCGTTTTTCCTTGACCTTTGGATTTGGTGATGGTACCGCTGAAAGTAAGGCTTTTGTATACGGGTGTTGTACATTATAGAGTGATTTTTGAGGCATAATCTCCACAATTTTACCCAAGTACATAACGGCAATACTGTCGCTAATGTTATTAATTACAGCTAAATTATGCGAAATGAACAAATATGTCAGGTTAAGTCTTTTTTGTAGATCAGTTAGCATATTAAGTATTTTCCCTTGAACTGAAACATCTAACGCGGAGGTAGGCTCGTCTAGAACAATAAATTCTGGTTCACATGCCAAGGCTCTCGCTATTGCAATTCTTTGGCGCTGGCCCCCACTAAATTCATGCGGGTACTTAGAGATATGGCTTTTTTCTAATCCCACTAATTCAAGCAATTCGAGGACTCTATCCAGTTTTTCACGTCCCTCTCGCAAACCATGAATCTCAATCGGTCTACCGATAATATCCTTAATAGTCATCCACGGATTAAGCGATCCAAATGGGTCCTGAAATACTATCTGCATTTTCCTTCTAACTTCAAGCTTTTCTCTCCGGCTACCTAGCTTCAGTATGTTCTTTCCATCAAAGTAAATTTTGCCTTCTGTAGCATCAATGAGATTGATAATTACTTTTCCTAATGTCGTTTTTCCGCATCCAGACTCGCCTACCAGACCCAAAGTTGTACCTCTTCTAACTTGTAGATTCACACCATTTACAGCATAAACTGTTCTTTTTCGACCAAAAAGGCTTCTCAGGTAGTAGTACTTCTTTACATCTTTTGCCTCAATCACTGCTTCTTGCATTTTATCTCCCTCGATTTATCGATTGTACTGTTAGAAAAGATGGCAAGCAACGTAATTTTCTCCTTCAATTCTTTCAAGCGTTGGTCTCTGTTTAGCGCATATTTCTTTTGCATACATGCATCGTTTATGGAATCTGCAACCTGAAGGGGGGGCGATCAAAGATGGAATATCTCCTGGAATAGTTCCAAACGTCCTTTTACCCCTAAACGGATCCGGAACCACTTCCATTAATCCCTTGGAATATGGGTGTTTGGGATCTTCAAAAATCGTTTCTGTATCAGAGATCTCCGCAACGGTTCCAGCATACATAACAACTATTTTATCACTAATCTCTGAAATCAGAGCGAGATCATGAGTAATGAACAACATAGCTGAAATGTCACCTTGGTCCATTAAACTTTTTATTAAATCCAAAATTTGTGCTTCTATCGTAACATCTAACGATGATGTTGGCTCATCGGCAATAAGCAAACGAGGATTACAGGAAAGTGCCATTGCAATCATAACGCGTTGTTGCATTCCTCCACTAAGTTCGAAGGGATACCGCTTCAAGAGTTCTGGAGGATTAGGTAGACCTACCTCCTCTAATACTTTAATTGCCCGCTCCTCAGCTTCACTCTTACTTATTTTTTGATGCAGTTGAATTGCTTCAACTATTTGTTCTCCTGCGGTTAAAACTGGGTTCAATGCCCTTGATGGTTCCTGAAAGATCATCGACACTTTACTTCCTCTAACTCTCCTCCTCATTTCATCGATACTTATTTCAAGTAGATTTACCCCTTCAAGAAATATTTTTCCTCCAGTAATTTTACCAGGAAGAGGTACCAACCTTAAAATTGATAATGCTGCTGTACTTTTACCGCAACCACTTTCACCCACTAAACCAACCCTTTCTCCCATAGATATCTTAAAACTAACACCATCTAGCGCCTCCACCACTCCTTCTTCAGTGAAATATCGAACTGTAAGATTTTTTACATCTAATAATTCGTCTGTCATCCTCTGAACAATCCTCTTAGTCGAGGATCCAGCGCATCTCTTAGCGCATCCCCTAAGGCGTTGAATCCCATGATGGCAATGAATATAGCTATACACGGAAAAATCACTACGTGTGGGGATACTTGCAGATATATGCGACCTAGACCTACCATTGCACCCCATTCTGGTGTAGGTGGCTGTGCACCTAACCCAAGAAAACTTAAGGCAGCTGACATTTCTATGGCACGGCCCAGATAAATCGTCGACTGTACCAAGAGTACCGATGCGCAGCCTGGAAAAACGTGACGAAAGATAATGCTTAGAAAACTTTCACCTGTTGCCTTTGCAGCGTCAATGAATTCCCTCTCTTTGATTGATAGTGTAGAAGCTCGCACCAATCTTATGTAATTTGGGATACTCCATATTCCTATTGCTAAAATCGCATTTTCAAAACTTGGGCCAAGTAACGCCACTATTAATATGACTAACAGAAGGTAGGGAAACGACAATAATGAATCTGTTGCTCTCATTATCACGGTATCAAGTTTTCCACCGATATATCCTGAAAAGAGGCCTAAAGGTGTACCGATGAAAACTCCAATGCTAACTGAGGCGAGTGCCGCAATTAAAGCTAGTCTACCTCCATAAATCACTCTGCTCAAGACATCTCTTCCCACCCAATCGAATCCAAATGGATGTCCCTGTTCTGGCGGAGCTAAACGATAGTTTAGATCAATGAGTAACGGGTCATATGGAGCTAAGACTGGCGCGAAAATCGCTATGAAAAAAAGGCCGGTAACCACAGTTGCGCCAAATAACGCCATTTTGTCTCTTCTCATTCTTCCTATGAGAACTGCAAATGGCCCGGCTACGTTTAATAGTGAAAGTCGCATACGAGTAAAAGCAGAATCTTCGCTCGTCTTTACTTCACCTCGCACGTTTGATGCGTGGATCGATAAGAGCGTAGGTTAGATCAATGAACATGTTAACTAAAATGAATGACAGCGCAAATACCAGTACACAACCCTGAATGAGGGGGTAATCTCTTTCATATATGGCATTTACCATTAAGGTACCCATACCTGGATAGGCAAAGATTGTTTCCGTTATAATTGATCCGCCCAGGAAAAGACCGAACTGTAGCCCAGTATACGTGTATATAGGAATTAGTGCGTTTCTTAACGCATGCTTGAGTATGACGCGCCTTTCACTTAATCCTTTTGCTCTTGCAGTTGTAATGTAGTCTTGTCTAACTACGTCCAGCATAGATGACCTTGTCATTCTAGCTATCGCGGGTGCAGAGTATACGGAGAGGGTTAAGGCAGGTAAAACTATTATTTCAGTTGTAGAGCCTACCACAGCAACAGGGAAGATGGGTATCCTTACTGCAAGTAGGTGAAGAAGCATTATACCAAAAACAAAAATAGGAATACATACCGCTATATAGGTTAAAAACCTTACAGCATAATCAAGTGCCGAGTATTGTCTTACTGCCGAGATCACTCCCACAGGAATTGCAATAGATAGAGAGAAGATAAGTGCAACTGCTACCAACCATAACGTTCTTGGGTACACAATTGATATAAGCTCAGCGACTGGTAAATCATAATGGTATGAGCGCCCTAAGTCGCCTTGCAACAGACCTGTAAGGTACCTGACGTAACGAATATGTAAGGGGAGGTTAAGGCCAAGTTGTTCTCTCACAAGTTGAATTTGCTCTTCCGTCGCGTATGGCCCGAGCATTAATCTAACCGGGTCACCTGGCACCATGGCTAGAGAAAGTATTACTATACTGACTATTATCAGCAGTGTAATGAATGTTTGTCCTACTTTGCTCGCGACGAATCTAAGACTCATCCTACATAGTCCTCACATTCATAAAGAACGAAAGTTTTTATTAAGATTTTGGAAGATACTAGAATCACCGCTACTCTTTGCCGCTCCTCAAAATCCTATAGGTCAAAGCTTTTGAAGAGGAAATGAAAAAAATAAAAATGGGGTAGATTTAATCTTTCCAGAGGTCAGTGTATAGCATTGCCTGAAACTCGGTGGCAATCGGTTTCACATTGTGGACTTTTTTATTCCAGCAATACCACCATATTGCATCGTATGCAGGTATGGTGTAACACCTTTCTTTCGTTAGTATCTCTTGAACTCTCTGAAAGATTTTCTTTTGCTCTTCTGGATCCTCAGTCGCTACCTGATCTTCTATTAACTTGTCGAGGTCCGCATCAGTTTGAGCACAGTAGTTTCGTGTTGATGAGTGGAAACGTAATCCAGTGACGTGATCCGCATCGAACTGTGACCAACCAAGTAACATCAGATGGTACTTCCTATCTTCATAGGGCCTTACCTCTCCCTCCGCCATGTACGCTGCATGTTCCAATCCCATCAACTCTACTTTGATTCCAACAGCTTCTAAATAACCCTTTACAGCCTCACAAAGTTCTGGGTTCAATGGATCTCTCACAATACTGTATAACAGAACGATTTTATAGCCTATATCCTTTCCAATCGTATCCCAGTTAATTGTGCGGAGAAGCTCCTTTGCTTTATCAGGATTGTATTCGTTGAAACCCATTGGAACGTATCCGTATGCCTGAGCATTTAGCACGTTATCCGCTGGAATACCAGCATATTTTAACATGGTATTTACTATTTTCACGGTATCGATGGCGTAGTATACTGCAAATCTGAATTCTTTGAGGGTCGTCGGGAATTTTTTACTGTTTACGTCAATGCATAAAGTTCGTAGTTGTACCTTTTTTACTATATTGAGGTTTGTGTCGCCCTTTAGGTCCTCTACGTAAGTGACCGGTGCCCTTGGGTGGAACTCGAGTTCGCCTTTATGTAGGGCCGCTGCAATGGTTGCAGCTTCAGGTATGATATTGAACTGGATATAATCTAAGGCTGGAGGACCCCATTTGTATGCTCCCCCGCCTTCAGCCAAGGCTAATCCATAGTAATCTGGGTTTCTGGCAAATTTGACATATTTGCCTCGTACCCATTCTCCTATGCCCTTTAGTTCATTGAACATCCATGCGCCTGTACCACAAGTAGCTTTTGTACCAAAGTCTTCACCATATTTTTCACGGCATTTTAAGTGTCCCAGCGACAACCAAGTAGCTGAAAGCGCACTGACAAACATGCTATAGGGCCTTTTAAGCAGAAATCTAAGCGTGTAGTCATCGACGACTTTTACTTCCTGCACTGGCGGCCAGAGGGAGATCTCAGCTGCCGGATGCGCCGGATCAAGGCCCCAATTTATACTTTCCAGCGCCGTATATGCGTCAAAACGGTCTCCACAGTGCCATTTCGCATCATCTCTTAAGCGAACTATCCACTCCGAATTTGACACCTTAACAAATAACAACGCAGCTGCAGGAACCCCAGGCACGCCATTGACGTCTCTAACAAACAACGAGTCATGAATGTTGGCCATTACCCTCGATGAGAACCCTGTTGATTTATTCGGATCTAAAGTTTTTACATCTCCCTCTACACCTATTTGCAGAGTCCCACCTTTTTTAAACACAGGCGTAGGCGTGATCGTGATCGGTACCGTAACTGGTACCGTAACGGTTTGCGTCAGCGTTTTCGTTACTGTTGGACCGAGCGCCTCAACCACCTCAGCGGGTTTGCTGAGCCAGCCAACGACCCCACCCACGGCAAGACCTACCACAAGACCTCCCACGGTCCTCAGGTACTTCCTCCTCTCTTCCTCCGGTGGATCTAAGCGCTTGATGTTACCTCGATCGGATTTCCTTCCCATAATTTTAACCTTCTTTGCTTTCTTTTTATATACAACAAATTTAATTTTAAGCTTTTCGTACACATGCATGCTCCACATCCAGACAGACCTAACAGAACTAGAAACTCCTTGTCCGCAACCTCAAAACTCACTCATTAACCGCAACGACATCCCCAAGTCTTTTTTGTCAGATTTTTAAGAGTAACCCTCGCTAAATTCTCTCCACCCCAATCAAATGAGGGCAAAGAATCTAATAGACCTACTCTTCTCCGCGCTACCAGGTCTTACCCTGTCCCTCTCCCCATGCCACTTTCCTTTTCTTAGCGCGCGAAAAATTATTATTAAGCACGCTGCATAGCCATACGGCTGGGGGTTTAGAAACTGACAGGACACCAAAAGAAATTTTTGTTCCTCTACGCTTTAACGCATATGCTAGTTCACGTGTATACAGAGATGCACGTTGCTCTGGTTTCCGTCTTTACGGAGGAGTTCAATTTAAGTTTGTTTCAAGTCGGTTTGTTAGTTTCCATTCCCCTTTTCTGTTAGCTTTGTACGAGCATTCCGAGTGGCTTGCTCGCTGATAGGATTCAACATAAAGCTCAGGGATTGCAAGTCTTGTCTTGGTTGTTTTAGTAGCTTTCTTCATGAGTCGGGCAAGCAGTTCTATCATGCTTGTTGTATCCGCATCTCTCGTTATGATTTCGTCTCAACTTTATCATTCACCTATGCTTAGCGAGGTAAGCGAGCTGTTTTCTCCCAAGTATCGAAGCAGGACCCTCGGTCCACAGGGCGCCGGCGGAACAGTCGGAATTGCCCTTGGTCCAATCTCCCTCGGAATCCTTATGGAAAAACACAGTTGGCATTCCGTTTACTTACTCTGGGCTATACCTGTCTTGGTGTCAATTATCACCCTTTCCCAGACAAAGACTCTTTATGAGGAAGAGAATGGTTCAGTGGAGGAAAAACAAACAGGACACCAAGACACAAATTGGTATTCATGGCGCGCGCCTAAAAATAATTGACCTCGATCTCCTTTTTGACCAGAAGTTTCGTATACAAAAACAGGAGTTATGAAGGGTTAAAGCTAAATAGCTTCTTGACAAATGTTAAATATGGTGTGCTTGCGGAGCACCTCTTCACACGCGCGAAAAACATTGAGAATCGAGGTTATTTGGATACTAGATCGAAGCTCACAAGTTTCTACTTGATAAAATGCCGGATAACACTTTAGTATTTAGTACGATAAGGGGTCCAGTAACCATAACTGCTTTTTGTAAGAGGTGTAACTGAACTTTTCGCAGATATATATCGTATGCATGCATGGGTAAAAGAGAATCTGCCCGGTTAAGCGCAGAGGTTATGGAATACACCACTCTAATTAGGGTCTTAGAAAAGCTGAGCGGGAGATTCAAGCCAGCCTGATTACCTTTCCATTTGAACTGATACCC
>Ga0315310_10001346_pt1 | contig 15501 bp, 18 predicted proteins | sample TDP5_MG_FD_203630 | JGI IMG/M metagenome (GOLD analysis project Ga0315310, IMG submission 203630) | Freshwater sediment microbial communities from Lake Towuti, South Sulawesi, Indonesia - TDP5 | ecosystem: Environmental > Aquatic > Freshwater > Lake > Sediment | place: Indonesia: South Sulawesi... | reverse complement strand
CGATCTAATTGACGCTGGAATCAACGCCCAAGAAACCTTGCCCCTTCTCTCCTTACCAATGGAACATTCAGAACGCATAGCACGACTGAAGGCAGGACGCCGCGTAAAACTTTTGAAGATCAATGACTGGTTGATTGCACTTTCCTACGTTAGCGCCTACCAAGCCTCAGCAGCCAGAGCCCTGATTGGATTAGGAGCCCACGTAGCCATTGTCGCTGGTCAAAGGGGAGACAAGCTTCAAGTCAGCCTACGGTCGGTCCAAGATTTTCATAAGAAAACTGGAATACATCTGGGTCGTGACGTAGCCAATCCTTTAGGTGAGTATCTGCATGGCATGGGTGGGGGCCATTCGGTTTCAGCTGGGGCTAACGGTGTTGGGGATGTGGAGGCCACCTTGAAGCGCTGTGTAAGACTGCTAAAAGAGGGATTAAGGTAACTTCTTTTTGAGTAGCTACTCTTAAATGATTGAAGAACTCGGCAATAACGTGGCGAGCGAAACATTGACAGTCATCGAAACAAGGAACCTGACATACACCTATCCAGGCGCAACAAGACCATCCATCAGAGACGTATCCATAACCATAGAAAGAGGAGAATTTGTAATTCTAACAGGCCCCAGCGGCTGCGGGAAAACAACCGTATGCCGATGCTTCAACGGTCTCATCCCCCATTTTTACGGCGGAAAACTTGAAGGAGAAGTGGCAGTCGCCAGCCTCAAAGTAGTTGATCACACAATTTATGAACTCGCCCGACATGTCGGCTTTGTTTTTCAGAATCCAGAAAATCAGCTCTTCGCATTGTCGGTTGAAAAGGATGTGGCCTTCGGTCTTGAAAACCTCGCTGTGCCGAGAGATGAGATGAGAAAAAGAGTCGATTGGGCTCTTCAAATGACAGGCATAGAAGAGCTTAGTGAAAGACCGCCCCATGAGCTTTCGGGCGGGCAACAACAACGAGTTGCCATAGCCTCTGTGCTAGCCATGCAGCCAGACGTTATGATATTGGACGAGCCCACTTCCTTCCTTGATCCCGTAGGAGCACAAAAAATCTTCGAGGTGATCAACGAATTAAACAAAAAATTGGGCATCACGATCATCCTCGTTGAACATCGATTGGACTTGGCTTCAAAATACGCCAATCACGTTATTGTTATGGATGAAGGAAAAGTTGTTCTAGACGGCGAACCTCGAGAAGTCTTTAACTCTGAAAAAGCCCGCTTGATCGGCGTTGGCGTCCCAAAGGCAACTAGGCTTTACCAGATCCTCGGAGAGAACGGAATACGCCTCCGCAGAGTTCCAGTGACCTCGGAGGAAGCAGCAAATCTCTTGCGAGAGGTTTTGAAGCGTGATTGAAGTCAAAGACCTTCATTTCACCTATCCTACTGGTGTTGAAGCCTTAAGAGGGATCGCCATCACCATTGACGACGGCGAATTCCTAGCCATCATGGGACAGAACGGCGCGGGAAAAACAACCCTAGTTAAACATTTCAATGGACTGTTGAAGCCAACGAAAGGAGAAGTTGTCGTCGACGGAGTAAACACCCGGAAAGTAAGTGTAGCCCAACTTGCCCGAAAGGTTGGATTCGTATTTCAAAATCCGGATCACCAACTTTTCTGCGAAACCGTGGAGGAGGAAGTTGCCTTTGCCCTTCGAAACTTCGGCTTTGAAGAAAACGCCATCAAGAAGCGGGTTGATTGGGCCTTAAATATTTTAGATGTGATGCAATATCGTCAAACGTCTCCCTTCATGCTGAGCGGGGGAGAAAGAAAACGAGTTGCTTTGGCTTCTGTTCTCGCTTGGGATCCCCAAGTTGTCATCCTGGACGAGCCTACGATTGGTCAGGATCACCAACAGAAGGAGAAACTGCGGCAGTTTATCGTTCAACTAAATGCCCAGAAGAAAACTGTGGTCGTCGTAACCCACGATGTAGAGTTTGTGGCCGAGTGTAATCCCCGTGTTGTGCTGATGTCTGGAGGAAAAATCGTGGTTGATGGACGCGCGGAAGAAATTCTGACAAACCCGAAGCTTGTTGCGCAGGCTTCTATTGTGTCTCCGCAGATAACCCAGATTTTTTTAGGACTATCCGATCTGGGGTTGCCAACGAACGTGATTGATGTTCATGAAGCGAGAAGGATTCTGCTCGACTTTTTGGAGGCTCATGTCTCATGAGCATGTTTGAGGGTTTTAAGTTTAGAAGAGTTTCTTCAGCTATCCACCGGTTAGATCCGCGAGTTAAGTTCTTCTTTGTTTGTGTCTTGTTTGTGATGGCGATATTATTCAACAAGTTGCCGCCTCTTATCTTGCTATTTTTCATTCCGTTGCCCTTTGTTTTCATGGCTGGCGTTCAGCGGGAATGGCTCCGATCTATGAGAGGAGCTTTATTCTTTGCAGCTATCATTTTTCTATTCAACTTCGTTTTCACGTATTTCTACACTCAGTATCCTCGATTTCCATCAGCATCTCTGCTGGAACGTTCCTCCGCCATGACTCTTCGTTTCTTTGTTTTGGTGGAATCCTTCTCTGTGTTCTTCTTAACAACTTCGCCGGATCATCTGGGTTTGGCGCTGGAGCAGAGTCATGTGCCTTACGAATTTTGCTTTGCCTTCACCACTGCGGTTCGCTTTGTTCCTGTTTTGGCTGATGAAGCCCAGACTATCATGGACGCTCAGAAGGCTAGGGGATTAGAGTTAGAACGTGGAAACTTCCTGAAAAGGGTTAGAAATTACATTCCCATCCTTATTCCCCTCATTGTAAGCGCTATCAGAAGAAGCTTGGAGTTGGCAGAGGCTATGGAATCCCGAGCTTGGGGAGCCAGCGAAAAACGCACCAACCTTTACGTGCTTAAGCTGAAGAAGGCAGATTACTTCCTAGCCTCAGGGTCTGTTCTCATGTTAATCTTTGCCGTCTACGTCTGGCTTTTCGTTCCAGTTCCTTCATTAGCCACGTTACTAGGCTTCTCTTAGGCATAAGAGATTTAAATTGTGGATGGGCTAGGAGGGTTTGTGGCGGCCGTAGTCTAGAAACTAGCGCAAAACAGCGCAGTTGGAAAACCTGGTTAGGACTTCGGCTTCCCGAGCCGACCACCCGGGTTCAAATCCCGGCGGCCGCACCACTAGAAGAATTAACAGTAGATTAGCCCCTTTTCAATCCAACAATAAGGCCAACGACAAAACTGCCTACAAAGGGAGTGCTAGATGCTAAAGCTGCAAACCCTAAGGGACCAAGAGTGTCAGCAAACCTCTTTATGGTTGCGCCCAATTCCTCGAAATCTAAGTTAACAGCTCTTGTGTAGGCTAGGTAAATGAGTAGAAAGGCGAAAACTCCAACAGGTAACGCAAAGTACGAAAGCTTCTTGATGAAGTAGCCGATGAAGTACCCGGCGATGCCACCTATGATTAATACGTAAATAACGTGGGTTAACCATTCCTCCATTCTCATGCCTCCTAATCAAGAGCGTCTTCGATAAACTACGGTTCCACACTTTTTACAATGGTAAAAGTTACCTTCATTACCCTTCTTTCCGACGTCGATCTTCCCTCTGCAATTGGGACACTCCATTTTTTCACCTTCCTTTTCCCTTATGTTCTCCTGAACAACTTGTACTCTAAGGGTTCCCTATCGAAGTTAGGACAAGACTCGCATAGAACCTCGCTTACTTTCTCTTTCCACATCCCACAGTAGACTCCATCAGGCAGAGGAATAGCTTGCTTACATTCATGGTAGTCAATGTTCATGCCTCCACGTTTCAGGTTTCCACGCATCTTTTTCCGTCTACTGTACACTTCAAATTTCTTCGATTCTTCCAATTGTGGAAGCTTCTTCAGTTCCTTAACACGTGAAAGCATCAGAACATCACTAAAGTCTCGAATTGACCCGTTCTACTAAAATGGATTATGAATTCTAAAAACTGATTTTGAATATAGATTTGCATTTCATAACTGATTTTTGTTCTGAACTCGTATTCTGTCTCGGAGTCGACGATGAGCGCCAAACTTCAAGAAATTCGAAGAAAAATTGCCAAGCTTGAGAAGGAAGCAGAGGAACTGAAACGTCTTAAATCCGACTGTAACGACGCTAGGAAATTCCGCAGAATGCTTGTTAAAGAAAAAGCCGATTAGATTGGCGGCCTGATCAGTTTTCTTTTCGCCTGAGGCAGTCTCATCCACTTCTCAAACTCTGGACTTGGCGGTTCGTTTTCAAAGAGTTGCCTCCGGCGAAACTCCAACAAGTTATTTTCTTTCCCTACAGATTCCGCTGCTGTAACAACTTTGTGGTCTGCTTCGGATGCGGCTTCAAATATTGGCTGAAAGAGACTCCTCCATTCTTCATCTCGAAGAGAGTGATGCTCCAAAATGGTTGTCGGCACCCTCTTAACCAAGCTTTCCAGGTTTTGCATTCCCTGTTTTATGTGTTCCTCTTTTACCCTGAATCCTTCTAGGTAGGTTGGAGGCCCGCCAATGATAACCAGCCGAGGATTTTCAGCGAGAATTTTGTCTAAAGTGGAATTGAACATAGGTCCCTGAACATCAGATGCAAACAAAACCTTTTCATCCTCGCATTCAATGGTGACCATCAAAATCCAGCCAAGCGCCGAGTCTTCAGGTCCATGAAAGACTGGATCAGAAAACTTTCCCTTTGTATTTCCAAACTCGAAGGTTCTGCTGTCAGCTACCTCTAGCCTTTCCGCGTAGCTGCCCCCGGTTTTTTGGAACATCCATCCTCGGCGTCTCTGGCTGAAGTTGACCATGGAACGATAACTCTTGACAAGGACAAGCTTTCCACCATAAATTTTCTTGGCAACATCCGCCGAAGACCAGTTGCAGAACCAGTCTGTGTAGGAGGGTGTATGATGGTCAAAATGATAGTGACTCAAGGTTACGACATCAGCTTTTTCCGCCGCTTTAGAAATTCTTTCCCGGCATTCTGCTATGGCTCGGTATTCCCGTGGATGGGGAGGATACCCGAAGCGATTCGGAGCTAATGATGCTCCAGCGTCTAAAAGAATCTTTACGTCTGAGGTTTCCACGTAGGTGCACATGGATCTTACGCCGAAACTTTCCTCGGCTAAGGGGACAACCCTGATTTTCTTAAGCATTTTGCTCAACATACTGTTTTGCAGCTATATATTTTTATGTTGGATTAGCATTTAATTTTGCCTTGGTGGGCGATGACGACTCTGGCCCCACTGAACCAGTGATTGAGATCTTGAGTGCGAGAGCCCACTCCAACCGTAATGTTGGTTTTTAGTTTATACTTCCGCTTTTCTAAGACTTTACTCTCCTTTTTAAGAGACAAAAACCATAAATTCGCTTGTTTAGCAATCAGAACTGAGGATCATCCCCATGTCCCATTATTTCAGCGTTTTCAAGGACGAAGGAAAACTTGACATTAACTATGTTCCGTCGCGTCTCCTCCACAGAGGCGCCCAACTTAATCTTCTAGATCAGTTTTTCCGGTTCGCTATTGAAAGCCCCGGGAAAATGACGCAGCGGGTTTTGATTTTGGGAAAGATTGGAACGGGCAAAACGGTTCTTTCCCAACATTTTGGTTTAAACATAATGAAGGAGGCGGAGGAACGAAAAGTCAACCTCAGCTATGTTCATGTTAACTGTCGCGAATGCAAGGGAAGCCTCTTCATGATTCTTCAGCGAACTATTCTAAATTTTCATCCTCATTTTCCAAGGCGCGGCTATTCGGCAGAAGAACTGTTGCAGGCGCTCATGCAGGTTCTCGACGAAGAAAACGTGTATTTAATCTTAGCATTAGACGAGTTGGAAGCCCTCATCCGCAGTGAAGGGTCAGATCCCCTTTACAACCTCACCCGCGTTCAAGAAGACCGTCTCAAGGCTCCTCAAAGACTCTCTCTCATCTGCATTCTTCGTGAGCCTGAGTATTTGAATGATCTAGATCCCAGCACGAGAAGCACTCTTCAACGCAACATCATCCATCTGGAAGAATACTCGAAACCGCAGCTCGAAGACATTCTTAGCGACCGAGTGAACCTCGCCTTCAGACAAGGAACAGTCTCAGCCCAAACCACGAGCCTCGTCTCCGAATTGGCGTATTCGGAAGGGGGAAACGCCCGTTACGCTATTGAACTTCTTTGGCGAGCTGGCAAATACGCTGACACTTCAGAAATGCCGGAAGTTTCGCCTGAGTGTGTTCGAAAAGCGGCTGTCAGCATCTATCCGGTTGTGCGGAAGGACGTGATTTCCTCCCTCAGCCTTCATGAAAAGTTGTTTCTTCTTGGTGTTGCGAGGCATTTCAAACATACTGGCATGGCTTATATGTCTATGGGGGAGGCGGAGGATGCCTACGCTATCGTTTGCGAAGAATACGGTGAAAAGAGGCGGGGTCACACTCAACTCTGGAAGTATGTTAGGGAGCTTTCTGCCTCAGGTGTAATTGAAACAAAGGTTTCTGGAGAGGGACAACGAGGGAAAACCACCCTTATTAGCTTGCCTAGGGTTCCAGCCTCCGACCTGGAACAGGAATTGAGTAGGGCTCTCGTGCAGGGAGGTGGGGGGATATTCAAAGAAAAATAGAGGGGGGGTCCCCTCTAGAAGAAATTTTCTCCTCGAAGGGGCGGATGAAAATTCTTAGAATTTTGGCTGAAATTGGAGAACTGAACATTTCAGAGATTGCTAGGCGAGCTGGCTTAAACTATGCCACAACAAATCAGCATCTGTTGGTTCTGGAAAATCATGGGTTGATTCGGCATAAGAAGTTTGGGAGGATTCGCATCTTCCGTTTTGATGAAGAAAATCCTAGGGCGAGGATGATAAGAAAACTCATAGAATTTTGGGAACAACCAAATAAGCCTGAATCAAGTCATGAATAACAAAAGCTTGTGTTGGAGACATTTGCATGTCGATGGTTGACGTAACCGCAAAACCGAATGTTTATCGGGAAGCCAAGGCGAAGGGAACTATCAAACTGAAACCCGAAACCATACAGTTAATTAAAGAGAGAAAAATCGAGAAAGGCGACCCCTTCCAAGTGGCAAAGGTTGCCGGAATTTTGGCAGCAAAAAACACGAGTTCTATGATTCCGTTGTGTCACCCTTTACCCCTAACCAGCGTAGAAGTTGATTTACAGATTGTAGACGATTCTACGGTGGAGGTGCAAACAACGGTTAAGACTAGGGCTCAGACAGGAGTCGAGATGGAAGCCCTTGTCGCGGCTACAGTGGCTCTCTTGACGGTTTGGGACATGACCAAACAATATGAGAAGGACAAGCGCGGACAGTACCCTCACACTGTCATCCAAGACATACGTGTGGTTCGAAAGGTGAAAGAGGAAGGAAGATGAGCGAAACCGCCCGCAAACACAAAGCTGAAGCGCCCAAGAAACTGAACTTTGCAGTTATTATTTGCAGTTCTTCCCGCTACCGGAACTTCAAGGAGAGAAAGCCCGTTGAAGACCCTTCCGGCGATTTAATCGTTAAAACTTTACAGAAGGCTGGTCACACCGTCAGCTCTCGAGAAATCTTGCCCGACGACAAAGTTTTGATTGGGAAATATGTTGGCGGAGCCTTGGGATCAGAGGAAGTGGATGCAGTCATTTTGTGTGGTGGAACCGGGATTAGCCCCAAAGACGTAACTATTGAGGCTGTGAGACCCATGCTGGTTAAGACTTTGCCTGGTTTCGGAGAGTTGTTTAGAAAGTTGAGTTTTGACGAGATTGGCTCAGCCGCTATTTTGACTCGTGCCTTGGCTGGTGTTGCAGATCAGGGGAAGGCTGTTTTTTGTATTCCGGGCTCTCCGCAGGCTGTTGGGCTTGTTTTGGAAAGGCTTATTTTGCCCGAAGTGGGTCACATATTGAAACACGCCCGCGAAGAATAGTGATCCCTAATGATTTACGACAACTGTGGGCGCCCAGTCCTTAATCTAAGGATTTCCGTGACCCAAAAATGCAATATGCACTGTCCCTACTGCCACAGAGAAGGCGAAGACCACCCTTCAACTGTCATGTCTGCAGAAGAGATTGTCCACATCGTCAAGGTAGCCTTAACCTTGGGCATCTCTCGAGTGAAACTAACTGGAGGAGAACCCCTCCTCCGCAAAGACATTCTAGACATAGTTGAAGGCATCGCTAAACTTCGAGGCTTAAGAGACCTATCCATGACCACCAACGGAACCTTCTTAGAGGCTATGGCGAAAGACCTAAAGATGAAGGGACTAAACCGAGTGAACGTAAGTCTTCCAACCCTAAACCCTGAAGCCTACCGTAACATCATGGGAGGCAACCTAAGAGACGCTGTAGAAGGGGTTAGAGCCGCCGTTGAAGCTGAGCTTCATCCAGTGAAACTGAACATGCTGATTCTCAGGAACGTAAACGAAAGAGAAGTTGAGAGAATGGTTCAGTTTGCGGAGCGAACCATGACGATTCTACAGTTAATAGAGCTGGAGCCCCTGAATCTTAGCGAATCATATTATGAACGTTATCACGTTGACTTGAACGAAATTGAGCAGAGCTTGAAGGAGCAAGCATTGGAGGTTAGAACTCGTGAAGACATGCAGAACCGACGGGTTTACTTCCTACCCAAAGTAAAGGTGGAAGTTATTCATCCAATCGAAAACACTGAGTTTTGCGCCCGTTGCACCCGCATCAGGGTGACAAGCGACGGAAAAGTGAAGCCCTGCCTCATGAGAAACGACAATCTAGTAGACATCCTCACTCCTGTGCGAAACGGAGCCAACGACGAAGAACTGAAAAAACTTTTCCTCGAAGCCATTAAGAGACGTGAGCCATACTACAAAACCGTTTAGACTAGGTAGTAATCCACAACTTTTTTCAAGCGTTTCGGCGGAAGCTCCGTGACAGAAAGTTTTTTGAGTATCCTAATCATGTGAGGCTGAAATCTAGTGAGGTCTGTAAGAGTTACGAGACCGATGAGTTTCCCCTTTTGAACAACAGGCAGCTTCTTTATCTTAGTTTTAAACATGAGCTTCACAGCATCCTCGATCTCCATTTCAGGTTTTCCCACTATAAGGGGCGCAGACATGATATCTGAAACCTTCACTTTTTCCGAATCTAAGGATTTGGCGAGAACTCGCTTGAGCATATCTCGTTCCGTGATTATCCCCACGGGTTTCTCGTTGAGGACAACGACGAGACATCCTATCTCGTGCTTGTTCATGATTGTTACAGCTTCCTGAACAGTAGCGTCAGCCTTGATTGTAATGACTTCGTTCACCATGACGTCTTCGACGTTGAGGGACATAACGACACACCAGATAAACTAGTTGCAACACTCCTGCTGTTTATACATTATTACCCATCAATCTTGTTTACAAATTCAAATTGTTATTCACGTATTGCTTAGAAAGTAGAGGAGTAATCTTTTCCCCGCCGAAAAAGCCCTTAGAATAAATAGTGTGCCTAAACAGATACGGAGATAAGTCTAAAACTTCACATAATTTAGTTGCTAACCGTGAAAGGAGAATATAATTTATGACGGAAAAACCATCATCTTCTGTTTCCAACAAATGGACATACGCCTTTGTAGTGACCCTTATCGTCCTTATCATAAACGCTGGAATCTTCGCCATAGCCTACCTCAACATTCAACACCGACTGGCAACCATCCAGACAAGCCTCACAAATCAAGAGCAGCAACTTCAAGATCTACAAAACCAATTTGACATTCTAAACTACATAAACCAAACAGGCCTCATGCCTTGGCCTGTAATCTATAATCAAATTAAACATTCTGTGGTCCTCATTCAAACAGACATCGGCTTGGGTTCAGGATTCGTCTATGATCAGAAGGGATACATTATAACCAACTATCACGTAATCGAAGGAGCCAACACGATTCAAGTTACTTTCCTAGACGGAAACATAACAGGGGCCATTGTGCGCGGCGGAGACATCTACAGCGACCTAGCCGTTATAGAAGTCGATCCAGAGGTTACAACTTTATACCCAGTTGTGCTCGGAAATTCCTCCGACCTCACCGTTGGAGAACCAGTAGCAGCCATAGGTAATCCCTTTGGCCTCAGCGACACCATAACCTCTGGCATAGTTTCCGCCCAAGGAAGAACATTGGATGCCCCGGGAGGCTACGTGATCATAGACATAATCCAAGTAGACTCAGCCATAAACCCAGGAAACTCCGGCGGCCCCCTAGTTAACCTCAAAGGCCAAGTAGTGGGCGTAAACACGGCCATAATATCAAGCACCGGAACCTTCGCTGGCATAGGGTTCGCTATACCATCCGACACAATAAGGAGAGAGATTGACAGCTTGATAGAGAAGGGCACCTACGAACATCCTTGGGTAGGCGTAGTTGGAGTGGACGTTGACCTTGCCATCGCTCAGGATCTTGGGCTAGAAAAACCACTGGGCTTCTTGATAACCTATGTAAATTCTAGCAGTCCAGCAGAGGAAGCTGGGCTTCAAAGCGGCGACGTGGTAGTAGGCGTAGATGCTCAACTGGTTAAAAAATTCATCGACTTCGTGGTTTACATAGAAAGAAACAAACATCCCGGAGACTGGATAAATCTAACAATTATCAGAAACGGTCAAGAAAACAGCATATCGTTAAAGCTGGGAGAGAGACCCCTACCTTAACACAAAATTGAAACTCGAAAACCTTCATGGCAGGTTTAGTATTATTGGGAGAAACAGAACTGAACGAAGACAATGTTGTTAGCAACTTAAGAGGCAACACCCTCAGGGTTTACTGGCACCTGTTGAAATCCTCGGACGGCGTGGTTAAGGTTAGAGAGACCCAGAGAGCATTAGGTTTTTCGAGCCCTGCTCTAGCAACTTACCATTTAGAGAAACTTACAGAGCTGGGGCTGGTAAAAAAGGTTCGGGGCGAGTATCACTTGGTAAAGGTGGTTAATGTGGGGGTTCTGAAACAATTTATGAAGTTTGGAACCTTCGTTCTCCCAAGATATGCCTTATACGCCACCCTGTTTACTACACTCCTCCTCTTCTACCTGTCACAACTTAGGGAAATCAACTTCTACAGCGTCTTCGCTCTTCTCTTCGGCGTCCTAGCCACGGGAACATTGTGGTATGAAACTGTTAGAATATGGCGCCAAAAACCCTAGCTATGCAGGAAATCCTGTGCTAAACTAGGAAGAAAAAAATATGGAATGTTTTTGTTAGGCTAAGACTGTGGCTTCAGCTTTTAGCACTGGTCTCAGGTTGCCGCTATGGCTGATGGCTACCCAATCGAGATTCATGTCAACGAGCAGCGCAGTGTAACCGCCTTCTTCTATCTCAAAGTGGACGATCACTTTGACGAAGGAGCTTGGAAGAGTCAGGTCTTCAGTGTGGCCATCGGGATATGTTGCATTGATCGTTTTTACGTGCATTTTGATCATAGTGTAGTTTCCAAGAGACAATGTAGTATCCGCAAGTTCCTTAGTTACGTTATGTAGCGCCAGCAAATCAAAGTAAACCTCCGACTTCCCATCAACAAATGTTAGGTTCACCCAGGTTTCGTTGCCATTCTCCACCCTCTGGGCGGAGATGCTGTCAATGGTTATGTTAAGATGCTTCAGTTCAACTGGCGCGTCGGTCAGCCATATCCTCAACCTGCCTTTATTCGGGGCGAAACCCGGAAATGTCAAGCTTGGAACCACTATACTTGAGATCGCTACCCCCGCAATGATCAAGGCAGCTATCAGAACGCCAGCGGCCCCGTACATTCCTATGTTTCTACGGTTGACTGCCATCTCCTTTCTCACTTCCTCCAAATGAGAGGACCTCGCGATATTTAATGCAACACTTTTGAACACCATGTTCAACTTTTTGAACATGCCACGGCCGGCGCACATCCATGTTTGTTCCAAAACGTTATCTTTTAACCAGCTTTAGCGATGATTGCTTGTGTTTGTTTCTTTTCTCCAGCGAGATATTCTATCATGGTTTCGTCTAGGTCGAGCCACTTTGCTACACCTGCCGCCATTTCCGGGTTGCTTTCAAAAATAATTCTTAGGTACGGGAGGACCTCTTTCGCGGCTCGCACAGCAGATATGTGGCATTTCCTCCGTATCTTCATGCCTATCGCCAACTGGAGCTCCCTTTCAGCCTTAGTCCTCGATAACCACTGAAGCCTCTCTGGAAACCTGAAGGGAATCCAACCAGAAGGTTTGGTGCGTTCTCTAGCCATAGCCACTCCAGACGTCATAAAATCCAAAACGTAACGTAGCAAACTCCAATCTTGGGTGGATCTGATTCTTCCTCTATATATGTCAGCCAGAGACAGCGCGTCCATAGCCTTCGTTAAGTCGTGGGGGTCGGTTAAATGGTAAGGAACATTTTCGTAGATCCATTGAAAAAGCATATCTGGATCCACGTCAGCCGCGTCGACAGCCTTCTTGGCTTCCCAAGAATCTTTGGAATAGAGTATTGTTCGCAGCACGTTGAAAATCACGTCCTTTCGGTCCCGCTCAGCTAACCAAGCCACATCCTCGTAGGTAAGCCTCTTCTTTCCCTGAGCTAAGGCCTGTAGATCATTCACGGCCGATCTAACATCTCTTCCAGACCTTTCTGCAATAAACTTTAGTGCCTCTTCTTCTGCGTCAATTCCCTCACCCGCGCAAACTTTCTTTAGGTGTTTCACCACTTCTCGAACCGTTGGTTTTTTGAATTCAATTAGGAGGCAGTAGTTCCGGAGGGTGGTGAAACGAGGGTCATAGGGGTTGTTTGCTATGAGGACGACTGGACAATGGGTTGCCTTCACAATCTCTGTAACCGCGCCAATTCCTCCCTTATCAGCGGTTCCGGTGATTCCATCCAGCTCGTCCAGCAAAATCAGTCTGTCTCCTCCAAACAGCGTGCCATACTGGGAAGCCAAGCCAGCAAAACGTTGAATGGCGTCCGCGGTTCTGTAATCGCTCGCATTCTTTTCAACCATCTCCATTTGCAGGTCATTGGCAAGAGCTTCAACGCAAACTGTTTTGCCGACGCCTGGAGGCCCATACAAGAAAGCAGCCCTTTTCTTGGGAACTCCTTTAGCCCAAGATTTCACCCATTCAGTGAATTTTTGTATTGCTTCGGCGTTTCCGACAATTTCAGAAACGGTTCGAGGCTTGTGTTTCTGGGTCCAGGCAGCGTACAAAGGTTTAGCCGCCTCTTTTCAACTCGTAACCAGCCTCTGCCAGTCGTGCAAGGAGGGCGCTCAACTGAACTTCCTCGTCGGCGCCTTGGACCAGTCGAAAGTCGATTTCTCCAATGGCTTCGGCAAGCTTGACCTTCCATTGGTCGGGGAGGCCTGAACGAGAGATTTCCACGTGAATTTGCTTGATGATGTCGCTTCCAGCCACGCCGTACTTCAGAATCATCTCCCTTAGCCTTTGTCTAGCGGCAATAAAGTCGCCCTTCATGGCTAGAGTTATCATTTCTCTAACATCGGTGGGATTAGCTCGCCCGATCACTGAATAAACTGTTTCGGCGTCGATTACCTTACCCAGAGATGCAGCGGCCTGTAGAGTGTTGGTTGCTCTGCGCAGGTCTCCGCCGCAAACCTCGAAGATGGCGTTGAAGCCTTCGTCTAGAATCTTCACGTTCTCTTGCTCAATAACACGTCGTAGGTAACGATCTTGATCTTCCTTTGAGAGGTAGGAAAAACGGAAAGGAGCGCATCTTGACTGGATGGGTTCAATAATCTTGCCGCTATAATTAGCTATGAGGATGAAACGGCAAGTTTCGGTGAAGCGCTCCATGGTCCGCCTCAAAGCCTGCTGAGCGTCAGAGGTCATATTGTCAGCCTCGTCTAAAATCAGAATTCTGAAGGGTATCTCGCCAATGGACCTAGTTCGAGCGAAAGTTTTCACAGTTTCTCTAACAATGTTTATGCCCCTCTCATCGCTGGCATTCAACTCCAAAAGATGCTCCCGATAGCCCTTCCCGTAAAGATCGTGAGCTAAACAGAGGGCGGCGGTGGTCTTTCCAGTTCCAGGGGGACCAGCAAAAATGCAGTGAGGAACATTCCTAGCCCTAACAAAACTCTTTAATCGCTCCACAATGTCAGTTTGATTAATCATCCCGTCGAGGGACTGAGGACGATATTTCTCAGCCCACATTTCATAGCTCAACTATCCGCCTCCGTGACCTATTAGAAAAGGAGTTGTACATTAGTATTTATGTTCCACCGACTCCTGGAAGGTAATTCTCAAAGTGTAAAAACTCTGATTTTTCACCCCAATTTTTAGTCACTTCTCTCTAACTAGAGCTTTTATATCTAAACCTCACATTCTTTTAAGGTAGATTCTCTGTTAAGAGAGGGTTAAAATTGTCAGCAGAACCATTAACATCTATCAGAAATGTGGATTTCATCTTCGAAAATACCCCTATCAAGATTATGGTAGATAGAAATTGCTCTGAAATCGAGCTTGCTGGCTTGAAAGTTGGACCCTTTCAAGAGGGAAAAGAATACGAAGTTAGATTTTGGATAGCCCAAGAGCTGGAAAGGGCTGGAATAGCCCGTTTCCGGGAGGAAGAAATGTTAGACTTGGTGAAACTCAACAAAATTCACTGGAAAGAAAGGGTTCAGGCTTCCCAACAAGTCGCCTCCCTACCCGAAGATTTTTACCCTAGGCTCCGGCGTTACCTCTCTGACTTCAAAAGTGAAGCCATAAAGAAACCCGAAAAAATGACAGATTACGAGAAAGCCATGCGGATGTCCCACGACATCATCAACTTGAGACTAAAAAAGATAGTTTCCTTGGCTTCATCGCCAGCACAAACAAGCCAAATTCTTGGAAACCTTACAAAAGAAGAACGCATTGTCTACGAACGTTTATACGGGATTGTTAGTGAATGGAGAACAAAAATTATGAAAATTAAGGAGGGCGGTGAATCTTGACAGAAGAAATGTTGGCGGATCCGCAGGAAAGATTCCAAGACTTTCTTAAATCAGATAAATACCGTGAGCGCCTTTCTCGAATGGCCGTCGCCGGCAGCACTTCCCTAATCGCAGATTTTGAAGAACTCTTAGCGGCAGACTCTCCACTGGCAGAAGGCATCCTAGAGAAGCCAGACGAATATTTGGAACACGCAAACCGCGCTGCCTTTGCTCAACTCCAGATAGAAGAACCAGAATATTCCGAAAAAATTGAAACCGTTACTGTTAGGTTTCGAGGCTTACCAGAATCCACACCGCTGCGAACATTAGGCTCTGAACACATCGGAAAACTCGCTATGGTGGAGGGCATTATAGTCCGTGCCACTCCAGCCAGACCACTGGTGATGCAAGCCGCCTTCCGATGTAAACGATGCGGAACAGTCACTTACGTTCCTCAAACTGGTCCCTTCCTGACAGCCCCCCCAGCATGCAGCGATCCAGCATGTAGGAGAAGAGGACCCTTCGACTTCGTTCAGGAAGAATCCGCCTTCATCGATTCTCAGGACACGCGTATCCAGGAAAGGCCAGAAGACCTTCCTCCGGGGCAGCTTCCACGTTGGTTAGACATAAAACTCTTTGGGAGAGACCTCGTTGATGTGGCTAGACCTGGCGACCACGTTTCTGTGGTTGGAATC
>Ga0315310_10001345_pt1 | contig 15503 bp, 15 predicted proteins | sample TDP5_MG_FD_203630 | JGI IMG/M metagenome (GOLD analysis project Ga0315310, IMG submission 203630) | Freshwater sediment microbial communities from Lake Towuti, South Sulawesi, Indonesia - TDP5 | ecosystem: Environmental > Aquatic > Freshwater > Lake > Sediment | place: Indonesia: South Sulawesi... | reverse complement strand
GCCCAGCTCCCCACTTCAAGAAGTACAAATCCTGCACAGAGGCCCCAGACAATGAATGTCCTCCATGTGTGCCTTTCCTGAGTCTCACCATAGACAGCTTGAAAACCCCAGTAGCCAGCAAGGACAAAAGCTGCTTGACAATACAGTAAATTGGGATTGCCCAGGGTGATATTCTTGCTTTCCATCAGGCATTGAAAGATCGTCAGGGGTATAAGAAAAGAGAACGGAGCTTCGGTGGGGAGGTTTATGAGAAAGAGAGTCGTTAAGGCAACAAGTGTAAGGGTGACCCAGAAAAATACTGCCTTGCTGAAGGGATACAATGCTTCGCCAGAAAGTGAACGAGGGATGAGGTAAGTTAGGGAAGGAAAGGGCTGACCAATCTCTCCGGCAACCTGCGGCGGCATGAGTTGATGGAGCAGTGTGTTCCAGGAAATCAGGGATGCAAATGCCCCATAGACAGGAAGGGCAATACCTATGCATCCGAGGCCGAATGTAATGATAAACAAAATGGAATCCCTGAGGGAATATATACGATCCTCTCCCATGGGAAGGAAAGATGCGAATACCACGGAACCAATGACAGTGAGGGCCAGGAAGACAGCAATGGGATGATGGGTCACTGCTGTGAGGCCGGTCCCTATGCCCACGAACAACCCCATGGCCGGGGTGTATGATGATTCCAGGGCGTGTGTCAGGATCGCAAGGGTCAGTAGGGCAAAAAGGGTTGCATAGAGGGTAACATAATTATGAGGAGGTAACTGATAGAAGGCGACCCCCATGAGGCTTATGACACCGGCTTGAAAAGGGGAAAGGAGGCGGCGAGAGAGAATGTAGATAGCAATCGCATTCAAGATGAGCATGATCACAATAAGCAGTCTTGTTCTGTCTATGCTCACACCCCCAATTATAAACATCAAAGCGTGAAGGTATGTGGTCAGAGGTGCATAAAAGGAATCAAAGTCACGATACGGGACCTTTCCTTCTGCCGTGAGCAGGCTTCCATATAGGCAGAAACCCTCTTTTACCCCCCATGCGCCGGTTCGATAGACCGGAAGATACAGGGCCAGGAGGATAACCACCAGGAGCACGCCCACCAACCAGTCCTGTCGTGAAATCTGTCTCATATTCACACAGTAGTTGTCTGTTTCTATAATCTAAATAAGGATGCCTGTCAATAGTAGTTTTATATTCCCCTCACCCCGCCCTCTCCCCATTCGGGAGAGGGGATTGATATTCTTTGGCCGAGGCTAATTATTAATAATGACTGAGGTTGACGAAATCCTTTAAAAATGGTAATATTTTCAATTAAATACAAGGAGGAAACCATGGCATTGAGTAAGGAGCTGCTTGATATACTTGCGTGTCCGAAGTGCAAAGGGGAGATAAAACTGAAGAAGGATGGGACCGGTCTTGTCTGTGAGGCTTGCAAGCTAATCTATCCTATCAAGGATGATATTCCAATAATGCTCATTGACGAAGCGATTAAACTTGAGAAATAGAGGAAATTCTTCCTGAAGAGGCACAATTAAGATTTCAGGGATTAGAGAAGTGAAGAGTTTCATTGTTATCCAGACAGCCTTTGTTGGTGATGTTGTCCTGACTACACCCCTTATCCGGACCTTGAAAAGGGCATTTCCTGATTCAAAAATTGACATCCTTCTAACACCTGCAGGCGCAGAGCTTCTAAATGGGATGAAAGAATTGAGAGATATCATCTCGTATGACAAAAGAGGAAATGAGAAGGGGCTTTTTGGGTTCATTTCAAAAATGAGATTGCTCAGGGCGAAAAAATACGATGTCTGCATTGCCCCGCATCGTTCTGCAAGGACTGCCTTGCTCCCATTTCTTTCAGGGATTCCTGTCAGGATTGGATTTGATAGCGCCCAACTTGGATTTCTTTACACTCACAGGGTCCACCGTCCCAAATCAGCGCATGAAGTTGACAGGAATCTGGGGCTCCTCTCAGCACTTGGAATAATTTATAAGGATTCTGACCGGGTTCCTGTCTTACCGATTAATCAGCGCACTGAGCAGGAATCAAAAAGGCTCCTTTCAGAGAATGGGATCTCGGATAAGGACATTCTCATAGGGATCGGACCCGGCTCGGTCTGGGGCACAAAGAGGTGGCTTCCCTCGGGATACGCAGAGGTATGCAATAGCCTTGTAAAAAACTTTAATGCCAGGATTGTCCTCCTGGGAGGGAATGGAGATTCGCAGGCAGCAGGGGAGGTAATGGCATCTTCAGGCAAGGGAATTGATAACCTTGTCGGTAAAACTACATTGAAACAAGCGCTTGGTATCATAAGCCTTTGTAAGCTCTACATTGGAAATGACAGCGCCCTTTTGCATTTTGCATCAGCACTTCAGGTTCCATGTATTGGAATCTTTGGCCCCACAGTGCCTGCACAGGGGTTTTCCCCGCTTGATTCAAGATCCGTAGTTGTTGAGAGAAAGGGTCTGAGCTGCAGGCCTTGCGGCGCCCATGGCCCGATGAAGTGCCCAGAAGGGCATTTTAAGTGCATGGTTGATATCCCTCCTTTGGAGGTCATTAAGGCTGCAGAAGGGTTTCTTTCGGAAGAGAAAAAGTGAAGGTTCTTGTTGCGCGCACAGACCATATGGGCGATTTGATCCTCTCCACGCCGGTTGCCAAGGCATTGAAGGATGATATCTCAGGATGCAGGGTTTCTTTTCTTGTGAACCCTTCCTTGAAGGAACTGCTCGATGGGAATCCATATATTGACGAGGTCTTTGTTGATGACAGGGATGGTCGTCACAGTGGGATTAAAGGTTTTTTTTCGCTTGCGTCCGAGACGAGGGCAAAAGGGTTTGATGCATCGGTTGTCCTTTTTGCAGAGCCCAGGGCAGCGTTTCTCCCATTTTTTAGCAGGATACCAGTCAGGATCGGCCCTTTGTCTCGGTTGTATTCAGTCCTGTGTTTCAATCGTCCAATAAAACAAAGCCGTTCTCTCTCAGTAAAGAACGAAGCAGAATACAATCTTGACCTACTAAGGGCCTTGGGATGCAAGCCCACAGCGCAGAAAGCCCACATTTCTCTCAATTCCGGCGCAGTTGCGAGGGTCAAGGAGAAGTTGGACAAAATAGGAATCAGCAGCTATAAGAGGAAGATCGTGGTTCATCCTGGCTCAAGGGGGTCAGGGAAAAACTGGAAGGAGGACCGCTACGCACGGCTCGCTGATCTTCTTATTGAGGAGTTCGGCAGCGCAGTTTTTTTCACGGGGAGCGCGAGCGAAGCAGGGTTGATTGAAAGGATTATTCAAGGTATGAGTAAAAAGGCGTTTTCTCTTTGCGGCCAAATGTCTTTGTCGGAACTGGCTGCATGCATGAGTCTTGTGGATCTTTTCATAGGTCCAAGCACAGGGCCGCTTCACCTTGCATCTGCGGTGGGGACTTCTGTGATCGGGCTGTATTCTCCTGTCCGCGTGCAGGGGCCGACCAGGTGGGCTCCGTTTGGGAAGGGAAGGAAGGAGATCATTGTTCCACAAGTAGAATGCCCGGAGAGGTATTCATGCGATCCTTCGTGTCCCCTTTTTGATTGTTTTGATCTGATCAAGCCGGAGGATGTAATTGGGGCAGCAAGGAAACTTTTATGAAGCTACACAGGCTCATATCTAAATCAGACGGTTTAAGGCCAATCATCCAGAGATGGGTCCTATCACAGAGGATGAGGTTTCCCAAGCTTGTGTCGCTTGAGCTTACAAATGCATGCAATGCCAAGTGCACCATGTGCCCTAGAGACAAGATGACAAGGCCGGTTAAGCTGATGGATTTTTCTCTCATAAAGGATATTGCACTTGAGTTGAGGGAACAAAATGTGCACAGGGTGAACCTTTTCTGGTTCGGCGAATCCCTTCTTCATCCAAAGTGTTTTGAGGTAATGAGGTTTCTCCGCAAGAGCCTTCCCAGGACAAAGCTCAATCTCTCGACAAACGGCCAGCTTCTTGACGGAGACATTGCAATGGGCGTCCTCTCCTCGGGTATTGACAACCTGAATGTTGACATTGATGGGTATGAAAAGGATACCTATGAAAGCGTCAGGAAGAAATTGAGCTTTGAAAGGGTCACGAGGAATGTTGTTGAGTTTATGAAATTGAGAGAGGTGATGAAGCTTCAACGGCCAAAGGTCAGCGTGACCATAATAGAGATGGAGTCAACAGAGGGCGAAATTGTGCCTTTCAGGAGAAGGTGGAAAAGGGTTGTGGACGATGTACTCGTGACCAAGTTTAACACTTGGTGCCAGAATGTTAGAGACAGGAATGTCTTAAGTGAGAGAGAGGGGTTAGATGGCAAAGGTTTCACATTCCCATGCGAGAATCCCTGGAAAGAGCTTGTGATCTCTGCGGACGGGAAGGCGCTGGCATGCTGTCTTGATTTTAACTGCTCAATGCCGGTCGGAGATGCAAAAATTCAGACTATTAAAGAGATATGGAGAGGGCAGGAAATGAACAAAATCCGCAAGGCGCTCACCGATGGAAAACAGAATGAGATCCCTCTTTGCAAGGGATGCAATGCCTTTATCTTTCAGGAAGATGGTTTCTGGGCCAACCTCTGGCGCAGGGACGGAATTCCCTCGGACCGCCATGGCAGAAGGGCGAGAGCGGATGTAACACAAATCCATGGTAGACGATCTTGACAAGATACTCATCATCCGTCTTGGTTCTCTTGGCGATGTTATTTTGACAACACCGGTTCTTTCCATTCTTCAAGCCCGTTTTCCAAATGCCTTGATTGATTTCGCTGTGAAAAAAGAATATGCAGACCTTTTTTCTTTAGATCCAAGGATTCGTTCACTCAAGATATACGATTCCAGCAAAGCACACAGGGGATTCTCTGGACTTCTCGCTTTTATATCAATCCTTAAGGAAATGAATTATGACCTTGTTATTGACCTGCACAGCAATCTCAGGAGTTTTGCAATCAGAAAGGGCCTGAAGGGTGTGCGGAAAATTGTATATAGCAAGGATGTTTTGAGAAGGAGGCTTCTTGTTTTGGGGGTTGTAAATAAAAGGGGAGAATTCAAGCACACTGTTCAGAAGTATCTTGATGCCTTGAAACCCCTTGGTTTAAATGGCGGCGTTACCCCACCGAACATATTTTTATCTCCTGAAAATGTTATGTGGGCGCAAAAGTATCTTTCGGGCATTGGAGATGGGGAAGCTCTTCTTGGCATTGCCCCAATGGCTGCCTGGTTCACAAAGAAATGGTTCAGAGAGAGGTTCAGGGCTGTTGCAGAGAAAGCCAGGGATGAGCTTTCTGCCCGGGTTGTCTATTTTGGATCTGAAGAGGAAAGAAACTCTATAGAAGAGTTGGCTGGAGAGTCTGCCCCAATAGTTACAGGGGATATGGGCATAAGAAACCTTGCTGCAGTAATCGCAAAATGTTCGCTGCTCCTTACAAACGATTCAGGCCTAATGCACCTTGCAACTGCAGTAGGGACCCCTGTAGTGGCAATCTTCGGACCAACAACAAGAGAGCTGGGATTTTTTCCTCTTGGGCCAAATGATGTGGTTGTGGAAAAGGATGTTTCCTGCAGGCCATGCACACTACATGGGAATAATGATTGTCCCAAGGGGCATTTTAAGTGCATGGATTTTATATCTGTTGGTGAAGTCTATAATATCGTCCGTAAAAAACTTTCCGGGTGAGGGTTGAGGTAAGGATATATTATCTTCCTCTCCTCCTTGGAGGAGAGGGTGGGGTGAGGAGGGAATGAAAGGGATCTCTGTCTGCATCGTCTGCTTTAACGAAGAGGCAAGGATTGAGGACTGCCTGAAAAGTGCAACCTGGGCAGATGAGATCGTTGTCGCGGATTCCCTGAGCACAGACAGAACAGTTGAGATCTGCAAGAAATATTCAAAGAATGTCATTTCCAATCCATGGCCCGGATATGTGGCACAGAAGAATTTCGTCCTGGGAAAAGCCAGTAATCAATGGGTCCTGAGCCTGGATTCAGATGAAAGGGTTTCAGACCAGCTCAGGGAAGAGATTATCGCCCTCAGAGAGGCTGGGCTTGGGAAGGACGGCTGCGACGGCTATTATATGCCCAGGAAGACCTTCTATCTGAACAGATGGATGACTCACAGCGGCTGGTATCCGGATTACAAGCTGAGGTTGTTCAACAAAAACAAGGGAACATGGGGAGGGCTTGAGCCCCATGACAAGGTGAGCTTAAAAGGCAAGGCAGGATATTTGAAAGGAGATCTTCTGCACTATTCTTTTAAGGGGATCTCTCATCACCTGGAGAAGATAGACCATTTTACGACCATCGCTGCGAAAGAGGCATTCTTGCAGGGGAAGCGCTCTGGACCGGGCTCCCTTGCAGCACGACCTCTATTTACCTTTTTCAAGATGTTCATACTCAAGATGGGATTCCTTGATGGGCTTCCAGGCTTGATTGCAGCAGGAATGTCGGCATTCCATGTGTTTTCAAAGTATGCCAAGCTCTGGGAGCTTCAAAAAAGATCGAAATGAGAATCGTTTTCATCAACGATTCTCCATACTGGAATGCCCAGAGCGAATACTGTGTCTCCCTGGCACGCCAGCTTAATAAAAAGGGTCACAGGGTTTTATATCTCGGAAGAGCCAAAAGCAAGAGCCTTCCATACACTGAGAAATATGGCATTGAAACCGTCACTATCAAATGTGAAACAATGTCGGGTTTCAAAGACCTTCGCCTCGTTAAGCAGTTCTTCAGGGATGGAGTGGAGATTGTCAATGCATTCGGTGCCTGGAGCCAAAACCTTGCCATGCTGGCAAATTGGTCCCGGGCAAAGGGGGCTTCGACTGTTCCCCTTGTCAGGACACGGCTGTTCATCCATCCTGTCAGGGGAGATTGGTTGCAGAGAATAGTTTATCAAAAATATGTGAATCTTATTGTTGTGGCGAATGAGTCATCCAGGAGAGACATTATTGCAAGGCTTCGCCTTCCCGAGAACAAGGTTCAGTGCATTTACGGAGGCGTTGACCTCGATGAGTTCCATCCGGGAATATCCGGTGTTTCCCTGAGGAACAGGTTGGGCCTCGGCACAGCTCCCGTTGTGGGGCTTATTGCAAGGCGCTCGCCTGTGAAGGGACACAGGTATTTTCACGAGGCTGCCGGCATCGTTAAAACAAAATTCCCCGAAACAAGGTTCCTGACAGTTGGTGTTGATGACACAATTTATCTCGAGGAACTGATTGAGATGGCGCGTAAATCCGGAGTCCAAAATGAAACCATTTTTCAGGGCTTCCAGGAGCATATACAGGAGGCAATGGCAGCACTGGATATCGGCATCATCTCATCCATCGGCTCCGAGGAACATTGCCGGGTAGGATTGGAGATGATGGGCATGGGGAAGCCCATTGTTGGAACCCGTGTTGGAGCTGTTCCAGAGATCATCAAGGATGGAGTCAATGGGTACCTGGTTGAACCAGGGGACTCCCAGGGGCTTGCCAGGGGCGTCATGGCCCTTTTATCCGACACAAACAAGGCACGGGCCATGGGTGCTGCTGGCCGGAAGATAGCTGAAGAGAAATTTTCACTTGAGGATTTTGCTGAAAGAACCGAGCAGGCCTACCTGATGTTAAGGCAGTGAAGATCCTGATCGTCAATACAGGGCAGATTGGCGATAACCTGCTTCTCACACCGATCTTCCGTGCCTTGAGAAAGGAATATCCAGAGGCGCACATTGCCCACCTAACGAGTTCAAGCACGGCTCCAATACTCGCCGGCAATCCTGACCTGAGCGAATTAATTTCGCTTTATAAAAAAATGGGCATTAGAAAGTATCTTGCATTTCTGATGGATTTGAGGAGGAGGAAATTCGATGTTGTCCTTGATTATCTCGGCAATCCACGGACAGCCCTGATATCACTGGTAACAGGTGCGCCGCAGAGATTGGGCTACGACTACAGGATAAGGAAGTATTGTTATACCCATGTAGTTAAAAGAAAAAGGGAGCCTGTCTATGCTGTTGATTTCAAGATGGATCTTGTCAAGCCCCTGCAAGTCCAGAGCCAGGGAATGGGGCTGACGCTCGTTATTCCATCCGAAGCATGGAAGCGTGCAAGGGAATTCACCGAGGGTCTCCTTAAGGATGGCCCGCTGATTGTCTTCTCTCCTGTGAGCAGGCGTAAATATAAGCGCTGGCCAGTGGAGAGGTATTCCAGCCTTGCTGACTCACTGGTAGAAAAATACAAGGCGCGCATCGTCCTGATATGGGGGCCGGGAGAAGAAGGGGTCGTTAACACATTCACCGCAGGCATGAAGAATCAATGCTTTGTGGCGCCGCGCACAACGCTTATGGAGATGGCTGGGATCATTGCCCTCTCGGATCTCTTCATCGGAAATGATAACGGACCAAAGCACATGGCAGTTGCTGTGGGGACCTCCACGGTGACGATATTCGGTCCTACCGACCCCAGGGCGTGGACGCCTCCAAACAGCCCACAACATGTTTCGGTAAGAAAGGACGCAGGGTGTAAAAGGTGCGTTCCACAGCGATGCAGGGACTTCAAATGCCTTGAAATGGTGAGCGTGGATGATGTCCTGGGAGCAGTGGAGAAACACCAATTATGGAAGACCAAAAGGAATCATCGCGCACAATGATGGAGACGAAAAATAGATATCCGAAGTGGCTCTGGATCAGTGTTCTTTCATATGCTGTTATTTTCTCTTTTTTGAGTATTGCCAAGCACGAGGCATTCAACAGCACTGCTTTTGACCTGGGAATCTACGACCAGGTCATCTGGAAGTTCAGCAAATTTCAAACCCCTTACAGCACTATCCGCGAAGTCAATTTTATGGGAGACCACTTCTCTCTGATACTAATCCCCCTGGCTGTCTTCTACTGGATATGGCCAAGCGTGCATGTGATCCTTATCATTCAGTCCCTGGTTATCTCTTTGGTTGCCCTGCCCATGTATCGCCTGGCAATGTTACTGCTTTCTTCCGAGCGATGGGCAAAGTTCATAGTTGCATCTTATTTCCTTAATGCGTATCTCCACAGGCTGAATCTTTTTGACTTCCATCCAGTTATCTTTGAACTCCTCTTTGTTTTTATTTTGATTGTCTCCATTGAGGAGCGCCGACCCTGGCTCTACTGGACAGTTCTCCCTTTTCTTCTTGTAACCGAGGATGATGCATTCGTATCTGTTCTCTCAGTGGGCCTCTATGCCTTTTTCCGCAAGGAGAGACGGACAGCAGTAATCACCTGGTGTCTGGCTGTCATATATGGAGTGGTGGTCCTTCAGTGGGTCCAGATCTGGATTAACCAGGGCAAACAAAATCTGCACGCAGCAAGGTATTCACATCTCGGGAATAACTTTCTCGAGATGGCTGTTAACGCAGCCATTCATCCCTTGTCCACACTATCATTCCTCCTGTCCCTTTCAAGGATCGGCGCATTACTGGGATTTCTTGCAATGGCAGCCTTCCTTCCCCTGCTTGGGGGATGGTCGTTCCTGCTTATTATCCCACCACTCACCGTGGAATTTCTTTCCTCCTACCCGCAGCAGTATCTTCTCAGGAGTCAATATTCAATTCCTGCAATGTCTTTTCTCTATATTTCATCGCTCTACGGGATAATGAGGGTCAAAAACAAAAGATTTATCCAGGTCATCGAGGTCCTCCTTGTGCTCATACCCCTTACCCAGATACCGACAACGGTGATTCACAGGCTCTCGCAGTGGCCCTGGAATGAGCATGATGCCATAGGACGCCGCTTCCTCTCAAATGTGCCCCCCAGTGCATCCCTTGCGGCACAATCCATACTTGTCCCCCATCTCTCGCACCGTGATGATATCTTTTTATTGCCTAAAAGGTATGATGCAGAGTATATTTTAATAGATGCGCAGGGGGACCCCTTTCCTATGAAAAGGGAAGAATTGAATGCCCTGCAGAAAGAGCTTCCACAAACATACGATATTGTTGCACAGGATGATGGATATACTCTCTGGAGGAGGAAACCCATAGAAAAACCCAGGAGTCCCTGAAATGGCACAACACAGACGAAGACTGGTGCGATCGTTCTGGCTTTTCGTGCTCCTTTTTATAGCAGGATCCTGCAATAATATTTTTGATACGGGAGATAAAAAGCTATCAATTGGAATCCCATCCGGATGGAATTTTGTCGTTGCCGGTGACACTAGGCTTGTCGCATTGGATTCCTGGTTTGTATCCAGGAGGATAATCGGGATAATCAACAATCTTGATTCAAAACCCGAGTTATTTATTGATTGCGGCGATCTCATCAATACACATTGGAAGAAGCTACAATGGGCCCTCTTTAAAATGCAGTTTTCAATACTAAGAAAAGACATACCTTTCTATCCTGTCATTGGAAACCATGATGTTGATGACGATGAAAGCGAAAGGCTGTACAAGGAAATCTTTGAACTTCCGGGCAAAGAGACATATTATTCCTTCGATCACCGAGAGGGGCATTTTATTGTCCTTGATACAGAGGTTCCGGGCAAGGCAAATTCCATTCAAGGAGAGCAGCTTGAGTGGCTTGAAAAGGATCTGGCAGGGGTGTCTCCGACTATGACGATTTATATTTTCATGCATCGTCCCATGTTCCCGCAGGACGGATATAAAAATGATCCTCTTGCAAACAGGGATAAACTCCACCGGCTCTTTGTCTCAAGGAAGGTAAGGGCAGTATTTGCAAGTCACGAGCACTTTTACGGCAAGACGAAACAGGACGGTATTCTCTATATCATTACTGGCGGCGGCGGAGCACACCTGGTAAAGGGTTATCCCGGAAGCTACCACAATTTCGTCAATGTGTCTATGAAGGGGAAACAGCTTTTGATCCAGGTCGTGGATAAGGATGGAAAGATCAGGGATGAAATCCGAGGGTAAGAACAGGGCCATATTTATTGACAGGGATGGGACTGTCAACGAAGAGGCAGGATATTTAAACCACATTGATCGCTTCAGGATCCTGCCGAGGAGCATAGAAGCTGTTCGCCTGATCAACCATAGCTCTTTCAAGGCAGTCCTGATCACGAACCAGGCCGGTGTTGCCAAGGGATATTTCCCCGAGGAGCTGGTGATCAAGGTTCACGAGAAACTCAAAGCTCTTCTGGAGGAGGAAGGGGGCCATCTTGACGGGATATATTATTGTCCCCATCATCCAGAAGGAACCGTGGAAAAATACAGGATCAAGTGCTCCTGCAGGAAACCAGAGCCGGGTTTGCTGTTAAATGCAGCATCAGATCTTGATATAGACCTTACTCATTCATATCTGATAGGGGACAAGATCTCGGATGTGCAATTGGCCCGGAGAGTGGGAGCCAGGGGGATCCTCGTCCTTACTGGATACGGCAGGGGAGAGGTTGAAAACTTTTCAAACGAGTGGGGTGAAGAGAAAAAGCCAGATTACATTGCAGAGGATCTATTTGATGCAGTGGCGTGGATCCTGGATATAGAAGGAGAGAAAACATGAAAAACAGGCTCATAGCCATAGTCAGAAATTTTTCCCGTGTTAAAGTGGTAGTAATGGGAGACATAATTTCCGATGAATATCTCATCGGGTTGACATCCAGGGTTTCAAGGGAGGCTCCTGTTCTCATACTGAGATATAACTCAGGGAGGCTTCTTCTTGGCGGAGCAGGAAATACTGCAAATAATATTCGCGCCCTTGGAGGAAAGCCGCTGCTGATTGGAATTGTTGGAGATGACCGGGCAGGAGAAGAGCTGATTAAGGTGATGAAGGAAAGCGGCCTTGATACAAAAGGTGTCATCAGGGTAAAGGGAAGGCCGACAACAGTTAAAACACGGATTCTTGCCGGTGGCCTTCATACGAGCAGACAGCAGGTTATAAGGATTGACAGGGAGACCGAGTTGCCTGTGGAAAGGGCTGTTGAGAAGAAACTGATCAAGAACGCTGTCAGGGCACTTAGGAATGCGCACTCCCTCCTTGTCTCAGATTATGGTCTCGGGGCTATAACGAATGAATCAATAAGGCAGGTGAATGCAATTGCCGGGAAAGGGAAGAAGATCATTACTGTTGATTCACGCTCAAGGCTCCTCCAGTTCAAGGGAGTGACAGGGGCAACGCCGAACGAGCCCGAGGCAGAGGAGGCTTTGAGGATGGAGCTTACAGATGACAGGAATGTTCTGAAAGACGGAGGTCTTCTGCTGGAAATGATAGGAGGGAAAACCCTGCTTATTACAAGGGGTAAGAAGGGCATGGCACTTTTTGAAAGAGGCAAACAGCCCAGGCTTATTCCCATCTACGGAAGTGACGAGGTAGCAGATGTAACAGGGGCAGGCGATACGGTAATTGGAACATTCACCCTTGCCCTGTCTTCAGGCGCGACTCCTTATGAAGCTGCCCTCATTGCTACATACGCTGCGGGTATAGTTGTGATGAAGCAGGGAACAGCCACAGTATCCAGGCAGGACCTTCTCCACGCCATAAAGGAGGATAAGACCTTCATTGATTCCCTCTCCCTGAAAGGGAGAGGGTAGGGTGAGGGTTGTAGTGAGGTTTAAGTGAATAAAATCAAGACCTTAAAGGAACTAAAGACCATTGTTGCCAGAGCAAGAAAGAAAGGCAAGACCATTGTCCTTGCCAACGGCGCATTTGATCTTCTCCATGTGGGGCATATCAGGTATCTTAAAGGAGCGAAATCAAAGGGGGACATCCTGGTAGTTGCTGTGAACGACGATAGAAGCACAAGGATGCTAAAGGGAAAGGGGAGGCCAATCATTCCTATCAAGGAAAGGCTGGAGATCCTCTCACATATCTCATGCATTGATTACTGCGCTTCCTTCTCCGGAAGGACCGTTGAAAGGGTCATAATGGCATTGAGGCCCGATATACATGCAAAGGGCACTGACTACACAAAAGAAACAGTCCCGGAAAGGGAATCTGTCCTTTCTTACGGCGGAACAATCTCCATTGTAGGCGATCCCAAGAATCATTCCACAAGCTCTCTCATTAGCAAGATCGCAAAGAGCAAGACGAAGAAAGAATACATAGTTCATTGAAGGTTCTCTTTGCCAATTCCACAAAGTCCTGGGGGGGAGTTAAAAGCTGGACAATTCGGCTCATCAGGGAGCTCAATGCGCATGGTTTCAGTGTCACTATTGTTGCCAGGAGCCATCAGGATTTCCTTGATAGGGTCAGGAAAGCAGGGGCCGTGGCTGTCCCTTATAATTTCGGATGGGATTATGCCCCCCAGAGTGTCATTAAGGCGATCATATTGCTCAGGCAGGAGAAACCGGACCTCATTGTTACAAATATCTCCAAGGAGTTGAGGACTTTCGGGGTTGCAGCTCGTTTTCTGAAAATACCTGTCATAGCCAGGCTTGGAAACGAGGCGGATCTCAGGAAAAATTTCCGGACGCGCTTTGATTATGACAAGCTGGTCTCCGGCGTGCTTGTTCCTGCACATTCTGTTAAAAGAGGACTGCCGGTTGACCTTGTCAATCCCAATAAAATCAGGGTCATCCACAGCGGAACTGAGATCCCCTCCAAACTCCCTGACCGTGAAAGCAAGACTGTCTACATTGTTTATATCGGAAAAATATCCGAGCTAAAAGGCGTGAATGTCCAGTTGAAGGCATACAATGAGCTCCTGAGAAAAGGATATGACATCCGTGTATCCCTTGTTGGCGAAGGCCCACTCCTGGGACAACTTTCACATGAGTATCAAGACAACAAACATATTTGCTTTCACGGGCTGCTCACTGAGCCTGCCCATATTCTGAGAGAGGCCGATATCGGAGTTCTTCACTCCTCTCAGGAAGGCCTGCCCAACTCCCTGCTTGAATACATGGCAAATGGTCTTGCCATAGTAACTACTCCTGTTGGAGGGATTCCGGAGGCAGTGGATGAAAACAAAGAGGCCCTATTTGTAGATTACGGAAATTCCGATCAACTTGTTAATAAAATAGCGAATCTTATCAAGTCAAAAAAGACAATGCACCGCCTGGGATGCGCTGCATACAGCCGTGCCAAGATAGATTTCAATATCGCCATACAGTCAATTAAGACTATGGAATATTTCAAGGAGATAAGCGGAAAGCCATGCTAAGTCTTGTTTTTATCACTGACGATGATCCGGACACTCCAAGCCGGAGGTTCCGCGTGGAGGTATTTCTCCCCTTTTTGGAAAATGCAGGAATGTCATGCAAAATTGTCGGACTGCCTGATGCCTTTGTTCAGAGGGAAATATGTTTGCTTGGCATTCCTGAAGCAAGGACCATTGTTATCCAGAAGAAATTGCTCCGTTCATTCGAGATGCGATTGTTGAGGAGAAAGTCCAGCAAGTTGATCTATGACTTTGATGACGCTGTTTACCTGTCCCGGAAGGGCAACAGGCGGTTCGTCAAAATACTTAAAGAGGTGGATCAGGTTTTTGCAGGGAATGATGTCCTCATGGGCAGGGCTGTTCAAGTCAATAAAAACACGCTTTGTGTGCCAACCGGTATAGATCTGGATCGTTTCAAACCAGCGAAGAGAGAGAAAGGATCACGACTCAGGATCGGATGGATCGGCTCAAAAACAAACCTAAAGAACCTTCACCTCCTTACGAAAACTCTCCTGGGCCTGAAAAAGGAATTTAAATTCTCAATTCAGTATATCTGTGATTCCAGGGATCGCTCCCTGGAACAAGAGGGCTGGGAGTATAAACCATGGTCCAGTGACAGCGAGGTAGAAGCCCTCTCATGTTTGGATATCGGTGTGATGCCCCTTGAGGACACCGAATATAACAGGGGGAAGTGCGGCTTCAAGATCGTCCAGTATATGGCCATGGGCATACCCCCTGTTGCATCTCCCGTAGGGGTCAACGAGGCATTTATAAAAAACGGTGTAAATGGGCTCCTGGCAAGGACGGATGAGGACTGGAAAAAGGCACTTTCCCTTCTTCTGTCCGACAATGCTGAATGCGTGCGTATGGGTGAATCCGCGCGGATGCGCGCCAGGGACTTCTCCTGCAGAGTACTATTTGAAAATATAAGGCAACATTTGCTCTATTGATGAAGATATGGACATATCGTTGAGGACGTGAAAAAATGAAAAGGATATTACGATGAAGGAGATCCTTGCAAGGCTTAGAAAGACCAGGATCCTTGTTGTTGGGGATATCGTCCTGGATGAGTTCCTCTGGGGAACGGTTAGGAGAATATCTCCTGAGGCGCCGGTGCCTGTTGTTGAATTAACAAAAGAGAGCCAGCTCCTTGGTGGGGCGGCAAATGTTGTGAATAATATACTCTCTCTCGGGGCGCATGCCCTCCTTTGCGGGGTTATTGGAGATGATCGTGCCGGTGAAAGGATCCTTGAGCTCTTGAGGGAAAACAAAGAAGGAGGCCAGGGCCCCCTTGCGGTGAAGCCAGTGCAAGGGGATGGCGTAATCGTTGATAGAGAGAGACCTACTTCTGTGAAAACCAGGATCATCGCACAGCATCAACAGGTGGTTAGATTTGACAGGGAAACAAGAGATGTGATCCCTGCAGGCATCAAAGTAAAGATGCTCACTTACCTTCGCGA
>Ga0315310_10001344_pt1 | contig 15514 bp, 18 predicted proteins | sample TDP5_MG_FD_203630 | JGI IMG/M metagenome (GOLD analysis project Ga0315310, IMG submission 203630) | Freshwater sediment microbial communities from Lake Towuti, South Sulawesi, Indonesia - TDP5 | ecosystem: Environmental > Aquatic > Freshwater > Lake > Sediment | place: Indonesia: South Sulawesi... | reverse complement strand
TATAGAATCAAAGGCTTCTCCGTGCGGACCCTTACGCTCCGACCGAGGTTTGGCGTTCATTGTCAGGTTCCGCCAACCCGCCGCTGACTTTAGCTTACGGGTTTAGAATCCGCCTAACCCTTCACGCCTATGGCGTACTGGGCTCTGGTTTTTTCTAAACCGCTGGGCTAAAATCATCAACCTTTAACTTAGCGCACATAGAGTAAGGAAGAGAAACAGTTTGCAAAACAAGCTGATTTTTAAGAAAGGGTTATTTTTCAGCTTCTGATTGGCTTGTGGCAATTTTCAGATTTCAAGCTAAAGCGTGAAAAATCTGCGTTAGGGATTTGGAAATTCATCTGGATGCTAAGCAAAATATTATAAAGCGAAATTTCTGCCGATCGCTACGGCTTATATAGTTTTCAAAGTCAGTTTTCAGCAACATGGAAACGGCGCATTTTTCACATAAAACCTTGAAACCTATGTTGAGGGTTAACAGCTTGAATTTCACATGGAGCTCTGAAATGAAAATGTTGCCTTATATAGTATGGAGTGTTCAGTCGTTTCCAATCAACATTGTTCTTAAAGAGGTTAGATAGAGCGTTCCTTATAGGAGAAGACTGGCAAATCTGAAATATCTCTGAAGCAATCTATTTTGCAGAAGCTGCTTGGAGATATTCGCATTGCAGTGTGAGTTTGAAGAGAAACAGTACGAGCAACCGTTAAATTATGAGTTAGCAAGTAAGCGCAGAATTTACCCGGCGGGCCAAAGATTTGAGAACAAGCTCGCTATTGACGCGGCAATTTTCTCAAGGAATCCCGAGTTTTGGAAGCTCTGGAAGGATGTTTCTGGGTTTGGATGGAGAGCTGGGCTGAAACTCACACCAGATCTGTGGGACAATATTGAGCAAGTAGTGAACAGTGATTTGTTTCCTAAATTCAAGTTCAATCTTTTTGTTCAGCACAAGCGGCCCGAATACATATCATCGCCTTCAGGCGCCGAATACTTCTTTTGGAATCAACCCTACTTCAGGTATAACATCGTAGATAATCAGCAAAAGATACTCCATAAATTGGAAAGAAGAGTCTCCTCAGAAGCTATTGTGGTGTACGCTTGCCCCTCTTTTTGGAGACGAGCAGACCTTTGGAGATATATGAATGGTAAACTTGTTGAAAACAGCAACTTCGTTCAGCCGACAAGTCTTCAAGGACATGGGAGATACACTTTCCTTAAGGGAGGTAATTTTGGCGGGGCTTTTTCCGAACCCAGAGAGATACCATCGTTAAATATCCTTGCCGACATTGACAGAGTGTTTGAGAAAGACATCAGGTTTGAGAGCAATACGCAATTCCTAAGAAAATTGGCTATGACTGTTCGAGCTGTCATCAAAGAAGATTCCGATCCAGAGACCCGAGAAGCCTTTTTGTCAATTGAGAGAACCATCGGCTTCCCAGAGCATGAGTTCGGAAATGATCTTGTTAGCATCCTGACATTCACCTATATCACGGTGACCACTTGGGCGATTGGCTACGAGGCAAGGGAAGTTCCTCATGACAACTCTTCCATCAACGGACGAATAAAAGGTCTCTTTGACAGCCTCTGACTAACAGCGCGCAAGCTCTAAATCAATGCAAAGGTAGAATTGACCTCCAATATGAGTATAGTGTGATTGCGTATGCCTGGTGGCGAGAGTATTCCTAAGTTCCCGAGTTCTGCGGAATTTCAGAGAAATGTTGAAGAAATGATGGAAAAATACGGCATAGGGGATTGTATCTATAAGCAATGTGTTGAGGAGTTTAGCAGAGTAGAAATAGCGCTGCTTAATGAGAAGCATCAAGTGCGCATTATTGAACCATTCCTTCTAACTTGGGGGCAGATGGGAAGAGTCTTAGGGTACAAAGGAGTGGAGGCAATTCGTGGACAACTTAAAGTTCTTGCCGGAAGGATAAAGCCTCTTAGACAGAAGAACCTTCTGTCAGAAGATATCAATTCCATTGAGAATCTGATTATCGAGTTGTATGATGGCATCCGAAAGACTCGGTTTAGAAGTAAAAAGGGGAGACAAAAAGAGGTCGGCCCTACAGCAGCGTCAAAGGTGCTTCATCTAACTTGCCCTAACTTATTCGTTATGTGGGATACCGCCATAAGAAACAAGGGTTATAAGAAAAAAAGTGCTGATGGAAAGGATTATTTTGAGTTCCTGTGCGAGATGAAAAATATGTGGAAGGCGCTGGAATTGACCATACGGAATCTGCAACAAAGATATGGTCAAAGGGCAACCAGGATATTGGATCAATACAACTATAGGGAATTTCGGGAAAAAGAAAGTGAAGAGGCTTAGTGCTTTCTTTTGTGAAAAAAAATTCTGAAGAGGATCGACGACAAAGCTTTAGCTGAAGGTGCTTAATTGATCTTATTTCATTCATACTGACACAAGCAAAGCTCTCTGACTTCAAGTAATGAATTCTTTTTCGCATCTTGTTTGAATTTGGTTATGGTCGAGTTTCCATCCATTAACTCTTTCATTTAACCTTACCCATTCACTTTCTCCAAGATGCTCTTTCAAGGCTTTGCGTATCTTGTCCATCAACAGGATCGACGCTTCGCTCAATGTCCACATCCAAAGAAGATTTCCATAGGTACGCGAAGATGCCAAACCTGAAAGTTCCAGTTTTCCCAGCTGAAACCCCGCCCATCCTAAATCTTTGCAAAAACGTTTCCAAAGGTCTTCAATGGAAAAATACCTATGAAAGCTCGTAGCAGCAGAGGCTCCGTACAGAAGCGCCAGCCCTCTCCAATCCGTTTCGCAGAGAGAAAACTCGTGCAGGTCTTCGCTTTCTTCGAAAGTACGACTGAATGAAACCCAAAAACACCCATCTTTTAGAACTGTCTTAGAAATTCGATCCAACTGTTCTGGTTCCCATTCTTTCGCCACATGACTCAAGTATTCTTTATCGTCAAGCAAAAGGTCTTTCCAGATCTGCTCGCTCTGTCTTTCGTTCTGTTTCGCCTTGCGGATGATATGAGATCTAAATAGTGTAAGCGAAACCAGACCAACGTCTGGAAACTTGCTTTCCTTTATCTCGCTCACATAAACGGCTTGTCCAACGCCATCAGATGGATAGGCAAGAAAGATTCCATCCAAGGCGTTGCGATACCTTTCTGCTTGCTCGAAATGTTTGTCCTTTGGGAAGTCTTTCTTGACTTCGATTCCATATACTCTACCTCCATATTTTACAACATAGTCAATTCTTTTTCTTTTGCCAAAAGCGATTTGAGAGTACCATCCATCATGACCCGGGAAAATCGCCTCTCGGTCAAGATCTCTCTCGAGAACATAGTAAAGAGACTCTTCATCTCTTCGTTTTTCCCTGATAACTCTTTTTCTCTTTTCTCCTCTTCTTACCACTTGATTGGGCCTCCCGTTAACCAATATCACTTAAGCAAGTAAGCTTTTGCGCCTACGGGCAAAAAGCTGTAGGACGATGCCCTGGCGAAAAGAGCAAGGCAAGAGTTATTTAAAAATCCTTCACTGAAATCACTTCAGGCGGAGAGAGACATGTCAAAGAATAACAAGAGAATTTATGAAACCATAGAAAAGCTGGGAACAGAAATTATCAAGCACCAAAATGAACAGTGTCTTGAAAATGTTGTGTGGAATCAAGGCGAGGGTTATATCCCAAGAGTCTTTTTCTTGCACCCGGAGGATGATTCTTCACTGGATCTCGCGATAATTGGGGGAAATCCTGGGCATGCCCCTGGCTCTGAGCTAAGATGGAATAAAGACATCTGGAGAGGGAGGAAAAATGAACTTGATGCTTACAGAGAACTTGTCCAAAAGCATTGGAGGAAGTTTCCAGATGCTCTAAAAGGCAGTGATCATTGGCGCCTTTACTATGAGAAACAGCGGCAATTCCTGAAAGCGTTAAACACGGACGAGACTATATTCATTATGAACGGCATTTTGTATTTGGAAGTAGTTTTTTCGAAACAAAATCTGGCGCGGATGATATCTCAGATACAGTTGAACGTTGCACGAGCGAATTTTTGAAGAAGAAAGATATGCTTGACCTTGTATCACGATGTAAGCACGTACTCTGCCTCGGGATCAAAGACTCATTCGATTGGATAGTAAAACTGCGAGAAAGCGATCAATGGAAAGTTATTGGTCTTTACCATCCAACTCCATCCCGTGTTCGGCTGCCTTACAGTTTTGACAACTACTTTGAAGACCCTGAGACGCGAATAAAGCTCAAGGCACCCATTGTTGAGAGTCTCAAAAACTTTGAAAATATGCAGAAACCGTACAAGGTTGAAGTGAAAGTTAGAAGTGATGGAACGCCCCTCGTACGTCGGGTAAGTCAACGATAAGAGGTCCGTATCTAATTCCCTGTGAAATCGAAGGTCGATGGAGTGGTCGCTGAGGAATTAGTGTCCTTCACCTCTTAGAAATTCTCGGGCTTCAAAGACAAGGCTTTTGAATTCTTCATTTCCTGAGCGTTGTGCCAAGCGTATGGCTTTGGGTAAGAGCTTCTGCAACTCCTGTAAACGCCATGTCTTCTTGCTCGTATCTTTCCATTCAGGTGTGGGCTTCAGCTTCCGCAGCTTTAGAATATGGGTGAGCATGCGCTCGGTAAACCATTCCAGTTCCAAATCGAGCATGTCGGAGTTTGGTTTAGCCTCAATCTGCCTTACAATGTTTAACTGAATGTTAGAGGGCAGCTTATCCACCAAAGATTCCAGGTGTTTCAGCAGTCCTTCTACGTATAGGTCGCTGACCGTCGTGTTAAAGAAGGGCGCCATTAATTTGGCTGCTTCGTGAACGCTCTGATCAACGCTTAAGGTTACATGAATCTTGGGATGTTCACGGTAGAGCTTTGTTTGTTGTTTGTTTGTTTTGTTAAGTAGCGTACATATGTATGTATGTACGGCTTCTTTCTCCAGGTTAAATAACGAAGAGTCTGCTGTGAGAGAGGAAGTCTCAGAATAATGCTTAATTGGCACCTTCGGTGTTTTATCGTTTGGGGCTGGGCCTTCGGGCTCAGTCATCTATTTTTCAACTCTCGGTTCTTTCTCCCTTCTTTTTTCGTCTGAAGATGTAGCCTGGGTCGCCTGCCCAGTAGTGGTAGTAGCCTATGGAAATGCGGTTCTCGTTTTGTTTCAGAATGGCTTCGAGGTGGCTGAACAGCTGCGTGTTGTTGCAATTGTCTCTGCGAAGCATCTGAAAAGGTCCTTTGTCGCCTGTTCTGGTTTCCCAGTTGAGCTTGTCATATACTTCAGGGTGATCCGTGTCCAGCGGCTTGCCCAAGGACGTAAGGAAGCTGTCGATGGCCTCAATAACTGGTTGGAGTCCTTGGAGTCCATCACGCAAACGTGCCAGAGCTTCGCCAAGTTTCTGGGATTTCTCATCTATACTCATCCTGGACCCTCCTTGCTTTTCAGCCAAGGCCAGAATTGGGGTTCCACGAACTTCTCTAAGAACTGGAGTAGGTCGTCTTCGCTTATTTCGCCACGGGGGTCAACGATCATGAGTCTGTTGGCGGCTATCGTTGCGGTTTGTCCAGCCTTGAGCTTAGATGGTATCACTATGCTTCGGCTTGCACCTCTGGCGCCTCTTGCTGTGACTTTTCTTCGTGTTGCTAAACCCATACGTTTTCACTTTTGCCACGTTTTTAGCCACAAAGATAATTAAAATAACCGCAAATAAAAGCCTTTTGTGGCAACGGTGCTGTATCCATGCAGTATTAGCTGGAATACTTGTCATACTTGTCCGATTTGTCATACCAGCTTTAAAATGAGCTTTTTTACTGCATGCATAATGTATGGGTACATTACAGTGAATGTAATTTTGGCTGCCAACCATAGCATCCTGTATCGAAAATGTTGACCCAGCCTTTCACCTTTCTGCAGTAGAATTTTTGCTTTTGCAGCAAGTTGAGCAGCGCCAAAACTTCGAATAAATTGTCGTCTATGCTTATGTTTTCCATTGTATCCCTCCCCGCTCCTAACTGCTGCACAACCCGCTCCAGCTTCGCTCGGAATTGCAGAGTTCCAACAATGCCCAAACGTGAGCGAACGTGCGTACAGGTTCCGCAAACCTTGTTTGGATCTATCAGAAGTTTTGATGCCAACTTAACTCAAGACTCCCCCCGGAAACGGTCTCAAGGCATTCGCAAGCATGAAAGATTAGCGGAGACTTTTCAAATGTTGTTGTAACCGCCGAAATCGCAACAACAACATTTGAGCTGTCCAGAGGAGCGTGGTTTAAATGTCGTCGTCAGCTGGAATTTTGCGCCGACGACATTTGAGGTTCAGTGCTTTCTTAACGAAATAATTGCTGTATTGTACGTGGTACCTCGACGTTGAACGGTGGAAGCTGCTTTTTGGGGTCTAAGTTTGTTTTTTGAAACTCGTTGTAGACGTTGTTGTACTTTGCTCTCAGTCCATCCATTTCCGATAGCATCCGTTTTACCTTTTGGACCTCTCTGATGATTTCGCTGTTCAACTGGCTGGCTTTCTCAACGATTCTTTTGCCTTCAGCTACTTTAGGCTGCACTGTGATCTGGCTTAGCCTTAGAATGCGAAGTCTTTTGCGGAGCGTGTCTCTGCGCTTCTCCAGGATGGTTATGCCTTTCTTTATAGTTTCCATGTCGTTCAGGTGATCCTGTTCCAGTCTTTTAGCTCTCAGCGTGTTCATGTTGTCAGTGGGCGGTTCAAATACGTTGATGCGTGACTTCAGTCTGCCGATTAGCACATCTCTGAAATGGTTTATTTCTGAGTCGTATTCTTCAATCAATGCTTTCAGCTGCAGACCAGTCACCTGCTCTGGATTGGGCATTTTAGGAATGGCTTGGCTTACAGGGCACAAAGGCTCATTTAATCGACTTGCGACGGTGCGGTAAGCTATTTCCAAGATTTCGTTGTCTTTGAACTCGGGCTTTAGTATGCTCACCCTTTTCCACTTCTCAAGATTAACAACAAAGCATTTAGAAAAGAAATGTTGAATGTTACCTTAGAAGGACCCGTGCATGGCCAGGAAGATTGTTAAGGTTTACTTACCTTGTGAACAGGCGAAGCTTTTGGAGACCATCTGTCGCACTCTGGGCATGCACGAAAGTGAGGTCTTGAGACACGCATTCTTGGACTACGCGAAATCAATAAGCTTGGTCACCGAAAAAGTACACGACAGACTATGAGTTTTAGGGTTATAGTCTTGGTGTTAGTTTTCGGAGTGATTTGCTCTTTGTCGCCATTTCATTACGCGTTCTCTATATTCCTCAGGAGTCACCTTTTGCCTTTTGAGTTCTTCTACAAACTTTCTGAATTCCTCTTTTCTCCTTTGCTCCTTTATGCGCCTCTCTCTGATTCTGGCTCCTTTTGATGCTTTCACTCCATGGGCTTTTGGAACAACGTCAGGAGCTTCCCGCAACTTGTATGAGTACCTGCCTTCAATCTCTCTCCGGTCAAACATGTTGTACACTTCTTCAATCAGGTCGATTTGTCTGTAATTCTCGGGGAGGCTACCATTTTTATATTCTGTTATTTTCTGACTGAACCACGCAACCATATTCGACACAATTTCTCTGGCGTCTTCGTCTTTCCAAACATCTGCGCCAGTTACAAACCTTAGAACTGTTCCATTTTCGAGAAGGGCATTAACTATGTCATCCAAGAGAATCCAAGTTTTCTTCTTCTCACACAGCCTTAGAATTGTGTCTCTTATAATCGGGAAGCAGTCTTCATGCTTCCATGATGGAAACACAAAGGCACCCCGGGTCATGAAACCGCTTTTTTCCGCCTGTAGAATTGTACTCTAACGTTATCCATAACCTTTCTTATTCCCTCTGCAACAAAGGACCTGTCCGTAGCAAAGATAAGGAAATATTGAGGGATTTTGGAATTGGGCGGAATCTCAAGAGAATGGATGTTTGAAAAGCGCTTCTCGAAATCTCTAAGATACAATTTTATAAGTTGACGCATTTTCTGTTCTGGTGGCAAACGTTTTTTCATGATGTCCTTCCATGCGGCAGTTCCCATGAAATTGGTGATTGTCGCCATAGCGCCAGGCGTCTTTTTGCTTAACACTCGAAGAAGACCGGCTCTCCATTGAAAATTGAGTAGGATATCCACATTTTTGTGAGCCAACGCCCTTTTGACGGTAGCATATTGAAGCAGAGGATTTCCGAGCCCGTCAGGGTCAAAGAAGACGAAAGCAAAGTCATCATCTGACAATTTGTTTAACATGTTTATGACCTCACTATTGCAATTCCCATATAAGCACTCAGAAACTGGGGAATGCTGACTGAGAGCATTTTCTAATTGATCAAATCTCGAAAAGTTCGCCTCAACCGATATGCATTTAGTAGGTAGATCATGCGCTTTCTTCGCAAATTCTACCATTAGCAAGGAGGACCCACTCATAACTTTTCTATCCCACGTTCTCAAGACTTCGCCAGTTCCCGCGAACCCGTCGATAAGGTAATATGCTCTCACGCCTTCGAATGGATAACGTTCAAGTAAGTGAAGATACTCCCGCAACACGATGTATTTAGGTAGACTGTGCCTTTTTATCGGAATCAGATTTCTCGCTCGGTTGCTCATTTCTTGCCACTTATTGAACCAAGAATTGCTGTTGGGTCTATCTTCTTTAAGACTTTGAAATTGCGTCCGTCATCGCTCAAAGGCGCAACTAAGGTTTTGCTTATGAGAATCCCGAGAGAAACCATACCAACGTTGGGATTGACACCATGGGTCAGAAGGTCTTCATCTCTGAACTCAGATAACTTTGACACAATGGAAAGGCACGTCTTTACCTCATTTTCAGGAGCCTCAAACATGTTTCCTTCCCATGTTACTTTAAGAGTCTTATTTTCCTTTGAGATTCCAACAATTTTGTTAAGGTACTCTTTGATCGTATGTTCTGGTTTAAGCACAAATGCTTGATTGAATGGAGTTGATTCCCTCCACGTAAAAACTACAGGTCTCACATTCCCACTCAGTTGCTTTCCAATTTCATTGCACCTTGTCTTGTCCAGCATGACAGCATCGTCGAAGAATATGGTTGGTTGATCTCCAAGGCTCATATCAATACCGGCTCCAACAACTCCTCTTTCGCCCAACGATAAGTCCTTCAAATCCAGTTCCTCAACCTTTCGAGCCTCCATGGCATACTCTTCATCAACGTTGACATCCAAGTCTGAACCCATTGTTTTCAACAGGGACTTCAGTTTGGCGTTTATTAGCCCAACAATACGTTTTCTTTCCGCTGCATCCAGCTCTTCGGGCAGCTCAGAAAACACGTCTTTGAGAGTACTTAGCCAATCTTTCGCTTTTTGTGCAGCCCTCAACTCCTTCTCACTGTATTCATCAATCCCAAGTTCGTTACATAGTTCTTGCTGTTCACGTTCTGTTTCATCCTTTGCCTGAATGGCACTGCGTAGTCCAGAGATGCGCTCCTTGCTGTCAATAATTTTCTCGATAGTTAGCTTGGGATACTTCTTAAGGTGGTCTTGAAGCTTACCTTTGATGCCCTCTGCCTCTTTCTCCAATGACTTGATTTGTTGTTCTTTATTTTTCTGTTCTGCTTTGAGGTCATCAAGGGGTCTTGTCGCCTTTTGAGCTTCTATTTTGCCTTCAACATCAGAAATTTCTTTTTGTATGCTCTCGATTTTTTGGGCGAACTCCGCCTCGAGCTTCTTTATCCGCTTGTCACGAGAATCTTCCAGTTCCTTGATTTTGGCTTCGAATTCGTCTTTAACCCCATCAATTTCTGTTTGCTGGCTCTCTTCGATCTCGCCTTTTTCCTTATCGAGTTGTTCGCGTTTCTTGGTCAGTTCTTCAAGCTTGGGCAATGGAGTTCCAGATTCGCGAGCCTCTATTTCGCTCTTTAGTTTATCCTTTTCTTGGTTCACTTGAGCTTTCGTCTCTTCTTTGCCTTTTATTTCCTCATGAAGGCTTAGCATTGATTCCAAGTCAGGCAGTTCTTTGACGTTTGTTGGAATTCCTTCCTTTTTCAAGAGTTTTTCATATTCACGAAGGAGCCTGTTTGCATCATCCAGCGTCTCTTCTTTGCTTTGAAGCTCTTTTAGACTCAGCACTCTCTGTTGGGTCATGTCAGAGGATTTGCCGACCGCTCTTTTGCACTCACCTACGACCTCTAAACTTATTCGAGGAGACAGAGAACGAATGTAGTTTGCAACACCAGCCAGCTCAACATAGAGTGGATCAAGCGGGTCCTTAAACAAAGAATCAGGCCCTTTTCCTGCAATATCGAGGGCTTTAAGTACTTTTGGATCAGCAGAAGATGATTCTTCGTCCTTGAATTCTGTTTTCCACTTACCATCGACGGTTCGTGAAAGCGAGACAATGTGGGACCACTTGCGCTTGATCTTGCCTATTTTCCTCTCAACTTTTATTTGTTCTCCATCTTTTTCGACCATTGTAATTATTGAGGCTTGGTCCTCCCCCTTCGTGATTAGAGACTTAAGGTCTTTAGCTTCCCCTCCGAATATTCCTGCTTTCACCGCTTTGATTGAGCTTGTTTTGCCCGCCCAGCTTGGGCCTGTCAGGTATCTTGTTCCTTGAGTGAAACAGAGTGAATGAGGCCCTCTGATTCCGCCTATGTTACTAAAGGTTACTTCGAGCGTTTTCCAGGGCAAGTTCGATCACCAAATCCCTCAACTCACTTGGACTATGGCTTTCTTTCGTCAGCGTAAGGATTTTCAAAGCCAGTTTTGCCAACCGCTCTTTGTCGCTTGGATCAACAGAGTATCTGTCAAGGATGTTTTCAATAGCTTGTTTAACTACATCCTTCTCCAAGCATAACACCAATTTTAATGATTCAGTTAAGCCTCTTATCATTTGCGATGGATATCTTGAAAGTGGCGAGAGGAAAAAGATATTTTCACTTGTCTCTCCTACTTATAAGTCTGAAGCATTAAAATATCGTGAAACATTGAGAAAGGAAGAAGGAAAATGTCGCAAGTATCTGAGATAGAAACTGGAAAACTCTTTGTTGGAAAATGCAATGTCAGAAAAGATGTTGGAGACATCTCGGAACTGATTCAAAGTGTTAGACAAGTGGGCATACTCGAGCCTTTAATTGTTAGGCCTACCCGCACAAGCAAGTACGAGATAGTTGTAGGGAATCGTAGATACCATGCTGCCCAGACAATCGGATTGAAGAAGATACCATGCGTCATCAAGGAAATGAATGATGACGAGGCAATAATTGCCTCTCTAACAGAAAACATCCAAAGAGGAGACCTTGCTGAGGAAGAAATCGCAGAAACCTACACAACTCTTCACAACTTAAATTCCAAAAGATGGACCCAAGACACATTTGCCAGGAATGTTGGGAAAAGTCAACAATGGGTATCTGACCTTCTCAAGGCTTACCAGACTCTGGTAAAACTGAGGGAGGCAGGGGTAGTCACAGGCATGAAGGCATATCCAAAAAAGGAAGAAAGGCAGAGTGGCATAGCTCCAGTTGAACACCTGAAAGAAATCGAATACGCCGTAAGGTCCGAGGATGTTAAAAAAACGTTACCTGAAGAAGCTCTTGATGAAAAACGAGCAGAGCTCGCGAAAGCGGTTTTGGAACTTCCAACAGAGGACGCAAAGAGGGTTATTGATCGCTTCAAGATGTATCCTGAAAGACCAGTCGAAGAGATCAAGGAGGAAGCTCTTGCAAGACAAGCCGGTGTCTCATTGGAGACGTATTTGCCTCCACGTGTTGCCAGGGAGTTGGACAAAGTAGCCGAAGAAAAAGGGTTGTCAATGGAAGAAGTGCTGCCAGACGTAGTTGAGAGAGGCCTAAGAGCCGAGGTTGAACCGAGGGGACGGATCGAAGTTCCAGCGAAAATGATAAACGAGTTTGACGTTGGAGAAGTTGAATGCCCTAAATGTGGCACTAACCTGCGCCTTATCCACTGTGAACCTGGAAAAACTCATAAAGTCGAGAGCAAAGTGTCATGACTCAAAAGCTCCAGCTCAAGCTATATCCAGAGTTCAAAAGGGTTTACGGAGGGGGAATGATAAGATGGTTCGACAAGACTCCCTCAGACATAGTCTGCCCTCACTTTTGGGAGCTGAACTGGGCCTACGGATGCAGATTTGAGTGTTCGTATTGCTATCTGCAAGGTACTTTTCATGGAAATAAGAAACCTTGGCATCGACCACTGGATCAAATCTTCATTGTGTTAGATGAGTTCTTTCAAGACCATAGATGGAATCCTCAGGTATTGAATAGTGGTGAACTAACAGACTCGTTAGTGTACCCTGACATGATAAAGCAGATATCCGATAAGTTTGAAGAGCAAGCTGAACACAGACTGTTGCTTCTTACAAAATCAGGCAACTTAAAGCTTCTGGCTGACAAGCTTAGGAAACAAACTATATTTAGTTTCAGTCTGAACGCCCATGATGCGTGGAGGCGATGGGAGCTAAAGACACCTTCGCCTGAGGAGAGAATTAAAGCAGCTAAGATTATTAGCGAGATTGGAGGTGAGGTGCGGGTAAGAGTAGATCCCATTTTTCCAATTGAGGACTGGCGGCGACATTATGAAGACCTTGTCTATTCGATTTTGTCGGGCTTCTCTCCTGAACGAATTACTCTTGGAACTCCAAGGGGGTTGGCGAAGACTCTTCTATATTCGAAAGATATGTCGTGGAGACAATATTTCACTAAAGAATCTGAACATTCGGGCTGGGGCAAAAAAATACCAACTTCTCAAAGAAAAGAAATCTACCTTTTCTTCTACGATAAATTATCTTCTTTAGGCTTTGACAAATCAAAAATCGCCATGTGCAAGGAAACAGCCTCAATGTGGAAAGAGTTAGAGCTGGATCCCACGAAGATAAAATGCAATTGCATCTGGTGATTGAAGGGGTGTAAAAGTGGCCAAGTGTCCTTGGTGCGAAAAATACATGGAAATGTATCTGAGAGACGACGGGACTTTGTCAAAGCAAGAACTCGAAGAAGAAAAGCAACGACTAAATGCTGGTTTTTGGGCATCCATAAAAGAAGTTCAAGACGAGCATTATTTGGCGAACAAAGCTCTTGATGTTAAAACTGGCCTGAAAATGAATATGCCTGTCCAGATAGACATGAAAAGTGGTGAGACATCTTTTGGTAGATTTTGGTTTTTTTCGTTAGCGAAAGTGAGAGATAAGGTTTCGAGGAAAGAGCTAAAACATCTCTGGGTTCAAAGCGGAGGATGTAGTATGTCTTGGGCAACCCCCATCTGTTGTGAATTAGCCAATAGCTCGAGCAATGAAGAGCAAATAGCATGGGAAATTCAGGGATTTAAAGATTTAAAGGGCTTAACAGAGAAGATTTTGAACGGATTAAAGGAAGAGTATTCTGAAGAGGAAAGCTCTGAATAGATCGCTCAGCGATATGATTTCATGTCAGACTCTCAATGGTTAACAAAAAAGCTGCGCTACATGTTAGGCGTAGCCGATACTTTCAAGTCGATTTACCCAGGCGTCTATTATAACACGGGAGCTTGGAGCACAATCAAACTTTTAACGCTACTCAATTATGTCCCTATCTACACCAAAATAATTCCACGCCACTTCCCCTCTATGCACTACATAGAACTTCTCGCAGGAACAGGACTGTGTAAAATCAGAGAAACACAAGACATTATCGCTGGATCCACTCTCATCGCCTCTACGGTATGTTACAACCCGTTTGACAAGTACATACTCGTTGAAAAAGACCGACGCAGTGCAGAGGCTCTGGAAAAGCGAATGAAAACAGTGACAAATAACGCTGCTGTTCTAATGCAAGATTGCAATGACTGCATTCGAGAGGTCTTAGAGACTCTACCAAGCCGAGGTCACTATTTAGCTTTCGTAGATTGCGAAGGCTTAGATGTTGATTGGTCTACCATGAATTTCTTGCTAAGCAAACCAGGAGACCTGCTCTTCACATTCCAGTCACAATTCGTTGCTCGTGTACGTGGCAGAGCAATTAGAGGCAGCAAAGGGAACGAAGAAAAACTCAACAGATTCTATGGTGATGATCGATGGAAGACATGCAAAAGCCCGGAGGACTTGGTTGCCGCGTATGTAAACAAAGTTGGAGAACGGCGAGGCATAGTAGTGCCCATCTACGTTAAAGGTCCACGTGGATTCCAGTACTACGTCCTCTATGCAACCAGAACTACATCAACGGGAAGTCCATGGGTCAAGGGTGTTACATACCTAAAACAAAGAGTCGAAGGGTGCGACTACAGAGAGGTAGGAGGCATACTTAACGTTTTGACTGGAAGGCAACTCACTTTCAACAAGATTTTTGGTAGTTAAGCTAATCATTTGCGTTTTCTAAAGATTTTGACGCTGTCCATGTCGGTTACGTATTCGAAGCCTGCTTCCACGAGTTTTACAGCTTCTTCAAGGTTGTTTGCGACTTTGCACGTCCACTCGTCAGCTTCAAAGTTCACCAGATGTGTGTAAACAAGTGTGCTTGTTATGCTCACGTGGCCTAACAGTTCCTTGACATAAAGTATGTCTTTTGTCCTATGATATTCCATTGTGGCTTTGAAATGCCTCAATGACTTAAACGATATCAAGCTAATCCTTGGGTTCTGAAGCTTATTCGCTATGACTTTCCTTCTTACCTCAAACCTTCTCGTTATCGTCTTCAATTTAGCGTTTGAATTCGACTTGAAGATCCACTGCGTCTTCCGCTTCATCAATAGCAGTCTCGAAATCAAGGACGCTGAAACCTTCAACACTCTTGGATTCGAATTCTTCTCTGGACTATTAATCGTAACAGTGTTACTCTGCGGATTAACATCAGTCCACATTATATTCCATGCTTCTCCAGGTCTTGCACCAGTCTCTTTGATCAGCTGACTGAAAACCGATACTTTCCCTGGCAAATCAGCGATAAGAGCGTCAACTTCGACTTCTAATGGAACAAACGGAAACTTCTTGACGCGGCGATAAAGAGGTCTACCGAACTTTAACCCCTTCCACTGACAATAGTTGGCATAACAGTTGACGATAACCTCCTTCCTGCCCTCCGACACGTTTTTCTTAGCAATGTACTCCTTGACATCTTCAGGTGAATTGATGTCCACATGCTTTGCTATGTCTCGCAAAGCCTTACCGAAGCCTTCCACAGTCGAACTCCGATACCCATTTTTGCTGCACTGCCAAAGAAAACTGATGACGTCACCGTTGACTCTGGAGGGGACGGGTGTGTATTGTGTGGCGCCGGGTGTGGGATTTGAACCCACGCGGCCCTTTCGGGCCACAGACTTGCTGTCGTTCTAATCTTTGGTGACTCCAGGCTTGAGCTGCGCTTGCGCTCACCTGCTCCCTACCAGACTAGGAGAACCCGGCGTTGTTTGCGTGTGATCTATGAATGAGGTTGCTGGTGTTTTAAGGATTTTGAGTTTGACGGTTGGCTTTGTGCCACATCTTTGGATAGACGCCTCGAGGCATGAGCACACGCGTGGTTTTGGCCACCAAGCCTCTGTTACTTTCCAACATTACCTCTGTCGTTACCAACGCTCGGGC
>Ga0315310_10001343_pt1 | contig 15525 bp, 15 predicted proteins | sample TDP5_MG_FD_203630 | JGI IMG/M metagenome (GOLD analysis project Ga0315310, IMG submission 203630) | Freshwater sediment microbial communities from Lake Towuti, South Sulawesi, Indonesia - TDP5 | ecosystem: Environmental > Aquatic > Freshwater > Lake > Sediment | place: Indonesia: South Sulawesi... | reverse complement strand
GCCTGCAGGTTAGTTACGGTTTCAGGGAACTCCATGGTTTTTTCGGCAATAACAGTTGGGTCCACTGTTAGAAATTGGCCTACTGTTGCTATGCCCATGTTTCTCAGCTCTTGTGCCAAACGAGGTTTGACACCCTTAACTGCCTCCAGTTTGCTCTTGCTCGTCAGCTTTGGGGCTTTGACGGGAGACAGCGCCTTTCCAATTCTTTCCACACGCTTTCTTAAACTCGTCACTTCCTTGGCTTGTCTCTTGACGAGAGTGGCATTCCCCTTGCTCTCCCTCTGAACATCTCGTAAGGCCTTTCTCTGCTTCTCTAAAGCGTCGTTTGTCTCCTTTCTTGCCTCCTCCAAGTTTATGTTCATTTTTCGAAAGGCTTCGTCGGTCGCCTTCTCATTCTCTTCGAGGCGTCTGAAAAAACCCATCTGCGTGTTTTCCAACATATTTGCATTTAGGGCCAAGCGTTCTTCTACCCTTGCAAGCCTCTGAAGCACATCTGGATCAGCTGGAAGCCCCTTAAAGACAAAGAGAACAGTCGAACCGAGGAGCACGAATGTTATGATTAGAGAGAACATAAAATATGCAATAACGTTGACGCTGCCAAACACCAAGCCATCTATAGAGAATTCAACTATGAAGTCGCTGCTTCGAAGCGTCCACAACATTGCAGCGTTGAACACGTTCAACCCTGCGAGGAAACTGAAGAAGGCGAAGATCCAAACGACCGTTCCTCTTATTCTTTCCCCTGACACCTCTGGACCCTCGTCCTTGCTTGTTGCGTTTTGACTTATGTCATTTATCAAGCACCAATTCATATCTGGGATTCGAATTCCAACTAAACTCGGTTCAACAAGACTGGCAATAAGCGCACGCTTCTGGAAAAACTTCGTTTTTAAACTGTGTCATGGCTTGTAGTAATCTTCTATGGAGAAAAAATCGCAATATCCAAGACTGGTCGCACACCTTTGATGTATACACTTGCCGCGTGCTCAGCATTTCTAGTTTTAAAGTTCAAATAGCAAAAAATGATGGGAAAACACTAGACTTATAGTGTTCGAAACTAGCGCACGCGTGCTATATTTCATTCGGGTTCGGATATAGAATTTCGCAACATTTTGATAAATTGTTGAAAAAACAAAAGGCAAAAGCAGAAATAGGATATCTGCGCATTATTTTCTAGAGGAGAAAGGAGGTGAGTCATCTGAAGAAGGTTGTTATAGGTTTACTGTGTTTAGCTCTCGTAGTTGCTCTCGGCTTCAGCGTGGCCTCAACCCTTCAACAAATCTCCCTGTTTGATGTGACACCGTATGCAGGCGACCCAGGAGGCGGCTCTAGACCGGGTGATATAATCCTCTTCGATGTGACACAATATGCAGGCGACCCAGGAGGCGGCTCTAGACCGGGTGATATAATCCTCTTCGATGTGACACAATATGCAGGCGACCCAGGAGGCGGCTCTAGACCGGGGTAGAAGCATTGCACCTTCAGAATAATACAATTAAAGACTCGTAATCAAGGATAAAATATAAAAACGAAAAATAGAAGAGGAAACTGTTAATGACGAAACTAAGCGAAGAAATGCAGCGGTTCTCTAGTTTCCTGAAACTATTGGATCCAGTAAATGCAAAAATATCAACGGGACTTGCAGATTACGGTCCAAGAAACATAGCTGCTCTTGCAAAGTCGATAAATTTGCCAATCAGCACGGTGTCATTTCGCTTAAAGAGAATGATTAAAAAGGGTTCTCTTCTGATTACAGCGAATCTAAACTTGTCAAGATTGGGGTTGGCGAAAGGTTTTTTGATGGTTGAAGCTTCGCATGGGCGTCATGACACCTTGCTGGACGTTATCAAAAATACTGATTATTGGACGTACATAATTAGATGCTATGGAAAAATCGATGGCTACTGTGCTTATTTTGCTTTTCCCGCAGACAATAAAAAAGAATTGGAGAATTACTTTGGAGAAGCCTCGCGTTTCCATGTTTTTTCTCAATACAAATTTTTGTGGACCACAAACTCCCGTTTTGTTCCCCCAGACTTCTCTTGGTACAACTTTGAAGAAAAGCAGTGGAGGTTTGCGTGGGAGCAATGGATTAATGAGACTTTGAACGCGCCAAAGCTTTTGCCCAGCACCTTAGAAGAGCCGACTAACTATCCTATTGTGGTCGATGAAAAGGACCTAATCCTATTGAAAGAATTAGAATTGGATGGAACTGTGGAGCTCAACAAGTTGGCGAAATTGATCCGTGCTACACCACAGGCTGTTGGTTTCCGTTACCATAACCACATTGTCAAGCGAAATCTAATTGTTAACTATAACGTTGATGCTTACACCTTTCCACTACAGATATCTGATCTCTACAATTTCATAATTGATTTCGAAAATGAGGAATCTTTGGCAGAATTTGTTAATTCATCTTACAGAAAACCATTCGTCATAAGCTACGCGAAGGTCATCGGGCAAAATTCGCTTGTGACCAACATATTCATTCTGAAAGCGCAATTTCCAAATCTGATAGACTCGCTAAATCGCTTGTGCGCCAAAGGCTTAATCAAAGATTTCCTCTACGTAACCTTGGATCCCGCGTCATACATGCGTCAGACAATTTCATATGAATACTTTGAAGACAAGAAATGGCATTATGACCAGGAGGAAAAAATCGAAAAGCTGAAGCAGATAGCAAAATGACCATTTCTTTCTGTACTCGGTTGACCTCGGTAACACCAGATACTGCGAATCTTTAGTGGTCGAAATAAATCTGTCAAATAGAAATCAAGAGAACAGCACTTGAACTATCAAAGCTAAAAAATGCAAGAAATTCTACGTTGTTCGGCGATATAGGAGAGGCTGTAGCACCGCATTACTTAACTAGGCGTTATCATGGTTACTTTATTGTGACCAGACCAACAAAATTTCTTCATAGCGCACTCGCTAATTTCAGCACACTACCACATAAAACCGCCACGAATGGACAGGTTGGCTCAATGAAAAGCAGAAAGAATGTCTTGAACAATCTCCATCATGGGATGACGTGACTTTCAAACTCTTAAGAAAAAAGTGCCCCAAAAAGAAAACCGACATGAAAGAAGAAGGCATAAGCTGATCGTCCCCTTCTTCTTCTGAAAATTAATCACATCCCTGCAATGCTGGATGGTGGTGGCACTATAGCGCAATTTGCCATCACCACCACACAGCCACAGCTCCAAAAGAAGCACACTATAAGCCCGATATCGCTGAACATCACTTTTAACAACATAGAAAGTGCACCAAACACCAGTCAAACAAAGCCAAAAAAACAACCAAAAACAAAAACAAACCACAAAACACAAACAGAAACGGCTCAGTCTAGCCTCAAAAAAATTTCTCACACTCATACTAATAGGCAGAAACCTTCAATGGTGCGGGGGGTGGGATTTGAACCCACGAACCCCTGCGGGACAGCCGCCTCAGGGCTGCGCCTTTGGCCATGCTTGGCAACCCCCGCTTTTAGCTTGATATTTCTACGTTGACGGTTAAATTAATCTTGCTTGTCTCTTCAAGATAATGCTAATGGGCTTCCTTGTGTTCGGTTCAACTTAGTTGTCACTTAAAGCTGAAAAGTTAATGTGCTAAAAAGCCCCATCTTTGATCAGAAGTGCCAGTCAGTGCAAGCGTTGGAAGATTTGCTTAGGTCGCGCTCGGTTCGTGAAGCTTTGCTCTACGAGAAGCTACGGGGCTATAGGGTCAAGTGTGGCTTATGTGAGAGACGCTGTGTTATTGATGTTGGCAAAAAAGGCATTTGCAAGACAAGGATGAATATGGACGGCGTGCTCCTCACACTCGTATACGGAGACCTAAGCGCCCTAGAAAGCCGTCCCATTGAGATTAAGCCCTTCTTCCATTATTGGCCTGGCTCAACAGCGCTCACGTTTTCCACATGGTCCTGCAACTTCGACTGCGTCTGGTGCCAAAACCATCACATGTCAAAGGTTGAGCCCAACCCAGGAAAGTCGAGTCACTTCTTCCTGCAAGAAAGAGTCTTAAATGTTGCATTGCACAACGGAGACAATGGCTTGTGCGCCAGTTTTCAAGAACCCACCATTCTGACTGAGTGGGCTTTGTCTCTTTTTGAACGAGGGCGCGAGAGAGGACTGTACTCTTGTTACGTTTCAAACGGATACATGACCCTTGAAGCGTTGAAGCTGCTGAGGCGCGCTGGCATGGACGGGTTGAAAATAGACATCAAGGGTGACAAGGAAACCTACCAAAAATATTGCGGCGGAGCCGATGTTGAAAAGGTTTGGAGAAATGCCCGCGAGGCCCAGAAGATGGGTTTTCATGTGGAAATCGTAAACTTAGTTGTCACAAACGTCAATGACGACGAAGAATGCCTGCGTTGGATAATTAGGCAGCACCTGAAGTCTGTCGAACCCGAAACACCATTGCACTTCACTAGGTATTATCCTGCTCACAAGTTCTCTAACCCGCCCACAAGAGTTGAAACCCTAGAGAAAGCTTACGATATGGCGAAGAAGGAAGGAGTTCTCTACCCTTATCTTGGAAACATTGAAGGGCACAGATACGAAAACACACATTGCCCAAAATGCGGAGAGACACTAATCCAGCGCCTAGGCTACTACATCATCAAATACAAGGTTACAGACGACAAAAAATGCCCGCGATGTAGTCAACCTATACCCATCACTGGCAAGCGAATTAAAAAGTGGCAATCACTGGCTTGAGTCACTGAGCCTAACAATGGTTACGGAAGAGGTGGCTGCCTCTCCATCAACGCCCTTTCTATTCTTTCAAGTCTCTTTTCAATGGCATCGAGCCTGTCCAATATTTGTTTGAGCACTCTGCCCACGTCTTCGGCTGGGATTGCTGGCAAGGGGGTCGGCGATGGCCATCTCCACTCTTCGGGTCGCTCCGGTCGCCTAGGCGCTGGCACTGGAGGGGGATATGCTGCCTGCTCTTCTCCTTCACTTTTACTCATTCTCGTCATCAAAAACTCATTAATACAGTTTTATATTATTAAACCTTAAAGATGACGACATCTCCAGCATCTTCTGCCTCTTTTTTATTCTGTTAGTGACTAGTTTCCCAAAAATCATTTGACTGTAACAGCTTCTCGTTAGATGCCGAGGTCTGTCAGGATCAAACCCCCTTTCGATGGTCGTATAGTATGCGAATAGTTGCAACGGATAGTCAACAAATTTGCGAATCTCATATTCCTTTTCGCTGAGAATAACCAGTTCGCCATTTTCGATTATGACAGCCCCTCAGGGTCATCGGAAGTAAGGTTGGGATATCTGGGGCGTTATGAATGACTGGTGCTGCATTCCCTTCTTTAAGAATGCAGCTGAATATTCCAACCATGTTTATGCCTCACAATTGGGCTTTTCTAAATTACTGTCTTAACTAAGCTTTATTTTGTTGGTTTCTCAAAAATAAATAGTATGAAGTGCAAGGGCAATGTGGATGTTTGAAGGATGATGGAATGATTATCGCCTTGTTTGAAGACGAATGTTATGAAAACTTTTTGCCTCTAACCTATACTAGGCCTGTTTTTGAATGCAGAAGCGGAATGTTCACTTTGCTCGAACGCGCTCAGAGATTATATCAGGAATCCAAATTCCTCTTATTTACGAGAAACTACTTGGTGCCAACCCTCAAAAGGCGAGTTTCTTACTCTGTGAACGAGCCTGATTCCATAGATGATGAGGTTCTTTTGATCAATGGTACCTTTCTAATGGATGAAAAATTGAACCGACATATTAAGAAAAATCTTGCGGAAAATGTCTTGATGATGCAAGAGGGAAGAATGGGTCTAGCCCACCTGAGTGAAAACGTCGCCAGAAATTATGGAAAAGAACTGTGTAGACCCTTGACAGTTGCTGCTCAAAAGAAACTTGCGAAGAAATGTAAAACTCTTGAATCCTCGAACTTGCCTTTGTTGACGTATCCTTGGGATCTGGTGAACAAAAATGCCGAATTAATCAAGCAAGACTACTCAGCCTTAGGTAAAAAACAAAATGAAGGAACGATAGATAGCAGAGCTACAGTTTACGGCAATGAACAAGACGTGTATGTGGGTAAGGGGTCTCTTGTCGAAGCCCATGTCACGCTTGATGCTCGAGATGGCCCAATATTCATAGGTAATGAAACCATGGTGCATACAGGCTCCAGAATTAGCGGTCCGACCTATATAGGAGGCAAGACGATAGTCCCATCGGGCCTGATTAGGAAGGGTTGCAGTATTGGGCATGTTTGTCGCGTTGGTGGCGAGTTGGAAGAGACAATCATTCAAGGCTATACGAACAAGTATCATACCGGCTTCATTGGACACGCTTATATTGGGGAATGGGTGAACATCGGGGCTGCTACCACCAGCTCGAACCTCAAAAACACCTATGGAACGGTGCAGGTTGTAACTAAAGGGAAAAAGGTGGACACATGCCTGACAAAAGTTGGTTGTTTCATAGGTGACCACGCTAAAACTTCCATCGGAACCCAAATCTACACAGGCCAAAAAATCGGGGTAGCATCGCAAGTACACGGTTTCGTTACCAAGGATGTGCCTTCCTTTACCATTTGGTCAGAAAGCCTTGGGTCAAAGCCCGTGGAGCTTTTTATCCAATCAGCCATCGAAACCCAGAAGAGGGTTCTCTCTCGAAGAGCCATAGAACAAACCAGATACGACATTGAACTACTGAAGAAACTCTTTGAAATCACCGCCCACGAAAGGAAGAAGGCAGGTGTAGTCAAAGAAAAATTTACGTTGTAAACACCCTTCTCTTCTTTTTGGTGTGCGGGCAGTGGTTAATCCGAAGGAGTTTAGCTTTTTAGGGTCTCTATCTCTTTCATGTTCTAATCATTGGGGAATGTAATCAATGAACAGTTTATCTTTCAAGTTAAGCAGAACTCCCGAATCTTTCGCAAGGGAAAATAGTAGTTTAGGGCGGAAAAGTATAAGTTTACATTGTTGGACGCTACTGTTGCATTAATGATTTAGGGGAGGACAAAAACCTAACTATTATTGAAAAAATTGTGGCTGTTAATAAACGGTGAAATATAAAAGCATAAAGCGTGTTACACTTAAATCTCGGGTCGATACTCTAAAAAGTGGGCGAAAACCTTTTCTCATCTCTTTACATCATTCAACTATCCGCATTAAAGGCCTTTTTTTCTCCTTTTTCTCTTCTTTCTGTTCTTTGCGCCTCTTATTTTCCGTTTTCTTTTCAGGTTTCTGCTCCTCTGTTTTTTCTTCGCCAACAACTCTAATCAATGGCTGTTTCTCTAACCCTTCAATTTTGGCTCCAGGGTAGCGCTGTTGGATGTCTCGTCGCAGTTCCGCTACGTCGACCTCTCCGTAAGTTTCTACTTTAACAACCGGTTTGCCCTTCTCATCATAGGTTACGGACATGGAGTAACCCGATCCACCTTCACCTTGGGTGGGCTCGAGTTCGCGCTTAAAAAGAAAGTTTTCTTCATTGAAGTCAAAGATGTCGAAGGGGCTTCTTTTCTTCCGTTTGCGCTCAGACAAACGGTTACTCACCTTCTTGGTCTAGTGCTTCATGAATTTTTCTTCGTATTTCTTCAAGTGTTCGGCAGCCTCTCCTATGTCCATAAACAACGAGTCAACCCTGTCTACGTCTTCAACTGTTACTTTTTCGTGTTCTAGGCTCCGTGCGTTTTGTGCAGCCAAACTCAAGAGTTGAACAGCGTAGCGGAGTGAACTCTTAGCGCCGACATCGGTGAGCCTCTCTAAGGCTCCTTTGTCAAGTTTAACCTTCTCCTCTTCAGACCGAATGCGCAGTATCTCTCGTATGCTGTTGGGGTCATATTCTTGAGTGGCAATTATCACAGCTCGGTCGATTAAGTCTAAGGGGAAACCTAACGGACTTTTGACGTCTGTACCACGTATGCGTGCCACACCTCGGTTCGTGGCAAGTATGATTATGGGAACGAGTTCGCTTTCCATGGCTCTGCCCAAAAAACTGAAAGCTTCTAGATCAAGAAGATGCGAATCGTCAATGAACAGGACGCCTGGATGAATGAACGCCTTTCCCTCGTCAACCAGCTCCTTAACTTGTTGGTCAACAGCCGTGCGTATTTCGGTGTCGATTTCCTTTGTCTCCGCCGCTCCGAAGAACATAGAGAATATGCCACCTCCTGCTCTGCTTCGCGCATTGAGGTCATCCATGTCAGCGAGAGTTAACGTGTAGACGAATTCTTTTTCTTTCATCACCTTCCCGTCTGGTCGAGGAATCTTTCTGCGAGTGTCCACGTCGTAGGTTTTGCCTTTGGTGCTTTCTAGGCTCAAGCCAAGATTGGCTACCCTGCCAGATTCGGCGTCGATTTGTACCACGTTTCCCTCTGAGATGCCTTCCTGAATTATTTGTTGGGCGATGGTGGCGCCTGCCTCAATGGTTTTCTCTTCGTCTTTTGTTTGCAAGGTCAACCTGATGCTTTCAGGCACTTTTTGATAAGGGTTGTAAGGATGTGGTGCCGTTTGAATGTTTACGTTGGTGACTTCACCCTCGTACACCTTGCGCATCTCATGAATCTCAACGCCAATGCATTTGCGAATGGCTTCTATGAGCACTTCGGTCTTCTTCCGTTCGCTACTGTAGATTTCGCTTCCACTCATCTGAATGAAGGGGACGTTGGGTCCAAGTTCGCGAGAAACGGCTACGGCTATGGCTGTTTTGCCGGTTCCAGGCGGACCAGCCAATATTATACTCTTCCCGCTTAGTTTGCCTTCCTTAATCATTCTTACAACTAGGCCAGCGGCTTCCCTAGCCTTTTCTTGACCCACCATTCCATCCTTGACTTTCACGGCATTGAGGTTTTCGTCCAAGCCTAAACCCTTCACGTGGGTGTGGGCGCCTATGCGCTCGAACCTTCCTGCCTTGGTCGGTACTTCCTTAATGGTCGCCATGGTCAATCCCCTACCGATTGTAATATTGGAATATTGACAAATGCAACTGTTTAAGAAACCGAAATATAAGTTTTTTAGGAACGTCACAGCGTATTTGAGCGCCACTTGATGTAGAAGACGGGATGCTCGCGTGTGAGCATGCCTAGGGAAGCTAACCGTCGGTTCCGTGTTATCTGCCTGGTGTTCATTTATTGTGAGGGCTTGGGTCTATTAGTATGGGTGTGGGAAAATTTTTTTGTGTTGGTGGCGTGTGTTTCTGTTTGTGTTTTGTGGTTTGTTTTTGTTTTTGGTTGTTTTTTTGGCTTTGTTTGAGTTGTGTTTGGTGCACTTTCTATGTTGTTAAAAGTGACTTTTCATGTTGCTGAAAGTGACCTTTTAATGATGATGTTGTGTGTGAGTTGTGGAAGAATTTTTGGTTGAGTTGAGGCTCGATTTTGTTTGTGTTTTGGATTTCGTTGTTTTTGGTTTGTGTTGTTGTTTTTGGGTTGTGTTTGATGCTGGTTTAACGTGGCTTTCTATGTTGCCAAACGTGACTTATAGGACGTTTTTGTGTATTCTTCTATTCATTCTTGTTATGCTTTTTTAGGTTCTCGGTTAGGGTAGTTTTTGACAGTGCACATGGTTGACCTATGGCGTGTTTCTCCATCAAAGCACAGTAAGGCATGTCTTCTGCTTCAGTGTTCTTAACAGTAGCTCTGCACAAGAATCTGAGAAAGCGGAGAGCAAGCTGAAACTGAGACCTCGTTTATGCTAGGCATTCGTATTCAATAGAAAATAGAAAGAAAAAAGGAGTAGTTATGGGGCTGGTAGTGCAGTAACAATACTATCCTAATGGCGTCTATTGAGGCTTTGTTCTAATCAATTCTTTAGATACCATAATGACCTTACCGCATTTCTCACATTTTGAGGTTTCTAATGGTTCATACGTAGGAATCATGACTTTCACTTTAGGCTCTAGAGAGTTTTATATAGAAAATTGTTGAATAAGGCATAAATGTTGATTATGTCTATTTGTTTGCTGTGCTTAGTCTCTTTTTGTTTGGACGATGAAGCGGAATCTTGACAAAGTGGACTATGGAGCATTGAGCTTGCTGAATCGCAGGCACAATCTCCACCACAAAGTCAAACCAAAAGAGGAGAGGGAGGTGAACCAAAAAATGAGAAGGACATCGCTTTCGATGGCAGTTGTGCTTCTGCTAGTAGTTGTCATAGCTGGTTTGTCTTTCACAAGAGTTGAGGAAGCGAGTGCCACTTTTACTCACTCATGGAATCTTTGGGCTTCTGGGGGTGTGGGCGGCAGTCCCGTCTCACTTAAAGAATGCGGATTATGGGACAATGCACCTGGATCAACTGTCCCGTACAAAAAATGTGCTGTTCTCTGGTTGGAAGCTGACAATGGTGGCAGTGGGCAAGACCCGTATGAGAATGAATGGGTCAGATTCATAACAACTCAAGTAGATGTGGATCCAGCGGCTGGTTGGAAATACATAAGGTTCCGGTTCAATATGGGAGCAAATATCAGGTTTGGACTTGGCGTGATATTCTCTTCAGGCTGGAGGTGGACGTACCTGAATTATGGAGGAGTAGACATCTACCAATGGAGAACGCTCAATTATGACTTAGAGACAACAAAAGGTAGCGTAGTAGGAATCTGGGTAGAGATAAATGACGATCCGAACACTATTGGTACGCCAAAAGACTGGTACATGGTGCTTCTTGACTTCATACAGATTAGAAACGCTGCGGGAGCTGTCATCTGGAGTGAAGAGTTCTAAAACGCAGTCTTCTTCGTTTTTCCATCTCCCTCTTTTTTCTGCTCTACAGACAATTGGGTTGAAGTCATGTCTATGCATGGTTAAGAAGAAGTTTTGGAATGGATAAAAACTGGACAGAAAACCATTGAGCTTGTTAATTGGAACACTGTTCCAATGACCACAATTATAAGACTTCATTTTTCCCACAGTTCTGGAGAGATGCGTTTCCGGGATTATTTCACAAAGCATAAAAGTCGATTAATAACCACTATTTAACTGTGCCTAGTCTTCTTTTTGGACGATGAAGCATAGAATAATTGAGAGAGGAGAATAACAAATTGAAAAAGAAAAATATCTTAGTTCTAATATTGCTAGTTGCTCTTTCAAGCCCTCTTAACATAACTTTCAAGGCAGCAGCCGCTGCACCTGACTTGACAACAATGGCAACTTCTTCAAGCACCAACGTCAGTGGATACATCACTACAAACACCACATGGACTCTAGCTGGCAGCCCCTACATCGTAGTAGGAGATGTCATAGTTGTACCAGATGTGTTCTTGACCATTGAGCCAGGGGTGGTTGTTAGGTTTACAGCTGGGACCAGTCTCATTATTGATGGAGGTCTGTTTGCTCAGGGGACTTCAACACACAAAATCACGTTTACAAGCAACAGTATGACTCCAGCAATTGGAGATTGGGGAAGCATAAACATACGGCACTATTCAACCGGCGCAAATCGTCTTAGCCATGTCCGAGCTGAGTACGCGTCCACTGCATTAGCCCTTGCAGCTAACTGCAACATCACTTATTCCTCCTTCACACTTAACAACAATGGGATATCTTTAAACGCGGGAAAGGTTTACATTGACCACGATAATGTAGCGAACAATGCAGGAACAGGAATCGGCGGCTCAATAAGTCAAAGCATCGAAATAAAAAACAGCGAAATTTCAATGAACGGCGCGGGGATGACAATAGGCGGGGATTACCCTGAACCAAGTTTGTATATGAAGAACTGCACAGTTTCTAGAAACGCGGGCAGTGGAGTGCGTCTTGGTACCGCAAGGGCAGAAGTGGACAATTGCACCATTTCGGCTAATGGTAGATATGGATATGAATATGAATATGGAATCCAGCATGGAGGATATTCTGGCTATTTAAAACTTTACAATTCAAATGTTTCCAACAATAAGGGCACAGGACTAGGCGGAGGATATGCATATACAGATGTTTTGATTGACGTTCGAAACAGCACATTCCTCAACAACACAAATGGTCTCAGTATCGGTGGCACTATCAACAACTGCACCATAAACAAAAATCACGGATATGGAGTCAGCTCCAACTATATGGCTAGTGGCGTTACCATTCGGGACAGTATCATCCGCAACAATGGGAACGGGTTATACCTTGAGGAGAGAGAGTCCGCGCAGGTCTTCGAATGTGACATTTCAAACAACACAAATGGGATTGTATGCGGTTATGAATCAGGCGCTTCTGTTTACAGCACGATAATCCGGAACAATTCTGAAAGTGGAGTGCGCATTCTCGAAGCTAACAGTGGGCTGCGTTTGTATGACTCTATTGTAGAACATAACCTGTACGGAGTATATGGTGCGGTGGGGCTCTATGGCATCTATGGCTATGTTTACGCCTTAGGCAGTACAATTAGAAATAACACGGTTGGGGTATTGGCGTGGGATTTTGAGGCGTCTTATACCACAATTGCTAACAACAGTCTTGTAAACGTTCAAAACTGGCGTGAAGGATGGGAAGGAGGAACATGTACACTGGAATATTGCAGCGTTCATAGCAGTCTTGTAGGCATCCAGTTGAAGTCTGGCACAATAAGATACTCTAACATCTACAACCACAAAGAATACAATATCAAAAACATGGCGAGCAATGAAATAAGCGCCACTTGCAATTGGTGGGACACCACAGATGAGACTTTGATCCAGAAATATATCTACGATTATTATGACGACTACAATCTTGGGATGGTGTTGTATAAACCGTACTTGACTGAGCTAGTAGTGCATGACATCTGTGTTTCTGAAATAGAAACTCCCAAAACAATTGTTGGGCAAGGATACAGTCTGCAAGTAAACGTTACAGCAGTAAATGAGGGAAATGTCCCCATATCCTTTGATTTAATAGCCTATGCTAACACAGTCATCATAGGATCCCAGACAGTCCTGGACTTGTTTAATGGATCGTCCATCACTATCACCTTCATTTGGAGTACTGCAGGCCATGCTAAGGACGACTATACGATAAGTGCATATGCCACGCCAGTTGCTTGCGAAACCGATATGGAAGACAACACGTACACAGACGGTGCTGTTCTGGTTACGATTCCAGGTGATGTGAACGGTGACAAGGGGGTCAACATATTGGATGCGGGTGAGGTGAACGGGCACTGGTATGTGCCCCCAGCCCCACCACCATTGCTAGGCTACGACCCAAACGTCGACATCAACAACGACAGAAAAATCAACATACTGGACGCAGGCATAGTAAACGCCCACTGGCTACAATCTTGGTGAAAACAATCCATTAACAATTTAAGTTTTTTCTGCAATTCTTTTGTCTTATGCATGGTTAAGAAGGAAGTGTTTGAATGGATAAGAACCGAGTAGAAAACTTCCTACGTTTCTTCGGGATTCTTGTATTTTGCATCTAGAAACTCTAATAGCTCATTTGCTAACTCTAGAACGAAATAAGAATTTATATCTAATCTTCCTTCGTGATGTCCTCCAGTTTTCAGCAATAAACCTTGTTCCCGTAATTTGCTCATCACATTCTGATATGATTGCTCAGTAAAATCGTGCTTTTAACAAACTCATGTTTTCAAAGTATTTGAGGTTTTTTGGGGGGGGACGCTTTTACTCTTTCTTCTCGATGTTAGCGTTGTGTTTTCCCTCATCGACTTCTTTCTGAACCTCTTTAGGGTCTTTTCCTTCCACTGTTACGCCCATGCTAACACAGCTTCCTAAGACTTCTTTAACCGCTGCTTTGAGGCCTATCGCCAAAAGTTCGGCTTGTTTAATCTTTGCTATGCGCACAACCTGTTCCATAGATAGGTTTCCGACCTTCTGTGCCTTTGGGCTTCCGGAACCCTTCTCTATCTTCAACTCACTTACGATCAGAGCCGAAGTCGTCGGTGTGCCCACAGTTACCTCGAACTCTTTGGTCTCGGTGTCAACAGTGACCTTAACAGGCACCTTCATACCAGCATAATCCTTGGTCACCTCGTTTATCTTGTTCACAATGGCGAGGACATTGACGCCTAAAGGCCCAAGCGCAGGTCCAAGAGGCGGACCAGCGGTTGCTTGTCCACCAGCTACCAGTGCCTCAACAACCTTTTTTGCTTCGCTCAACGCAGTGTTTCTCCCTCTTTCTTGGCTTTTTCAACGAGTCTAACATAGTCGGCGTGAACTGTTATGGGCAGAGTGAATGTCGCCTCTAAGAGTTCTAGGGTGACTTCCTCTTTGGTTTTGTCGATTCTTGTAATTTTTGCGCGCATCCCCTTGAACGGTCCGCCCACAACCTCCACGAGGTCGTCTATGCCCAGTTCCTCTATAACGGGTTTCACAACTATGTAGCGTTCAACTTCAGAAAAGCTAACAAGACCCGGAACCCTAGACCGCACGTGCTTGATGCCACCAATTGCTTGCTCAACAAAATGCGGACCCTCAGCCTCAATGAAGACGTACCCTTTTAGCATCTCAGGCACAAAAACCGCCTTAATCGGCAACTTGTTAGTTTCCACCTTGGACGCTATCATGTCGGCCACGTTTTTCTCCTGCCCAGCCGTGGTTCGAACGGCAAAAACCGACGTGAAAAGTGGTTTCCTCGCTTCTTCTTCGGCTGTCATGGGCGTTTTTCCTCTAATCCATCAAGCGCCGCTGAACCCTTGGAGCATGCCCGATATCAGTTTGATAACATACCCGAGCACTCCAATAACCAAGACGCCTAAGATGCAGATTTTTATCGATAGCCAGAGCTCGTCTCTGCCTGGCTTCTTAGCCAGTTTCATTAGTCTGCGTGCCGAACTCAGGAACGACCTCAAGCCCATGGTTGCTCACCCTCAACAAACAATTACTCCTAATATAAATCCCTATCGAAGAAGTTCTTTACTTTATCCACGAAGTCTGACTCATTTTCGCTTGGAGGACATCATCCACACAAGGACGGTCCTTTCTGAAGCATTTGTGGCAATGCTACACATAACTTCATCTTTAATGAAGCCTGAGCCCACGAAGAGAGTCTCTATTTGTGATGGGGCACAAGACACAAAAACTTCAGCGTTGACTTGCCAACATTTGCAAAACTGTGCTCTGCGTTTGGAGGTATGAAAACAACATACCCAGCGCTTGCGTTTCTCTCGTGACCCTCGCATGTGACCTTGCAGTCTCCTTCAAGAACATAGACTTCGTGCTCCCAATCGTGAGAGTGAAGCGGCGAATGCCCCTTCGGCTGGAGTTCAAAGAGGCGCATGGCAAAATTAGGCGCACCGTCGTCCTTCTTGATCAACCATCTAACCCTTATGCTCTCAGCACCCGATTCAGCCATATTTTCAAGCTCTATCTGTGACGAGTGGACGCACTTAAAGCCCATTGGTTTGTGTCTCCTTCTCTCTGAAGTGTATGATATACTGCATTAAAATTGTTTTCATTCTATACAGTGCAGAGTTCATGTGCCGAAGCGCAAAAACAAAGGGGTTTAAGTGCCTATGCGAGTGTTGGTTAGAGAAAAAAAGCTCCACAAATTATTTCTATTAGAGTCCTCGTAAACCCATAAATCAGTCGAGTTGTTCACCATTAACAATGTTAAGGAGAAATC
>Ga0315310_10001340_pt1 | contig 15535 bp, 19 predicted proteins | sample TDP5_MG_FD_203630 | JGI IMG/M metagenome (GOLD analysis project Ga0315310, IMG submission 203630) | Freshwater sediment microbial communities from Lake Towuti, South Sulawesi, Indonesia - TDP5 | ecosystem: Environmental > Aquatic > Freshwater > Lake > Sediment | place: Indonesia: South Sulawesi... | reverse complement strand
TGCCTTATCGAAATGAGTGTGAGGCTGTTAGGCTTTACAATGCCGTAACTAATGTTTTGCCGTATTTGCCAGCTGTGGCTGCGTCTTCACCCATCTACGAATCAAAGACAGGCGATTACGCGGACAATCGTCTGCATTTCTACTTAAATAATCAGCGTGAAGTGCCGTCTATCACCGGCGACATCGTTCCTGAATACATTAGGTCTTTTGAAGAATACGAAAAAGTAACGGTGAAACGGTATTCAAAAGACCTAACCAAGCTGAATGCTCCGAGATGTCTGCTCAACAAAGAATGGCTCAACTCGCGGGGTGCGGTGATCCGATCTGACAGAAAAGCCATAGAGATACGGGTATTGGACGAGCAGGATTGCATCAAATCTGATGTTGCTCTAAGCTGTTTCATACGTGCAACGTTACGGGGGCTTGTCTCTGCTGATAATTGTCAATATCAATCTCACGAGGTTCTTGTAGAAAATCTAGATCGTATTGTTAAAGACGGTTTAGACGCCTATGTTCAACACAGTAAAGGCGAAACCGCCAGAAAGGTGTGTTGCCATTTGTTGGAAGTGGCCTCGGAGAACGCAACGTGGGAAGAGAAAAGATACCTGCCTATTGTTAAGCAACGAATTGAAGGCGGAAGTCTATCTGACATCATTTTAAGAGAAGTTGACAAAAGGGTTCAAAAGACAGATTTGGAAGAAGCAATTTTCAGCGTATACTCCACATTAGCTAGCTGCTTAGAAAAAAACGAAGTGTATGTGTGAGAGGGGATGTCTTCAGAAATTTCTCAAGAACCGCGACAAAGCGACTTCTTTAACATTTGCGAAACCTGTACGCGTGGCTGTTGCAACGGGGCGCGACCACCACTCACATCCAAACGTAAAAGAATAATTCAGGATTTCTTGAAGGCACACGGCATTCTATTGTTCAAGCCATTCGAGAATAGAGAATATGTTTTTCCAAGGGAAACAAAAGACGGCTACTGCGTTTTCTTCGTTAAAGCTACAAGGAAATGTCAAGTTCATCCAGTGAAACCTGAAACGTGCGTGGCTGGACCAATCACTTTTGACATAAACTGGGAGCATGAAAAAATAGAGTGGTTTATGAAATCAGAAAAAATCTGTCCTCTAGCAAGCGCTCTCTACGGCGACAAAGACTTCTTTGAGAAACACTCGAAATCCGCCAAAAGTGAAGTCTTGAGGTTGGTAAATGAGTTGGATTCGGAGGCACTTCGAGCCATTTTGACTATCGATGAGCCTGACACCTTCAAGATAGGCGAGGATATTCTACATTCTAAAGTGGTTGTAAAATTGAGGCAGTAAGTCGAAATCGATTTGCTTTTAAGCGTCACTTCTCCTTTCCTCTTGGTTTCTCATAAGAGGCAAATACATGAGCCAGAGTCAAATTGCAGACAAGCCTTCGAACAACAGCGATTTGAAGCCCCTCTATGCAAGGTCAATTGTGAATTCTTTTGGCTCTGGCACAGTGAGTCCATTTCTTAGCGTTTACGCCGTAAGGCTGGGTGCATCTGCCTCTGAGATGGGGTGGTTTCAATCCATTTCTAATCTGACGCCGAACATGATGCAGGTTCCTTGGGGAAAACTTAGCGACAAGATAGGCAAAAGGATTCCGTTCATCATAATAGGCGGTCTCATCACCGCCGTTCTCTGGATACCCGTCATGTATGTGACATCGGCCACGCAATTAATCGTGGTGATCGCGGTTCAATCACTCTTGGGTTCGATGGCTACTCCAACATGGACCGCTCTCATCGGAGACCTCGTGCACTCGTCGAAGAGGGGTATGACTACAGCCGCCATCAACCGTTCAGCGGCTGTTGGAAGTCTGCTCGCTACGCTTGCAGCGGGTTATTTGATGATTATGATCAAGGGAACATTGCAGCAGATGTTTTTCATTCCACTTCTAGTCGCTGTTATTTGCGGGGTTGCGTCTTCGTTTGTGATGATCACTGTTCGAGAAAAACCTAGTCCAAACAACATCTCTGGCAGTTCTATTTTCAGCATGCGAGATGTCATTGCGCAGGGGGGAAGCAACCCCAACTTTGTGCGGTTCACCGTTGCCAGCGTTATCTTTGGATTTTTCATGTCGCTTAGTTGGCCGTTGTTCTCGATAACTACCATCAGTATCTTGAATGCTTCTATGTTTGATGTTGCCTTGTTGAATGTGATTTCAGGCACTGTGGTGATAGTCTTGCAGCCTTGGGGTGGGAAGCTGGTCGACCACGTTGGAAGGAAACCATTGATTATAGTTTACCGCCTTGGTTTGGTCCTTGTTCCAGCATTTTATGGTCTGGCTTCAAGTGTCTATCATCTATATCTACTGAATTTAATTCTTGGTGTCATAGGTGCGTTTGGCGACATTGCCCTACTCGCTTATCTGCTGGACATTACACAAGAAGAGTTGAGGGGGACCCTCACGGCATTATATAACTTGGCTACAGGCATTGTTTTCTTCATTGGCTCTCTATTTGGAGGATACCTAGCCAATTACCTCATAGAAGTCTACGGGTTAATGCTGGGATTACAGCTTGTCTACGCCTTGTCAGCGATTGGCAGAGGAGTCGGTGCCTTGACGTATACAACTCTAAGAGAACCTCATAAATATCCTAGCACATTAAGACAAGAGCTTAGAGAAATTCTGCAAAAATTGCCACATGTTCCAGAACGAGGTTCAACTCAGTCATGACTCTCCACCTAAAGAATCAACACTTAATTGCGCTCAAAGAAGAAGCTCGAAAGCTGTATCCAGTTGAAGCTTGCGCTCTGCTTTTTGGAAAACTGACTGAAAAAGAAGCGGTTGTGAGAAGGGTTGTCGTAACCTCGAATGTTTTGAGGTCAACTGTGCGCTTTGAAATCGACTCTAAAGCATTTTATGATGCTTTCGTGCAGGCTGACAAAGATGGTTTAGAATTCATTGGGTTTTTTCATTCTCATCCGGCGCCAGCTAACCCGTCAAGCGTTGACTTGCAGTTTATGCAGTTGTGGGGTGACGCGGTGTGGCTGATTTTTTCATCCGTGGACAACAAATTTAGCGCTTTTCAAATGAGAAAGGGCGGGGTTTATGCCTTAACTTTGAAAACTGTGGGAAAATTTAAGGAATAGTTGCGACTAATTGCTAGTCTTAGAGGTTTGAGGTTTGACGACAGAAATCGAGGTCAACGTTGAAGACATTAGAGAATCCAATCTGAAAGACATCCCAGACCCTTGCAGAGGCTGCGTCTATTGGGAGTTTCCAGAAGACTTTGAAAAAGGAAAGGAAGACCCGCAGAAGAAATGGGAACTTGAAAACAAGAAAAAAGAATGGTTTAAACAGACCATGAAAGAATTCGGAACGTGCGGCAAAATAGTATACCACGAGGGCGAGCCCATAGCCTACGCTCAATATGCGTCTTCAGCACGACTTCCTAACATCAACGAGTATGAGTCAAAGCCTGTTGGCAAGCTAGAAGAAGGCGTTGTCTTCCTCTCCTGTTTGTTCATAGTTGACGAAACTATGCGCGGGCAAAGCATAGGGAAATTGCTGCTCCAGAACATAATAGAAGACCTGAGAAGACGGGGTTTCAAAGCCATCGAAACTTTCGCCAGCCGAAGCGATGTTGAAAATCCATCAGGTCCAATGGCCTTCTACATAAGAAACGGGTTTCACATTAAAGACAAAACAAACCCAGAGTTCCCGCTGATGAGGTTCTACCTGTAGTCATTCATATCTCAATGCTTTCACAGGGTCAAGTTTTGCCGCTTTGCGAGCTGGATACCAGCCAAAAAGGACGCTGACACCTACAGCGAAAACTATTGCAATTAGCACCCACTCCAGCGAAAGAATAGGTGAGACTTCCATCAAGGGATGAGTCGTCGCTCCAGTTATGATCGACCTTCTTGGTGTCACCTCAGCGCTGAATCTGAACAAGAATCGTCCCATAACCTGCGCTATCGCATAGCCTAATGGTATTCCCGCCAGTCCCCCCAATATTCCAATCAATGTAGCTTCAGTGAGGAACATAGTCAAAATGGTTCGGCTTCGGGCGCCAATGGCTTTCAAAATGCCTATCTCTCTAGTGCGCTCCATAACGGAAACAGTCATGATATTCATTATACCTAATCCAGCTACTAGGAGTGCTATTGAAGCAATCCCTGTGAGAAAAATCTGCAGCATATTAAGCACCGATTCAACCTGCTCCAAAAAAGCAGCTGGAACAAGAACTCTAACGTCTTCTTCTCCTTCAAATCTATTCTGTATCGCCTTCGCAACTGAGTCAGAATAACTAGGATTAGCAATTTTAACAAAAATCATGTCTGAGTTGGTGATATTGTAGAGTTCTTTTGCAGTGTCCATTGGAATGAATATGGCGTCGTCGAAGTTAATGAAGCCTGCAGCACCGCTCTTTGCAATGGCGCCAGCCAAGTTAAATGTGAAATTCTCTCTGCGAGGAGGCAGCGTCTGCCTGAACGTTATCTGTACAGTTATGTTTTGTCCAGTGTAGGCGAACGATTCGTTTTCTGTTGGGTGTTGAACGTTATAGCCGATGATGGATGTGTCATTTCTTATTGACTGAGGCAAGCTTCCACTTTCGAAAGCTAATCGATCTGGATATATCGTCCAAAATTCGCTGAAGTTGACTGCCAGCATCACCAACGGCTTAGAGGTCTTGTCGCCGTTGAAAAGTTTTACATCGCTTTTTTGAATGATTGGCGTTGCTGTAGTTACCCCATCAATCTTGCTTATGTTCTGAATGTCATCATTTGTAAAGGGACTTGGCACACCTGTGAGTATGCCTCCTGGCAAGACTGTTAGCACATTCAATTCGAAGCCTTGCTCCATCTGTTTCCCGATGGTGACTCGAAAGCCCTCGCCTAATGACGCCAAGCCAATTATGGCTGTTATGCCAATAACAACGCCGAGGGTTGTGAGCGAAGTTCTAAAACGGCGTTGCTTCATGTTCTGCCAAGCCGAAGCTAAAATTTGTTTTCGTCTCACTGATGTGCACCTCCGGCGCCTTCCTTTTCGCCTTGAATCAAGCCGTCTTTCAAAAATAGTATGCGGTTGGCGTTTTCTGCTACGCTTGGGTCGTGGGTGACAACGACAAAGGTTTGTCCTTTCTCTTTGTTGAGGCGCTGCATTAGGCGAACTATTTCTCCTCCTGTCGTAGTGTCTAGGTTTCCTGTGGGTTCGTCAGCTAAAACAATCTTTGGATCATTAATCAGCGCCCGAGCGATGGCAACTCGCTGCTGTTCTCCACCGCTGAGTTCGGTAGGTCGATGGGCAATGCGGTCGCCTAAGCCAACCAACTCTAGCATTTCTCTGGCTTTTCTTACCGATTCTTGCTCCGACACATTAGCCAGCGTAAGCGGTATCTCAACATTTCTCAATGCAGTTAATCGGGGAAGCAGATTGAAAAACTGAAAAACAAAACCAATCTTGTGCAGGCGCATATCTGTGAGTTTATTGTCGTTTAGTGCGTAGAGACTGATACCATCAATCAAGACCTCGCCTTCCTCAGGGCGGTCAAGCCCACCTAAAACGTGTAGCAGGGTTGACTTGCCACTGCCTGAAGGACCAAGAATAGCGACGAACTCGCCCTCTTCAATCTGTAAGGACACTCCTCGAAGGGCTGAAACAATGACCATGCCCATCTGATAGGTCCTTCTGACGTTTTTGGTTTCTAGAACCGATGTCAAGTACGCACCTCTTGGAGGGGATTGAAAAAATACTGCTTACAAACGGTTATTTAAGGATTGAAATCTAAGGTTGTTAACAAATACTGTGGAATTCTGAATTCTCCAAGTTCGAGTTGCTGACAGTGCAGAATCAATGTGCTGTGATGCAGTAAACTTCCTCGTTCCGTTTAATATGACAGTGGTTCTTTTCCTTGCAAAGTTAACTCCTCAGTTCGAAGTTTCCCTAACGCTGGCGTATGTCATTGGCGACATCCTATTCGTCCAGAGGAGAGAGGAGAAGAAGCAAGATGCTCTTCTTGGTCATCTGTCGCTCATTATGGCATACGTCATGATAGAATGACGTACGTCATGCTTAAATAACTTTCTGTGCAATACAGTAGTTTCTTACGGAGACTTATTTATGTTGATGCCGTGCGAAATAGCGGTGAAATCAGTGATTCCTGCCATACGGGCTTACGTCGCCAAAGAACTAACCCAAACACACAAGATGAAACAAAACGATGTGGCAAACGTGTTAGGCATAACCCAAACTGCCATAAGCAAATATGTTCGGGATGTGAGAGGGCGGGTCATCAGAATTGACCAAACAGAAGAAATCCGAACCATGATGAATGAAATAGCCTCAAGAGTAGCAGGCGAGAAAATTTCCGGCCCACAATTAACCTTAAGATTCTGTGAAGTCTGCAAAACAGTAAGGCGAGACGGGCTTATGTGTGGACTATGCAAACGTTTTGACCCAACACTAGATATTAGAAAGTGCCATGTCTGTAAAATGGAAAATACACTCTGCACAAACTGAAAATGAGGTCTTGCTCATTTTAAAAAACAAGTCGCACAGGTAAGAACAAACTTAAAGTGAAATTGACTAAAAGGGCAACCAACGAAATCACCATGGCTTTTCGCCAAGTGATTTCTCTTGAGGCGTGAACTGCGACAGCGCTTAAGGCTATAAACCAACCATATACAATCAAGAAAACAAAGGTTGTCACTTGCGACGCTAACGTCGAAGCCCAAACTGCATTGAATGTATTAGTATAAGCCGTATAGTCTTCTGGCGTGGCAGGAGGCCACTCACTTATCTCAAGAGGCAAATCCGGAAGAGTGGAGATTAAGAGGGTGGTGACAACCGTGCGTATTATGAACACTGAAAAAACGTAGCCAACGAGTATGAAAAAAGGAAGCCAACGTTGACTTTTTTCTCCGAGTATTTTCATCAGCAAAAACAAAATGCTCGCATATACAAACCATGTGACAAAAAAGGCAAGGGCCATTTCAATGGAAGACAAAAGCATGAAATCACTAAACATACTTGAAGCCAGCAAACTGATGGGGCTTCCATCAATCTTAAGAATGATTTTAGACGCACTAGCGTATAGTGAAGCCGCGTTGGTTACTAAAAGCAAGGCAAACAGCACGACGGCGCCTACAATGCTGGGATTTTGAGCAATCTCTTTGAAAGCCCTCAACGGAGAAACTATTACCTTAAAGGGATAGACTATGGCGACAAGTCTTTGATGTGTTGTCACTTTTTGTTAAGGTCTCCAGCAATTTTTGAACTAGTTAATGGCTATATTCCTAGTTTAAGCCTTCGGTATGTTTCATAGTCAACATACTCAACATTTTTGTTCTCAGCTTGATAGCGGATGGTGAACTTCAGCCGACTTCTCTTATCGAGAATCTGATTGGTAACAAGCAGGGAGTAAGCGTCGCTTCCGGCGCCTGAGCCATAACTAACAATGACAATTCTATCGTTTGGTTTGGCTACATCTAAGACTGCTGCCAACCCGATGGGCGATGAACCCGAATAGGTGTTGCCAAACTTAGCCACCTGTAAGCCGGGCATAAACTGCTCCTCCTTAAAACCTAGCTGAGTTGCTACCTTGATAGGAAAACTTACATTAGGCTGGTGCGAAACAAAATAGGTTACATCTTTAGGCTTAAGCCTCATCTTGCCCATGAGTTTTTCCGCTGCCGTAGTGACATGTTTGAAGTAGGCTGGCTCCCCGGTGAATCTTCCACCATGTCGGGGATAGTATTCTTGGTCTCTTCTCCAAAAGTCTGGGGTGTCGGATGTGCAGGAACACCAGTCTTCTATTTCAGCGACTACATCGTGCATGCCAAAAATGAAGGCGGATGCACCATAGCCCACGAAAAAGTCTAATTCGCCTCCCAACTCGTTTCTGGGTGCTGCCTGAGAATTGTCTGTGCCAACCACCATGGTATAGTGTTCACGCACACTGGGATAGTAAACCAAGGCTGCAGCATCCTTGAACATGCATGTCGCTGCCTTGCAGGCAAATTCTGTGTCAACAGCGTCAACTGTCTGGACTCCCTCAGCCTTGTCTTCTTCGCCGAGTTTTAGCACCTGAGCCACTTTGGACGCGATTGGCTTGACCGCGTATGGATTGGATTCTGAGCCCACGTAAACTTTAGCGAACATTGCAGGATCAACTCCCGAATGGATAAGCGCCATTTTTCCTGCTTCAACAGCAGCAGTTATGGAGTCTTCGTCAATGAATGGAACGCTTCTCTCTATTGCTCCTTCTTTTGTTCTGAATTTCGACGTGTAAACTCCGTAGCCTACAATCCCTGGCTTTTCATATTCTTTTTCAACTTTGACAATTGGGCGCTCTTGATATGGGTAATATTCATCTGCAAGAGTAAAAGTCAAAGCAATAGTTGGAATCACATCGCTCTGCTCCACAGCATAGCGCCTTCTAAACCTCGGAACAACTTCTCTCCCCTCAAACTGAGATAAATCAACTTCCTGTTCCCTGAGAAGTCTGTCTGTCAGTCTGCCTGGCACACGAACCTTTCCGTCGTGAAAAGAAACAATGCCATACACGTAGGCTTCGAGTTTGGTGAATTTGTTAGTCGGCTCTTTAACGAGAGTGCAGACTTCCAACTCGCCTTTTTCATAGAAGAAATCGATGTCCTGCATTCTTCCGAAGCTTTTTCTTCCGCATGTTCCGCAGTAGTCCCGTGGTCTAAAATATTCTTTACCGCAGACTCCACAGGCGCTTCCCCTAAGGCGGTCGCCAATGTATGAAACTCTTCTCTCAATTGGTTCGCTGCTCATTATTTTAGCCACCTCTTCTCAGAATGTGAACGTAGGCCTTTGTTCCAAAGCCCTCGAGTTCCAGCACGCAACCATATTGCAAGTCTGTGTCCGTTTTCACCTGACGATCGCCAGCTTCACCCTTTAGTTGTTTCACGATTTCAAAAATCTGGGCTCCTCCTGTAGCGCCAAGCGGATTTCCATCTGCCTTTAATCCGCCGTCCGTGTTCACGAAAAATTCTTTCCCGTTCACCTTATAGGAACCTTGATTCTCCTTGAGACTTTCAGCAATGTCTTGCCATGCCATGCCTCGTTTTGAGAGGCCCAAGTCTTCAAGGGAAATCATTTCGAGAAAGGTTGATTGATCGTAGACTTCAGCAACCTGAATGTCGTTGACTTTGACATCCGCCGCTTTGAGGGCGTTTTTCATGGCGATAGCGCTTGCGATGAACCCTGTTCTCTCCTCTCGAGCTGGATAAGTAACGTAGTCTGTAGCCGACGCCGAGCCTGCAACACAGACAGTTTCATCTTTGTGTTTTTTCGCCGTTTCTGAGCTAGCTAAGATCAAGGCTGTGGCTCCATCGGATACCGGCGCAAAATCGTAGAGCCCTAATGGCTTGTGCACTCTTTGACGTTCTTTGAGCACACTTTCTAAGCTTATTTCGCGCTGATATTGAGCGTATTCGTTTTGGAGTGCGTTTTTGTGGTTTTTCACAGCGATTTGGGCCAGTGCAGTGCTGAAGGTGTCAAGTTGTGAGCCAGAGATTCCATATTTTTTGACGTACTCTCTCAGCATGAGTTCGTGGTTGGCTTCGGGTGTGCATCCGGCATAGTAGCTCCATGGGTCTTCGAGGAGCATGAGGTCGTCTCGGATTTTGTCCCAGCGGTCAGTCATTTTTTCCACGCCGCCTACTAGCACAAGTTCGTATTTACCCGATTGAATGGCGTTGCAAGCGTTTAAGAGGGCTGAGCTGAACGACCTTGTTTTTTCCATTGGAATGTGCAACTCCGTAAGCTCAGATAGGAAGCCTTCTTCAATGCCTATTTTGTTGGTTATTTGGAGAAAATAATCGGCGAAGTATCCGGCGTCAAGGTTCTTTCGCTCTATTCTGGCCGACTCTGAGGCTTTAAGCCATGCTTCTTCAATGAGTTTTTCTGGTTCCCTTTCGTAGTGTTCGCCGAATTTTGTTCTGCCAACTCCTATTATGACTGGGCAGGATTGTGCCATGAAAAATCCCGTCTTGCATTTCTCTAGCTTTCTTTACCTTCCATGAAGAGTTTATTAAAGCTTCTGCGTTTCTCGGCAAACTATGTTGGACAATTCGATCATATTCCCTTGCAAATGATGATTTGTATGCAAAAGAAGAAGATATTGTGCTAAGCGTCTTCTTGTAGAAGGTTTCTTCGCCTTTGAAAATATAAGTATGGGTTTCTATCTGTATAGGCGAGTTAAGAGGGACCTAACGGTTGATTAGGGCGGTTTTCTTTGACCTCGGCGACACGCTGATTGCTGAAGAGGAGGTTGCTGGCAAGCACCTTTGGGAAGTCACGCTGAAGAAGCTTCCCTATCTTGACGAGGTATTGACAGAATTGAAGAAGAAGGGATACAAGCTGGGCATAATAACGAACACGGTCACGTCACGGGAAGAACATGTGCGCACGGCTCTACGGAAGATAGACGCGGAAAAGTACTTTGACGTTATAGTCACGTCGGTAGATGCGGGTCATGAAAAACCCGATGAAAGAATATTCATGACAGCTTTAAGGAAGTTGAAGATGAAACCGAAAGAAGCAGTTATGGTGGGCAACAGAATAAGCGCCGACATCGTTGGCGGTAATAGAATGGGTATGAAGACCATACTTTTCAAATGGAACCAGCGCTATCCAGAGAGAATAATGGCGCCAGAAGAGCAACCAACTCGCACCATTATCTCTCTCAAAGAATTGCTCCTTGTGCTTGAGAGAATCTGAAAAAGAGGAATCCAAGATGAATAAGACTTCAAACATTGCAAATGCACTGGTTAAGTCAGGAGCGTTGAAGTTTGGAACGTTCAAGCTCAAGTCAGGGCAAACAAGTCCGTTTTACATTGACCTTATGTGTTTGCTTTCTTCTCCAGAAGATTTTCAATGCATCGTTGATGTTGTTGTAGACGAGGTTAAAGGCATTCTGTCTTCTAGAAAAATCGACAAACTCGCTTCAATCGAACTCAAAGGCGCATTGATTCTGCCCAGCGTTGCTGTCAAACTGAATCTGCCGTGCCTTGTTGTGAGAAAAGAAACCAAGGAATATGGGGTAACTGGGCGAATAGCAGGAGGAGAAGTGAAAAAGGGAGAACATATACTCTTCATAGACGACGTAATTACAGATGGAAAATCAAAGCTTGAAGGTATAAAGCCTCTCTTACAAGGCGGAGCCGAAGTTGAAACAGTCCTCGTAGTGATCGACAGAGAACAAGGTGGAAAGCAAACCTTGGAAAAACTTGGGTTTCAACTTCATGCGCTCGCAACACTCTCAGAAATTGTGCAAAGTCTTGCTAATACGAGAAAAATAAGCGGAGAAGAGGCAAAGACTGTTCTGACCTATATCAAGAAGTATTGAAAACAAGACAGTGCAATTGAGACGCGTTTTATCCGAACAGTGCGCCTAAGCCTTCTATGGCTGCCTCTTCCTTCTTTTTCTCCTCTTCCTCTTTCTTCTTCTTGTATTCGCCTGCGGCTGCTGGTTTGGCTTCTGCTCCCTGCGCAGGCGCAGCTACGGGCGCTGCAGCTACGGGCGCAAAAGTCGTTGCTGACTTCAATGCGTCATCTATGTTAACCTCGGCTAGAGAAGCCACTAACGCTTTGACTCTGACTGGGTCTGCGTTTATTCCTGCCGCTGTCAAAACCTGCGTTACGCTTTCTTCATTGATTTGTTTGCCAGCCTTGTGCAGGAGGATGGCAGCGTGCACGTATTCCATGCTCATCCAGTTTTCACCTCTCCACAATTGACCGTTTCTTGCATTTCAACCTTTCTGAACCGATGATTCTGCCTTTTCTTCAATTTTTGGCAGTTTCGTGTTTAAGCTCAATCCTTCAGCATACGCCTTTCTTAATAGGTCTGCGATGGTTTCTTTTGTGGGTAGACCAGCATTTAAAGCCAAGTTGAAGGCTTTTCTGTGAGCAGTTTGAAGCAGTAATCGAATGTTGTCAGGCGTCGGATAGCCAGCGTTAACAGATAGATTCAACGCGTTTGACTGTGCCTCAAAAATGCTCTTTCTAAAACCATCCAAGTCCAAATGGAGTTGCTCATCGGTAAATAAGAGGCCTTCCTCATACACCGCTTTCAATAAGAGTCCGACCTCAACAGGCTTGATACCCAGTTTTGATAACACGCCTGCCAATCGAGCGTCGATGACATCACCTCTTTTCGCGACCAACGTGTCTCTGTTCACCCATACACTCCCCGACTCGATTCGTGTGGGCAAGCCAACTGAACCAAGCTGACTGATAATCGGACCAGGCGGTAGGCCAGTGTTTCCCGCAGGTACAATCACGTCCATAGCTGCGGCGTCTCCAGCTTTGGCTGTTGTCTTAACCCTGCCCTTTTCCAATAAAAGCGACAACTTGAAGGGATTTAGATTGGTGAACAGAAAAATGTTAGGTCCGTTAAGCAGTGCCTCTACCTTTTCTAGGCCCGGCTTGTCCCTGCATTCCGCTATGGCGCGCCTCATCAGTGTGTTCTTGATGACGTGGACATTTGCTGAGTCTTTTAGTTTTCTCTTCATCTCTTGCAGCTGAGCCGACCGTACTTTCTGTAGGTTCGCGACACCCAAGGCTTTGTACCCACTTAACAGCTTTTTTATCCCTTCGACTTCAGCGGCTTTTTGCGTCGCAACTTGCCTTGACATAACTGTTCCCGACTAAATCTTCATTTTTGTTGGTGGTCCCATCGCTGTTTTTATGATGATAGACCTTATGTTTTTAAGTCCACGCTTCAGTTTGCCTTCCAGTCGTCTAATCACGGTTTCAATGTTTTCTGCTATCTGCTCGTCAGGCATGTCTTCGGTGCCGATACGGCACTGTAAAACGGGTTGACCCCTCAAACGAATCTGCACTATTTTGCGTTGCTTCTCAATTATGTCGGCTATGTTGACGTTGGGCGCAACCGGAGTGGGCATGCGTCCCTTCGGACCTAAGACTGCGCCTAGAACTCGACCGACTGTTGGCATCAAGGGGGCCTCCGAGATGAAGTAGTCGTATTCGTTCACCAATGTTTTCTGTCGTTTCTTGTCGCCTGCCAACGCTTCGAGTTCAGCTCGCTCAATAACTAGGTCGGCGCCGGCTTTCCTAGCCTTGAGAGCTAATTCGCCAGTTGCTATGACGCATATCTTGCTCTGTTTCCCAACTGCGTGGGGCAACTCGATTAATTCTTGAATCTTGCTCTCAGGCTTCTTCATGTCGATGTCGCGTAGATTGATGATCAACTCTACCGACTGAGTGAACTTTTTTTTGTCAGTCTTGCTCTTTGCCTCTTTCACTGATTCAATGAGCGCCTTGGTGTCCAATGACATGCTGAAGCCTCGTGCTCTCAAACCGTATGGGAACCAGTTATAAAAATCTTGTCATGTCAAGTCGTGTCAAGAAAGTCACTTGCCCAATATGGGCTCAAATTCTTTCTATTGAGGAGGGGCATGGTGGCAGCAGAAACATGCGTAATTGTGCTTAAGCATCTATAAGTTTGAGCGGTTCTGTTCCGATTATTTCTTCTCGGGATGCTTGATGTCTTCACCTACTGTGTAAAGGAAAATTCGTGCCGAGGATGGACCCAAACGCTGGAATCTCTTGCCCATCTCTTTGATAACTAGATCGTAATTGTTTGACTTGTCAAGACTGTCGAGGTAGGATTGAAACGTGCCAAACTGTTCTTTGACACTTTTAAACTGGGCTGCGTTTTGAATAGTAGCTGCAATTTTGACTCGATTTCGTACAATGCCCTCGTTTTTCAATAGTCGCTCTACATCGGAGTTTTTGAATTGCGCAACCTTGGCAATGGAGAAATTCTGGAACGCTTTCCTAAAGTTTGGCCACTTCTTGTCTATAGTCTTCCAGCTCAAGCCAGCTTGAAAGATGACGCGGGTCATGTTTTCGAAGTACGCATCGTCGTTTGGAGGACGCCGCTTCCTATACATCCATTCAGGAGGACGCCAACTTGCTTCTCCCATAGCAAACCCAACTGTTGGAAGAAGGACTTTTGCGGTAATAAGTTTTTAGACTGAAGAACACTTGGGGGCAAACCGGTGTTCAGAAACACGGAATACTCTTGCAGAATGCTACTCTTCTTTTCCTAATATGGAGTCGTGTTGTCCTTCGTCGATTTCCTTTTGGACTTCTTTTGGCTCTTTTCCGTCAACCGTCACTCCCATGCTGACACAGCTGCCTAAGACCTCTTTTACCGCCGCCTTAAGATTGGGTGACAAGAGTTCAGCACTCTTCATCTTTGCTATTTTCACGATTTGGTCCATGCCTAGGTTGCCTATCTTCTGAGCCTTGGGCGAGCCCGAGCCCTTCTGTACCTTCAACTCGCTCACAATCAACGCTGAGGTTGTGGGCGTGCCAACGGTCACCTCAAATTCTTTGGTTTCTACGTCTACCATGACCTTCACTGGCACCTTCATGCCTGCATAATCTTTTGTAACCTCGTTGATTTTGTTCACTATAGCGAGGACATTGACGCCCAATGGACCCAAGGCAGGCCCAAGGGGTGGTCCTGCGGTTGCTTGTCCACCCGCAACCAATGCTTCAACGACTTTTTTGGTTTCGCTCATTGTGTGATTTCTCCTTCTTTTTTGGCTCTCTCAACTAATCTCACGTAATCGGCATGAACGGTGATGGGCAGGGTGAAGGTGGCTTCAAGGAGTTCAAGAGTTACCTCTTCTTTATTCTTGTCTATCTGCGTGATTTTTGCTCGCATACCCTTGAACGGTCCGCCCACAACCTCGACGATGTCGTCGATGCCCAATTCCTCGATAACGGGTTTAACCACAATGTAGCGTTCAACCTCGGCGAACGCAACGAGTCCTGGCACCCTAGACCGCACGTGTTTGATGCCTGATATGGCTTGCTCGACAAAATGTGGTCCTTCACTCTCGACAAAAACGTAGCCCTTCATTAGCTCAGGCACAAGAACCGCCTTTATTGGAAGTTTGGCAGTTTCAACCCTGATTGCAATCATATTGGCGACGTTTTTCTCTTGCCCAGCCGTGGTGCGGACGGCAAAAACGGATGTGGGAACCTTCTTGACTTCCTCTGTCAAGATGGTTAGGCCCCTGGCACGGTGCTCCATGCCTGAAGCAATGCCGACATTATCTTGATTATGTATCCAATGACACCGATTGCGGCGATGCCTAAAAGGCAGATTTTTACGGAGAGCCACAGCTCATCTCTGCCTGGTTTCTTAGCCAGTTTTAGTAGTTTAGCAGCCGAACTAAAGAACGATCTGACGCCCAAGGTTGCTCAACCCTCAAACAACAATAAATTCTAATATAAAGACTTATCGACAAAGTCTTTGCGTCATGACAGCACTTTGTCATTTGTCATTCTAAAAAGATCCAGGCTTGCCATGTAATAGCCCCACGGACAGCAACGCATGCAGGGAGACATATACGTAGGAAATCATCTCGCGATGTCGTTTCTACGAGGAATTTCAAGCCTAAGAACATCTACCCCTCGTTTTTTGTGATTACATTCGCAGCTGCGAAAACTAATAACTTCTGTCTGTTGCAATAGTTTAAGCGGTGAAGAG
>Ga0315310_10001339_pt1 | contig 15536 bp, 11 predicted proteins | sample TDP5_MG_FD_203630 | JGI IMG/M metagenome (GOLD analysis project Ga0315310, IMG submission 203630) | Freshwater sediment microbial communities from Lake Towuti, South Sulawesi, Indonesia - TDP5 | ecosystem: Environmental > Aquatic > Freshwater > Lake > Sediment | place: Indonesia: South Sulawesi... | reverse complement strand
TACGTATGAGCCGGCCCCAATGGAAACTGAGTGGGCCCAGGAGATGGATCTCTTGGGCACAGGAAAAGCCTTCATGTGGGCAGGTTCCTGGGCTTCCGCCTTCATAGACTTCATCGAAAAAGCTCCAGAAACATACCCAACGGTTGCGGGTAAAATAGCATCTGCACCATCCCCAGGGATGTGCGTCGACGGAACTTGGCAGCTCGGGGTGAGCAAGTACTCCAAGAATCCGAAGGAAGCTTGGCTCTTCATCCAGTACTTGATGACGAAAGACGCTCAAAAGACGTGCTGGGAGACATCATCTTCATTCCCCTCCAGGATCTCTGTTATCGAAGAACTAGCGCCAAAATACCCAGGGGTGTTCAAAGAGACCTTCCTCGTTTCACTGATGAATCCAAGCGTAAGGGACTTCGTCCCTGAGGACCCAGAACTCGAGGATTCGATTGCGAGGTGGGCCACGGACTACGTTGCGGGAACAGTGGACTCACAAACTGCTATAGCGCAGATAACCGCAGATTGGAAGGCAATCCTGGGGAAGTAAGCCCCCACCCCCTCATTTTTTCTTGTCAAGCCTTTTGGTTGAAGCCATTGAGCTCGAACAGGCGGAGCTGAACTGGGTGCCTTCAAGCACAAACCTTTTCTACCCATCAGCCGGAAAACCGGGGGGTGGAGAATGAAGCGGTCTGTCGCTTGGTTAGTCGTTCCAACACTTGTGGTGCTTCTTGCACTAGTCATCTATCCAACGATCTATCTGTGGTGCATGATGTTTTTCTCCTTTCACCCCGCGCGAGATCCGCAACCCGTTTTCGTAGGTTTAAAAAATTTTCAGACCTTGACGGGAGACGTTGAAGCGGCAAGTTCTATTGTCACGATGTTGGTGTTGGTGGGAATCACAATACCTGTTCAGATCGTTCTCGGAATGTTGATAGCAATGCTGTTTAGCTCAAGAAACACTCATGGAAAACTGGGGTTGAAAGTTCTCATATTAATTCCGATGATGATCCCAGCGGTGATAATAGGAATAAACTGGAAAATGATATTCTTTTCGCATGGTCCACTTAACGAGTTGCTCATGTCATTGGGGATATCTCCCCAGCCATGGCTAAGTGCGCCTTTTGGAAATACGAGTTTGACATTGGTTAGTCTAGGCATTCTGGATGTGTGGCAGTGGACGCCATTCGTAGCGCTCGCAGTAATGAGCGGCATAGAAGGCCTGCCAAAAGATGTTTATGAGGCAGCATCGCTGGACGGGGCCTCGGAAAGACAAATACTCAGGCACGTAGCACTGCCCATGATCAAGGGTATCATCGTTATCGTACTCCTCCTGAGACTCATCGACTCATTGAGGATATTTGACGTAATATACATGCTGACGTACGGTGGTCCGGGCATTGCGACAACAACCCTTCCATTCTACATATTCAAGACTGGGTTTGCTCTAATGAGCCTTCACCCTGGCTATGGCTACGCCGCGCTTCTGTCGGTGGTTCTCTTGGCAATATCCACATGCATATCCATGATCGTCATGAGGCTCCTCCACATCGAGAGGCTGATATGGGAGTGAAAAAATGAGGACCTTGGCTGTGTTGCTAACGGTGATTTCATGGGCACTGCTGATAGTATATTTGTTGCCGTTCATCTGGCTGTTGGGCGTCTCCTTCAAGCCGATAGGAGAATGGGGAGAACCTCACCTTGTTCCCAAGAGCCCGACCCTCAAGAACTACGAAGAGGTCTTGTTCACAGGCGGCATCTACGGGGTGAGAGGTCACTTCCCAGCGGCGACACCGTATCTCATCAACAGCGTCATTACAGCATCCGCCGTCGCTTTGCTAACAACCTTACTGGGTTCCATGACAGCATATGCGATCCAGAGATATAGAGCAGGTGGAACCGGTCTTGCCAGCTGGATTCTGAGCTTGAGAATGATTCCGGCGGTAGCTATCCTCCTTCCGTTGGTGGTTATGACGAAATCCCTAGGCATTTACGACTCATTACTCGGACTGATATTAGTCTATCCGCTAATAGCATTGCCCATAACGACGTGGTTCATGATAGGCTCATTCAAAAGTATACCGCGTGACGTAGACGAGGCGGCACTAGTAGACGGGTGCACAGATCTACAAGCTTTCTTCATGATAGTTTTGCCACAATCAACCGTTGGATTGGCCACCGCAGCAACTTTCGCGTTTCTCTTCTGTTGGGGCGAATTCTTGATCCCTCTACTACTAGCACCGAGCGAGTCCGCTATGCCATTGACTGTCTACGCTGGGTATTTCGCACAGCAATACGGTGTATTGTGGGGACCTATGTCAGCTGCGGCGATAGTAATAGCAATTCCAGTGATCATGATCGCAGTGATGATTCAAAAATACGTGCTCAGAGGTTTGACTTTGGGATTCGTGCGTTAGACGATCGATCAAGTCCTTCGCTCCTGACGCCTCGGAGGCTTAGCGAGTCTAGGAGTGCCATCGCTGCGTCTCTCGGATCACTACTGAGGGGAACAGTCTGGTGTATACTGCGCTTAATCCATCGGGAATCAGCCCCCCAGCACAGATGCAAGAGATCTCGGGTCATCAATTCCATCACTGGTGCTCCAACATGCAAGAAGAGCACCATGTCAACAATGGGCCGTGGAGCACCTGTTTGTCATTCATTAGACGATCTCTGTTGCGCATGTAATGAGAGCTCCCGTAGCGGCGCACGCGCAACAGCTATATCAGGTTGAATGGAAAAACACTGACGTGCGCAGAAATGGGTTCGAAGCCATGCTATAGGTGGAATCGAGGCTTTGCTGGAGGGCCGATGTACCTCGGTGCGATCGCGCATCCCTCAATTGGGGTTAGGATCCCGGAGATTCTCCTCGCAGGAATTCTAAGGGCTTTCAAGAGATGTAGGGTCGCCGGGGGCCTCGAGCTTTCCTTTGGACGCGAGACAGCGCCTCAAAGAGTAATAGAGTCTCCGCCAGGTCGCTATGACATCACGCAGGGACACACCGGTACATCCATATCGAGATACATGACTATGTCGTCGTCATCAGCATCTGCGATGGAGGTGCCGGTGGAGATCGAGGCAGATCACTTGATTGTTGTTGGTTCCGCTGCTAAGGCGGTAAAGAGGATCTCAGGTGTGCACGAAGAGAGCCGGATCAATCAACATGAATTGGAGAGATCTCTCGCCTACAACAAGGAGGAGATCGATGAGGCGTTGTCCACGAACGCCGTCAACGCCTTCACCACAGACACATCCGATCTGATCAATCTCGATGTAGACAAATGGGATGACGATGCCATCGCGCGACGGTTCAACCGTATGTTCCCCCCCAGTGAGAGGAGGAGGTTACGAGCGAGATACCTGGGAAAGAGGCTCACTTTCGCCGCAGAGCGGGGCAAGCGATACAGCCACAGGCTGAGTGAAAATGAGATGATGCGGCTTGCGCTGAAGTTCCGGGAAAGCATAAGGATCAACCGAGAGCTCTATGACCACATCAAACGAAGAATGAGGAGGCCCTTCGGTTTCGAGATCTCCCTGGATGAAACCAGGGAGCTGACCCGCGAGGTGGAGACCGTGTTCTATCTGAGCGAGTGGAGGGCATCTGGAGCCCACGTGGACTTTCTTGCACCTAACATCGGATTCCTCAAACGCAGAGACTATAGCGGAGACTTGGGAAAACTGAGGGACAGGGTCTCCAGGCACGCGACGATCGCCAGGAAGTTCGGAGCGCTCCTGTCCATTCATTCCGGCAGTGGAACAAGCCCCTACAGCGGCAAGGGACGAGGCACCTACACAGCGCTCCTGCGAGGCACGGGTGGTGAACTGAAGTACAAGATCTCCGGGGTCTACATGGAACTCTTGTTCGAAATCTTGGCATCCTATCCCGCTGGGTCGTCTGAACGGAGTTTGTATGACGCCATCTTTGACGCCGTCCACGACTATGTTCGAAAAGACCTGGAACGCGGCGGCTCGCTCTCGTCTCCGCTGCTTCGACGACAGCTTCAGCGGTACGATCGAGCTGCCAAGGTCGGGGCGGAGGCGAGGCGGAGCCCGAGAGCTGAATTCTTTCGATTCAACTCATTCCTGGCCCTGAATCTGAGAGACGCGGCAGGGCGCAGGATGTACCGAGAACAGCTGGTGAAGCTGTACAGAGAAGGCGCTGAGCTGCGGCGGCGCATTGACAACGAGGTGGAGCGCTTGACCGTCCGCTTGATCCGCGGGCTGCACTTTGAAAACAATGTCGACAAGCTGGTCGGCAGGCAGCTGGGATGACGTCCACGCACACAATCCGAACAACGACACCAATGACGGTCTCTTGATAAAATGATTTAAGAAGTCGGTCGAGGACATGGTGACCATGAGTCATGGGAAGAAGGACGCAGAGACTGATGTCCGATCCATCGTTTCCACCGCTGTTTTACAGGAGCTGCCTGTTCAAGTCACTAGCCTAGATCACTCTGATCACGTCACACGGATCGCGCTGTCAGGGCACCCGCAGCTAGCGGCTGATCATCTTCTCAATCCAGAGATAAGGGAGCGATTAGCGAACATAACCGGCAGCGTGATTAGACAACTGAATCTCGAATTCATCAAGAGCACGCTGCTGGCTGAAGACACAGCCGATGAATGGAAGAACAAGATCCGTCGTCGGCAATGGTCGTATGAGACGCTGATCGAGGTCGCCCTTAACCTCGCTGGCCTGGAGAGCGACCTCTGCCGCTATTCGAAACAAGATGTAAAACGAACACTTAGCCGCATCATCCAGGCACTCACTGACTGGGTGACGCTGGAGAAACGCGAGCAGGGCGGAAAGAACCCCATCTCAGAGGCCGTGGTCGAGAAGATCCTGACGGAGATGAGAAAAGTGATGGCGGGCAAAAGCATGCTCGCAAAGATGGCGGAAGAGATAGAAGAGCAGATGGACGACAAGACCGCTGCCGCCAGCTTCGTCTCCGCCGCAACCAAAACGATACAACAGAACGTGTACTACCGCATGTCGGCGAAGGGGATGTGCAAATTCGGCAACGACTACGCCGTGGGTCTGAGGTGGCTCCGCCACCTGGGATACGTCCAAGTCTCAACGAACCCGGTGCTGGCAGCCAGCGCATACCAAGATCTGCCCGACCTCTGGGACTCGTTCAAGAAAGAATTGAAACAACACCCGCATTGGCTCGATAACCCCGGCGAGATCGCTGACGAGATTGCCATGGGAGCCACCATGGTAGCCCTTTGGCCCAACCTCACCGTCTTTCGACCAATAGCACTCCTCTCCAGAATGCACCACGGCATGGTGAGCTACCAGCTAAACCCAAACGTCGCGGCAAGCCTCGACGGCAGCCTACAAGACGGCCTGAAAATCTACTCAGCAGCACAGCAATTCCTGCGACAGTACGACGCACTCCTTGCCTGGGGATACTCCAACGAGGAGGAGCGAGGCAGACCCAACATCGTCTTCAAAGTAGCAGGAAGCAGCCCCGCCGCAGTCGACATCACCACGGCGTTCAACAGACTCGGAATTGGAACCAACAACACGGTGACATACACTGTATCCCAAGAAACGACGCTCATATTGGCTGCCATGAAAGGCATGGCAGAAGCCTTGAAGTCAGGCATCTCGATCACTCAAGCTTATGAGACCAACATGGGAGGACGTCTGGAAAGCCATCTCAGGGAGGTGGAGGTTGAGAGGATCCTTAAAGTAACGATCGAACGTGTCGAAGACAAGAAAGGCTTCCTTTCAGAGCTTGCAGAGGACCTGGGGGCCACAGCAGAGATTCACTATATGGCATCACTTGATGAAAAGATCAGGGTGATCTGTTCGTTCAAGTATCTGAAGTCGCTAAGTCATCCCGCCTTCATAAGCGCGATCACAGGAAGCAAGAAGGACAAGAAGTCGAAGGAAAAAACCTCCGCATATCTCTCAAGGCTTGAGAGTGATATTGGACTCGCGGGTACATTTGTGGCGCAGAGGGTCTATGAGATCTTCTTCAGCTCTAGGAGCAGGCCGAAATGGCTGCTGCATCTTCGAAACATGTTCGGACTCTCCGCGAAGCAAGCGGCCGAGATAATGGACAAGATCGATCTCCTTCCGGCGTCAAAGAGAAAACCCAATGACACATATTTCACCCTGGCGAAAAGAAACTTGACGAACACAGAATTCCCGAACCACCAGCTTGCAGTTCTGCAGGCAAGCCGACACCTAGGATTCAGGCTCAAAGCCTTCGAGAACGCCGTCCTGCACAGCCAAGATTCTGGCGTCCTTAACCGGCTACTTCGTCTGAACGATTTTCGCAGAGCCTACGAGCTTACTCCAGAACTGCTAGGAATATTGAGGAAGGTCGGTATCCATGGAAACTTTGGCAGACAAGGCTTGGCTCCCAAAGATTGGGCGACGTTCGGCTCTGTGGTGAAGACTATGAAGGAATTCACCGACGCTTACAACGAGTTCAAAAAGAATTGCGTTGACTTCGTTCTGGAGGCCGCTAGAGCTCCCCGGACAAGCTGACATGGTTCTTGTAGCCCGGCCGATCGTTTGTAATCGGGCTGCGACCGAACGACGTTTACCGCGCCCAGCGACTTTCTCGGATCCTTGCCACAGTCCTCGATCGATTCGTGGACACAAGGCTTATAGGAGCCGACAAAGGCGCTCGAATCGGTGTTATTGTGATCTGGAATGAAATCACCATGAGTGAAATTGCGGATGCGGATAAGGAATCGGTTGTAGTCCTGACTGTTGGGAGCACAAGGGGGCACGGCCTCCACACGCCCTTAAACACTGATACCTTGTTGGCATATGGAGTATCTTTGAAGGTCGCGAAAGGAACCGGAACCCTTATCCTGCCGCCTCTCTCTTGCACCTATGAGCCAGAGGCCAAACATTTTTCTCGATCCGTCTCACTAAGCATAGAAGCTTTCTTGAACATCCTAGAGAAGATTTGTCACGAGACGGGCAGAAAAGGCTCCAAGGAGATGGTCATCTTCAATGGTCAATCGAGGTCCGTCGATCGAGGTGGATGAGGTGCTTGTGAAAGATTTCGGCAAGTCTGTTGAAGTACAAGTCATCTATGAGACCTCGGTGTTTCGCGTAAGAAAGATTAGAATGAAAAAATCAGATAAACTAAGCGGTTTAGGCGGGCCTTCTAGAGAAAACGTTGTCGTAGCACTTGATGGCGAAGTGCAGGTAACAGACAATCTTTTACCTCAACCAACCAAGTTAAGCAAGAAGGATGTTTGTTACCTGCCGGCATACGACCCATTTGAAATAAATAAACTATCTGAGGAAGCGCTTGTCATCATCGCAGAAGCTTCCACAGATAAACGGCTTTCACCTTATGTAAAAAGGTTCAAAGAAATGCCTCGTATCAAGTCTGGATACTCAACTTATCAACGTTGGATATACGTGGCTATAGGAGAGCGGGAACAAACTGACCACTTTCTAGCCGGGTATACTGAAGGATTCAAAGGTAACTGGACAAGCTTCCCACCCCACAAACACGACGATAAAGCAGAAGTCTACTTATACTACGGGATGGGTGATGGCTATGCATTACAAATGCTTGCTACCAACGAAAAAGAGGAGATATACAGGGTTGTGGATGGAGACGCTTTGATAATAGAGAGGGGCTATCACCAGAATGTAGCCATTCCCACGTGCGGCATAAACTACTTGTGGGTAATCTATGCTCAGTCTGACAATAGGAATCTAGACGTAGAGGTTCACCCGAAATTCAGGTCAGTTCCTTTCGGACAAACACATATGCGTGCCAAATAGCCACATGATACACTTAACGTCTTACTGCCCTCTGTCAGGTTAGGTGATCGCTCCTTAACCAAAAATGCTAGCGCTTACATGTCTTCCTAACGACTTCTGTCAGAGGAATGGTTAAACACGTCTCCAATTCCTTTCCAAGGAAAGTCCTTGCGGCTGTGAGTGTTTCTGGTAGGGGGATTGGGATATACCTTTGTCCTCTCGCTCTCGATGAGACGAGAAGTCCCTTCTCAATTAACTTCAAAGCAACGCGTCTTGCCTTGGGTCCACGTGAGTCCAGTAGTTTCGCTGAAGCTCTTACAGTCGTTTCGCCTTGTGAAATGCTGCCGAGGTACACCTTCACCTCTCTTCTAGTTAGAAATAGCCGATTCTCGAGCCATTCTTCCAGTTTTTCCTTGCCCTCTCTCATGGGCATTGCTACCACATAAAAGTTGTCTTCGGCTCCAATTTTTTCGTAGGCTGACCTTGTACAACTGAATTCATTTTCCAACTGTTCTTGAAAGACAGGATAACCTAATCCATTCACGGGATTACTGATTGTTAGTGGCCTAGGTGCTAAAGCAATCGCTATTTGTGGCAGGTCGAAAAACTTGAGGATGTCAAATAGGAATAGGGATGCGGGAAATGTTTGTCTTTCTAGTACAAGGGACTTGAATGAGAGAAGAGTTTGGTTAGCTATGGTGAAATGTATTCTGTCATCCAAGGCAGCGGAGAGAATTGCCAGTAAGCCGGGAACCCCGTTTCCAAGAATCCCGATCTTGATTCTTTCTTGTGGAAAACGTTCGTGAAGAAAGTCTATCGAACGAACAACATCCCAAATTCTCTGGCCGATCAGGCTTCTTCCCAACATTAATGAGTCTGTTGCCAGCTCGAACTCTTCAGCGTACTTGGTATCCCCTGTCCCTCGAACATCAACGCCTAGAACTCCCATGCTCTTAGATACGAAATATTCTGCTAGCCCATTTCTTAGGCATTCATCCTTTTCGTCGTCCAGGTACAAAACGATAGATTCTAGAGATTCCAGGTTCTTGGGTAGTATCATGAACGCAGGTACTTGAATTCTGGGTTCGCTCATTAGTATTACGCGCTCTATATCATATTTGGCGAATTCGCCTCTGCTCGTAACTCTGGCTTGTAAGTCGTTCTTTGGAGGGAAGTCCCCAAGAAGCTTTCTAAGGTTAGACCTTAGCGTCAGCTGATACTTGATTAGTTCGGACCTTTGCTCAGGCACAGGGTACTTACGTTTTTCTGCCAGGGAAGCGACAAGCCGTGTTATTGCCGATCCCTGATATGTTGGTTTTCTTAAGCATCGTATTTCAGGTGAGCGAGGATGTTCTACAGCAAGTTTGGGTTCTCGTATTGGGCTTCCATCCCCTTTCTCCATTAACCACTTCATGAACCAACCGTATGCGGCTTCGCGCATTTTTTGGTCGTATCCATGAACCGAGTCCACCTCAAACAATGCTATGTTCTCCTTCAATCCATACAAACCGAATATTGTCGCAGCTTTTTGAAACACGTCTTTGGCGGCTTCGGGGGTGAACTGTGGATCACGAGTTGCGGTAATTATGGATAATGGGCGGGGAGCAAACAGTCCGACAATATCGAACATATCTGCGTATGATACGATGTTGGGGACTTGATTGCAGAGATCTATGCCTCCATTCCAATTAGCGCCCCTCATGGATTTAAGGAAAGGCAGAAATGAGGTAACATAGCAAACAGGCACCATGACTTTTACTCTTTCATCTATCGCCGAAGTATAAACCGTGTATAGGCCTCCTCCCGAAGCACCAGTCATACCAATTCTGTTAGGATCCACCTCTTTCAATGAGGATAGGAAGTCTAAAGCGCGAATGTGTTCCCAGACTGCCAAACCTGCTTGGGAAAGCCCGACCAAGAGTGTTTCCAAATGTCCGTGATCACTCCATCTAGGTCCCCTTTCTCCTTGCCCAATTGGATCAAATACCAAAACAACGAATCCTAGCTTTGCCAGCGAAATACAGCAGGCTTGAATGTCAGGTTCAGTCTTTCCATTTTCGAGCCAATGTCCACAAGCAAAAAGGATTCCAGGCACTGGAAAGACAGTATTCTCTGGCACGTAGAGATGCGCTGGAACCTTGAAGCCATGCCTAGGCTCAAATCCGACTTTTTCGATTCTGTAACCGCCACGTGTAACGACACCTAGTCTCTGGACGTTTAGATCTGTTCTTTCTGGATATGGATCAAGCCCGAGGGATTTCAGAAGGTTTATTTTGAGTATGTCTCTTCGAGATAGCCATTCTTCTTTGGTCTTAGGTGGAGGTCTTCGAACAAGATTTCCTGTCAAATCTTCAATGAAGTCTAGCATCATAGGCCTGAATGTTGGGTAATCTATTGACAACATCGTATCGTGGACGCCCTCAAGCCAAGCTTCGACATCTTTCTTCAAACCATATCCTCCTGGAATTTTCTTGGCGGAATGTTTTATATGCCTTTTCAATCGATTGCTGAGCTCAAGAGGCTGGTCGGCTTCTTGAACCTATTCGATGATCTCCCACCGTGACTGGTATCGATTGAGTTGATCGATCGTGTAATCATCCATTGGATGGGTGCGCTCTGGGATTTCGACGTGCTTCTTCTCGCCACATAGCTCCGTCGAGAAGTAGCGTTGGCCTGTGTCATTGATCATTGTTACAATCATATGCAGCTCCGGGTGCTTTCGAGCGAGCTTGATACAGGCAGCGACGTTGCAACCAGATGAAATCCCGCAAAAGACACCTTCCTCAACAGCGAGCCGGCGACTCATTTCAATGGATTCCTCTGATGTGGTAGTGATAATCCCGGTCAACTGGCCAAGATCGAGGTTCCGAGGCACAAACCCATCACCGATTCCCTCAATCCTGTGCGATCCCCATCTACGTCTTGACAACAATGGAGCTTCTGCGGGCTCTACTGCGTAGACCCTGACATCCGGGTTCTTCTCTCGCAGGTAGCGGCTAACGCCGGTAATCGTGCCGCCTGTGCCCTGTGAAGCTACGAACGCGTCGATGTCGCTGTTTGTCTGCTCCCAGATCTCGGGGCCTGTTGTCTTGTAGTGCGCTGCGATATTGTTAAGGTTGGTGTACTGATCTGGCTCCCAGTACTTCCCCGGGTTCTGCTTCTTGATTTCAGCGGTCTTCTCGATGCAGAGATCCACGTCTGACTCCGCCCCAGGCGTGGCTATGATCTCTGCCCCGTATGCCCGTATCATCTTCATCCGCTCTTCGCTCATCCCGGCAGGCATGACGATCGTTACCTTGTGGCCCTTCAATTTTCCGATGAGCGAACACGCGATGCCGGCGTTGCCGGTTGATGTTTCAATGATCTCCATTCCCGGCTTTAATCCGCCGTCCTCTATCGCTTTCGTTATCATCTCGTAGTAGATTCGGTCCTTAAGACTGCCTGAAGGAGAGAACCATTCGAGCTTCCCCAGGATCATGGGTTTCAAGCCTCGGGTGACCTTATTCAGCCGGATCATGGGGGTCCTGCCGATGGCGTCCAGAATGCTGTCGAAGTAGTGTCGGTTCTTATCCCATTCGACTATCACAGCAAGCACCCTGCGCGCTGATTGTTCAATGGTCACAGCAACCCACATATTAGTTTGTCTTTGGAGGCTCCCAGCGCTCGGCCGGTCGAGCTCGGTCGATACATAGCTCGTCCCATGGTTAGCTAGCTTGGTAGCCCTTCACCCAGGTTGTAGTTACTACCTGCTCCAGCCATCCAACACCTTGGGAACGGCAGCGATGTTCGTCACGACTGCATTCGGCTTGATGTCACCGGCTTCATCTCCGTCGCGTCTTACATGTATTGCCTTCATCCCCAGCCTTTTCGCGCCCAGGATGTCTTGGCTCAGGGAATCGCCGACCACTACGGCTTCCTCGGCTTCTACGCCCAACGATCTCAGCGCCGCGCTGAAGATCTTCGAGTTCGGTTTGCGCATCCCGATCCGAGCTGATGTTACCGCCAGCTCGAACAGCTCGGTGAAGCTTAGTCTATCCATGATCTGACGTACGATCCAGTCGCTGCTCACGTTCGAGACGAGGCCCAGCCTGTAGCCGTGGCCCCTCAGGAGGCTGAGTGTTGTCCTCGCCTCTGGAAACGGCTTCCAATACGACACGCCCGTGCCGAAGTACTCCCTCTCCCAGTGGCCGAGAAACTCGGGGTCAAAGCCTCCTCCGTCACACCCAGATTCCTGGCGATTTCCGCGAAAACGCGTGTGGCAGGGTATTCCTTCTCTGTGCGCTCGGCCTCAAAGAACGATGTCTCCCACAGCTGGGCGAGCTTCTCTTGAAACTCCTCAAACTGGATGCTAATGCCCATCGCAGGCAAGACGCTGTGGAGGTGTCTCACCCTCAACTCATTGAGCCGGTCCACAGTTACGTCTAGATAGATCAAAGTATTGCCCAGATCGAAGAGCACAGCTCTGATCTTGGATTCTGCTGGTGGTTGTGGTGAGCGGCTCAAGGCCGGGAGCGCGGCGTGGCAGCTTGCTAATAGAGCTAGCGATCGACCCTCAAACGGACTTGGAAGAGGGTTAGAAAAAAAAGGGAAGACGCGCGAAGTAACTCAAGGAGGTGATTTTCTCCTACAGCGAGCCCGCTCCGGTGACCACGAAGAAGGGATGAACTTCCGCGGATGTGGTGGTAGACCTACTTTGGAAACTCCGGCGTCGAGGCTGGAGGTTGTTCCGGCGCAGTCGGCTCAGGAGCTGGCGGCGCCTCCTCCATCTTCTCTTCCTTGGGAGCTGGCGGCGCCTCCTCCATCATCTTTTCGGGTTTCTTGGGAACCGGCTTGGCTAGCTTTTTCTTTTTCACAGGTTTCTTCTTCGCGGGTTTCTTCTTCGCGGGTTTTCTCTTGGCCTTCACGCGTTTCTTCGTCGTAGTCCTCTTCTTGACCCTCCTCTTCATTCTGGCCGCCGCATCTAGTGTGTCCATGAGCAGAAAAAAAGACTTTCGGAAACCATGGTCAGGTGGTCGACACCAGCTGCTGATCGATCGACAGTGTGAATATCCCCCATTTCGCTGTCAAGGCGGATCTTCTGGCTATCGTGACCAAGATGGGTGGGCAGGCAACTCAAAATTGCGAAACTTAGCGATTGGCAGCACGTCCAACCTGCCCTGAGGCTTGGTTAAGTGGTCATACCTAGTCACTATAGAATGGGGTCCACGGCGATTGGCATCAGTACCCACGATCGACGAGATTGTGCTGGGTGGATGGGCCGGAGGGGCTTTGAACCCCTGACCTCCGCCGTTTCCTCGTTGTCGTGGCGCTGTGAGGGCGGCGTCAATCTGTCGCTTCTTGGTCGATACCAGGCTAGACCACCGGCCCTTTGGCGTGGCAGATGTACTGTGACTACTTCTTGATCTCCCTTCTTTTCCATCTGAGGTTGTAGCTTCTGCACTTCCTACACTTGACTGCTCCGGGTGGGTTTCTTGCTCCGCATCTTCTGCAGATCTTGAAGTAGAGTCTTCGTTTCTGGGCTATCTGCAGCAGTGTGGCATCCCGGATCGGCACGTTCGGTCGTCGCTGAGCGTGCGGGCTCACTAAATAACTTTCCTTAGGGTCTCAGCGACTTCGGATGGTTTCTTGGCGACCTCCAACCCCGCCGCCTCCAGTGCATCGCGCTTGTTCTTGTAGGTTCCGACTTCGCCTGTTATTATGGCTCCTGCGTGGCCCATTCGCCTCTCAGGTGGAGCCGTTCTTCCCGCTATGAAGGCCACCACGGGCTTGGGATACTTGGTTTCGGTGATGTACTGTGCAGCCTCTTCTTCCATGCCTCCCCCTATCTCACCGATGATCGTGATGGCCTTGGTTCCTGGGTCATCTCGGAAGAGCTTTAGCACGTCCGCCACTTTTAGACCGACAATTCGATCTCCCCCTACTCCGATACATGTGGATTGCCCCACCCCGGCGGAACTGAGTGTGTTGGCGATCTCATACATCAGGGTTCCGCTTCTCGAGACTACTCCAACTTCTCCAGGTTTAAAGACGTGGCTCGGCATTATGCCGACTTTGGATTTCCCTGGAGTGATGACACCTGGGGTGTTCGGCCCCACCATCTTGACTCCGGCCCTTTCCGCCGCCTCTTTTATCTGAAAGGCGTGGTGTACAGGGATCATCTCGGTGACAACAACAAGCAGCCCTATGTTGTTGGAGATTGCCTCCAGCGCTGCGTCACGGGCAAAAGCAGCTGGCACAAACACTATTGAAGCGTCGACCGAACGCTCCGCCAAGGCGTCTCTCACAGAGCCGTAGACGGGTATGCCCTCAACCTCGAGTCCAGCTTTTTGCGGGGAAGTCCCTGCCACTACCTTGGTACCGTAGTCCAACATCAGGCGTGTGTGGAAGGACCCCTGAGTCCCCGTTATTCCTTGGACGAGAACTCTTGTGGAACTGTCGATCATGATTCCCATTGAGGTGTCATCCCTTGATGGCGCTGGCTACCAAGTCCTCCATGTTGTCAAAGTAGGAGATGCCGGCCTCTCCGAGGATCTGCTTTCCCTGCCCTTCATTTGTTCCGACGAGCCTCACGTAGATCGGGGGAAGTTGAAGAGTCTTCACGGACTCCGCGATTCCTTGGGCTATCTCGTCGCATCTCGTGATTCCCCCCAAGACGTTTATCACGATGCAATGGAGGGATCGAATCTTTGACAGCCTCTGTAGCGCCTGCACCATGTTTTCCCTTGATGCTCCCCCGCCCAGGTCCAGAAAATCCGCGGGTTCGCCTCCGCTGAGTTTCACCAAGTCCATTGTTGACAGAACGAGGCCTGCACCGTTGCCTATCACGCCTACGTCTCCTTCAAGTTGTACGAAGTTCTCTCGAACCGTTGGTTTCTCCAGCTCAGGCCTCTGCAAGGTTGCAGCGAGTTTCTCGCGCAGCGCTTTCTGAGTTGATAACGCATCGTTGTCTATTATGACTCTGACGTCTAGGGCTGTGAACTCCTCCCTCTCGTCCGCAGCCAGGGGGTTGATCTCAACCGTTTCCGCATGGTAGTCATCGAAGAGCTTCTTCATACGTTTCGCGACCCTCAGAAGCCGCCTCGCCTCCCCCTCGGTTGAGCCTTTTGACTTTGTCTCAGCCACAAAGCTCTTCACAAAGCTAGGTCTTGGTCGGTCCGCGTCGAGAACCAGGACTTCACCTGTTCCTGCTCGTTCTTCCAAGCCTGCTCCACCTGCCGCTGAGAACATGAAGATGGGTCTCTGCTTCCTCCAGTCAAATGTGTAGGCGAGGTAGAACTCCTTTGTGAATGGAATGGCTTTCTCTAACAGAACCTCGGTCACAGGGAGCCCTTCGATGCTCTTGGAGAACAGGACCCTTGACAGGGTGCCCACCTCCTCCTCGTCTTCGGCTTTCATTATCCCTCCGTGCTTCAGTCTCTCCTTTATCGGCAGTTGGGCCTTGAGCATCACTGGGACACCTAGCTCCCTCGCCGCTTGGACGCACTGCGAAGGTGAGGTGCACAGCCGGGAAGAAGGAACGAGAATGCCCAGCTCCGAGGCCAGCTTCTTGGCTTCATGCTCCAGGAGCAGCAAGGTACATTCATCGACTTGTAAGAGCCTTGGCCCCAGACTAAAAAGACTTGCTGAGCCATCGGTGTACGGCGAGCTTTGCGCCTCTTGGAGCGCAACCTATTTATTGTCGGCTCGGGGGAATGTGGCAGCCTGCTTAAAGAGGGAGATGATCGAGTTGTCCGAGATGCCGGTTGTTTTCATCGGGAGGAAACCTGTGATGAGCTACGTTCTCGCCTGCATGACC
>Ga0315310_10001338_pt1 | contig 15538 bp, 17 predicted proteins | sample TDP5_MG_FD_203630 | JGI IMG/M metagenome (GOLD analysis project Ga0315310, IMG submission 203630) | Freshwater sediment microbial communities from Lake Towuti, South Sulawesi, Indonesia - TDP5 | ecosystem: Environmental > Aquatic > Freshwater > Lake > Sediment | place: Indonesia: South Sulawesi... | reverse complement strand
ACTCAAGCTCTATGCAGAGGGTCAGTTGAAGTACGAAGAATTACCGCAGTTGGCGCGGGAATGGCTAGCCGATAAGCAGCGACACCAACTGACTGCCTAGCGCGCAACTCTGCTAGCGCCAAAGTCCACCCGGGTTTAGAATTTTCTCTGCACTGGTAGTGCTCAGCAACCATGCTTGTTCAGATTCATAGTTCACCTTCTGCACTCAGTCTGGCTGGTGGACTGACGGTGGCCGCCGCACGCGACTTCCTCTATCGCTGGCTGTGGAGGCGAAAACAGGGTGAGGTGGTAAGCCTAGCGGGCGTGGACGCACAGCCAATGTGGCGGCAGGAAGTGACGTGGCTGGGCTTGGAGCCGGCAGAGGCAACGCCGGCGGAAAAAGCAGAAGCAGCGATAGAGCCAGAGATTCTCCGCCGTTTGCCGGAAATCCTCCCGGCGGAGCCGGCGCCGTGGGGCGTAGGCAGTGGTGAAACGCCCGTGGCGCAGCTACATGAGCTTGGCACGCTGCCCGAAGCGCTGGTGAACTTTTTAGCTCTGCTGGGCTGGCGGCCGCCGGAAGGGACGAGTGATATCCTCACGCTCGAACAACTTCTACGCGTCTTCACTCTAGAGCAGATCGTTCCCACGCCGGTGCGCTTCGCTGCTGCCAAGTTGCGCGAACTCAACCGCTACTGGCTCCAGCAGGCGGAGCTCGACCGCCTAGTTGCGCTGAGCCTGCCTTACTTCTGTGCGGCGGGCTACATTCCTGACGAGCTGAGCGAGCCACTGCGACAATGGCTGAAGGACGTGATTGCCGTGGTGCTCCCGGGACTCGATTACTTGTCGCTGCTGCCGCAACGCACGCGGCTCATCTTTCGCTACAGTGCCCAAACCTGCCTGGAATTCCCTGAAAGCCGTCTGGCGCTGGAGCGTGAAGGCGCCCGCGACGTCATCCGCGAGTTTGGCCAGCGCGTACTTGAGGTAGCCACTGGCGGCAATCGCTGGATGACTACTAGCCGCCTCGAAGCCATCATCGCTGAGGTCAAAGCGGCAACGCACTGGAAGGGGCGAAACCTGCTGGAGCCCATCCGGGTCATGCTTACTGGATTACCCTTCGGCCCCGACTTAGAGCAATTGGTGCCAATTATTGAGCAGGGCAGCTACTTCCAGCTTCCTGTGCATGTGAAGAGTTGCCGGGAAAGAGTGCTGGAGTTCTGCTCGGTTTTTGTCTAGTTTGGCTAACTGTCAATGGCGATTCTTTATGGCGTGCACACGGTAGAGCAGGCGCTAAAGGCTGGCCGCTTGCTCGAGCGCATTCTGGTAGTGCGCGGGCGTGGTGGCAGGCGCCTCGGCGAACTGCTGGCCGCAGCGCGGGCGCAGGGAGTGCCGATACGTTTTGTTAGCCGGGAGGAGGTCGAGCGGCTGGCAAAAACGCGAAACCATCAGGGTGTGGTCGCGGTCAGCGGTGCTAAGGCTTACATTGACCTAGAGGAGATTCTGCGCACCGCGCGTCAGCCGGCACTGTTTGTTCTGCTCGATGGTGTTGAAGACCCGCACAACCTCGGCGCTATCGTGCGCACAGCGCACTGTGCCGGCGCTGATGGCTTGATTCTGCCCGCACGCCGCGCCGTCGGCGTAACCGCGGCGGTGGCGAAAGCGTCGGCGGGCGCGGTCGAGCACCTGCCCATTGCCCGCGTCACCAATCTTGTGCGGGCGATGGCCCGGCTGAAGGAAAGCGGCTGCTGGCTCGTCGGACTCGATGAGCGCGCCCCGCAGGTATTTACCGAAGTTGATCTAACCCAGCCCTGCGGGTTGGTATTTGGCGGGGAAGGGCGCGGGCTGCATCAATTAGTGCGCGCGCAGTGTGACTTCCTGGCCGCGATTCCCACCTACGGCGTCATCACTTCGCTGAATGTCTCCGTCGCTGCCGCAATCGCACTTTACGAAGCTGTGCGCCAGCGCCGCAGCAAGCACTTGCTGCCGGCACGCGCCTGACTTGCTTATCACGTACATAGTTAGAGGGAGCAACTTACCTGAGCATCTCCTCTAGTCGCTCCAGGCAGCGGGTGGGGTTCGGCTCTTTGGCCAGAATGTCAGCTAACTTGCTAAGCACCTCGGGCGCTGGCCGGGCGGCGACTTCCTCCCAGGTGTCAATCCAGCTCAGCACTTCGCGCAATAAGACGAGTTCTGGCTCAGCCGGGGGGCGCTCGTGCGAAAGGGCTTCTGTGTGCTCAAGCGCAAAGCACCAGAGGTCAAGCTCTGTCCAATTGATTTCCTGCTGGGCAAACTGGCGCAGGCGGTGGACGAGTGGCGCGCGACTGCTGGGCAAGCGCAGCAATTCATAGGATTCAGCTAACCACGCCAGGATTTCGACGCTAGGGTCGCTACCTGCGGGCAGCAGCGCCTGGGCGCGTGCGAACAATTCCGCGACGTCAATGCGCGCCTCTACAAACTCTTGTAGCAGGGGTGCCAGGTTTGCCATCGGCGACCTCCTTAGCTACTTTTCATATTGCAGCAGTGAGAAGACATCGAGGCCTTCGAGTTTTTTTCGGCCATTGAGGAAAGTGAGTTCGACGGCGAAGGCGACGCCAATAACTTCGCCACCCATTCTCTGCACCAAGCGCACGGTGGCGGCGGCGGTGCCACCTGTGGCCAGGAGGTCGTCGCAGATGAGCACGCGCTGGCCGGGCTGGATGGCGTCCTTGTGGACTTCAAGCGCATCCGTGCCGTATTCGAGTTGATAGGTTTCGCGCACGATCTCTGCGGGCAATTTATTGGGCTTGCGCACGGGTACGCAGCCAGCCCCGAGCCGGTAGGCGAGGGCGGGGCCGAAGATGAAGCCGCGGGCTTCGATGGCGGCGACGATGTCAATAGGCTTGCCGTGGTAATGCGCGTAGAGCTGGTCAATGAGGGCGTGAAAGCCTTGCGGGTCTTTTAGCAAGGTGGTGATGTCGTAGAAGAGGATACCGGGTTTGGGCCAGTCTGGAATCTCCCGAATCAGTTTTTTCAGTTCGGCTTGGCTCACCAGTAGTCTCCCTCGAACTCGATGGTAAAGTGTTTTCGGTAGCGTTCGAGCACGGTGGCTGCTTCTTCCTCCACGTGCTGCACATAGGCGGCGTGTGGGCCTTCTTCTAGGCGGCGCTTCAATTCGCTGAGCTGGTCAGGGGTGCCAATGGCATAGACCTCTACGGCGCCGTTGTGCAAGTTTTTCACGTAGCCAGCGAGGTCAAGCTGGCGCGCTACGCGTTGGGCGAAGAAGCGGAAGCCGACACCTTGCACCATGCCCCGGACAATATAACGGCGTGCTTGCTCCATCGCTCGGTATGGCGGTTACGCGTGCTCAGAAGGAATGGTCGGGGCGAGAGGATTTGAACCTCCGACCCCCCGGTCCCGAACCGGGTGCTCTACCAGGCTGAGCCACGCCCCGACCAAAATTTCCTCCCTAATTCTATCCCAAAGTGCGGCGCTGTGAAGCCTTGATTACGGTTCATGGCGCAAGCACAGTTCCCGGGCTAAGAAAGAAGGTAAAAAATGGTCGGGACGACGGGATTTGAACCCGTGACCTCCTGCACCCCAAGCAGGCGCGCTAAACCAGGCTGCGCCACGTCCCGACTAAGAAAACTATCCTATCACCGCTTGCGCAACAAGGTCAACAAACGCGCGAGTTCGTCGCGGAGTTCGCGCCAGGCCACGCGTTGCGCCTCCGGCGGCTGTTGCTGCTGGCGGCGCGCTTCGAGCTGCTTACGCGCGCCAGCAATGGTGAAGCCCTGCTCGTAGAGTAGGTGTTTGATGGTGCGTATGGTTTCGATGTCCTGGTGCCGATAGCGACGTTGGCCGGAAGGTGTTTTTGCTGGGCGGAGGGAGGGGAATTCGGTTTCCCAGTAGCGCAGCACGTAAGCTGGGACTTCGGTGAGCGCCGCCGCTTCACCGATGCGCAGCTCTTCTTTGTCGGGAGCGCGCTTCTCTGCCATAGGCACTGGCTATGCTATTGAGCGCCTGGCCAGGAGGTCAAGCGCGTCGCGGCTTGGTCGGCCGCAAGCGAAAGCGAATCGGCGTGCCCAGGAAACTAAAGCGTGCGCGCAGCTCATTTTCCAAGAAGCGCTCGACACTGAAGTAAAGTTGGTCCAGGTTGGCAGTTACTTCGAAGACTGGCGGTGCGGTACGCACCTGGCGCAGCGAATGAATGCGCAGCGGGCGACCACCGGGGACGCTAGCGCGTTCCGGGCGCAATTGCTGAACGAACTCGCTCAGTGCTGCCGGAGCAAGCTGCTGGCGGCGCGCTGTGCCCACCTGCTCGACCACGTTCAGTAATTGCCCTAGCCGCTGCCCGGTGAGCGCGGAGACGAAGACCAATGGGACGTAGTCGAGAAACTTGAGCCGGCGACGCACGGCGCTGGTGAACTCTGGCATCGTGTGCGAGTTCTTTTTCACTGCGTCCCACTTGTTCATGACCAGGACGAGCGAGCGGCCACTCTGGTGGGCGTAGCCGGCGATGGTCGCGTCGAGTTTGGTGATGCCAGTGGTGGCATCGAGCAGCAGCAGCGCTACGTCGCTGCGCTCCAGATGCTTGCGCGCCATCACTACGCTAAGTTTTTCCGCCCGCAGCTTAGTTTTGCCTTTGCGGCGGATACCAGCGGTATCAATCAGGCGCCAGTGGTGGTCGTTGCGCCGAATGAGCGTGTCCACGGCATCGCGTGTGGTGCCCGGCTCCGGGGTTACGATGGCGCGCTCCTGGCCCACCAGGCGGTTCAGTAACGTGGACTTGCCCACGTTAGGGCGGCCGATGATGGCCACGTGCAGCGCTGGTGGCGGCACGGTCTGCTCCCGAGGCGGCAGGTCGCGGGTCAGCTCATCAAGAAGTAAGTCGATGCCCAGGCCGTGCTCAGCACTGATAGGGATCACCGGAGTGATGCCGAGCTGATGGAAGGGCAGGCTGAGGGATTCTAGCTGTGGCGTGTCCACTTTATTGGCGGCGAGGACGATGGGTTTGCCGGTGCGCCGCAGCAGGCGGGCCAGGTCAGCGTCGAGTGGCGTGAGGCTGGCACGGGCGTCCACCACCAGCACTACCTTGACTGCGGCGGCAATAGCCACGCGTGCCTGGCGGAGAATCTCCCGCGCTAACTGGGCCTTCTCATCGGGCAGCAGCCCACCGGTATCCACCACCTCAAATGACTTGCCCTGCCAGTGGGCCGGGGCGTAGAGGCGGTCGCGGGTGATGCCCGGCTCATCAGTGACGATAGCGCGGCGGCGGCCGGTGAGCCGATTGAACAGGGCTGACTTGCCCACGTTGGGCCGCCCGACAATCGCTACCAAAGGTAGCTCCGAGTGCGCGTTGTGCCCGCCGTTTGTCATCATTCGCCTTGCAGCACCAGCCGGAACACTGGCGCTCGCCCTGAAGGGCGGCAGTTTGCCACCTGTTACGGGTATGTTATTGTAGCGGGTGGCACGCTTGGGGACGAAATTGTTTGCGTAGTCGTCACCAGCCACTCCTCCGGCTACCCAGCCGGTTTGATAGGTCAAGATGGTGCAGGAAGCGAAAGAATCGCTGGTGCAAAGCTTGGGGACGCTGCGGGAGTTTTTCGGGCCTGAGGGGCTGCTGGCGCGGTGTCATCCGCAGTACGAGTTTCGTCCCGGGCAACTGGAGATGGCAGCAGCGGTCGAGCAAGCCTTTCAGCAGAAGCGCCATCTATTGGTGGAAGCAGGTACAGGCACGGGCAAGACGCTGGCCTACTTGATTCCGGTGCTACGCAGCGGCCGCCGGGTGGTGATTTCGACCGGGACCAAGAATCTTCAGGAGCAGCTCTTCTACAAGGACATTCCTTTTCTGCAACAACACTTACCGGGAGAGATTCGCGCTACTTATATGAAGGGGCGCAGTAATTACCTCTGCCGACAAAAGTTCTACGAGCTGGAAGGGCAGCCCGTGCTCAAGGGCTTGGAGGAGCTTGACCACTACGCCCGCATCCGCGACTGGGAGAAGCAGACCGAGACCGGCGACCGCGCCGAACTGGAAACACTGCCGGACACCAGCGAGCTGTGGACAAAAGTAGATGCGCGCCGGGAAGCCTGTACGGGGAAAAAGTGCGCGCAGTTTGACCGCTGCTTCATCACCTTGATGCACCAGCGGGCGGCCGCGGCAGATATAGTTATCGTCAACCATCATCTCTTCTTTGCCGACCTCGCGGTGCGCCAAGATGACTTTGCCAGCATCATTCCTGACTATTCGGCCATCATCTTCGACGAAGCGCACGAGCTGGAAGAAGTAGCCAGCCAGTACTTCGGGGTGCAGGTGTCAAACTACCGCTTGGACGAGCTGGCGCGTGATACAGAGAGCACGTTGCAGCTAAAGCAACTCGATAGCAAGCGTCTGCGGCGGCTGCTGCGGGGGTTGCGCGAGTGCAGCCACAGCTTCTTTGCTCTCTTTCCCAGCGAAGAAGGGCGCTTCCCGTTTGAGGCGCGGGAAGAGTTTCTCGAGCGTCACCAAGAGGCTTACGCGGCTCTGCTGGAGACGTTGAAGAGCCTGGAAACTGCGTTCGCAGCGCTGCCGGAGAAGCCGGAGGAGATTTACAACCTGATTCGACGCACGCTGGAGATGCGCACCGAGTTGCGCTTCTTGCTCGAAAGCCGGGAAAGAAATTTTGTCTTCTGGTACGAGCGGCGCAATCGTGGAGTCTTTTTGCAGGCGACCCCGATTGACGTCTCCAGTATCCTGCGCGAGCGGCTCTTCGACTGTTATGACACTATCGTGCTCACCTCCGCGACCCTGGCTGTCGCCGGCCAGTTCGACTACTTGAAGGCGCGGCTGGGAATTCGCAACGCGCAGGAGAAAGTCCTGCCGCACTCGTTTGACTACGCCCAGCAGGCGCTGCTCTATACCCCGGAGCACTTGCCGGACATCCGCTCGCCAGCTTTTGTGCCGCGGGCGGCAGAGGAGATTGTCCAGTTGCTGGAGGCGAGCCAGGGGCGCGCCTTTGTGCTCTTCACCAGCCATACGCAGATGAACGAGATTCATCGTCGGGTAGTACAGCTCTCCATGTTCCCGCTGCTGCTGCAAGGTACAGCGCCGAAGACGGTGCTGCTCGAGCGCTTTCGCCGCCAGGAGAACGCCGTCCTGTTTGCCACCGCCAGTTTCTGGCAAGGCGTGGACGTGCAAGGGCCGCAGTTGAGCTGCGTGATTATTGACCGGTTACCGTTTGCCGTACCCACCGACCCGGTGGTGGCGGCGCGCATCCGGGCCCTGACGGAAGAGGGGCGCAATGCCTTCGTCGAGTATCAGATTCCGGAGGCGATAATTGCGTTGAAGCAAGGTTTTGGCCGGCTGATTCGCGCGCGTACGGATTACGGCATCCTGGCCATCCTCGATAACCGCATTCTGCGCAAGCAGTATGGTAAACTTTTCTTTGATAGTTTGCCGCCCTATCGCGTGACATCAGAGCTAGCGGTAGTGCGGCAGTTTATGGAGTCTTGGGAGGATGTTTGAGATTGCGGTGGAAGAGAGCTTTGCCGCTGGCCACCGGCTGCGCGGCTACGGAGGCAAGTGCGAGAAGCCGCACGGGCACAACTACCGCGTGCGGGTGACGCTGGAAGGCGAGCAGCTCGATGCCACCGGTCTGCTCTACGATTTTGTGGAGCTAAAACGTCGCCTGAGCGAGCTAATCGAAGCCATAGACCACAAGTTCCTCAACGACCTCGTCCCATTTGATCAGGTCAATCCCTCGGCGGAGAACCTCGCCAAGTATTTCTACGACGAGCTTAGCAAACAACTCGCCGCCACGCCGGGACACGGCGTGCGGCTCAAAGAGGTCACCGTCTTCGAAACCGACACCACTACCGCCACCTACCGGGCCTAAAGGCAAGCAGCCAGCACGATGGTTGTTACTGAAATTTTCCGCTCCATCCAAGGGGAGAGCACTTATGCTGGCTGGCCGTGCATCTTCGTGCGGTTGACCGGGTGCAACTTACGCTGCCACTGGTGCGACACCGCTTACGCCTTCTACGGCGGCACCAAGCTGACCCCAGCCGAGGTTCTGGCCAAGGTGCACGAGTTTGCCGAGATAAATGGTGCGCCTGGCGCGGTGTCTCTGGTGACGCTGACCGGGGGCGAACCCTTGCTGCAACCAGATATCTACGAGCTGATAGATAAGCTGCTAGCAGAAAAATTTACAGTGTTAGTTGAAACCAGTGGTGAGCGCCACCTGGGGCGCTTGCCGGCGGTGGTGGTGAAGATTGTGGACGTGAAGTGTCCCAGCAGCGGTGAATGCGGCAGCTTCAACTTGGCTAACCTGAAGCTGCTCGCCCCTAAGGATGAAATCAAGTTTGTGATCGCCGACGAAGCTGATTACGCCTGGGCAAAAGAATTCCTGCGCCAGCATCGTCTGACAGAGTTAGTGGACACGGTGACTTTCTCACCTGTGTTCGGAAAACTTGCGCCCCGACGGCTGGCAGAGTGGCTGCTGCGTGACGGCCTGCCCGTGCGCCTGGGCTTGCAACTGCATAAATTTATCTGGGAGCCGGAGACCCGTGGTGTCTGACACATCTAACCAGGTCAGGGGGCATTGCCAGCCGAGGTTAGTCGAATGAGCGCGGTGCGCGAGAAGGCGGTAGTGCTGGTGAGCGGTGGCATGGATAGCTGCGTCACCGCCGCTATTGCCGCGCAGAACTACTCCTTGGCCTTCCTGCACGCTAGCTACGGGCAACGCACCGAGCGGCGTGAGCGCAAGGCCTTCGAGGACATTGCCAATTTCTATGGGGTGCGCGAGCGGCTGGTGACGCGCCTTGACTACTTCCGGCAGATAGGCGGTTCCAGTCTCACTGACCCTGCGATTCCCGTTCCCGAAGCCGAGCTTACTGGCGGCCAGATACCGACTACCTACGTGCCCTTCCGCAATACACACTTGCTGGCCTTAGGAGTCTCCTGGGCGGAGGTAATCGGGGCGAAGAAAGTGTTCATCGGGGCAGTCTGGGCCGATAGCTCCGGCTACCCTGACTGTCGCCCGGAATACTACCGGGTCTTTAACGAGCTGGTACGCGCCGGCACGCGCCCAGAGAGTGCGATTGAAATCGTCACACCGCTGATCCAGTTGAAAAAGCCGGAGATTGTGCGTCGGGGCATCGAGTTAGGAGCACCACTGCATCTAACTTGGTCGTGCTACCAAAGTGAGGAAGAAGCGTGTGGAGTGTGCGCGAGTTGCGTATTACGGCAGCGGGCGTTTGCGCAGGCGGGTGTGGAAGACCCTATCGCTTATCGGGTGAAAGTTAGCTATACTGGACCCGAAGCGAGCAAGGAAAGGGGGCAGTGATGAGGAAAACAATACGATTCCTGCCCGCAGTCATGGTCGTGGGTGCACTTCTACTGTCGGCAGTGGCGGCACAGGCGCAGATGGGTGGGCTGGAAGGCGAGGTGCGCGACCGCGAAGGTAACCTGTTGATCGGGGCCACTATCGAGATTATCCGCACCGACATCAAGATGCAATTTGAGGTGAAGACTGATAAGAAGGGGCGCTACCTCTACGCTGGCCTACCGGCTGGCCGGCAGACGAAGTACACCGTGCAAGTTCTTTACGAAGGCCAGTTGCTGTGGGAGATTCGGGATGTGAATGTTCCTTTTGGTGAGATTCGTCGCCTGGATATCAACTTGCAAGAAGAGGCTAAGCGACAGTTGGAGCAGATGACCGACGAGCAGCGGCAAAGGCTGGAAGAGCTGCGCAAGCAGCAAGAGCAGGCGAAGAACTTGGAAGAACACTTCAATCTGGGGATGGAGTATCTGAACCAGAAACAATATAACCAAGCGGCGACTGAATTTGAGACCGCAGCCCAGCTCGATCCCAAGCAACACGCCGTCTTTGCCAATCTGGCCCAAGCCTATGTGGGCTTGAACCAGTTTGACAAAGCTATCGCCGCCTACGAACAAGCCATCACCCTCAAGCCCGATAGCTCGCCCTTGCACAACAACTTGGCCGGATTGTACGCGCGTGCGGGTCGGGTAGAAGATGCGCAACGGGCTTACGCCAAGGCGGTGGAACTGAGCCCGACGGAGGCCGCGACGTACTACTACAACATGGGGGTCACGTTTGTGAACGCCGGGCAGCACAAAGCGGCTATCGAGCCCTTGCGCAAGACGATTGAAGCCAATCCCAAGAATGCCGCGGCGCACTACTGGCTCGGCGTCTGCCTCTACAGTACGGCGGAGTACAAGATCGAGGAAGGCCAGGTGAAGACGATCCTGCCCCCGGGCACGGTGGAAGCATTTGAAAAATATCTTGAGTTAGAGCCGAACGGGCAGTACGCGGAGCAGGCGCGGCAAAATCTGCAAATCATCCAGACACAAGTACCGGCGGCGGTGAAACCGCGGAAAAAGCAGTAACACAGCTCGGCCAGATATCTCCTTCACGGGGTAAGCTATGCAGCGAGGTAGCTTTCGGCGTGCGTTTCAGGTGGGAATATTGAGCGCGTGGCTGCTGGCCAGCGCCGTGGCCACGGCGCAGCAGACACAGCCTGCGGCCAGCATTACCGGGCAGGTGCAAGGCTTCGCTAATGAGCCGCTGGCCGACGTGACCCTGATCTTCCATAACCTCGACCGCAACCAGCAACTGCGCCTGGAAACCGATGCCACCGGGGCATTCCAAGGCAGCGGCTTTCTCCCCGGGCGCTATCGTATCGCCATCTTGCAAGCGGGACATATCCTGTGGGTGATTTCCGGGGTGGTGGTAGGCGAGTCCGGCGGGGCGCTGCAGCTGGACATCAACTTACGCGAACTGCGACGCGCGGCAGAAGCTATGCCGGTGCTGGATGTGGAATTGCACCGGCGCATTCGCCAGTACGAGGAAGAGCAGGCGGCCAAGACGCGCTTGCGCGACCACTACCGTGAGGGTGTGCGCGCCTTAGAGAGCGAAGATTATGCCACGGCGGTGAAGGAGCTTGAGGCCGCCTGCCAACTCAGTCCGCGCGAGGCTCTCCTGCAGGCGCAACTGGGCCGCGCCTATGCCGGCGCCGGCCGCTATGAGGAAGCTATCGCTGCCTACGAGCGTGCGCTGGCGCTAGACTCACGCGACTCCGCCTACCACAACAATTACGGGGTGGCGTTAGCCGGGGTGGGACGTACTGCCGAAGCTTTGGCTGCGTTCGAGCAGGCCGCGCGAGGCAAAGATGAGCACACCCCCACCTACTACTTCAACTGGGGCGCAGCACTCTACAATGCCGGGCGCGAAGCTGAGGCGAGCAAGCAGCTAGAGCAGGCGACGCGCACCGACCCCAATAACGCCTTGGCACACTATTTCCTGGGCGTGTGCTTGTTTCGGCAATCGCCACAAGAGCCGGTGGGCGGTACACAGCGCGTGAAACCGCTCAAAGGCACCGTAGAGGCGTTTCAACGCTACTTGGAGCTGGCGCCACAGGGCGAATACGCCAGCGAAGCGGCGCGCTATCTGCGCGAGCTCGGGGTGGAGGTGAAGCGTTCGGAGGCAACGCCATCGCCCGAGCCGCAACCGTGACCGCCTCGCGCCGCGGCAAGTCCTCCCTACTTCTCGTTGCTACCCTGCTAGCCTTACTAAGTGTCAGTTGTGTTGGCCCCAAACGTGTGCAAGTAAGCGTAGCGGGGGAAGTGCTAGCGGGACTTTACTGGGAGCCACATGAGCCGTTGGCGGCAGCGGTGCTGCTGGTGGGCGGCGTGGGTGAGCGCAAAGAGAACTGGCTGGCGTTGGGCAATCGTCTGCAAGCAACTGGCTACGCCGCGCTAGCGATAGATTTCCGCGGGCGGGAACGCAGTGCAGGCGACATCGCCGCTGGGTTTGAATTTCTTCGGGCGCAGAAGAAAGTGGACGCAGCGCGCATTGGGCTGATCGGCTCCGGCCGGGGAGCTAGCGGCGTGCTCAGTTTCAGCGCCCAGGAGCCGCTGGTGCAGTTAGTGGTGCTGCTTTCTCCTGCCAACGACCCGCAGCAAGGGCTAGACGCTGAAAAGGCTATGGCCTACTACGGTTGGCGGCCGGTGCTCCTTGCGGCCAGCCGCGACGACCTAGCCGCGGTGGCGGCGGTGGAAGAACTAGCGCGCGTGGCGCGCGGTAGTGTCACCATAAAGCTCTATGAAGGCGCTGCACACGGAATTGAGCTGTTGCACGCCGCGCCAGCGCTCGAAAGCGCGCTGCTGAATTTTCTCGAAACCTACCTCGCGCCACGTTTCCCGGAAACAAGCAGCGTGAATGATTAGCTAGCGGTTATGACCAAAGTTCGCGTTCGAGCGGTTAGAGGACGCGAACAAGAGCTTCGAAGAAGCTGAACAAGCCGTCGCCAGCGATGAGTCCCGGGGCGCGGATGGCCATCCAGTCGGGCTTGGTCAGCTTGCGCACGAGCAGTGCGGCCAGTAGGCCGACACCGTAGATGGGGTTCACCAGCAGCAAGCCGGTGGCAAAGAGGATGCCCAGGGCTCGCTGCGCGCCACCAATGAGTTGCAAAGCAGCCCCAGCAAGCGCGGCTGCGGCTAGCGTCTTTATTCCTGCGGGATCCATGACCAAGGAAGCGGTAGCGGCGAAGACGCGGCTCATTGGTGGGATCAAGCCGCTGCGAAAGTAGAAGCCGGCTACGACTGCTGCTACCACAATTCCTACCACTGCGCCAGTCTGCTGGAGAAGAAATTGCTGGAATCGCCCGGCTGTCTCGCGGGCAGCGTCCACGCCTCTTCCGCGTACCAGCCAGCCGGATTTCAAGTCGTATCCCAGGTCGGCAAACTGTGGCCCGGTGGAAAGAATGAACCCCGCCAGCAGGGCCAAGGCGGGCAAGGGGAAGCGCAGAATCAACCCGAGTAGCAGCAAAGCGACACCGACGGCAAAGGAAGGAAACCAGCCGCTGAGCATAGCGCAGTAGCCGACAATGAGTGTGTGCAACCAGGCGGCGACGGCGGCAAAGCCCAGCCACAGCAATAGCTGCGGTAAGGGCATGTGCAGGTCGAGCCGGCCCAGGAGCATCACAGCCACGGCGCAGCCAAGAAAAACCAGTAAGTGGAGGCTGAAGCCACTTGGCGGGCGCAATAGTGTACTGGAGTTTGTGGTGAGTTTTGCTTTCGCCGCGCTCGGTTGGCGCAGCAGGGAAAGCGTCTGGCCCACTTGCACCAAGGCGGCGCCGATCATCACCCCGTGTGGGATGTAGGAGTGTTCCCAGTCGAACGGCCAGAGTTGGCCGCTCCAGCCGCGTACTACCAGACCGATGCCCAGGGCAGCGAGCGCCCAGGGATTGCCGATGAAGGCTATGCCGACGCCAGCCATGGGCAGTTGCAGCCAGCGGCCGATGATGCCGGCGGCGATGCCGTGCAGGAGGCGGCGGGCGCGCGTGCCGCCGACGTCACCAGCGATGATCACCTGTCCCACAGCTTCGCCATCAGGCCAAGCGGCGTGCGCTGGGAAGGCCGTAGTGTCAAATAGGCGATAGGCGAACCAGATGTCGGCAACCATACCGGCGGTGATGCCCACCAGCAGCGGGAAGGCTAGCTCGCCCAAATCCAGCAGAAACAGTATGGCTAAGCTGACCAGGGCGATATTGGCGCCGGCAAAGCCGCCAGCAGAAGTAGCGGTTTCCACAAGCACTTGGCGCTCGGGTGAAGCGAAGTAGGGGAATAGCTTGCGCCCGAGCGCCATGGCTGCAATCACGCCTACGACGGCGGTGTTCGGGGTGATTCCCAAGCGGACGTTGATCTGCGTGCAGACAGCGGCGGAGAGTGCTGCCAGGACGAGATAGAAAATTATGCCGGGGAACTCGAAAGCGCGTGGCGAGCGCCTCATGGCAACATTTCTGCTGCCACGCGTGCTAACACGGAGCGCGCTAGCAGGACAGGTTTCTGGACAATCTGGCGCACCAGGGCTTGCATGGCCAGGGTATAGCCCAAGCAATCCATCACCACGACGGCGCATGCAGCCGCGGCTAACTGCCGTGCGGCTAACTCTATCGCTCTACCCGACTCGTATGGGTTAGCTGGCTGGATGATTACCTCTGGCGAGACCGCGTGCCAGCGTCGCAGTTGCTCTTCTTGCTGTGCCGGGTCGGGCGTCATTATCCCGAGGCGCTTATCGGCGGCGATGCTCTTGGTAATCGCTAGCAGTAGCTGGCCGGGAAAGAGGATAGGCTTCTGCGCCCGGAATGGCCGGAAGGAGCCTGTGCAGAGTAAAAGAATCAGCTCGACCTCGGGGTCTAGCTGACTGATGCACTCTTGTAGTCGTTCTTCTACCCAAGCCGGATGCAAACGCACGCTGCGGGCGTCACGCAGGCGCGTGACCAGCGGGAATTCGCCTGCGCGTGGCGCTAGCTTTTCGATTGCAGCTAACTCCAGAGCGTCCAGCGCGCCCAGTTCCACTATTTCTACCGGCTTGCCGATGAGCGCGCGCAGTTCGGGAATGATATCGGGGCGCGGTGATTGGCCGATGGTGATGGCCGCAATGCGCGGTAACACTGCGAGTCCAGCGTGCGCGGCTACCGGCCGAGCGTCTGCAAGTGCTTCATCGAGCCGTAGCGGCGCACTAGTTCCTGAAATTCTCCGGCGTCAAAGAAGCTCACGCGGCCTTCGCCGAAGCCTTTGGCGACTTCGACAATGAATCGCGCTGCCTGCTCCACATAGAGTTCATGCGTCACGCCCGTAGCGCAGCCGGGAATCACTGCTTCCGAGGTGATAGCTACGCCGACGACGGGGGCATCGGTGGCCGTGGCTGGCTCTACGATGCTGTTGATATGGTGCAAGCCGTTGTTGCTGGGGGTGATGTCTTGCGTCGCCAAGGGCACGACCACCGGGGGATGACCAGTTACCAGTTCCATCAGCGCCAGCAGGCTGGGGCTAGCACGTAAGATGTAACCTTCTTTGATGGTCGGCGTGATAGCGAAGCCAGAGATGTTTAGCACGCGATTGCCGCGCGTGGTATCCACTGAGAGGATGGCTTCCATGGCCGGCTCCACGGTGTAGCGATTGAGCACTTCCGGGGGCACAGGCGAGGCCATAAACGGTACGGGGTCGTGCGGGATGACCGGGGCGCGTGGGCAGATGTGCGTGGTTACAATTACGTCCCCGGCGAGCACGTCGCCACGCTGCTGCATCTGCCAGAGCTTCAGCGCCACTGTTAACGCTACTGCGGCACCGTCAGCGTCGGAGACTAAGCCAATGGCGTGTGGCCGTGCGCCTACACCGCCTAAGCGCCCGATAACACCTAAGGTGGGGGCGCTGCCGTTGCGCGTGCGCCCAGCGCGGCCGGGAATAAAGAAGCGCAGGAAGTCGGTTGAGCCTTCCGTGCCGCTCACGGTTTTGACCGTGCAGTCGCCAAAGCCGTGCGCGGCAAAGAAAGCGGCTACCGTGGCGCCACTCACATCGGCGCCGTCAAGCAAATCGATGATTTCAGCTACTTGCTTTAGCATGGCTCTTCACCTGCTGCCCAAATACGTAGGGTAAAAATTCTTTGCCAGTTATCTCTTCCAGGCGGCGGAAATGTGCCTGGATGCGCATGCCCGCGCCGAGCGGCAGGACTGATTTGTCTGCGGTTAGGCAAATCAGCTTCATTCCCTGGCGGATGGCGGCGCTGACTACTGGCGTGCC
>Ga0315310_10001337_pt1 | contig 15545 bp, 23 predicted proteins | sample TDP5_MG_FD_203630 | JGI IMG/M metagenome (GOLD analysis project Ga0315310, IMG submission 203630) | Freshwater sediment microbial communities from Lake Towuti, South Sulawesi, Indonesia - TDP5 | ecosystem: Environmental > Aquatic > Freshwater > Lake > Sediment | place: Indonesia: South Sulawesi... | reverse complement strand
GTTCCTGGTATTGAGGTTAGTAAGCTCTTGCGTGAGGCTAAGCCGATAGCTTCTGCGATGCCTGAAGGACCCTACAAAAGCGATTTTCAAGCCATGATCGCGGATTTTGAGAGGCGGATAATGAGGTATCCGCAAGCGGCGATCATGCCAAGTGAGGTTGAGCATCTTAAGGAGTGGATGGAGAAGTTCAGGGTTGCTGCGCCGCCGGCTATGCCGCCGATTCCAGAGGAGGGGATTACTGATGAGTGGCTTGAAGCTGTTAGAAAGTTTAACCCAGATGTTAAGCCGGAAGTGGTTGTGCACGACGATTTCACGTACTCGGTCCACCTGAATAAATGGATTGAAGAGCTCAAGGACAATGTTCCCATGGGGATTATGCCCTTGAAGACTCCTCCCGAAGTCGAGGAGTTTCTTGAATCAGGGGAGTTCGATGGCTGGAAGTGGAGGGCTGAGGATGTAACGCGGCCCCCTGAGTATCTTGAGGCTAAGGGGATTTGGGAGGCTACGTACACTAGGGCGGACCTTGAGGGGTTGAAGAGGGAGGATCTCGATAAGGTTGCGCGGATAAAGGGGTTCTCCACGGCAGGAAAGAGGGAGGAGGTCATAGATAGAATCGTTGGAGCTCCACCCGCTGCTCCTCCTGTTGCACCACCTGCTAGAAAGTATAGTATTGAAGAACTCAAGAAGAAGAAGGTTCCAGAGGAATATATTAAGGAAATAGAAGCTGGAACCCGTAACAGGATAGAAGAGTATGAGAGGGATTACGTCTGTCCCTTAGATTACACAGGTGTAACTCTTTATGAGTGGCCTCGGTTCATCAGCGTATTGCATAATATCTGTCATGTGAATTCTCTTATTCTTAGAGAAGAGGCGAGGCGTGAGCTAGCTGAAAGGGAGAAAGCTAAGCCTCCTATTGCTGAGGTCCCACCTGCCAAAGTCCCAGTTAAAGCGCCGCCGGCGAAGCCACCTGTTAAGCCTTTGGTTCCTACGGTTGGTTTGGCGAAGGCTGATGAAGAGGCTCTCAGCGACCTCTTTTTGAGCAGGCTTATGGAGGGGGGATTGAGTCCTGGCGTTGCTAGAGGTCATTTGCCTGAGTTTAGGACGTTGTTAGCGTCTTTGAAAACGGAGTTGGCGAAGGAACCTCGTGAACGAGCCATTGTTTTGGCTAGGAGTGATGTTGAGAGGCTTGCATCGGATATTGTTGCGAGGAAGCCGCCTATTACTAGGCCCCTTATACCTACTGCGCCCCCGGAAGAGGTGCCTCCTGTACTCTTCCCTGTTGTTACTCCGCCTACGCCTCCTCCTGGAGTGGTTAGGCTTTGGGGTATGCCTTTCAGCCCTCATCTCTGTCCCGCATGTGTAGGCAGAGGTAGACCATTGGAAGAGTGTACAGTTCTTCGGAGTCCCTATCTTGATGATCGTCTTCGGCGGCTTGGTCTTCCCACACCTGACCCATTGTTCTTCGAGCTTTGTGAGGGGGATAGGTTGGAGTATGGTGGTGCCTTTGAGTATTTCCCTAGAAATAAGACTGAGTTTTGGGTTGGTGAGGCGTTGTCGAAGGCTGATATGGATATTGCTACTCTTGTTGGTGTGGGGATAACTGAGGAATACTGTCTTTACGCGATGAATTTTTACGAGGAGAACAAGCGTTTAGCGGTGCAGTAGTGTCAGGTGGGTGTAGGTACTTCCTTGACTTCGGGGATCTGGAGAGGCTTTATCCTTATGTTTCTGGCTCTTAGAATGGTGATTAAGTCTGTCTTAACTCCCCTTCGCCTCAGATTGTCTGCTTGAATTAGGAGCTCTGCGTATTGTAGAGGCGTTATTTCGAGGATCCTTTTAGGCTTTGGCAGACTCTTGCCCCCTAGTTCCTTTTTTTCGGTTGCTGCAACTATGGGTAGACCGTCTTTGTAGCCCTGGGCTTTGTCGAAGAGATCGTAGGCCACCTTGGCGAAACGTCCTCTCTGAACATGCTGTCTTAAAGTGGGGTTGTCGGTAGTGAATGGCCTCTTACGTATGTATGGAGTGCCTTTCCTAACAACGATCTGGTACTGGCTACTCATCTTGTGAACACGCTAGTAACGATCTTACATTTAGGGCAGGTTTCCATTTCGGTTTTTGGTGTACCGCAGACTATACAGAGAGTTTTTTTCGTTGTGTAGTGTAGGTTCCATCCGTACTCTTTTACAGCCCTATTGACGCCATAGTATGTTCCTATATCTGTCCATGTCGCGTCTACTGCTTTTGATATGAGGTCTATCATCCGCTCAAGGTCCGCCCTTTCCTCAGTATCAAACTCTCTACCAAAATACTCTCTTTGAATAGCAGACTCTTGAAGACGCCACAGAGCCCTTTGTCGTCTTCTCTGTTTTATCAGTGTTGGAATGTTTCTTCTTATAAACATCTCAGTTACAGTCAAGAGGTGCTCTTCCTCTTGCTTAGGTGTCCAGATTACTTTTTCAAGGAGTTTTTCAACTGCCGCATCGATTTCTTTATCTGTAAACAAAATTACCACTAACCATATAGAAAAAGCAGAAAGAAATATAAAAAGTAGAGGGAAGACTAGATCGAGACTCCGAGAAGCCTTGCGGCTTCTTTGCCCCTTGCGATGACTCCGGCTGCAGCGGCGTGCCTTGTCTTCCTCTTGTTCATAAAGGCCGCTTCGGTCTGTGTCTTGAGAGTGGATGGGTAGGCACCAGGCAACTTACCCGCCACGACTGCGGCTATGGGTGGAAGCATACCCTTGGAGAGCGTTACTTTCCTGCCTTCGTACTCTGAGTAGCTCATGTCCTTGAATTCAGCGCTTGCTATCTGAGCTAGCAAGCCTCGAACTACGCTTCTACGTGGCGTCGCCCTTATCCTTGCGGGCGTGATGTGGAAGGTGTAGCTGTCTCCGACTTTTTGGTGTGGAGGGGCACGGGCTATTCCTATTCCTGCGGTTAGGGTTAGTTTCGCCATTCAAAATTCACCTTGAAGAGTAGTTGGTGCGTTAATGATATAAAGAGGTAAGACATCATTTTGATGAGTGGTCTTATGTCTGAACATGTAGATCTAAGTGAGGTTTTGAATTCGATGCCGAAGCGTAAACTTAAGCGCACTACCATTGATTTGCCGGAGGATCAGATCAAGGTCGTCGACATCTGCGCGAAGTCTTTGGGGGTTAGCAGAAGCAATTTTCTGCTACTGTGGTTTGACAGTAGCGTTAAGGCGATGATTGACTGGACGAATACGCTCTTAGGACGGTCCCAGATCGATATTGTTTGGGAGGATAATGGGGGGAATAAGAAACGAGCTTAGACGTTTTTGCAGATCTCATAAGCGGTAAGACTGTGCCGCTTGAACCTGCCTCGCTCTTAGGGGGCAACAACACCGTTATTATGGCGGATATGCGTAAGGGGAAGAGTTACACGGCTGCCAAGATATGTGAAGAGATGGCAAGGTTGGGTCTTCCCTTCGTCAATCTCGATGGTGAAGGGGAGTATTACAGTTTGCGGGAGAAGTTCACGGTCTTGGTGGTGGGTGTTGGCAAGGAGGAGAACTGTGATATTTCGGTTGGAGTGGAGCATGCGGAGATCTTGGTGCGTCAATTCCTGAGCTCCCGCATTCCGATAATCTTGGATCTCTCGGCTCCTGATGTCGACGAGGATGATATTCACGAGTTCTTGGCTGAGTTTATGAAGAGTCTTATTATGTTGGAGGCTACTGAACGGCTTTCTTGCCTTGTCGTGATTGATGAGGCAGACGAGTACATTCCGGAGAGAGGGCATAAACCAAGGGGCGTCGACTACGCGCAGTTCAGCAAGCTAGTCAAGAAAGGAGGAAAACGGGGTATCGGAACCATTATTATTAGTCATAGGCCGACGTGGGTTGCGAAGGATCTCCTAGCGAAGTGTCAGAACTGGATCCTAATGTCCCAGACGTACAAGGATGACCTGGAGAGGATTGAGGATCTTACGCGCATTAGTCTTAAGACGCTTATGGGTTTGAAGGATCGCCGCGTTGGTGAGGCCCTTCTGTATGGTCCTATCACGAAGGATAAGGTAGTTATTGCCAAATGCGCGGCGCGGGTTACTACTCATATCGGTACGACGCCGGAGATTAAGCCTCAGTTTGTTGAGCGCCCTGAGCTGATGGGGGTTTTGCAGAGTTTCAAGAAGGAGCTCTCGCAAATCACTACCCGGAGGGAGAGGGAGGTTTCTGAGATTGAGAGACTTGGGCAGCAGGTAAAGGATCTAGGTAAGGTTGTTCAGGAAAGGGATGAAACGATTAAGATGCTTAGGACTGCGGGGGAGGCGGCGAAGATTGTTGAGAAGAGGCAGCCGCAGGCGCCGGAAATTGCCACGGTTAGTTTGGAGGATTATCAAATTTTGAAGAGGAACTTTGATGATCTTTCTAGGAAGTTTAGGGAGCTTGAGGCTAAGCCCACCCTAGCACCCGGTATCAGTACGAGTTTTCATATAGATGATTATGGGAATGTTACTGCGGCATATCCATGGTTGACGAGCTTAATCAGGTTGAATAGGACGAAGGCGGTCATTGTTAAGCGGTTGATGGAGAAGGGGGATGCCACGGCTAAGCAGATTGCGGTGGATTACGGATTCAGCGAGGATACCATAAGAGAACATCTTAACGAGTTGTTTAAGGGGAGGGTTGTTACAGCGTCTCCTACTATCCCGTATCGCTATTCGTTAAGAAAGGTCTAGGTGTACTCGTCTCCCTTTTTCATCTAGGAGGCCGCTGCATCTTTTCTGAAAACTCAAGGTAGCTCATCACTTTGATGTAATAAGTTTATATTCCGTAAATATACATTTCTTTCTTTGCGGAGTACAAGATGACACAAACTAGCAAATTAACTCTGACCTTGACAGAGGACTTGATTAAAGCCGTTAAAAAGAAGGCTGTTCAGCTTTTTGGAAGGCGCAAGGGTTCTATCAGCCATTACGTTGAGATGACTCTGCGAAACGATTTACACCTGATGCCGAAGGATGTTGATGTAGAGTGAGCGTCGAGCAAAGAGATTTGAAACTTGCTGAGATGATTAGAAAGGGCAACACATACAAGGAGATCCAGACCTTTTTCAAGGAGCAAGGAACCCCAGTCTCCAACGATACGATTATGGAAGTTAAGAAGATGATTGAGGGAGGTGTAATCACGTTTGGGGAGAATGGGGTTGCGCGGGAGACTACACCTAAGCCGGTGATGGATATTCACCAACAGGTGATTGGTGTTGTTACGAAGGAGGCGGCGGAGGAGGCGGTGCGTTTTGCGGAGGAGGATTATAGGCTTGGCAGGGAGTTGAGGCAGTTCTGGTTTTTGAAGGCGCAGGAATTAGGTATGACGCTCAGGGAATTCGTTAAGGCAGCGCTCATATTCTATGACGATTACAAGGATTTGGCGGCTGAGAATGAGGATTTAAGGAAGATCGCTAAGAATGCGCTTCAAGAGCTTAGCGTCAACACGGTTAGGAGGAAGAGGTTGGAGTTGTACTACAAGTTCTGTGCAGATGCGCTTAAGCTGAGGGCGCAGGGATTGGAGGTTCCGCAGAAGGTTGTAGTTGATTTTTACGCTGATTTGGATTATTTGAGCAAGGGGGGAACTACTCCCATAAAGGAGGTTATGGAAAGTGGGCGCGAGGGAGACAACGAGACGTAGAACAAGCACGATACAGGTTTCGCCTAGCCTTAACTTGATGATTACGAAGTTCGCTACTGAGCAGAATATTACGAAGGCTGAGGCTGCCGACAGGATATTCAATGTGCTGTATCCTAAAGGGATGGGAAGCGAGGCAGACGCCTCATTGGCACCACCTCAAGAAACAGGCGACAGTACACCAGAACCGGGTACAGAACTCGATTTAGAACAGAAAGAGGGGGAAGAAGATATTTCAGACGAACTAAATAAAACGGTTAAGGACCTTAGAACAGTCCAGACTATTAGAGCATTGACATCGAACTTGAATGGGAAGGGAAACGACGACAGTAGGATAACGACTAAAGATGCTCTTGAACTTAAGAAGATTGAGGCCATGTTCGGACCCAAGGGAGGAGCCACCGCGGGAACCGATGTTTTGGATGCGACTTTTCGGAAATACGTTGAGCCGTTACAGGAACAAGTGAAGATGCTTGAGGCGAAGATCTCAGATACTAGGGTAGCCGACGCTGAGAAGAGAGCTGCCGCAGCTGAAGATAAATTGAAGGAGCGAGAAGCGCAGGATGCAAGACAGACTGAGATACAGGCGTTCTTAGGTCCAGTAAATGAAAGCATAACGAAACTTAACGACCAGATAATGACATTAGGGGAGAGGATTGAGGCCGGCAAAGAACCTCCGCAAAGTGAGGAGTTGAAGGCTATAAACTCCTTGGCAACAGAGATGCGAAACTTGGTTCAGAAGCTAGGTCAGACAGGAAGCGGTGGAGAGGGGAAGGAAGGGTTGGCAGATACAATAGATCAGTTGACGTTGTTCCTTGATAAGTTACAGGGTATTCAGGGTAAGTTGAGGGGTGGGGGAGAAGGTGAATTCGATTGGAGGGCAGCAGCACTTACAACCATTGGCGAGGTTACAACTGAGGCCCTACACACATTTAGGGATATTCAGTCTCCGCCACTAGGCTCTGAGGAGGAGGCGAAGGAAGGGGGAGAGGGTAAGAAGGAGGAACTGTCGAATCAGGTGGTCCTTAGACGAGTGTACAACTATGCTGTGAAGAAGATTGGTGAGGGTCAATTACAGTTGAATCCTTATGACGCTGCGAAGGAGCTTAATCTAACGCCAAATCAGGTTTGGTGGGCAGTTGAAGAACTTAGGAAGAAGGGGTTGCTGAAAGCGGGAAAACCGCCTAGCGGATCGAGAGAGGAAGGTGATGTTGAAAGTGGTAGAGAACCCGCTGGGTTCACAGAGCTCCCTCCAGGCGTCGAAGCCTGAAGAGCCACCGCAGACCTTAGAGATAGATTTCACTCCCGAGCTCTACGAACAGATTAAGGCAGAGCACCTTAACAAGATAAATCGTATTGTGAGGCCGTATTTTCAGGATTTCATTGACTGGCTTAAGAAACTTGATCCCCTAGATGTCTATGACGCTTTGGATAAGGGGGAGACAGTTAAGACATTTTATGATCGGCAGAGGCTTAATCCTTACAGGTTGGGGGCTGCGGCGGTCAGAGGGTTTTTGAAAGCCAGTAAAGGTATGAGGAGTCAGGCAAATCAAGCTTTCGACTTGAAGATCGCGCGTCTAGTTCTCAGGTTTGAGAACAGAAAGGTGTATGACATTCTCCAAAAATTTGACCCCGAGGAGAAGTATCTCAAGGGGAATATTCAGGACCTTAAGGTGATTTTAGGGTTGGTGAAGGTGAAGTGAACATCGCCATAGTTACGCACAAGAACATAGTCAGTAGCTACGTTACCGCGAATAGAATGTTAAGCGTCTTCAATTACAAGGGGGCTAATGTGAGGGCGAGGGTCTGCGACTTCGAGGAGAGGAACATACCGGAACGGAACATTCTATGTGTGGATACACTCTACCAGGATAGATTGTGCGCTCTTTCAAGGTTTCTTCCGGAGAAGAAAATTGTGTATTATGCGACGTGTGAGGGGTTTCCGATGATTGACCCTGCCGGAATGGAGCGGGAGGTTGCGGCGCAGGTAACTATTGTTCCAGTCAGCAGATTTGTTAAGATGTGTCTTGAAACGATTGGGTTGACTGTGGAAGAACCTGTATATCACGGGATTGATATGGAACAGACGGCAACGGATCCTGGGTTCTCGAAGTGGATTAAGGATCACATGAAGGGGCCTATCGTTCTATGTATTTCAGGGAATTCGGAGCGTAAGGGTCTTGATCGCTTTATGGTTATGTGCAAGACCGTGTATGAGAGGCTTAGACATCTTGAGCCTAGCTTCATACTTCATTCAAGCGATGGCTATGTTAAGATTCCTGTGATTATGAGGGACCTGGAGCTAAAGAATTTCTGGTACACCGCTAATTTCGGGATGTTGGACGAACAGAAGATCAATAGCTTTTACGATATTTGCGACGTGTATGTTCAGCCTAGCTATACTGAGGGGTTCGGAATTCCTATGATTGAGGCTTACCGTTTCTTTAAGCCGGTTGTGGCAGTCGACGCGGAGCCGTATAAGGAGATTGTTGAGGATAAGAAGACGGGACGGCTTGTACCTGTTAAGGCTGTGGAGCAGTTGAGGTATCAGGATAGGTTTGTGTTCCCAATGCACATTTATAGCGTGGAGGATATGGCGGATGCCGTAGAGGGGATACTTCAAGAAAGAGAGAATGTGCCGCCTTCAAATTGGTCATGGACTAAGGCTATTGAAGAGACGAGGAAGCGTTTTAGTCTCAGAAATTACAGTAAACTCTTAGAGTTTTTCTGAATCTTCTTAAAGTGGGTATTCGTCTTCTTTTCGAGTACAATCATATACCATAGCTTTTTATTGTTTTTCAAGTGGTATTTTATTTAAAGGTGATTGGAAAAATGTGGAAAGCCGCTGGAGGCGGTTTCTTGGGCGTTGCCATCCCGATAGGGGTGGAGTATGGAGCAAAAGGAGCGCGTGTAACGACTGGAACGGTCAAGTGGAGCGGTGTTGTCGGACTTGTTGAAGGACTTATCGGCCTCGGCGCCGCATACGCAAGCTCTAAGGGAATGATCCTTAGAGGATTGAATGAGGAGGGCAGGGCAGGGTTGGCCGCTTTTGGAGGTGCAGGGCTCGCCACAGGTACAAGCATCATCGTCTTGGACGAGTTGAGGAAGAAGGCGCTGTACACGTTCAGAAAGAAGTACGGTGGCAAGGTGCCGGAGTCGCTGGAACTCACCGAAGAGGGAAGATTTCCCAGAGCCGAGGAGGAGACGCCAACGCATCCCTCGGTGGAGGAGATTTAGGAGGCGATAAGGTTTGGCAATGATTGCTGGACCGGCCTTCGCGCCGACCTTGAGAGATGAGTTCTACGCCATCGTAACGAAGAGGTACAACGACGCGATTGCAGAGGCAGGGAAGATCGCTGCATCCAAGGGCATCAAGATGACGGTGGAACAGTTTAAGCCCGTTCACTTCGGAGCTGCTTGGGTAGCGAGAGGCTACCTGTTGCCAACTGGGGATACAACGAAGACTTTGCTCACCAACTGTGCACTCTTTCCGTACGGAATCTTGAACCTCGATGAGCACTTCGATTACATGAAGTGGTATCTGGGTGCCAAAACGGAGTATGTGGGCGATTGGTTTGTCTTGCCGATCAACTACTTCCAAGAGAAGTGTGGTGCGTGGAAGGGCAACTTGGCTCACTACGATTTCAGGGGAGACGAGACATTCACGTTCACGGTTCACAGCACAATCTACGGAACAAGCCCAGGTACGGTAAACGCCTGGTTACTCGCCTTCGTAGTCTTACCGTCAACTCAGAAAGAGACGCTCATAACTACGGCCTAAGAACCCTTTTCTCATCCGGTTTTTTCTTGGATGGTTTCGCTTAGGTAGTTGTGAATAGGTGAATCAGAATGTCGAAGGAGACTCTGGATAGGTTTCCCATCCTCTACGAGTCTTACGCTAAAGGGCCTGAGATGAAGATTTCGGCTGAGAAAGTGAAGACTATACTTCTTACTGCCCTTGGGTATCGCCATGACAGCACTTGGGAGAGCTTAGAGAATCAGACGGTTCCTGTGGGCTCGAATATCGAGATCTCTGGCACGCTCTATACAAGCGCTTACGTCAAGGTTCCTGGGGACAAGCTCATAAACATCTATCACAAGGTTGGGTCTGGGGCTTACGAGAAGATTGGCTCACCTTCGACTGACGCCCAGAGCAACATCCGCTTCATTTACACGCTTGCCCAACAAGGAATACACACGTTTTACGCAGAGTTCCCAGGCGACGACAGTTACGAGGGGTGTGCGAAGAAAGTCTTAGCTGAAGCAAGGTGAGGCTCCTTTTTGAGCTCTCGATTCGGCTTGCTCTATGAGTCCACGCTTGCAAAAGGCCCTGAGATGGTAGTTATAGCTGCGCCTCCCGTAGCTGAGGAGTATGAGCGAGTCCATTTTATAGGGCATGCGTTGTGGAATCCTACTCTCACAGCGGATTCGCTTAAGGAACAAGCAGAGTCTATTCAGTCTGACCTACAACAGAAATCGGGTTACAGAGTCTTCTTGGTGGACATAGCCATTCAACAGCATCCCCCCTTTACAACCGATGTTGATTTCATATTAGACGTTCCTGTTACGTCTCCGATAGGACCTCTAGCGATAGTTGCTATAATTGCTGCTCTAGCGGTCATACTAGCCTTCATTATTTGGCTCTTCTGGACTACATACGTCGAGAAGGTCAAGGAGTATTATTGCGATCAGGAAACACCGCCTACAAGATTCGATGGGTGGCTTGCGTATGTTGCTCACTTGGCGCAGTTTCATCCGACCAAGTATAACGCGATTCAGGAGTCGAAGACTAAGAATTGGTGGGAGGAGATTCCAAGCACGATCAAGATTGTTGTGATCGGTGTGGTCGCGGTTACGGCGTTAAGCATTGTAATAGCTCTGCTTCCCAAGAAAGGGGGAGGGACGTATTGAGCGTTCTCCTTTACGAGTCGTACCACTTCGATGTTCCTCGGAAGAGAAGACATGCACTTGCGGTTACGCAGCAGAGCGTTCCGATCTGGGAGGAGGAAAGGCTTCACTTCGACCTCTGGGATATCGGTAGAAAGATCTCGGTAACGCGAACCGTGAATTATACGAGTCTTGTTTCAGCTAGTCTATCTATTCACGTTAAAGCTGAGCTTTGGCCCTGCGCCGTTTCCATCTCATTGAACGATAAAGAAGTGGGAAGGAAGGATTTCTTTACAGGTGGAACTTGGACAGATACCTTTGAAGTGTCGTATCAACTTCTCAAGGGAAGTAACAAGTTTACCTTTGGTGTCTTTAAAGAGATACTCATAGGGTGGGGAGATGTGATAGTCTCTGCGGATCTGACGATTGAAGGTGAAGAAGTAGAAGCGAAACCGCCTCCATTCTGGGAGAAGTGGCCTACTTGGTGGCCCTACGCTGCGGTAGCAGGAGTTGGAACAGTCGTCATAGGAGTAGCATTATTGTCCAGGAGAGGCGGTATCCGATGAGCGTTCTTCTCTTCGATGGAGTCGCTACGGTGGGAGGCTATGTTACAGGTATAGACATTAATGGGCAGGGACGCAGCGCCTTTCTTAAGCCGAAGGAACCGCTTAAGGTAAAGGTGAGCTACGCCGCGCAGAATTCTAAGGAGCATCCCACAGACACGTTACAGATCATTCTTTTTTTGGATGACAAGTTCTTCAAGTGCATCTACAACGATATTCCGCCGGTAGAGCCGGACGTGGAGGAGGGGGAGATCACGATGGAGTGTACTGCTCCTGAGACCGCTGGCAGATACGTTTTTCGTGCTGGATGGGGTTATAACTGGCCGTGGCCGGAAGACGCATACAAGAACCTGTTGACGACGCCTGCAAGATTGTTGCCTGTTGGAGAGTTTGCGGTAGGCGCGTATGCGCCCACAATGGCTATAAGTCCGATGCCCTATCTTGTTCTTGGGATACCGGCAGCGGTTTTGATTGGGTTGGGCGTGGTGGAGAAATGACATCGAAGAAGGTCAAGGTGTCGACTTTTAGTAAGGTTATGTCTCTCGATGAGGCTGAGAGAGAAAAGGCTCAGGATACCTCTCTTGGGAGGAGTCTGAGAGAAGCTGATGAGTTAGATAAACGCAGAAAAGGAGGTGGTTCAAGATGAGAGATCTACGATTTGTCTCTTATCCAGGAACCATTGTATCGCCCGCACCTAGTAGCGAGGTTAGGGAGCCAAGGTATCCGGGTGTTGAGGAACTTGGCTTTCTGTATGAGGTCCCATGGGCACCCATACCTCAGAAGAATGCGCCGCCTCAGAGGATCCCTGCTACTGAAAAGATGAGCAGGATGAAGTTCAGTCCTGATTGGACATTCTGGCTTGGATTTGGCTTAGGACTCTTTATTGGGCTGCCTACTGGAAGGGCGATTCTAGGTGCAGGAGCGAGAGCAGTAGAGCGTAGAATGGCAGTATATTGAAGTTGAGGGCGTGTTGGGAACCGTCCTCATAACCGCTTGCCCCCATGATTCCCCTACTACTTTTGGCTATTTTTATTTGAGGAGGGCAGCGGAGACTCTGGCCGAGTACGGCCATAAAGTGATTTTTCTAAGGTCCGCGAACCTCTCCAATTTTCGTGATGCCTTGATAAAGTATGATCCTCGGCTTGTTATCTTGAATGGTCATGGGGGAAGTAGATCTGTTACCGGGTGTTCGGGGCAGGTTATTCTTGGGGTTGCAGGCTACGATCCTGAGCTCCGGAAGAATATTGTTAAGGAGAATCCTTCTTGGATGCGGGGAAGAATAGTCTTCCTCTTCACTTGTAACGCGGGGAGGGAGCTTGCTCGAAGGCTTATTGAGGAGGGGGCTCTCGCCGTGGTGGGGTATAAGAGCGATTACATTTTTTTGAGTGAGGATAAGAGTCCTGCAAGCGACCAGAAGTCTCCGCCCTTTTTCTTGGCTCCGCTGATGTTTCCGGTTAATCTTGCGATGGGTGGATCCGTTGGGGAGGCCGTGGAAGCGATTAGAGACGCTTACAGAAAGTATGTGGCGAGGGCGGATGCGAGTGGTGAGGATCTGGTTGCGAAATACCTGTATTATGACCTTGAGAATCTGGTTGTTTATGGGAAGATGAATGTTACGCTCTGAATAGAATACAATCATTTACCATAGTTTTTTTAGCGTCTGCGCGTAACTTCTTTTCACTCCAAAGAAGAAGAAAAGGAGGAATCAAAAATAGCTTTTGTACCGTATGGTATTTATGAGCCTCGACTTCCGAAACTCAGACCCGGCTTCTGTGCGAACATCGCAGCTAAATTCTATCAGATCATGGCCGTTCGGAATAATAGACAGCCCATAGACATTGGTGCAGCGTTTACAGAGACTAGCCCTTTGATACTGAATGTAACTACATCTAATATCTATGAAGCGTTGCATGGGAACCTAGAGGTTGGAAGGGTGATTCAGATACAATACTTCGCTCTCACAACAACGATAGATACTCTGCTCAAGTGGGGAACTAATCCTCTGCTTTCAAAATGGAGAACTGTGTACATCAACTCTAATGGTGCAGGACTGACAAATCCACTTCAGATAGACCGTTGGAGCTACGACAGAGAGATGCGCCTAGCAGTTGTCAAAGCGATTGGAGCTCAGATATTGTGGCTAGAGATCGTAGAGTATGAGGTTCAGGCTTGGGAAGGTAATCCACCAAAGAAGTTTCTGAAGATCCTTGAGAATGGCGAGGCCGTGTTCATAGAGGCGGGTTAGCGGTGTCTAAACGGAGGTTTCAGTATCCCGGCGAGATCTGTCGTCCAGGGGAACGTGTGATTGAGACGATAGATCACCGAATCTTTGAGTCGATACCGATTCCTGGTGTTGAACTTGCGGCGGTTCAAGCGTTAGAGAAGATTATTAGACCCATGGGTGCTGCTCCGCAGCCGGTGAAGGGGATTGTCCCGAAGGAAGTAATCCCGATCTTAGTTCAGGAGATCAAGAATAAGCTGTATAAGAACATCGCTTTTTCTACGGCGGTTGGTGTTGTGGATCAGCCTCTTGGCTTGAGGGATATGGGTATTGTCGCGGATGCGATGACGATTCTGGCGGTTGGGGGTGGCTTCACTTACAAGATGAATAGCCAGGGTAACGATTCGACGACAGCCGTAGCTGCATGGGTGGAGGATGAGTTTGAGATTGAGGAGATCTATGTTACGGGGCTTGGTGCGGGAACAGCGCAGGTTAGGGTTAATTGGAACCCAGATCTGATAAGGATTAGGCCATAGAGGGATGATTGATGCCTCTCCATGGACCAACTCCCGTAGGTGATATTGCGGCAGGTGTTTGGTCGTATCTTCCTAATAGGAGGCTTACGAACCTCGCGGATGGTAGAGCGGTTTTGATAGACAACTTGGATGTCCTTCTGTCAAGTAGGTTGTCTAAAGCCGATTTCGACACGAAGATCCCAGATGCTAGGGCCCTTCGGATAGATAACTTGGATGTAGTCTTGTCGACGCGGGCTACACCGGGTCAAGTTGCGGCTCTCCTAGGTAATTTGGATGTTGCTGTATCTACGAGAGCGACTCCAGGTCAGGTAGCTGCTCTATTGGGTAACTTGGATGTTGCTGTCTCCACAAGGAGTACGCTTACGGCTGTGCAAGTTTGGGCTGCTGTTACTAGGGATCTTACGAAGAAGGTTGGGTCGGAGAACTGTTTTGTGTTTCCGCATGCTGCGCCACAGGTGTTCAATGACGTTGCTGCGCATGACTTGACGACGTTGAGCTCAACCATAACCATTCCGAGCGGTGCCACTCTTAGAAGGTGTCCGTTAGCTGTCTTGGTTGACGTTATTAATCAAGCCGCCTTTGCAGAGGATATTGATATTGACGTGTTTTTCAGGAAGCAGGGAGACGCATGGGGCGCGGCGATATACTCTGAGAACGATGTATTATCTTTGCCTGGTGTGGATAGAGCTCCAAACTCTATTCTGGTCTTGGCAGACGTGTTCGCTATTGTCAATGCGGGTGGGGCAGGGGTTTACGAGATGAAGGTTACGATTCAGATGAGCGATGCCCATAACGTCCAGTTCGTGTATCAAGGCTTGCTAGCGCTTGAGGTTGAAGGGGCTTAGATGTTTCGATTCGTTTCTTCGAGGAAGAGGGCTAAGGCTGTCGGGTTTCTTGGGATCGCTTGGACGTATGTTGATGCGGTTGGTAAGATATGGTCGCAGGAAGGAGGAGGCTACTTCAATGCTCCATCAGGGCAGATTGGACTCTATGTTGATTCAGCTCCATTCGCAATAGGTGGAGGCTACTTCAATAGACAGTAGGTGAAGTTAGATGAGTTGGCTTACTGGATGGATCTCTCGTAAATCGCATTTGATAAACGGATCTACCGTTGGTGCTCAGAGCAATTATCCTGTTTGCATTATTGTTCACTATGGTAGCGGTGTAGATAGTGGGGGAGATGTCTATTGCGATGGCGGGTGTAAAACCGATTTCGGTGATATTCGCTTCACTAAATTCGATGGAGTAACCCCGCTAGACTACTGGATTGAGGCAAAGGTTGATGGAGACTATGCGATCTTCTGGGTGGAGATTGATTCAATACCGATTTCCCCAGGCTACGCTACCATATACATCTACTATGGTAAAGGCGATGCTACAACAACGAGTAATGGTAGTGCTACGTTTCTATGGTTTAACGACTTTTCATCAGTAATAGGCTTCAACCGTTTCCCATACGGACAGCCTGATGAGGTTGGTGTAGATCCTGGTGCTTGGAGCCTCGTATCGGGCTATCTGAAGCATATTGAAGGTATAGCAAACACACATGAACATGCTCTGATAAATGTGGCTAACGCGGGCGTCGTGATACGGGCTAAAATAAATTTCTTAACATTAGCTGCTCTTGAGGCGCCTGGTGTTGCTGGACGATATACGCATAGTGGCGCTCACGCAAACACGTACATAGTGCGT
>Ga0315310_10001336_pt1 | contig 15552 bp, 11 predicted proteins | sample TDP5_MG_FD_203630 | JGI IMG/M metagenome (GOLD analysis project Ga0315310, IMG submission 203630) | Freshwater sediment microbial communities from Lake Towuti, South Sulawesi, Indonesia - TDP5 | ecosystem: Environmental > Aquatic > Freshwater > Lake > Sediment | place: Indonesia: South Sulawesi... | reverse complement strand
CTAGTAATTTGTCTAAGCCAACGACAAGCCCCTTGAGATTAACCACCTTCTTAATGGCTAAAATTACCCCCGGCATATAGCACTCCCGATTAATAGTATCATGGCGAAGGCTTAGTGTTTGTCCCGCTGCCCCGAAGATTATTTCCTGATGCGCCATCAACCCAGGTAGACGCACACTATGAAGAGAGATACCTTCTAATTCCCCTCCCCTGGTACTACTAAGACTTTCCTTCTGGACTACAGGGCAGAGGAAAGGCTTGCCTCTCGCCTCAAGCATAGCTCTGGCAGTGGAGAGAGCTGTCCCTGAAGGGGCATCTAGCTTCTGCTCATGGTGCATCTCAATAATTTCCGCATAATCGAAAAATTTTGCGGCTATTTTGGCTAGGTGAATCATCACCACAGCCCCTAGAGCGAAATTGGGGGCGACTATTGCCCCCACTTCATTAGCTTCAGCTAGCCGATTAATCTCAACAATATTGTCTGCTGAGAGACCAGTAGTGCCGATAACCAAGTTGACCCTATGTGTTGCCGCAGTACGCACTGCTGGCAAAGTAGCCTCAGCTACACTGAAGTCTACCAAAACATCGGGGTGATCCAGCTCTAGAATGGCTTCCAGATTTGAAGAAAGAGGAATAAGTCCAGACCCATCCGGTAAGGGAAGAAACTTTTCACTCGCTTTCTTATCTACTGCCCCTACTAGCTTTAATTGAGGATCGCAACACAACGCATTAAGCACCTCTCGTCCCATCCGACCCAAAGCACCATGAACTACCACCCCTATTAGCATGTTGTCTTGTTTCTCCACTCAGTTGATCTCATCTTTACTCTGATGGGCGAGTGTCATGGTATTTCTTGGGCGGGGGCGGGTGTTTGCGAGTTAACGAATCCCTCACTCTTGTCCCCTTACCTATTCGAGAGAGCCCCTGAAATACAGCCCGACGGGAAAGGTTTATCCTGCCTTGCTGGTCAACTCCTGTGACCATAACCATAACCTCATCACCCACTTTAACCACATCCTCAACACTAGGTACACGGTAATCAGCAAGCTCACTAATATGAACTAATCCCTCTTTACCAGGGAAAATCTCTACAAAAGCCCCGGAGTTGAGTAGACGGGTCACCTTCCCAGTGTAGATGCCACCGACCTTTACCTCCACAGTCAAGCTTTCAATTATCTCTATTGCCTTTTGGACTGCTTCCTCACTGGTTGAACCAATAAACACGGTGCCGTCATTCTTAATATCCACGGTGGCTTTGGTCTGCTCAACAATAGACCTTATCATCTTACCACCGGGACCAATAACGCTCCCAATTTTGCTGGGGTCAATCGTTATCTTAACTATGCGCGGCGCATACTTACTTAGCTCAGAGCGGCTAGAGGCAATAGTCTCTTGCATCTTAGCCAGGATAAAGGGATGAGCCTCGCCAGCTTGACTCAGAGCCCTCTCCAAAATCTCATAACTTATGCCCTTGAGCTTAATGTCTAATTGGAGAGCTGTTATTCCGTCAGTAGTGCCCGCTACTTTGAAGTCCATATCGCCATAAGCGTCTTCCATTCCTTCAATATCAGTAAGGACAGCATATCTCCCTTCATTACTGACCAAACCCATAGCTACCCCCGCCACTGGAGCTTTAATCGGTACTCCAGCATCCATTAGAGACAAGCTACTACTGCACACAGAAGCCATAGAAGTACTGCCGTTAGAGCTAAGAACCTCAGAGACCAGTCGAATAGTGTAAGGGAAATCTTCCTCAGGCGGTATTACCGGGGCAATAGCCCGCTCCACCAAAGCACCGTGCCCAATCTCACGACGTCCCGCAGTGCCAATACGCTTCACTTCCCCTGTAGAGAAGGGGGGAAAGTTATAATGATGCATAAAACGCTTGCTTTCCTCCAGGGTAAGCCCATCCAATGGTTGCTCTTCTCCTACTGAACCAAGGGTAGTAATATTGAGAACCTGTGTCAGACCCCGGGTGAACAAACCTGAGCCGTGGGTACGGGGCAGAAGTCCTATTCTACAGTGGATGGGGCGGATTTCGGTTAAGCGGCGACCATCAGGGCGAATACCCCTCTCCAAGATGCTCGTTCTTACCTCCGCCTTCACCTTAGATTCAAATAATGAGAAGATTTCCTGAGACGGATATTTCACCCCTAATTCCTCTACCAACTCCTTTTTCAGGGCAGACAAGGCTTCATCACGCTCCACTTTCCCCTTGCCAATTAGCGCAGCAATCTTGCCCTTAAGAGCTGCGGAGATAGCTGCTTCTAGCTCCGGGTTGACTCCGTCGACTTTGAATTCCATTTTAGGACTGCCGCAAATATTTTGTAGCTGCTCCTGCAATTGGATAATCTGCTGATTAGTCTCCTGACCAAACTTAATTGCTTCTAGAATAAGCTCTTTTGAGGCTTCTTTAGCCCCTGCCTCCAGCATTACCACTGCTCCTTTAGTACTAGCAACTACAAGGTCAATAAGGCTTTCTTGAAGCTGACTGAAGGTAGGGTTAATAAGGAATTCTCTACCCAGATAACCGACACGAACTGCACCCACAGGTCCTTCAAAGGGAATATTGGATGTGGAAAGAGCCGCAGAGGCACCTATAATGGCTAAAACATCCGGTAAATTCTCCTGATCGGCAGAAAGAACAGTAACTACAATCTGTACCTCGTGGCGAAAACCCTTAGGGAAGAGAGGACGAAGAGAGCGATCAGTGAGTCGACCGGAAAGGATAGCCTGTTGACTAGGACGCCCTTCCCTTCTAAGAAATCCCCCCGGAATCTTACCGGCAGCGTAAAGTCGCTCCTCGAACTCCACAGTTAAAGGTAAGAAATCAACCTCCTCCCTTGGTTCTTCAGTAGCACAAACAGTAACCAGGACTACGGTATCACCGTAGCGAACAGTAATAACACTGTTAGCTTGTTCAGCAAGTCCCCCTGCCTCGATGGTAAGCATCCTCTCACCAATTACACTTTCAACCTTATGTAACATAGTAAGCTAAGACCTCCATTCATTGAAAACCCTAGAAAATCCACAACTTCTCCACACAGATTGAGAAATTGCCCGAGCCTTGTCTCTTCGTAGGGAATTTCTTATCGTCTATCTGCGTAAGCCAAGTTTAGCTATTAGAGTTCGATATCGAGCCCTATCTTCTTTACTTAAATAGGTTAGCAGTCTCCTTCGTTGCCCAACAAGCTTAAGCAACCCCCGCTGAGAGTGATAATCATGGCGGTGTAATTTTAAATGCTCGGCTAATTGATTTATCCTCTCAGTAAAAAGGGCAACCTGCACCTCGGTAGAACCGGTGTCCTTTTCATGAACTCTGAACTGCTCTACAACTGCCTTTTTTCTTTCCTTCTCCACAATGCTCCCATTATGTATTGAAATTATAACATGAGTCAAGAGGATGCAAAAGAGGGTATTCCAGCCCAAAAATAGCGATTGAATTTTTCAAATATAGCGCAGGGGCTCTGTCCCCTGCCAAAATGAGCGGGTAGCAGAGCACCCGCCCTATGAAAGGGCAGTAATCGCTGATTTCGGGTTCCAGTTCATTGATAGCAAAAAAAGGATTTAGTATACTCACCTCATGATTATAGACTTTCATACTCATATTTTCCCACCTCGGATAAAGGAGAATCCGGCTGCTTTTCTGAAATGTGACCCCTGTTTTTCGGAGCTATATTCCTCCCCTAAAGCCAAGTTTGCTACTGCGGAAGACCTTATTGCCAGCATGGACAAAGACAAAGTCGATATTTCAGTGGTACTTAATTATGGCTGGGCAAGTCAGGAACTATGCATGGAGATTAACGACTGCATTCTGGAGGCAATTTCTCGCTATCCGGAGCGCTTAGTCGGATTTTGCACTGTCCAACCCAAGGCTGGTGAAGCTGCCATAGCTGAGATTGAGCGCTGTGTCCGGAATGGAGCCAGAGGCATCGGGGAAATGAGACCCGATATCCAGGGATTCGACCTGGGAGATAGGAAGACGATGAGACCTCTGGTTGAGGTGGCGGAGAAGTATAATCTGGTCTTTTTAACGCATGCCTCTGAGCCGGTAGGACATCTCTACCCCGGCAAGGGCAGTATCACTCCCGATATACTCTATCGATTCATTAACAATTTCCCCAATCTTCACGTTGTCTTTGCCCATTGGGGCGGAGGATTACCCTTTTATGCCCTCATGCCCGAGGTAGCCTCTGCCTTAAATAACGCTTTCTTCGATACGGCGGCTTCGCCACTACTTTATCGTCCCCAAATCTTTGAATGCGTTACCCGGATTGTTGGCACTGAAAAAATCCTTTTTGGGACTGATAATCCTCTAATCACTCCGAGACGAATCATGGCTCATATCAATTCTACTGACCTGCCTCAAGAGAGTAAGACAAAGATATTGGGAGGTAATGCCCAAAGGCTTTTAGCATGGAGCAAATCCGCAGTTTCATCGCCATCGAGCTTCCCCCAGAAGTAAAGGCTGAACTTGCCTCCTTGGAGAGGCAAATAAAGGCAGAACAATTCCCCTTTGTGAAGTGGGTTGACCCCGAAGGTATCCATTTAACCCTGAAATTCCTGGGGAATGTCGCTTCACCCAAAGTTTCCGAGATAGTTAAGGCCTTATCTAAGGCAGCTCAAAGGACATCCGTAATCCATCTCCAAATGGGTGGTTTGGGCGTTTTCCCCAATTGGCAGCGACCTCAAGTAGTTTGGGTGGGGATACGAGGAGAGATAGAGAAGCTCGCCACTTTGCAGCGAAATATTGACACTGCTCTCACTCCCCTGGGATTCCCTCCGGAATCCCGCGGTTTCACCGCTCACCTAACCCTGGGTCGTCTTCGGGAAAGGGTATTTCCAGACGAAAGACGAAAATTTGGCGAATGGGTCCGCGCCACCAAGTTTGAAACCAAGGCTGCCTTCAAAGTAAATTCCCTCAGCCTGATAAAAAGCCAGCTAACCCCATCTGGAGCTATCTATACCAGGCTTGCCGCTGTAGAGCTAGCGTGAGGCGGTTCAGCCATGTCATTGCGAGCGAAGCGAAGCAATCTTTTGTAATCATCTTAAGATTGCTTCGTCCCCCGACAGGTCGGGGCTCTCGCAATGACAAATAAATTCCCTCTTTCTCCAAACCTCTTGACATTTACTACAGATGGTGTTATTATCCACCCGCAACTCAAGATATTGTATGAGCGATGAAGTGTCCTTATTGTGACTATCAGGATTCCAAGGTTATTGACTCGCGGAGCATAGAAATGGGAGTGCGCCGCCGCCGCCAATGCTTGCATTGTGGCTCCCGCTTTACTACCTATGAACGGGTTCAAGCGAATAGCTTTCTGGTTATCAAAAAGGATGGGCGACGGGAAGAATTCAGTCGAGACAAATTAACTACTGGCATTCGCAAAGCTTGCACCAAACGTCCCATAGCTAACGAGACAATTGAGCGATTAGTGAATAACATCGAGGATGAATTACATCAACTGGGAAAGATCGAGGTACCTAGCTCAACTATTGGAGAGTTAGTGATAAAACATCTTAGAGAACTAGACCGCATTGCCTATATCCGCTTCGCCAGCGTATACCGAGAATTTGCCGATGTAGAGGATCTCAAACAGGAGGTTGATGCCTTGGTTCAAGAGCAAGAGTCAAGGGTATCCTTGGCTCAGTTGCCTTTGATGCCAGTGGAGGATTTTCCCACCTCCACTAAAAAGCAAAGGGCAAAAAAGCGGTTGAAATAGTGGAGGGAACCATGCCTAGCTACCAGGGAGGAAATAATAAATCAGAGCGACTTGTCCGTGACAAAATAGCTCGAGCTATCTTTGCTGCTGCCGAATCTGTCGGCATTTCAGACCGAAATTTAACTGAGCAACTCACCGAACAGGTGATTCAACGTCTGGAGAGGGGACAGCTCGGAGCCAGATTGCCATTGCCCGGAATGGAGGATTTCATCCCAGAAGGAAAGCTGAAGGGCAAGCGTCCGGCTCTCCCCGAAATTAGAGGGGCAGTGAAAGAAACTCTCGCTGAGATGGGGCATCCCGAGATTGCGGAAGTCTTCTCACTCGAAGAGCGTAAACCTATGCCTACCCCAATTGTGCCTTGCCGAGAAGAGGAGAGGAAAATCGAAGGTGCTGCTGCTCCGGCTATAAAACTATCGCCTAATGCCTTGAGGGTGCTCGAGAAACGATACTTGGCTAAAGATAGTGCTGGCAAAGCGATAGAGACACCGGAGGAGATGTTCCACCGTGTTGCCCGAAGCATTGCTGCAGCGGAACTGGCGTTCAATTCTCAGGCAGATGTCGAAACTTGGGAGAAAGAATTCTACCAATTGATGGCGAACTTAGAATTCCTGCCCAATTCACCTACTTTGATGAACGCGGGCAGAGAACTGGGGCAGCTATCGGCTTGCTTCGTTCTTCCCATTGAGGATTCTATGGAATCTATTTTCGATGCCGTAAAGCATACCGCACTGATTCACAAGAGTGGTGGTGGGACTGGCTTTTCCTTCTCCAAGCTCAGGCCAGAGAACGATAGGGTAGGCTCCACTGGAGGGGTAGCTAGTGGTCCCGTTTCCTTTATTCGAGCCTTCGATACCGCCACCGATGTTATCAAGCAAGGGGGGACACGACGAGGAGCGAACATGGCAATCCTCAATGTTGACCACCCCGATATCCTGAAGTTTATTACTGCCAAAGAGAATACCACTGCCTTTAGCAATTTCAATTTCTCGGTAACCGTTACCGAAGAGTTTATGAAAGCAGTGGAGGAGAGCGCTGATTATGACCTCATTAACCCCCACACCAAGGAACCTGTGGGCAAGCTTAATGCTAAAGAGGTGTTCAATAAGATAGTAGATGCAGCTTGGAAAACCGGAGACCCAGGCATTGTCTTTATCGATCGCATCAATAAGGACAACCCCACACCGAAACTGGGGATGATTGAAAGCACCAACCCCTGTGGTGAGCAACCCTTGCTTCCCTACGAGTCATGCAATCTAGGGTCGATTAACCTCTCCAAAATGCTTTGTCAAAAGGATGGCAAGGTAGAGATAGATTATCCCAAGCTCACCAAAACAGTAAGACTAGCCGTTAGGTTCCTGGACAATGTGATTGAGGTCAACAAGTTCCCCTTGCCTCAGATAGAGGAGATGACCAGGGCTACCAGAAAAATTGGGTTAGGGGTAATGGGCTTTGCTGACGCACTTATTTGCTTGGGCATACCTTACAACTCCGAAGAAGCGCTGGAAATTGCGGGGAGGATCATAGGTTTTATAAAGAATGAAGCAGACATTGCTTCAGTGGAGCTGGCGAAGGAAAGAGGAGTCTTCCCCGCCTTCAAGGGTAGCATTTATGATAAGCGTGGCGGACTAAAGGTGAGAAATGCCGCTCGGACTACCATTGCCCCTACTGGCACACTGAGCATTATCGCCAATTGCTCTAGTGGCATCGAGCCACTCTTCGCCCTCTCCTATATCCGCACCATTCTTGAAGGAGAGCATCTCATCGAGGTAAATCCCTATTTTGAGGAGGTGGCTAAGAAGGAAGGGTTATATACCGAAGAGTTAATGCGAGAACTTGCCACACGGGGGAGCGTGCAGGGAATGAAAGATGTGCCGGAGTCGATGCAACGGCTCTTTGTCACCGCCCACGATATTACCCCGCAGTGGCATGTGAGAATACAAGCCGTATTCCAGAAATTCACCGATAACGCTGTCTCCAAGACGGTTAACTTCCCCTACCAGGCTACCAAGGAAGATGTCGCTGAGGTGCTTATGCTCGCCTACCAATTGGGATGCAAGGGGATAACCATCTATCGGGATAGGAGCAAGGAAAGTCAGGTTTTGAGTATTAGCCGTGAGGAGAAGGCGGAAGGCGAAGCCATTGTTCCCCGCCGGCGAGCTCGAACTACTACCGGGGTCACGGAGAGGGTTTCCACCGGCTGCGGTCATATCTATGTAACAGTAAACAAGGATGAGCGCGGAATCTGCGAGGTCTTTTCCAGTCTGGGAAAAGCCGGTGGGTGTGCCTCAGCACAGCTAGAGGCAATTAGCCGATTAATCTCCTTATGCTTAAGATCGGGGGTAGAACCATCTGCTATAGTGAAACATCTTCGGGGTATTCGCTGTCCCTCCATCGCCTGGGAAGAGGGGCACGCTATTCTTTCTTGCCCTGATGCTATTGGCAGCGTATTAGAGAAAGACATTCAGGGCAGTAGTCCTCGAGGTAATTCAGAAAGACCAGCAAGAATAGCGAATCTAGCGGGACAATGCCCGGAGTGTGGCAACCTATTAGTCTACCAAGAGGGCTGTTTTCTTTGTCCTAGCTGCGGGTATACCAAATGCAGTTAAAGAGGCTTCTGAATCGGAAAGACAAGGAACAACATCTCCACAACCTCAGCCAAATAAAAACTTTAATTGACACCGCTTTAGGCAAGACGAAAGCCGATATATTAATAGTCAATGGCAACCTACTAAACGTCTATAGCGGAGAAGTGCTGAAGGATTATTCGGTAGCTATCAAAGGGGATAAGATAGCTTATGTCGGGGAAAGCGCTGCCCATACTATCGGATCCAACACTAAGGTCATCGATGCTACTGGAAAAACATTAATCCCCGGTCTCATTGATGCTCACATCCATCTTGCCGCTCTCTGCACTGTGGATGAGTTCCTAAAGTATGCTATCAAGGGGGGGACTACCACTATCATCACCGAAACAGTTGAGATCGCCTTTCGGTTAGGATATCGAGGCATCTTGCAATTTTTAAAGTCTATTAAGGGGCAGCCAATAAAGATTTTTGCCACTATCTCGCCGCTACTCACCCTGAGCCCAGCGACCCAAGCCAGCGTCCTTCCAACCAAAATCCTGCAAAGGTTACTTAAGCGAAAGGATATTGTCGGACTAGGTGAAAGCTTCTGGTCTTTTGTCGTTCAAGGTGACAAGAGAATTCTTGAGTTATATGCTGATGCCTTAACTTCAGGGAAAAAAATTGAAGGGCACTCTGCTGGTGCCAGAGGCAATAAGCTAGTAGCCTACACCGCTGCCGGTGTTTCCTCCTGCCACGAACCCATAAATGCTGAGGAAGTACTGGAGAGACTAAGGTTAGGCATCAAAGTCATGATTAGGGAGGGCAAAATACGTCAGGACTTAGAAGCGATTGCCAAAATAAAGGATAAAGGGATTGATTTCAGGCGACTAATGTTTGCAACAGACGGGGTAAGTCCCCAACACCTAATGGAATACGGATATATGGAATTTGTGGTACAAAAGGCAATTAACCTCGGCTTTAACCCTATCGTAGCCATACAGATGGCAACTATAAATGCGGCGGAACACTTTTCCCTCGATAGCCTTATCGGTGGTATTGCCCCTGGCAAGTATGCTGATATTGTGATTATCCCTGACCTACAGACCATTCAGGCTGAAATGGTTATCAGCAATGGCAAAATCATCGCCCAAAATGGTCAAGTTCTAGTGCCACCAAAAAGATACACCTACCCTAAATCAAGCCTGAAAAGCATTCGCCTCCCCAGAAAGCTTGAGACGACTGATTTTGATATCCCTGTGGAAGCCCAAGATACGCCAGTTACAGTAAGAGTAATACATCAAGTAACAGAACTAATAACCAGGGAGGAGCAAACAGCTATTACCCCTGTAAAGGGCTTGCTTGAGGCAGATGTGGAAAGGGATATCTTAAAAGTTGCCGTTATTGAGCGAACCAATGACCCAGGGAAGATGTTTGTCGGTTTGGTTAAAGGATTTGGGATGAAAAAGGGGGCTTTTGCCTCCAGTGGCACTTGGGCTTTATCAGGGATAATCGTCATCGGTACTAATAACAAGGACATGGCAATAGCGGTCAATAGGATTTTAGAACTACAGGGAGGAATTGTAGTCTGCGCCGAAGGTAAGGTCTTGGCAGAAATGCCTACGCCCATAGGTGGATATATCCCTGATCTACCTTTAGAGACTGTAGCCCAAAAGTCTGAGGAGATTCAGCAGAAGGGGGCTGAATTAGGGATTCCATTCCCTAATGCCCACCTAACTTTAACTGCCCTTACTGGCACTGCTATACCATTTTTCCGCATCTGCGAGGCAGGCTTAATGGACCTCAGGGAAAACAAAGTGGTAGGTTTAATCGTTCCTTGACACCAAAAGAGGGCAAATGTTACTCTATACTGGTTCCCTAGCTTGAAAAAGGAGGTGTTCTGAACGTGGATTGGCGAGAAGAGTATAAGAGAAAGATGGTTTCGCCTGAAGAGGCAATCAAGGTGGTCAAATCTGGAGATTATATCCTTTTTGCTGCACCAGATGCCATGGCTCCGGGTCTGGCATTGGCTAGTAGGGCAGAGGAGCTAAAGGGGGTGAAGATACTGGGTGGGGGAGGAGGACACTTTCCCTGGTATGAACCTACTTGGGAACAGGCATATCCCGAGTCCTTCCAACTTGAAGTTGCTTATGTCCTACCTATGGTAAGAGGGTTGATGACTGAAAGAAGGGCTGATTTTGCGCTAAGTGGGCTCTACGGTGTGCCTGACGCTAACGCCAGAAAGCCAGTAGAAGTTTTCATCGTTCAGATTTCACCCCCAGATGAGCACGGCTTCTGCAGTTTTGGTCCTTCCCTCTGGAACAAAAAGGAGCTAGTCAAAGCTGCCGGGACAGTCATAGGCGAAGTGAATGAAAGGATGATTCGAACCTATGGCGAGAACTTTGTTCATGTTTCAGAGATAGACTATTTTGTGGAGCATATCCCCACTGGTAAGCTTCCCGGGACTACCGACATACTAGGGAGAAAAGTCGCTGGACCGGGTGAAGTAGAAAAAACTATTGCTGAATATATTGGCAGCTTAATTAAAGACGGGGATTGTCTGGAGATTGGAGTGGGGGGCACCGCGGAGTGGGTAGCCCAGCTTGGCATCCTAGACAATAGACATGACCTGGGCTGGCATTCAGAGAACACCGTCAGGGGAATTGGTACCTTGGTAATGAATGGGGTGGTTAATGGAAAACGCAAGAATATTCACCCCGGGAAAGCTGTAGCTACCGCAGTCGGAGGAGGTAGCAAGGAAGAGATGGATTTTATCAACGGAAATCCCCTATTTGAAGTATACTCCTCGAATTACATCCTTGACCCAAGGGTTATTGGTGCTCATGATAATATGGTAGCCATTAATAGTGCTATTAGCGTCGATCTTACCGGTCAGATTGCAGCTGAATCTGTTGGACCGGTAATGACTAGCGGAGCAGGGGGACAGCTATCCTTCGCTATCGGAGCTTATCTATCAAAAGGTGGACGCAGCGTTGTGGCTATCCCTTCAACAGCTAGAGGGGGCACAATATCCCGCATCACGCCTATGCTAGAGCGAGGGACAATTGTGAGCACGCCCCGCACCTTAGCTGATATTGTCGTCACTGAATATGGCATTGCCCGGCTTAAAGGGAAGACTCAAAGAGAGCGTGCTCTGGAACTTATTGCTATTGCCCATCCCGATTTTCGAGCCGAACTGAAGAAGGAAGCAGAAAGACTTTACTGGCCCTAGAGTAGAAATATAACCGGTATTCAAAAACAGTCTCTATACTAAAATTGAAAATGGAGCAACAACTGAATAAGCGGGTTGTTATTACTGGTGTGGGGGCAATTAGTCCGTTAGGCTTAGACGTCCCATCCCTTTGGGAAGCCCTTGTCAGTGGCAAGTCTGGTGTTGACTATATTAGCTTATTTGATCCCGCGCATTTTAAGACCAAGATCGCTGCTGAAGTCAAGGGCTTTAATGCTACCGATTATATTGACCGCAAGGATGCCCGACATATGGATCGTTTTGCTCAATTTGCCGTAGCAGCTACTCTCCAAGCAGTGGAGCAAGCAAAACTTAAGTTTGATGCTGAAAAGCCCGAGGACATTGGTGTTATTATCGGTTGTGGTATTGGTGGACTGGGTACCCTCTCAGCACAATTTGGAGTATTAGCCGAGCGGGGTCCGGATAGAATAAGTCCCTTTCTCGTCCCCATGATGATTACCGATGCTGCCCCGGGGCAAATCTCCATCGCCTTAGGGGTCAAGGGGGTAAATTTCTGCACCACCTCTTCTTGCTCCAGTGGTGCTGATGCTGTTGGCGAGGCTGGTGAGATCATCAAGCGTGGCGATGCTCAGGTAATGATCGCTGGTGGAAGTGAGGCAGCAATTACTCCTATTGGTATTGCCGGTTTTAACGCTGCTGGTGCCCTATCCACCCGAAACGATGAGCCCCAGAAAGCTTCCCGTCCCTTCGATGCGGAGCGTGATGGCTTTGTCATGGGGGAAGGGGCGGCAGTGCTGGTTTTAGAAAGCCTTTCCCACGCTCTAAATCGGGGTGCACATATCCTGGCTGAGATCATCGGTTACGGGGCTACCTCCGATGCTTACCATATTACCCAGCCTGCTGAGGGAGGTGAGGGTGGAGCTAAAGCAATGCAAATTGCCCTCAGAAAAGCCGGGTTAGAGCCTAAAGAAATCGACTACATTAATGCCCATGGCACCTCCACACCGTTAAATGACAAGTGCGAGACGATGGCAATTAAAACTGTATTCGGTAATGATGCCTACCGCATCCCGACCAGTTCTACCAAGTCAATGATGGGACATCTCATCGGAGCTGCCGGCACTATTGAGGCATTAATATGTATCCTCGTCATTCAACACGGGGTAATCCCACCCACCATAAATCTGGTCCATCCTGACCCAGAGTGCGACCTAGACTATGTGCCCAATATCGCCCGTCAGAAAAGAGTAAGGACAGTGCTATCCAATTCCTTTGGCTTTGGGGGACATAACTCGGTGCTTATCTTTCGAGAGTATACTGAAGGAAATAGTTGAATCACCACCGTTGGAAACTCCTTCCCCCGGCTAAGCCTCGGGCAGAAATGGCGGGGCTCCCTCCCCTTGCAGTTCAACTCCTATTTAACCGTGGCATTTCCGAACCTACCCAAGCCGAGGCTTTCCTAAGCGTAAGCGAGAGACTTCAGAGTGATCCCTTCCTTCTGCCCGATATGGAAAAGGCGATAGCCAGGCTCTACCGCGCTCTGCTCGGTAGTGAAAGTATTGCCATCTATGGCGACTTTGATGCCGATGGCATTTGCGGCATCGCTCTTCTCACCCAGGGTCTTTCTAACCTTGGCGGCAAGGTTATCCCCTACATTCCTCACCGTCTTAGAGAAGGCTACGGGCTCAATTCAGCCTCCTTAGAGACTTTACAGCAACAAGGTGTCACCTTAGTTATCACTGTTGATTGCGGTACTAGTAGCATTCCGGAAGTGGAACAAGCACAAAGGAGAGGTCTGGATATAATTGTCACCGACCACCACTCAATTTCTTATCCTCTTCCACCGGCATTAGCCGTAATCAATCCAAAGCGAGAGGACTTCGCTTACCCCTTTCCCCAGCTTGCCGGGGTAGGAGTAGCTTTCAAGCTTCTCCAGGCACTGTTTCAGATTTTAGGCAAAGAGGGGCAGCTAGCTGAATTGCTTGACCTGGTAGCCCTGGGAACTGTAGCAGATATGGTGCCCTTGTTAGGTGAGAACCGCTATCTGGTAAAGAAAGGTCTGGAGGCATTGAGCCAAACCCATCGTCTTGGTCTTCAGGAGATGGTGCACCTTGCTGGACTAGAGTTAAGTGACTTAGATACCGAGAGTATCTCCTGGATTTTAGCCCCGCGCCTTAATGCTCCGGGAAGACTAGACCAGGCTCTGAGCAGCTATAGGTTACTCGTAACTGATTCACCTGAGGAGGCACACTACTTAGCTGGGGAACTGGAGCAGAAAAATGCCCAGCGACAGAAATTGACTGAAGAGTTTTTAGCTCGAGCAAAGGAGCAACTATTTATTAGCGGCATCGATTCCCCCATCCTAATCGTGGGGGGAGAGGACTATCCCTCGGGAGTAGCCGGGCTTATTGCTAGCAAGCTGGTGGATGAATTTTACCGTCCCACTATTATTTTTAAATTGGCTCAAGACATAACTAGAGGCAGTGCTCGCAGTATCCCCGAATTCGATATCATTACCGCCTTAAGGGAATGCCAAGAACTCTTACTACAATTTGGAGGGCATCCCACAGCAGCTGGCTTTGCTCTGCCTACCAAGAATGTAACCCAATTCCAGCAGCGCCTTCTCAACATAGCCGCTAACCGACTCGCCAGTATCGAGCTTCATCCCTTCCTAACTGTGGAGGCTGAGATATCCCTTTCCACCATCAATGGAGAAATCTTTAAGCTCATCCAAAGATTTGCTCCCTTCGGGCACAGCAACCCTCTGCCTGCTCTCCTTAGTCGAGGAGTAAAGGTAATAGATTATCACCTTGCTGGTAACGGAGGGCAGCACCTAAGGCTAAAATTGCGCCAGGGGGATATCGTATGGCAAGGAATTGGCTTCGGCTTAGGTAATCTCACTGCCGAGCTAACCCCTGAGATTAACGTCGTATATAACCTGATAGTAGACCAATGGGGCGGCGAAAATATACTGGCGCTTAATATCCTCGATTTTGCCCCTGTCCGTTAGCATCTTACGGCTCATTGGGTTTGTCCCCCGAAGTTCTCCTAGCAATTTCAGGTTTCACCCAAGCGACTTTATTATAAGCTAAAAGAGCCACCGCACCTAAAAATAAAATCAGGGATATGAAATGTGCTTGATGCAAGGGTCCCGCTACCGCTGGCTCAACTCTCACCCAGCTGATAAAGAACCTGCCAAAGGAATACATCGCTATCATAAGGAGGAAAAGTGCCCCTGGTGGCTTAAGTCGCCCCCTTAGTCGCCACAGCAGGGCAAAAACTATCAGGTTCCATATAATTTCATAAACTGGTGCAGGATGTCCCGCTACCCAAAAGGGAGCATAGGGTGAGTGGGTGTAGACCAAACCCCAGGGCAGTGATGTTGGTGTACCATAGGCATCACCGTTTATAGTGCAGCCAATCCTACCAATAGCTAATCCAAGGATGACACTAGGAGCAGCGGCATCAGCAAAATGCCCTAAGGAGAATTTCCTCACCTTAGCATAAACTACCACTGCCAATACCCCGCCAACAAGCCCGCCATACCAAGCTAGTCCCCCTTCCCAGAAGGCGAGTATTTGACCGGGGTTATCCCAGTAATAGCCTAGGTTATCAAGGACATGGACTAACCTTGCCCCGATTAAACCAAAAAGGATAACCAGAAAGGCAGAGGCATAAATAAATTCCTCCGAGATGCCAGCCCTCTTTGCCAGACGCAGGGTAAGCCAAATACCGACAATTATGCCTAGAACCATGAAAACCCCGTGCCAGCCAATAGCCAGAGAGCCGAGATTAAATATGGTGGGGTCTATCCCTATAATGATCGAGGCTACCACTTTAAGACATCCATGCCTCGACAAAGGTCTGAGAATCGAAAGGGGCAAGGTCATCCAATTTTTCGCCGCTGCCAATAAATTGAACCGGAATTTTCAACTGGTCACAGATAGCCAGCACTATTCCCCCCTTAGCGGTGCTATCTAGCTTAGCCAAGATAATCCCACTAATCCCCACCGCCTCAGTAAAGTATCTTGCTTGTGCTAAGCCATTTTGCCCAGTGG
>Ga0315310_10001335_pt1 | contig 15554 bp, 17 predicted proteins | sample TDP5_MG_FD_203630 | JGI IMG/M metagenome (GOLD analysis project Ga0315310, IMG submission 203630) | Freshwater sediment microbial communities from Lake Towuti, South Sulawesi, Indonesia - TDP5 | ecosystem: Environmental > Aquatic > Freshwater > Lake > Sediment | place: Indonesia: South Sulawesi... | reverse complement strand
CACGTGTACCCATGGAATCTTCCTGACTAATGATAGGATCAGACTGAGAGCGTGATCCGCAACATCCGTGGTGTCATAGACAACATTCGCTACTAGAATGCCCTTTTCGGTTGCCGCGTTTACGTCGACATTGTCAACACCGATCCCGTAACGGGCAATGATCTTTAGGTTCTGGAGATTCTCTATCACCTTCCTAGCTATCGGGGCGTACTGATTCATCAACCCATCCGCATCGCTACAGCAATCGATAACGTCATCTTCTGTTCTGCATTGAAACTTTACCAGTTCAGCGTTTAATCTCGATAATATACTCTTCTCAATATCGTGAGATTCATACTCGGCATCGGTTATCGCAACCTTGAACTTCCTACTCAAGCACTTTCCTCCAGTTTCCCATTTATTTCCCATGTATCGACGGAGATCATCCTCGGCTCGGAAAACAAGGTCACACTCCAGCGAAAGAGCAGGACGAACCTTGCAGACTTGACCTAAGATGAAAGAAGATAAATAGTTTGTTCACTGATCCTCATAATCATGAGTGGAAGTGATGCCTTGAAGAAAATAATCCACGCTGGTATAATTGGGGCTGGTGGAATATCAGAAGCTCATGCCCAAGGATATCTAAGCATCCCCCACAAAGCAAGGATAATTGCCGTAGCTGACATAGATAAGAAGACCGCTAAACAGAAGGCTCGAAAATGGGGAGTTCAATCGTGGTACGTCGACTTTCAAGACCTGGTGAAGAGAGACGACATTGACGCGGTGAGTGTCTGTACCCCAACTTATACCCATGCTCAGATCTCGATAGCAGCTATGAAGGAGGGGAAGCACGTCTTATGCGAGAAACCGATGGCCATGAACTTGAATCAAGCTGACGAGATGATTCAGACATCGGAGAAAGAGAACATGATATTACAGGTCGGTCACCGCAATCGCTTTGACCCAATATTTGAAAAAACCAAAGAGATAATTGAAAAGGGCACAATTGGCAAGGTCTGTTTGGTGAAGGCTAGGCAGGCCCACGGATGGGGATGGGCCGGAGGGAAACCTCGAAGTTGGTTTGCTGAGCCGGACAAATCGGGCGGCGGAACTCTACTTGATAATGGTTGCCATCTCTTTGATCTTCTTACGTGGTTTGTCGGCGACGTAGACAACATCTGCGCCTATCTTGGGACACTCGTCTACGAGGTTCAAGTAGAGGATAACGGTGTCGCCATTTTACAGTTTGCGAACGGCGCAATAGGCGAAGTGGATACAAGCTGGTCCTACAGAGGCGATCTCTTCGAAAACTGCATTGAAGTATTCGGAAGCGAAGGCACTATAATAGCAGATGCCGTACGTAGGAAGCTTCTCGTTTACTCGAGATTCCTGAACCCTAGAAAGCTCAGAGGATGGATCAGCCCATTTGTGCCAGCTGCGAGTGCGCACACGAAGGAAATCCAAGATTTCGTAGACTGCATAATAGAAGGTAGGAGACCGAGGGTATCGGGCGAAGACGGCAAGAAATCCTTAGAACTTGCCCTTGCGGCTTATGAATCAGCGAGAAGAGGGGAAAGGATAAGCCTTCCGCTCGTTTATTGACGGCTCTGCGCGACGCTTATGTCTTCAGATGGGTAATTGACTTTCGGCACCTTCTTCAGCCTGCGTCGCCAGAATCTCGCCGAAGCAAAGTGTATGATAATCACCGCGCGGATAACACTCCCTGAGAATATCCCTTGGTAGGCGGCTCGGGATAACGTTTACCTTGTAGGCGACCTTACACTCGAAATGAACTACGCAGTCTGAAATTATTGGCGAGTTGACGCATTTGGCGGACTCTACGGTTAATCTTCTTTCTTCAAATTTGTTGTGTTCTCTCCCTGAGACCGAACCGCAGTACTCAACGATCTCTTCCATTCCTCGTTTGGGAACGTTGACTGTGAAGTCGCCGATCTCTTCAACAAATTTGTAAGTGTATCTTGAAGGCCTGACAGCCACCATGAAGAATGGTTTGCCCCATAAAGTACCTATCAGCCCCCATCCAATCGTCATCACATTAGCTTTCTCCAACCTACCAGAGACGAGTAAACATCCGCAATCATTTAGTACACGGACTGTAGCATCGGCGTATGCGGTCAAAGGCACTTCTACCTTCGTCACAAACGCGTCCCGCCTCGTCACTAATGTTTCATGTATAGTAAGAGATTCGAATGCAGAAGATACTTATAAGATGACTTGACTCTTAGGATTTGCTGAGAGTTGACTAAAGAGGAGGATGGCTAGTGAAGACATGCATCAACGGAGCTACCACGATGCCGTACTCTTTAGAGGACGATATCAAGTCAGCCGGGAAAACGGGATTTCAAGGCGTCCAGATCTGGAAGGACAAACTAGATCGGTACCTACAAGACCATCCGAAGCGGGACCTGAAAGACCTCATATCACAGTACAATCTGGGAATTTCTTCCATCTACCCCTTTTTGGCTATATTTGGTGCCAACAGGATGAGCTCGAGAGGAAGATTGAGGAGACAAGACAATACTTTGAGATTGTTCTTACATTGGATCTGAATCGGTTCTGGTCTAGCGGAGGCTCGCGGAGATAAGACACCCATAGAGGTCATTGAGGCTCACGTAGCATGGCTGAGAAGACTGGCTGATATTGGTGAAGACCACGATGTCAAGGTCGAATTGGAATGGTTTCAAGATCTGAGCGACGCGATCAAGATAGTCGAGTCGGCGCCCCATGAACACTTAGGCATGATGATCGATACGTTTCATTGGTATCGCGGTGACGGAAATTTGGATCACATAGACCTAGTTCCCGGACCCAAGCTGTTTCTTGTACACATAAATGACTGCGAGGATAACAAGAGGGCAGATCTAACTGACAAGAATAGGCTCTATTGCGGCAAGGGCGTTATTCCCCTGATTGAGATCCTTAAAAGTCTCGAACGTAAAGGTTATGAAGGATATCTATCAGTCGATATCTTCCGGAAAGAATACTGGAAGATAGATCCCTTAACAATCAGCAAAGACTCTTTAGAGACCTTGAAGGAGGTCATGAAGCAAGCGAAGTTACTAAGATGAACCTATAGAAGCTATGAGGAAAGCTAGGTCATGCCTGAAAAAGTCAAGTTAGGTTTTATCGGATGCGGCTTCATGGGGCAATGCGTCCATCTACCTTCTTTTAAGAGGGCTGAAAACGTTGACATCGTCGCCATTAGCGACCTAAGGACCAAACTGGCCAAGGCAGTCGCGGATAAGTGGAATATAAAGAAAGTTTACACTTCCCATGTTGAGATGGTTGAGGACAAAGAGATTGATGCAATCGTCGAGATAACCAACAAGTTCGTTCACGCACCCATAGCTATAGACGGGCTTAGGGCTGGAAAACACGTCTTCACGGAGAAACCTATCGCAACGACCAGCAAGGACGCTGAAGAGATGGTGAAGGCAGCTGAGAAGAACGATCTCAAACTGATGGTTGGCTACATGAAGCGTTACGACACTGGCGTTCTCAAGGCAAAAGAGGCATTCGAAGAGTTTGCAAGGAATGAGAAAGTCGCGTATGCTAGGTCTCACCTCTTCGGAGGTGACTGGATATGCGGCGAAACAGCCGAAAAGATGATAAGAACTGAAGAAATTTACCCCGATATCAAACCTAGGTTTCCCGATTTCCTCCCGAAAGACTTCTTCAAAGTTATGGATAACCTACTTGAGCAGGTCCATGACATAAACCTGCCCAGATACTTCTTAGGAGATCCGCTCGCCATCGAATCCTTTAACCTTTGGCCTAGAGGTTCTGTAAGCCTATTAGACTATGGTGATTACCCGCTTACTCTCGAGATGGGCTCGATCTCTGCTGACTTCTGGGAAGAGCAGTTCATCATATACTTCAAAAATGGGTGGATCGATTTGAGACCACCAGCGCCTCTTCTGAGAAATGTACCTGCAACGGTTAGCATCTACCGAGCTGGGAAGATCCAACGAGACGAGTTTCCTCATGGAACTTGGTCTTGGTCCTTCGAGAGGCAGGCTCAACACTTCATAGACTGTATTGTTGAGGATAGAGAACCAATTTCCAGCGGATTCGACTCCTACAGGGATATCGTGATCATCGAATCTATGCTCAAGGCTGCAGTCGAAGGCAGGAGGGTAGAAATGAAATTCTGAGCTTATGGAAGATCCAGTTCCTTCCTAAGTGCCTCCGTTAGAACTGGTGCAACTGAGACTTTTGCGAACTCGTTAACGACGCTGTCGGTTCCAACGATCTCTTCGATCCCAGCCTCTTTCAGAATTGTTAGAGCGCCTCCATGCAAAAGTGCGTGTGACACGCCTGCAAATACCCTTCTAGCGCCTTGCTCCTTGAGGAATCTAGCAGCGTTCGCTGCTGTTTCTCCGGTGCTGATTATGTCGTCGATGATGACGACATCTCTGCCACTTACATCCAGCCTCTTCCTAAATGTCTTGATTTCACCAGTGTACTTGTCTCTTTCCTTCCTGAAGTAGTCATAGTCCGCGTTTATGGCATTGGCTGCCCATTCAGCTCGTCTTATCGCAAACTCCTCATCGTCCGGAGCCACGACAAAAGGGTACTGAAGGTCTCTTGAGGCGAAGTACCTTGCAAGCTGAACGGCCGCCGTCAAGTTTAATGCCGGGACATTGTACTTCTTCAGTACGTCCATGTTATGAACGTCGACCGTGTATAGGGCACTTATGTGTAGGGTTTCGAGTACTTGAGCGATCATGGCGGAACTGAGGCACTCACCATCCAGATACCGTTCATCTTGACGGCTGTAGGCTAGATAAGGAACAAAGGCTCTTATCGACTTGGCGGCTAGATCTCTCGCTGTGTGAACAATCACAAATAACTCCATAAGATGCGTATCCTGCGGCGGGTATAGACTCTGAACGATAAGAAGGTCCTCACCACTAATGTCCTCGTCAAATTTGAAATAGAACTCTCCATCAGGGAAGCGTTTGGTTCTGGTCTCAACCAAAGGCATCTTAAGGGATTCACTGAGCTTATTCGCCAATTCTACAGAACTCGGCCCGCCAACAATCTTCACAACTTTACCTCCGACCATGAACCAGACTAGGTCTGGTGAAGATAATCTTTGCTTCGCGCTTAAATCTTTTGATGCGTACTTTCTGAATGTCCCAAATATAGTTTTCACCCAATGGCGGGTATTCGAAGATCACAAAACCCTTATTAGGATGAATTTGCCTCTTACCTGTGTAAATGATATCTCGAAAGCTAATCATTGTTATAATTGTAGTGCTAGTTGTCTCCACTGCGGTCATCTACCAGATCACACGCCCAACAGAAGGACTAGACGTGAACTTGATGCTCGTTCATAGCTTGAACCCGCAAAAGATAACCCTAGAGCTTAAATGTACGGGTTCCCGGCCGCTCCAGATATATAGGATTTCGGGGTTCGGAGTGTCCATGACTGGACAACCGGAGGAAGTGACTGCAGGAGGAATCAACTACACGTTCGCTGAGGACATAGTCATCCCTCCGGGTTCTAAGGTTCGAATAACATTTCCCAGTGGAGGCGGCGATGTGATCATCGAAACATTGTCAGGTGAGCCTGCAACTGGGGGCGGCGTGTCAATAATGGAGGGTGAGTTCCGGCCAGAATGGGAAGGGAAATATCCAGTGACCATTTATTCGATTGCGGAGCTCTGGACGAGATCCGGTAACAAATACTCGCACACGGTTGCGTTCCAATCAGAGGAGTATGTCCCCTCTTAACAAAGGTTGCTTGTGAAGATTCTGAGGCGACAACAGGATAGCGACTTAGCGATCTGGCTGAACCTTCTCCTCGAAGATTTCGGAATCGATATTCGTGAAACCTTTGAGAGCAGTGCTTTTAAGTCGGAGTGTAGAGAAGGAAAGTTGTCGCCGAAAGTGAGGTTGAGCCGTTGCATTTCATCCTCGCGGCTGAAGGGCTCCAAGAATGGATGGAACAGTTTGCACATCAATATGGATACTTTGGGGTCTTCTTAATCAGCCTAATCGGATCATTGTCCATCGTCTTCCCAGTGCCCTACACCCTCATCATATACCTTGTGGGCACGTTCTTAGACCCGCTGTCTATAGCGATCGCAGGAGGCTTAGGGTCAGCTTTAGGAGAGGTCTCTGGCTACATATTGGGCTACTATGGAAGAGCAGTCGTAAGTGAAGAGCGGCAGAAGAAGATGGATTTCATGCTTAGAATGTTCAGCCGCTACGGAACGCCGGCGATATTTATATTCGCCTTAACCCCTCTGCCGGACGATCTCTTATTTATTCCCTTGGGGATCATGCGATATAGGTTCATCAAAGCCTTTATACCTTGTGTCTTGGGCAAGTTTTCCATGTGTCTTGTCTTGGCCATTGGAGGGCGATTGTCAATCGGTTTTGTCAGAGACCTATTCGGCGGAGGCGGATGGTGGACAACGCTTGCGACAACAGTGATCCTGATTGTGATTGTAGCCATAATTCTCAGGGTTGATTGGGAAAAACTTTTCATTAAATACGCTGAGAGACATGGGAATAGAAGTAAAGACTAATGTATGCTGGTTGTGATGAGAGAATCTTCTGAGATGCTCAAGGTTCAGCTGTACTCTCGGAATGTGTATCCGCACTTGGTGCATCTGAAGAACTGGGTTGTCGACTCGTCAGCTCCTCGGGTTTGTACCTGCCAGACATAGGCTTCGTTGTTGCTGCACTTTGGGCACTCTACTGTGACTGAGGGTAACGTTTTCAGCTTTTGCTCCTCTCTCCCAATTACGACTACATACTCCTGCGGAGAGTGCTCCGAGAACTTAAGAGCTGGAATCGGCGTCTCAGGAGGCTTTTCATAACCACATTTCGGGCATGAGAAAAACACCTTCTTATCACTCTCTCTTTTCCTTGGAACGAGCCGCGTTCCACATCTAGAACAGAACTCCATGACACGAGACCCTCACGTCTAAATGCTTTTATAAACCCGCCTCGCCACAAAGAAAGAAGCTACTCTAATATAAACTTTTTATCGTGGGCGCTGTGTCCCACGCAACTAACGCTTAACTTCACAGATGAGCATACGCTCTCCTCAGCTAAGTTCTCTCTCAACGCGGTGTTTAGGCGCCCACGCCCGCCGTGTCCCACGACTGGGTAAACCCTCCTTCACAGGTGGATGGAGTCACCCCCCTCTGTAGAGTCCGTCTGCGTGGGCCCATGTTCAGGGTTCCAGCGGGATTCAGCACCTTCATCAATATCCTCCTGTTATAAAAGCTTAACGCATTCTTCCTGCCGGGTGTCAATCAATCCGACCTTCTTCTGCTTCGGCTCACTATGTGGCCATTAACCCCGGGAGGAGAGTACCTTCATGTTTGATGCGAGAGCACAAGACGCGGGAGATACACAAATACAAACAGTGCAGAACAAGGCAAGAATATTAGAGGATATTAGGTTATGGACTTTAAATGAAGCGCTACCATATCAGGCTAGGGGCTGACTTCTTCTGGCAAGGCATACACCAGCTGGTTATCGCGTACTCCAACGACTAAGACTTTTCCAAACTGTCTCATGGCGATTAGGTGCTGTAGAAGTCTAGATTTTTCCATGCTTGTGACCTTTGAGAGTTCATCTACGGTTGATGGACCTTGATTCTTCATCTGCCGAAGTATTAGATTTCTTTGCTTGGCTCGCTCCTGCATCTCCCTTGCCTTTTCTGGATCTATCTTTCGTTTTTCAGACACGGTTCTCGCTTCCCTCGGAAGCATATTCAAAGGGGTATATAAGAATATTGAGGGGTGGAAAAAGTTTTCAACCCAGCGCCGGAAAACAATATAAATCAATGGTCGTTCACTGATGATGGGGATGGAGAGGTTTTTTGAAAAAGAGACTTTCAGAAGTCAAGTTTGAAGAGTTAAGGGGAAAAAGCTTCGAGTTGATTCTTGTGGTTGAATTGTTATGCGAAGCTTGCGAGAAGCCATTGAGTACGAGGGAGAAGTTTCTTAGAAAAATCGAGATTTCAACTGGGCAAGATTACCGGAACCTTTTCGATAGGGCGGTTGCTCATGACCGCGCTGAAGTTGACCTCGAGAATAGTAGGATCTACTTCTACGATCATGACTTTCCTGGCGATATTCATCCAGAGTGTATTGAGAAACTCTAGGTTCATGTTCTTCAAGCGAGTCGATAGAGGTACTGCCTATTCTTCTCTCCAGCTTCATTTATTACGCCGTTTCTTCTGAGGGCTATTATGTGTTGTACTATTCTGCTTGGTTGAAGACCAGTCAATTGTGAAAGTTCCTCCACCGTGAGTGGTCCTCTCTCCTTTATGCCTCCAATTATCATATGTCTCTCGATCTCATCCTGCATTATAGAGTCTACGGCTTGCTGGTATCTTTTCTCGTCGATCTCGACTTTTACTTGGGATCTTCCCGTAACCCAGCGTAGTCGTTGCGACTTGAAGGCCTCTATTGCCGCGTTCGTTTTCCTTATTAAGGTTTCTCTTTTACTCATGCCCCTCACCTATTTTGGGTCATGTGTAAGTCTGAAGGGACTTGGCCCCAACTGTCTTACTTGTTCTGTCATCTCTCTTACGAGGGCTGCGAATTTTCCCCCCTCGCTCGCTGAGATCCATTCCAACCTTACGCGGTCGGGTTCTATTCCAATGCTCTCGACGGCTCTCTTTATGTAGCTGAATCTCTTCTCCATCATATAGTTTCCTTTCTGGTAATGGCAGTCACCTGGGTGACACCCCGCGACTAGGACGCCGTCAGCTCCCATGCTCAGAGCTTCAAGCACGAATGTTGGATCTATTCTTCCGGTACACATCACTCGGATTATCCTCATGTTCGGCGGATACTCGAAACGGCTCGTGCCGGCCAGATCCGCACCTGCATAGGAACACCAATTGCAGCAGAAAGCCACAATCAAGGGTTCGAATTCTTCAACTCTTTTTTCCTCTTCGGAAACTTCCTTAGCCATCTAAGATCCAACCTCCTCAAGGCTTTCGGGAATCAAAAGCGCCTTTACCTGTGCGAGAACTTGGTGATCTCCGAAGTGTCGCATGGTTATTGCTCTTCTCGGGCATTCCGCGGCGCATGAACCGCACCCCCTGCATAGTATTTCGCGGATTTCCGATTTTTGATTCTCGATCCTTGGTGCTCCGTAAGGGCATATTTCCTCGCACAGCCCGCACCCAATGCAAAGGTCTTCATCTACAACAGCAGTGATAGCCTCTGCTCTGACTTTTCTATTACCCATGAGAATTGATGCTCTTGCTGCTGCTGCTTTAGCTGAGATTATGCTTTCAGAAACGTCTTTCGGTCCGGAGACTGTGCCAGCGATGAAGATTCCGTCAACGTTCGTATCCACTGGTCTAAGCTTCAAGTGAGCTTCCATCAAGAAGCCGTCCGTGCCAATAGGGATCTTTAACATTCTTGCATGCATCACTTCACCCCTGCGAGGCCTGAGGGGCGTTGAAAGTGCAACCCAATCTGCTGGAAACTTGACTTCAAGTCCAGAGAGAGAGTCGTAAGCCATAACTTCAAGTCTGCCATCCGGTGTCTGAGTTATTTCGGGCGGAGCTTCTTCAACGTGCCTTATGAATCTCACTTCAAGGTCTCTTGCCTTTCTGTAGAAGTCCTCGTATTCCTTGTAAACTCTGAGGTCTCCGAAAAGTATTACAACATCGGTTCTTGGAGACTGCTCCTTCACCAGTATGGCGTTCTTTATGGCGTTCATGCAACATATCCTTGAACAATACGGCCATCCTTCCTCCTTGCGTGCCCTGAGGATTTTCCTTAAAAGCTCAGCCGTGTCTGACCTCGGGAACGCCTCAAGTTCAGATGGTCGGATTTCGCCCTTTCTTGCACCTACGCACTGTATCATCACGATTCTTTCGGGTTTTCCTAGATTTCCTCTCCTTAGTATTCCGTCCAATTCCTCTTGAGTTATGACCTTGTCGTAAACTTCATACTGATATAATCCCATGGGTGGGCGGTAGTTTAAGGCTCCGCACGCGACAATGATTGTGCCCACTTTGACTTCCTTATCACCGTCCGGGCTTGTCAAGACGGCGTCAAAGTTTCCCACATATCCTGAGATCTCTTTAAGGGTTGTTGAACTCATAAACTCGATGTTTTTATGAGACCCTGCTGCTTCTATCAACGGGTCTACAACCTCTGAAGAGTCAACCAATGTCGGATATAGCTTGTAAAGTTTCCGAACGATCCCGCCTGGCTCTTTCTCTCTCTCAATTAAGTATACTTTGAAGCCCTGATTTGCCATTGAAAGCGCCGCTGTCATTCCAGCAATGCCGGCTCCAATCACGAGCGACGTGTCTCTAACTTCCACCTCTGGTTCTATTTGAGGCTCAAGTAAGGCGGCTTTTGCAACAGCCATCCTGACGAGGTCTTTGGCTTTTGCTGTTGCTCTTTCAGGCTCATGAACGTGCACCCAGCTACACTGATCTCGAATGTTAGCCATCTCAAACAAATACGGGTTCAAACCAGCTTCCTGGCATGCACTCCTGAATAGCGGTTCATGTGTTCTTGGGGTACAGGAAGCCACAACTACTCGGTTTAGGTTGTACTCCTCTATTGCCTTCTTTATCGCTGCTAACCCGGCTTCTGAGCAAGTATAGAGGTTATGTTCTGCGTAAGCGACGTAAGGTAGCTTTTTTGCGTATTCTGTTGTCTCTGGAACGTTAACGACGCCGCCTATGTTAACTCCACAGTGGCATATGAATACGCCTACGCGTGGTTCTTCCTTCATCTATGGCGCCTCCTATGTTGCCAAAACTTCAGCCACAAGCGCAGCTGTGGCGCTGCCTTGAGCGATGGAGTCTGGAATATCCCCGGTTTTCGGGCCTAAACAATAACCGCAAGCGAAGATTCCTGGAACAGTTGTATCAAGAGGCTTTTTCAGAGGGTCGGCTGGTTTGAAAAATCCATAATTGTCCAGTTCTACACCTAGGGTTTTTGCCAATTCTTCGACGCCTGTTCTAGGGATCAAGGTTGGGCATAACACAACTAGGTCGAAGGAAACGTGCTGGACAGTTCTCGTTATTGGGTCTTCGTACCAGACTATAAGATTGTCTGTAGTGGGATCTTCTGAAAGTTCTCCGGGGTTGCTGCGGATAAATGATATTCCAAACTCGGATTTTGCCCTGTTTACGAACTCTTGGAAACCCCTGCCGAACGCCCGCATATCTATGTAGAAAATCGCGACGCGAGAGTTTGGCTCATGTTCTTTTATCAAAACTGCATCCTTAACCGCGTATTTGCAGCAGATGCTCGAACAGTAGGGGTGGTTAATCCATTCTCTTCTATCACGGGAACCCACGCATTGTATGAAGGCTATGCTTCTCGGTATTCTTCCATCGGAGGGCCTTATCAACAGTCCACCAGTGGGACCTGAGGCACAGAGTAGGCGCTCTAACTCCATCGCTGTTATGACGTTTTTGAAGCGTCCATATCCATATTGTGGAATTGTCGCAGGGTCAAACATATCGAAGCCCGTAGCAACAACTATGGCTCCAACATTCAGTTCAACTTCTTCCGGTTGTTGGTCTCTGTTTACGGCGTTGGCTTCGCAGACCTTGTCGCAAAGACCACACTCTATGCAGCTATCTTTGTCTATGACCATTACCCTCGGGACGGCTTGTGGGAAAGGCATGTAAATCGCTTTTCTCATACCGATATGCTCATCAAACTCGTTAGGTGCTTCTGCTGGGCAGTTATCCGCGCAGATTCCGCAGCCAGTACACTTTGCTTCATCAATGTATCTTGGCTTTCTAAGAACATTGACTTCAAAGTTGCCTAAGGAGCCCCTCACCTCCTTCACCTCGGAATAGGTTAGTAACTGAACATTTGAATGGTGGGCACATTCTATCATTTTCGGCGCTAGAATGCATATCGAACAGTCCATTGTTGGAAACGTCTTGTCCAACTGAGCCATTCTTCCGCCGATGCCTGGACTCTTCTCCACCAGATATACCTTGAAGCCTCTGTTCGCCAAGTCGAGTGATGCTTGTATGCCGGCGATTCCGCCGCCAATAACTATAACTTCCTTCTGCAATCTACTTTGCCTCCTTCATAATCAGAATTTTCGTTATTGGGACTCTATGAGTTCTAATTTCCCAGTCTTCAAGTTTCATACCCATCGCCATTCTAAGCAGCTCCGCAAAATGCAGCACGGGCAAGTTGTACTCTTCTTTTGAGCGTCTCTTAATCTCCAATTGACCCATATCCAGCTCAACATAACAAAACGGACATACAGTAACTATGCAGTCGGCGCCTGACCCTTTTATGCTGTCCAGTTTTTGTTTAGCAACCTGTGAGGCGATCTCATCATTTATGCCACGTAAAGGACCTCCACAACATGCTTCTTTCCGCTCATAGGCAATTGACTTGGCACCAGTCGCCTCTGCAAGCTCATCTAAAGCTCTGATGCCCATCCACTCGCCAAAGTGTATCCGCTTAGGCTTTGTCAAATGGCAACCAGGCTGCACCGCAACTTTGAGGCCATCAAAAGGTTCCTTAATAGAGTTCTTCACTTTTTCCAGTCCCACATCCTCGTAGAGAACATCAATGAAGCCCTTGACGTCTATTTTTCCTTCAAACTGTAGTCCGAGATCGGCAAGAATACCGTTCACCTTGTCTCTCATTTCCTTGTCATTCTTCAATATTATGTTTGTCATCAGCAGCGATTCGTAGCAGTCGTTGCATAAAGTCAGAATGTCAAGACCCATTACTTCGGCGAGAGTAAGGTCCCTTGCGGCTAAAGCGAGCCAGGTTACATAATCTAGGGACTGTATACTGAATGGCGCGCAGCAATTTGCGCCTTTCATTTCCACAAGCTCTATGCCCAGCTCAGAGGATACTTTTCGCACGGAGCTTTCATAATTTGGTTCTCGCGCAGGTATTAGACAACCTAAGAAGAAAGCATACTTCATAATCTCACAGACCTCTATCTGTAGATCAACTTGTCGAAGGATGTTTTCCTTAAGATTTTCTGAACAGCCTCAACATCAACAGCTGGTTCTTTACCCATTCCGTATTTTTCTCTCTGAATCAAAGCCATTCTGGTCGGCACTACGACCCGTCCCGTTCCGAATAGGTTCTGGGCTTGGTCAAGTATCGCCCTTGGGGTATTGCCTTCCCTAACTGCTAGATTTCTAATAGCGAACATGGTTTCACCCACATCCCCGTTCTGTGGGCATCTATCAAGGCATGTGAAGCATGAAAGACAATACCATGGCAGCGATCCGTGTAGGACTTCAGGGCGCAACCCAAGTATGATCATCTCCATCAGTTTCCTTGGGTTGTGATCTTCTACGACCCTGGCAACTGAACAGCTGCTCGTGCACCTTCCGCATTGAATACATGTAAGAATACCTCGACCCCGAGGTGTATTGGCGACATCATGCATAAAATTAGCGTCCAACGAGCTCAAAAGGACTCACCGTTTCTAATTCTGGATAAATTTCTTTAGTTAGACTTACTTTTGAAGTTATTTAAAAGAGTTGTGTTAACATTTCTTTCCATGAGCTTGCCGAATCTCGAAGAAGATGAAGAAAAAGTTCCCGGATCTTCCGTCAGATTTATATGAACAGATGACCATAACATACGACAAGAGGGTCATTTATGGAACTGAACCGAACATGTAGGATTATCGAAACGAAAGGTTGTCCCGGTCTATGGGCATGCCACCTTCCTGACCTATACTGCAAATGCGCATATGACGAACATGAAAGAAAGGTGATAACATATCGATATCTCGAGGGACAACTCTGCGGATTTGAGTCGCTGCCTGTTGTCCAATCTTTTGTAGAAAATGAGATTCGCATCGCAAATCGGATGGGCAAAGAAAAATACTTAGAGATGCTGAGACAAAAACCCAGACTGCTAAAGTGCCCTACGGCAGGAAACTAGGCGAAAGCTTCCCGCCCCAGGAGGGAAGCGTTTACAGTTCTGGACGAGAGAAATCCTCAGGACTCGACGATCTTTTTCACGGGCCAGCTAAGTGTTAACTAGTTTTTTGATCGGAGTTAGGACATACATTAATCTCCGTTGTTTCGGAGATATTTGTTTGATATTGTGTCGGTGCCCTTTTACATTCCCTGCCTTCTGGCGAGCGAGCCCAATAGGAGGGGCTGTAGGAGTCACCTTTCCAAAGTCTTTAGCAATCTCTTATTATTGTCGAATATTTTCACTTGGAGTGGCATCTGACCTATGGCAAAATGAGTGGCACATGCAAAGCATGGATCATATGCTCTGAACGCCATCTCTACCATGTTCAGTACGCCGTCACTCACGTTCTCACCGTGTATCAGACCTTTAGCTGCGTCGCGTATTGACATACATATGGCTGGAGCATTATGCGTGGTAGCAACGATGAGGTTAACTTTTTCCACGAGTCCATCTTGGTCAAGCTTGTAGTGATGGATCAAAGTGCCCCTGGCCGCCTCAACTATTCCAACGCCTTCGCCAGGCGATCCAGGTTTGTTTCGAACGTCTTGGCTCGTTATCTCATCGTCTCTGCTCAACTCTAAGGTTCTCTCAGTCGCGTACAGTAGTTCTATCAGTCTGGCCCAGTGGAAGGCGAGGGTTGAATGCACAGGTTTTCCGCCCAGTGTCTCGTACATCCTTTCGTATTCTTGCTGCGCGAGGGGTGTTGCCATTCCGTCTGAGGCGTTGAGCCTTCCGAGTGGTCCAACTCTGTAGATGCCGCTGGTCGGTCCGTCGACCAAGCCCTTCCATCCGACTTTTTTAAGGTAAGGCAGTTTGACATAGGTCCACTCTTCAACATGTTCCTCTACGACATCCAAGTATTCTGAAGGGCCAAACTTTACGAACTCTCTACCTTTTGGATCAACCACCCGCACCTTGCCATCGTAGAAGTTGACTCTGTTGTTTTGGTCCACCAAACCCATGTAGTATGTTTTCAAGGTGTAGGCGTCGCTTAGTATCAGGTCAACGTATCTCTTATTCTTTAATACTACATCATCGAATACCTTCAAAGTGAACTTCGCAAATTCTAGGCTAGACTTCGCCATCTTTTCGATCTCTTGCCTCTCCTCCTCTGTTATTGGTTTAGAAACGCCCCCAGGTAGTCCACACACAGGGTGAGTTGCCTTCCCACCGATAATGGCGGTAATTTTCTGTCCGTAGGCTCTATGCTTAATGACCTCTTTAGCGATGTCTAAGCCCACTCTCTGTATCACCCCGAGAATGTTTCTTTCTCCGGGCGGAGCATCGGGACCCACAACGAAATCCGGCCCTCCCAGGAAGTAGAAGTGAAGGGTGTGGTCATAGATGTAGTAGCCGCTGTACATGAGCTCTCTGAGCTTTTTGGCTGTTGGTGAAGGCTCCACATTAAATGCGGCGTCTAAGGCCTTCGTTGAGGCAAAGTGGTGGGCAACTGGGCATACACCGCAGATTCTGGGGGTTATCTGGGGTAGATCCTCTGCTTTCCTTCCCTCGCAGAACCTCTCAAAACCTCTAAGTTCTGGAACTTGCAAGTAGGCGTTCTCCACATTCCCCTCTTCATCCAGAAAGATGGAAATTTTTCCATGACCCTCTAAT
>Ga0315310_10001333_pt1 | contig 15563 bp, 21 predicted proteins | sample TDP5_MG_FD_203630 | JGI IMG/M metagenome (GOLD analysis project Ga0315310, IMG submission 203630) | Freshwater sediment microbial communities from Lake Towuti, South Sulawesi, Indonesia - TDP5 | ecosystem: Environmental > Aquatic > Freshwater > Lake > Sediment | place: Indonesia: South Sulawesi... | reverse complement strand
AAGCCACTGCGCCTTCAATCCGTCAGATGAGGAATTGGACAAAAAGCTAGGCATCCTGAGAAGACACTGTGAAAGCGTCAACAGAGACTACGACGAGATCAAGAAGGGAATAAGCGTGGTTCCTATCATTGGCTTCACGGACGAGGAGATCGAGGCCAAGATAAAGCTGCGAGCTCAGAGGGCAGGAATGGCTCCAGATGAATACAAGAAGAGACTAGGACCTGTCACCGGAACTCCTGAGCAGTGCATACAAGCTATGAGAAGGTACATCGAAAAGGGTGTAAGCCTCTTTACCTCTGGATTTCTAGATCTTGAAGACTCTAGACTCTTCGCAGAAAAGGTAGTGCCAAAACTCAGATAGCAGTCATGGGCCTTCAAAACCGCATTTTGGGCATTTATAAGGTCTGCCAAACTTTCGACATCGACCGTCACGCCAAATCGTGATTTCGCCGCAGTTTGGGCACTGAAACTTCGTGGCCTCGGTTCCCGGCGCTATTATCTTGTGGCATGATGTGCACGTGGGCATGGGAGCTGCCGTTGGTGCTCTTTCACTCATGGTTTCTGAGCCTCGCTCTGTAAGTTTGCTTATCTTATGCAGGGCTTGAATATATATGCTGTGATTTCCATCCAAGCATCAATGCTTTAAGTAAATGTCTCTATTCTGTTACTAATGGCGTGAGTGTTTTGGGCGTCAATCTCCGTGACCTCGTTCCCAAGACCACTATTGAGCTCGCGAATCTGAGCGGCAAGTCCATCGCTGTAGACGCCTACAACGCGCTGTATCAGTTTCTTGCCATCATTCGCCAGCCCAATGGAACGCCCCTCAAAGACCGTTCAGGCAGAATCACAAGCCACCTCAGCGGTTTACTGTACCGCACGTCCAACCTAGTTGAAATGGGCATAAAGGTGGTGTACGTCTTTGACGGCGCACCACCCGCACTAAAAGAAGTCGAGATCAAGCGCAGAGCCCGAGTCAAAGAAGAAGCCTTGGTAAAGTATGAGAAGGCACTCCAAGAAGGTAAGGTTGAAGAAGCACGCATGTACGCACAAATGACATCACGGCTGAAGGACTACATGTCTGATGACGCGAAACGCCTCCTCCGACTACTAGGCATACCGTGGATTCAAGCACCCAGTGAAGGTGAAGCTCAGGCTGCACACCTCTCAAAAAAAGGGGACACCGACTACTGCGCCAGCCAAGACTACGACAGCCTGCTCTTTGGTGCACCGCGACTCATACGCAACGTTACCATAAGTGGACGCAGGAAGCTGCCAAGAAAAAATGTCTACGTTGAGGTTGTGCCAGAAGTCGTGGAACTCGACAGGGTCTTGAATGAATTGGGCATCACGCGTCAGCAGTTAGTCGACATAGGCATACTCGTGGGCACAGACTTCAACCCTGAAGGCGTGAAGGGCATTGGGCCAAAGACAGCGCTGCAGCTAATCAAAGAACACGGAACCCTAGAAGAAGCGTTGCCCACACTGAAGGAGGCGATGTTCCCCGTTGAGCCCCAACGCATACGCGAGATCTTCTTGCGACCGAAGGTTACAGATGATTATCCTCTTGTGTGGCGTGAACCAGACATTGATGGCGTGGTCGAGTTCATGTGCGGTGAAAGAGACTTCGACGAGGAACGAGTCAGAAAGGCTCTAGATAAGATGAGCACAGGCATAAAGAAGACCAAGGGCGCAACTACACTGGAGCAGTGGTTCGGAAAAGCTTGAAGATGGCTATGGCTCATCGTTAGAAGAGTCGATCAAGATACTGTCTTTGCCGATGACAACAGTTTTGCCATGTCTTGCAACTAGGACCTCGCGGGGATGAACTGAGACATTTCCAGCCTTGCCTCTCGAAACGTAAACTCTGTTTTTCGACTTGTAAACCAGCCTGTTTCCCTTGGAAATCAGCATGTCCCACCTGCTTGGATCGCCGCCAACTGTAAAGGCGAATATGTAGGAACCTTCGTCGAATTCAACAGGCCCGTGACCTCTCTTGGTGAATCTGCCGAGCACCTCAGTTGCCTTACTCAGAAACTCTTCTAAACTGTTGTAGCCGATCCTCGCAACATCTTGAACAGTTGCAGCCGTGGAATTCTGTGACAGATCTGTCGCTTCGCCAAACATGAGGAAAGGCAGGGTCAGATCCTCAACCAGAGATTTCCCCACTGCACCTCGTGGGGTTTCAACTATCGTGTCCAACATGAGCTGCCCCTTTCCATGAAATAACCATCCCTGCACTGTGTCATCAACTAGAACAGAAAGGGTCAGGGTTCCTTCTGAAATCCTCACAACGCATCTATCATTCTGAAATAGGACGAGATCTCGCATTACCTTGTGCGGTTGATTGCCAGGCTTCACGTTTCCTGTAGTCATACATGTCTTCTCCGAGAGCGTTTATTCATCAGTGTGGCTGTTTCTCTGTCTGGCTATGCGGTTCGCCATCTTGTAAGCCATTCTGCCCGGAATCGTGATCAGGTATCGCCCGCGAACGCGTTCCTGAACCACGAGACCCACCTCCTGCAGAACGTCCAAGTGGCTCGAGAGCGTGCTTGCAGTAATCTCCGGCAGGCTACTCTGCAACTCGCTGATGTATTTGCCGCCGCTCATGAGTTCTCCCAGAATCTTCAGTCGATGTTCATGACCCAACGCGCTCATAATTGCGGCTGCTTTAACCGGGTCAGCTTTCCCAGTCTCTTCATGTTCTTCTCTTCCTCGATGGAGGATTCTGATGCTAGGGCCATGCGGGGAAATCAGGATTGATCTTTTCAGTTCGCCTCTTATTCCCTCAGCCACTCCTTCCATGACATCGCCTATGTAGTCTGACAGATTCTCGTTGACATCGATGAATATTCCTCTTCCCTTTCTTGCTTGGCTCTCAGACATTTCTTTCAGCTCTTCCTTGATTCGCCCTATTTCTTCCCTGAGCTTTCTGAGCTCTTCTTTTAGGTCTTTTTCCTCAGACACTTAATGAAAACCTCCTTAAAAGCGATCTTTGACTGTTTTACTTCGACGTTCATCGAATTGAAATTGATCTATATAACCCTTGCGCACAGATAGTACACACAGGAGGTTATAGCTAGAATGTTGCCCTTTGACCGTATTTGCCTGTCAGCGGCACAAACGCCACCCCACCGAGGTTCTCCTCAACCAACCTCGAATCTCTTTTCCGAGCACGAATGAGTGTCTGATAATAATAGGCGGCACCAACAGGGATGATCAGAACCCCACTGGTTTTCAACTGCTTAACAAGGGGCGTGGGGATATTGGGAGCTGCTGCAGTGACTAAGATTCGGTCGTAAGGTGCTTCCTCGGCGTAGCCTTCTGAGCCATCCCAGTTAATTATCGTTACGCGGTTGCCGTAGCGAACTCTTTCTACGTTGGCTCTAGCCGAGTCTGCGAGCTCTCGAACTATCTCAACCGTGAAGACATGCCCCCACTTTTCCTCAGCAACATCAGAGGGCGCTACAACTTCTGCAATGGTGCAGGCATGCCAGCCTGAACCAGCGCCCACCTCCAAGATCTTGTGGCCCACTTCCAATTCGAGGGCTTCATTTATTATTGAAACCATGTTTCGCCCGACTAGACTAAGCCTAGCCGTGTGGCGCCGACGCCGTTTGTCCCCAGCCGATTGGAAGCGGCATGTCTGCGGCAAAGTGGGATCTCATGTTTTCGGGCAGGAAGTCCTCTCGTGACACCATCCGCATTGCACGAATAACGTCTGGAGAGCGCAATATGTTTTCCGCAATCAGGTTCTGGATGAGGCGCTCCCACTCAGCCTTCACCGTCACTGTTGGTTCCTCAGAAAGACTAGTCTGAAAGAGTGTTTAAGGCTTGCTAGCCCCAGACGAATCGATTTGCCCTAAATGAACAGCAGGAAGAATGGGACAATGGCTATTCACCAAATTGTGCCAGAGCACTATAGACAAACACTTGACAGCAATGCCCAAAGGACCAGAAGAGGTTGCTCTTCATGGCAAAATAGGGAAAGTGTGCATCAAACAGGAGACTCTCACTTGACGGTAACTGACTTTGCCAGATTTCGCGGCATATCTGGATTGTGTCCATGCTCGAGAGCCATATGGTAGGCAAAGAGTTGTAACGGAATAACGTACAGTATAGGCGACAGGATTTCGGGCACGCCCTTGGGGACTTCAATGAAGTCGTCTGCTAAGCTTATGATCTCGTTGTCTCCTTCCTCGCATACTACAATGATCGAGGCCCCCCGAGCCTTCATCTCCATAATGTTGCTAGCAATCGTCTTGTGAGTCTCGTCTTTCGGACAGATGAACACTACAGGGAAGCCTTCCTCTATGAGGCTGATGGGTCCATGCTTGCTTTCGCCGGCTGGATACGCTATGGCAGGAACATACGATATTTCCATAAGTTTGAGCCGCCCTTCAAGCGCCGTTGCCGAACTTATGCCTCTTCCTAGGAAGAAGAAACACTGTTTCTCAGAGTGCCTCTTAGCCAGCCGTTTTATCTTCTCTGCTTGTGTGTTTAGAATCGTCTCAGCTATCTCAGGTATGTGTTCCAGCTTGTCTTCCAAGAACTCGATTTCAACGTGTGACATCTTTCCACGTTTCTTCGCCAACCTGAGAGCCAGTTGAGCCAACACGGAGAGCTGAGAGGTGAAGGTTTTGGTTGCAGCCACGCCAATCTCTGGTCCTGACTGCTGACAAACATAGACCCTGGCTACGCGAGTCAGCGTGGAACCAATGACATTGGTCAACCCTAAAATTGTGGCAGCCTTAAGTCTAGCATGGTCCACGGCGCTCAATGTATCTGCGGTTTCTCCGGACTGGCTTACAAACAGAATTGTGCTGTCAATGTTCACCGATCTTCCATGCTGCTCCACAAACTCTGAGGCAATTATTGGATGGGTGGCTAAAAACGCCAGCTTAGAGAACATGTAGGATGCAGCCAAACACGCGTGATAAGATGTGCCACAGGCTACAAGGAACACTTCACTGGCTCGATCAAGAAACTCAGTCATCAACTCCAAATACTGGTCTTGCAGCCTGAGTGTGTTTCTAAGCGTTGAGGGTTGCTCATTGATCTCTTTCAGCATGAAGTGTGGGTAGCCCTGTTTTTCAGCCATCTCAGGGTTCCAATCAATCATCTCCGGTTGCCTTGGCACTGTAGTCCAGTCGGACAGCTTTCTAATCTCACACCCTCGCTCACTCAGGACAACGAGCTCACCGTTCTCAATGATCAGTGCCTTTTTCGCAAGAGGCAGAAACGCTGGTATGTCTGAAGCACAATAAACAGCGCCGTCATCAACGCCGACCACCAGTGGGCTTTCCGTGCGAGCACAAACGATCTTGTCTTGCTCTCTGCTCGAGATGACCGCTATAGCGTACGAGCCGCTTAGCCTTTTTGCAGCCTCTCTGACAGCTTCCGTCAGCGACAGACGTTCGTTCAATTTCTCTTCGATTAAATGAGGAATAACTTCAGTGTCTGTCTTAGATCGAAAGACATGGCCCCTGTTCTCCAACTCGAATTTAAGCTCAGCGAAGTTTTCGATGATGCCATTGTGCACCACCGCGATCTCTTCCCTACAATCTGTATGCGGATGAGCATTGATCTTGTAAGGAGCACCGTGTGTAGCCCACCTTGTATGTCCCACACCCACTCTACCAAGCATATAGTCAAGATTCAGTGACGCATGTACGTCGTCAATCTTGCCGGCGTCTTTCTTGATATAGAGCTTGCCAGACATAACCGTAGCTTCGCCTACAGAATCGTAGCCTCTGTATTCTAATCGCTTGAGGGAAGAGTGAATTATCGGTGCAGCTTCGCCTTTGTTTAAGACACAGCCAAAGATTCCACACAAGTCTTGATTCCTTCTGCTTGAAGCGAAATTCAATCTCTGTGTTGTTGAGTTCTTTGAGTGTTACATGTAGACACTCAAGCACCATGTATAAGCATTTTTTAGAAAACCTTGATACCACTAAAACGAAATCCGCAATGGATGCGGAAACAAAACGATCCACCTGTCATGGTTGAGCGGACTTGGTCAGTTCCCCTGCCAGGCTCCATATGAGAAATCCTAAAGCACTCACAAGGAAAGATGCTATTGCAAAGGTGTCGACTCTCAACCATGGTGCAAGATGTGACAGACGTAATGGCAACCAATTTGGATGAGTTATCTGCACTAAGACCCCATAACCCCAGCCTAAAAGACCATAGAAGAAGAGTAGCTCGCCAACAACCTTAACAGCAACTACGTATCTGTTCCTAACCCTCTGCACACTCTGTCTTTCCCACAACCCACTAATATAAACTTAGTTTCGGATTCTCAGCTTGAAGCTTCACTCTCAACAACCATTATTAAAATCCTTATAAGGGAAGCGTCCTCTACCTTAGGAAACATGAAGAGAAAACTTCTACTGAGCGTCGAGCCGTCACCCTACCAAGTGAAGGACATAGCCCTCTTTGATCAGCCACAAAAGCTGAAGACCGTCTTGAACAAGGTCAGCTGGCAGATTCTCAACCTGATTGGAGAGGGCGAGATGTACCCAATTGAAATCGCGAAGAAACTGGGGGTTCATGAGCAGAAGGTCTACTACCACATCCGCAAACTGACCCAAGCAGACGTCATAAAACTCACAAGAGAGGAAGAAAAGAAGGGCGCTACGGCAAAATATTACAAGGTTTCTTTCCCAGCTTTGGGTGTCGAACTTCCCTTTGGGCAGCGCAAAGTAAGGGCACTCGGCATGCCGAGCCTCGAGAGGAAGCTGAAAGAGTTCTTCATGCCCTTCCTCAGAGACGATGAATTCGACGCCAAGATCGTGGTTGGAAGCCCTGACCCACACGGTCCATTTAAGGCTAGGGCAAGAGACGGTCACTATGCTGCGTATCTAAGCTTCTTCTTGGGACAATACGTTCGACTGCCAGACGACTTCATAATTAAGCTGGATGTAGACGTGAAAGCAGAGAAGGAAGAAAAAAACAACATGATTCTTGTAGGCGGCCCTGGCACAAACCTGCTCACGGAGGAAATAAACGAGCATCTGCCAACGCGATTCAGCGTCAGATCAACCGAGGAAGGCTTTCTATTCGGAGGACTGTTCTCTGAGAAAACTGGCGCCGTGTACACCAGTGACAACGTCGGCCTGATTGCAAAGACGGTGAACCCATGGGACAGAGACAAACGAATCATAGTTGTTGCAGGCAACAAAGCGGTTGGAACCAAGGCGTGCGTCTTAGCCTTGACCAAATTCTGGAAAGAAGCACTCAAGAACTTCAATGGCGCTGACAGTTTCGCCGCGGTCGTCCAAGGTTTCGACTTGGATGGAGATGGAAAAGTCGACGCAATAGAAGTTTTAGAATAGCCTAAGAGGTCCTGTTTTGAGGGAGATTCATATTAGGAGAATGATGGAATGCGATCTTGAATCTGTTTCTGACATTTCAATTTCGGCTAATCCTCATGCAGTCAAGGAAAGGTACTGCGTCAATCTGGTTGGGAGGTTGAATGAATCTGGCGAATTGTCCTTTGTGGCGAGAAAGATGGTCAGTCGTAGGGTATGGTATGGGAGAGACCCCTAACAACATGGCGTGGATACAAGACATTGCCGTCGCGCCTGAACAACAAGGAAAAGTAGTGGGCAATGAACTCTTGCAGAGAGCCTGAAGCGCTGAAAAGGCACAAGCCAGAAACCATCATGGTGGAAATCCACTGGAAAAACACGGCTGCTATACCACTCTACTATCAGGACGGCTCCCGCATATCGGGTCTGAGCAGAAACAAGTTCGGCACAGGTCAAGACGCCATATTTCTCGAACTGGATACACTGGGGTCAAGATGAGAGTCACAGAATCAATTACGGCTCATGGCCACGAAAACGTTTTCTCAACCAATAAGACAACCTTTGAGATCACTCGAGAAGAGCACTTGACCAAACGTGGCGATTGCATAATCGCTGTACGAGCGGACAAAGCTGCATCCAGCATTAATCCAAGGTTTAAGCAGGAAGCGCGAAAAGAACGAGCACAGATTACGGTAATAGTTGAAGCCGATGGTGAAGTCGAGACAGTAAACGCATGGGGCAGCCCAAAACTCTCCTTTACTCATCCAACTGATCTAGTTGTTAGAAAAAGCGACTACACCTGTGGTAGAACATTAGCTGTTCGCGCGGACAAAGCAGCAAAAGACCTCTCAAGGAGACTTGTCGAAAGACTACGCGATCCAAATCAACTGGTTAAGATAACGTTAATTGTGGAAACAACTACTTGATCTTCGCGTCCATGGCAATCTGATAAGTGAATGGTGCTATACCGCGAACAATCCTAGCCAACGTAATCTTCTCCAACAATCTTCCAGTTTGCCCCACAGCCTCGGTTAGTCGTCTCTTCGCGGTTTCTAATGGTTGAGGCGCGTCTGAAAACTCATAATAGTGGATGATGCCTCCTTCCTCTTTGATGGCTTGGCAAGCCGCATCCACGAATTCTATAGCTTTCTCAGGCAGATTCATAATAACGTGATCTGCAACATGGCTTAGTTTCTGGTCTACAACCTGCCTCGCGTCACCTAAGATTGGTTTAACCCCTCTTTGCACTCGGTTGACAAGCACGTTTTTCTTGAGCAACTCCACAGCGTCTGGATTTAGATCGATTGCGTAGATAAGCACGTCTTCAAGTCTTCTAGCAATCAATATGGAGAATGAACCTACACCCGCAAACATGTCGAGAACTGTCTCGCCCGGCTTAACAAGAGATGCAACGCGGCTATGCTCATAAGACAGTCTCGGTGAAAAGTAGACTTTCGCCAAGTCAACGTAAAAGACACAGCCGTGTTCTCTATGGACCGTTTGGGTCTTCGGCTCTCCTGCAAGGACTTCGTAGGCTCTAAGACGGTAAGCACCGTTAACAGCTCCAGACTTTGCGAGAACGGTTCTCACTCTCTTATGTCCCTGCAGTATTGCATTGCCGATAACCTGTTTGAAGTCTTGGAGCTCAGGCGTGATTTCAACTACAGCTATGTCACCGACAAAGTCGATTGCATGTGGCAGGCTTGCCAAAACATGCGGAGGCAATTCAGAGCTCAATAAGTCAACCAGTCTTCTCGGCCTAAGTTCGCTTTCTGGAAATGCACGTTTGGAGATCTGCATTCTAGGCAGGTTTCCTTTTAACTCTTTCAGTTCCGAAGCAAGTGGCTCGCGTAGCAATGGAATTATAAGATAACCATTTTCCTTCTGCACCTTCAGCTCTCGATTCAAAAGAACCAGCTTCCTGACTATAGCGAGAGCCTTCTGCCCAAGACTCTTTGAAACCACCAGACCCAATGCCTCAGACATGCAGAGTTTCCTCAGAGAAGCCGAATCCTGGAGTTGACTCCAGCCCCCTTTTCATTGCGTTCTCAATTTCGACTTCCAAACTTCAGGTAAGAGTTGCGCACTGAGTAAAAATCCTTCGCAAGTCTTGTCTCAAGGATGCGGGCACTTTTTGACATGTTTTGATCACAAGACGATTCTGTGGCGGGCCCGAGGGGAATTGAACCCCTGACCTACGGATATCTCCATCTCTGGGAAGTCTTAGAGTTTAAGAGTCCGCCGCTCTAACCTTGCTGAGCTACGGGCCCTACCTTGCGCCCCTAGTGTGATTTTCAATCAGTTTAATAAGATTAGTCTTTTGAAGATTATGCAACAGGAAAGTGAAGCGTTGCCCGAACTAGTCTTCGTTGGCTTAGGCTTGAACGGAGAAACCGACATCTCACTGAGAGGTCTGGAGAAGGCTAGAGGAGCTGACGCTGTCTTCGTAGAGCTTTACACTAGCCTCATGCCTAATCTCGATCTGCAGAAACTTGAAGGACTAATTGGAAAGCCAGTTCGAACTGTTGCTAGGCGTGACTTGGAGGAAGAAGATGGAAGAATTCTGTTGACAGAGGCTGAGAAAGGCTCAGTCGTCCTGTTGGTGCCAGGTGACCCCTTAATTGCGACCACCCATGTCGACCTGAGGATTAGAGCGCACAAAAAAGGCATCACAACCAGCGTTGTTCACGGTGCTTCAGTAATATCTGCTGTCATCGGTCTGTCAGGACTGCAGAACTACAAGTTTGGCCGAAGCGTAACTATCCCATTCTCAGACGCCAACGTCGTCTATGAGACGCCCTATAACGTGATCGCAGAAAACCGAGAGGCAGGACTGCACACACTCTGCTTCCTAGACATCAAGGCGGATGAAAAACGATACATGACAATAAACGAAGGCCTATACGCACTGTTTGAGATTGAGACACGAAGAAAAAAGGGCGTAGTGACACCGGTCACTTTGTCGGTCGGCATAGCCAGAGCTGGTTCAGAAAACCCAGCTGTAAAGGCGGATTACGCGAAGAGACTTCTAAAGTTTGACTTTGGAGGACCGCCTCACACACTTGTTTTTCCAGGTGAACTGCATTTTATGGAGGCTGAGGCGCTTGTTACGTTGGCTAACGCGCCAGAAAAGGTCAGGAAGATGGTCAAATGAGCGGAGAAGCTCTCTTACTCAAATACATACAAAGCACGGAGAAGGTTTTCACAGAAATCAAGCTACAAGATGATGTTGTAGTTTTGGACGAAGACAAAATTCGAGGAATAATTGATCAAGCAAGCCGATATCTGAGCGACGCAAAGTATTATGCCCAAAAAAAGCAGTTTGAAACTGGATTGGTGTCTGTTGCCTACTGCGAGGGCATTTTGGATGCCTTACGCATGTTGGGTATGGTGAAGTTTACATGGCCGCACACAGAAGAAAAACTGTGAAGAAGAAAGGAAAAGTCGTGTTGGCCTCGGGGACCTTCGATTTGATTCATTTAGGCCATGTAAAATACTTAGAGGAAGCCAAAAAAGCGGGCGGCAAAAACGCCAAGCTCATTGTAATCGTGGCCACAGACAGCACCGCAGAGAAGCGAAAACGTGGAAAACCAGTGATGCCCGAAGAACACAGAAGAGCGTTGGTTGAATCTCTGAGAGTTGTAGACAAAGCAATACTAGGATACGAGAGCTTTGATATGGGCAAGGTCATTGAAGAAATCAAGCCAGACATAATAGCAGTTGGTCATGACCAAGACGACATAGAAGTGAAAGTGAAGGAAGCAGTGGCAAAGAGAAAACTGAACATTAAAGTTGTAAAAATCGAAAGGTTTGGAAAACCCGAGTTGAACAGCTCCCTAAAGATAAAGAGGAAGATAACTCAGCTTTACAAGAGATAGATTACAGAATCCGGGGCTAAGGTAGCGTCAGAGCCTCTACCTTGACCTTTTGTCCATCCCTCAGCTTTAGGCTTCCCCTAAGATACACAGGCGCGACAACCTCAATCACCGAAGAGTCGTAATGGGTGCGCATAGCCGTCAGAACAGCGCCCTTAACCTTGTTGTTTATAATGGCGGGATAGCATTTGACTCCGCCGAATGACCTAGACTCGTTGAAGAAGCCCTGCAACTCGATGGCTGGATAGGTCTCTAGCTCAATTCTTGCCTTCACGTCGTAGTCGGTTACTAGCCTGAGGTTGAGCGTTCCAGGATACGGGTCGAAACCAAGCTTTTCCATAAACTGTTTGCGGTATCCATCCTTGGAAATGTAGTAGGATCCTTCACCTAATCCAGTGAACAATGTACCTTCCAGCGTTACCGAAGGTGGGTAGGCAGCCTCAAAGATTAGCCTCAAGCTTGAATAAACCCGCTTTAGCTCCATTTGGCCAGCGTCCGTAACCTTGACCAAGCAACCCTCAGGTGTAACCGTTCTAATAATCAGTCTTTTATTTTCAAGCTGAATCAAATAGCGCGACGCGCTTTGTTGAGACAGACCCATCCTCTCTGCTAGGTATTCAGTTGAAACTTTCACGGTTCGCCGGGAAGCTCCCAGCTCAGCCAGCTTGTAGAGTGCGAAGAACTGCTTCCACGACCGCGCGTCGGCGCTTGAAAGATCCAAATTCAATCGCCTATTTGAAGACGATAATCTATATATAAGCAACACGAAACCGCCTAGGCAAAACATAAATACAGAAATTCATTGTGTAATTGCCGAAAGGAAGGTGAATTTCAACTTGCCAATAGATCCAGACTTCATGAAAAAACCCGTGACCGGCGAGCACAACGGGCATAAGGTCTGGGGTGAGGTGAAACCCCCGGAGAAACTTGGAGTTCACGGAACACAGGTAGCCTTAGACCAAGATGTATGCAACGGTGATGGCATTTGCATTTCAGTGTGTCCTGTTAGCGTCTTCGACTGGGTTGAGTCACAAGGTCATCCCACGTCTGAGAAGAAGTCCGATCCAATCAATGAGCCTCAGTGCATCTTCTGCCGAGCATGTGAAGTACAGTGCCCGACTCAGGCGATTAAAATAACCGAGCCATGAATCGGAGTATCAGCCACCGTTTAGCCATTTTCAGGGCTTTGACACAATACGCTGGCTCATGATAACCTTATGTTAGTTGAGTCAAAATTCCGCAGCCTATGTGAGCAAACTCTATTTTAACCCTACGTTCACTAAATAATGACCCATCGTTCATAAATGTTATAATAGTCTTGAAACAAGAGAGGAAAAACGCGTGACAAGCCAAGAGGACAGGAAAAAGGGATGAAACAGTCGAACGAGCAGTTGTTCACAATAGATCTTGCGAGAATCGAGGGGAACGGAGACTTTCCATGTCCAAGATGCAGGGTTTTGATCTCGCCAGACGATGAATCAGAAGACGTCTACACAATTGTGGATACCAAGGTGCGCGGTGAATCCTTAGAGGAATTGACAATCCAGTGCAACAAGTGTGGAAGCAAGATACGCCTTATAGGCTTCATTCAGTAGAACAGACGCATTATGCTTTTGATCTGTATATAATAATCCACGAAATTCTCTAAAGGCAATCAACTTACATTAGTGGCAATAATCGTAGTTATGCGAATCTTTTATTAACGGAACCATGGGCATATTATCAACCTGAGGAGAGGATCGTTGGCAAAAGCATTTGTACTCATAAACACCGAGGTTGGAATGGAGCAGGAAGTTGTTAATCAGCTTAAGACAATGAAGAATGTGAAGGAAGCCTACACGGTATATGGCGTGTATGACGCTGTTGCGTTTGTAGAGGCAGAAAAGATGGACGAGCTGAAAAACGCTGTGTCTTATGACATTCGAAAGCTGAACGGTGTTAGATCAACGGTTACGATGATGGTTGCCGAGGGGAAGAAACAGGGCACAAGTCCTATCTAGCTCAAACACAAGACTTGAATTCGTAACTCAAGACAACTTTCTGCATGTGTGCAATAGCTTTCTCCTTGCCGTTCTTGATCACGCTTTTGAACCTGTAATACATAAGATTAATGGCTCACGAAGCGTTGACTTAGCACATGCAACGTGACATGTTGCTCCTCAAAGATGAGTGCGCCTTATGCAAAAGGGTTGTTTCAAGCTCCTTTCTTAGACGTTGCTTCCGATGTGGCAGACTCTACTGCATCGACTGCAGCATGTTCACCCCAGACGGCTACGTTGTCTGTCTCAACTGCGCTCGCAGAATGGTTTCGCCTGCTAGACTTGGAACAAAATACAGTCCATTGAGCAGGTACTTGCTGCGAAGGGGTATGTTCACTGAAAGGGTTGTTCTCGCCATTGCAGAAATCGAAGGCATCATTGGCAATAACCTGCCCATCTCAGCCTCCAGAGACAGCGAATGGTGGAAGAACACACGCTTCACAGCACAAGGTCGTTCTTGGATGGATATAGGATGGGGCGTGGAAAGCGTGGACATGAACAACCACACTGTCACGTTTATCAGAGTTGCGAAACCACAGCCCAAACAGACAAGAAAGGCAAGGCTAAGGAAGGAAACCGAGTTCTTCAAGGGGCGCTTGCATCGGACTAGGCAAAAAAGGCCGGCTTTACCGTCTAGAACAAGAATGGCTCAGGTTCAAGCTAGAGCTAGGAATATTGAGCGTCAGAGAGCCGCTGGTAAGGAACGGCGAGGCAGGTTTCCGTCGAGGTCAGCTTACGAGAAACGTTTGTTCAAGCCTGAAGCCAAGCCTTCGAAGACTGCAGATTAGAGATTCGTACACTCTGGACGTTCGCTCTTAATCATGAAAGCAGCCAACTGGAGATTTCTCATGTGCTCGGCCATTTGTCAGTTTCTGAAGCGATCTTCTGATACCGTAGAGCGCCAAGACGATCTGCGTGAAGATGTGGACAAGGCAAAGAATATATTGTGTGACTAGGCTATTGGTTTGTCAATTTGGTGCTTTTGTGTGATTCGGTGTGCTTTTGCGTTATTTTGTGTTATTCTGGGTTACACTGTGTTATTCTGTGTGCTTTTTGAGTAAGCAAGTTTATTTAGTTAGGTTGTGTGTGGGTTTTGTTGTTTGTGTGGGGTTTGGGTGTGGTTGGTGAGGTTTTTGTGGCTCGGGTTTTGAGTGGTGGTAAGGTTACTATTCCGTTGTTGGTGCGTGAAGTGTTGAAGATTGAGGAAGGCGACTACGTAAGAGTAAGCATAAGCGAAGTGATCAAAAAGAAACAGCGTCAGGAGAAGACAGGTAGAAGGAGGTAACAGGTAGGCAGAGGTTAGCTAACTTTAAGGTTAGTTTCTACCTTTTAATGTCTTTATGGCGTTCTTTCAAGGTATGCAACTTTGGCTGATGGGTTAACGTATAGCCCGAATTTTTCTTGTTCGAGGAAGTCGTTTCCGACTATGCTGGGGATGTGTTTGATTGCTTCGAGTTGTTTTGGGTCGAGTTTTGTGGGAATTAGTACGCATAGGTTGTTGTATTCGACTATGAGGTGTTTTTGGTCTTCTGTTCTGAAGGTCATGTGGCTGTTGCCTAATGGGGCCTTGAGGAAAGTGAATCCTGCTACTTGTACCGGTTCTCCTTTTCGCATTGTTTTGATTGGCAGCCTTAGTTTCAGTGCGTCTATTGTTGATAATACGGTGAATGGGCTGCCTGTGTCTACTAGTGCTTCGATGAAGCCGAAGGCGTGTGGGGATTTGAGCATGAAGGTAATGAACGGGAAGTATCTTTCTTGGATGAATTTTCTCATTCGGAGGGGTATGCGTGTCACGACTTGTTCACTTAGAGGATGAATGACACGCCTTTTGGTGGAATTGCTTCTATTAATAGAAATGCTGAGTTTTCCTTTTTTTCTTCAAGTTTTTTTAATAGGTGTTCTATAGTGTCGGAGACTTCTATGATTTTTTGGTTCTTTACAGCGATCACTTTGCCTTCGTATTTTCTGAGTTTGTCGTAGTTTTCGGTTACCCATTGGCTGTCGTTGTCGAGCATCATTAGAGTCTTGTTTTCATTCTCCATACGTCATCACTATTGTGTAATGTGTCTAGTGTTATATAAGTCTGAATTGGTTTCGCCTTTGTGATAAGCATGTTTCGTTTATGCGATTTTATCTTTTATGAATCAGGGATGCGTAATAACTTTTTGCCAATGTATCGGTGACTCCATCGCCTTAAATGCGCTGCCAATGTGGTTCACTTGATGATTCTGCAGAGGTGAGGTTTTTGTGGCTCGGGTTTTGAGTGGTGGTAAGGTTACTATTCCGTTGTTGGTGCGTGAAGTGTTGAAGATTGAGGAAGGCGACTACGTGAGAGTAAG
>Ga0315310_10001332_pt1 | contig 15573 bp, 13 predicted proteins | sample TDP5_MG_FD_203630 | JGI IMG/M metagenome (GOLD analysis project Ga0315310, IMG submission 203630) | Freshwater sediment microbial communities from Lake Towuti, South Sulawesi, Indonesia - TDP5 | ecosystem: Environmental > Aquatic > Freshwater > Lake > Sediment | place: Indonesia: South Sulawesi... | reverse complement strand
CGCAGGCGGTTGATCGTATCCCCAAAGGAAGGAAGGTCATAATTGAACGGGAGGTCTTTCCCGCTCTTGCGAGTGAGGGGAAGCTCTTCGGATACGTCCATTCAGGATCTTGGTTCGACATCGGTAACATCTCCGACTTCCGAAATGCGAATTTTGCGCTACTCGAGAAGAAGACAGAGAACAAGATCGAGGCTAGGATTGCACAGTCGGCGGAGTTGACTGATCCGGTGCTCATAGGTGAACATGCGATTGTGGAGGAGGGAGCGAAGCTGGGGCCCAGAACGATCATCGGTCGCCGCGCCCAGATCCACAGAAACGCGAGCGTTGCAGAGACCATAGTATTCGATGACACCGAAATAGGCAGCGATTCCTCAATTGAAGGAGCCGTGATAGGGAACAGCGCTACAATAGGAAAAGGAGTCGTCATCCAGAAGGGGGCAGTGATCGCTGGGTACGTGAACATTCACGATAACGTCCGCCTCACACGTGACGTCTATGTCCATCCATACAAGGAGATCGAAGAAGACATTCTGAGTTCGGGGCATGTGGTCTAGAATGGCCGCCGCATTGGACGGGCGCCGTCTCTTCGGCACGAATGGCGTCAGAGGTCTTGTCAACAAAGAGCTGACGCTTGAACTGGTCCTTGAACTATCCCAAGCCATCGGGACTTTCTTCAAGGGAGGAAAGATGGTCGTCGGCTCTGACGGTCGCACGAGCAGTCCAGCTCTTCGGAATCTCGCAATGGGCGGGCTAGCTTCTGTCGGGTGCAAAATATACGATATCGGTCTGGCTCCAACGCCCATGATTGATTTTCTGACACCAGCCTGGAAAGCTGATGGCGGCATCGCCGTCACTGCAAGCCATAACCCGCCCGAGTACAATGGAATCAAGACCATCGCCTCAGACGGCATTGAAACAGACAGGGACGAAGAGCTTGAGATTGAGAAGATCTACTTCAGTCGGTCTTGGAAGAGGGCGGAGTGGGACCGCGTAGGAGACATAGTGCAAGCAGAAACGGGGCTTTGTGAGTACCTCAATTCAATTAAGAAGCAAGTGGACATTGAGAACATAGAATCACGGGCCATAAGAGTGGTCGTCGATCCTGGAAACGGAGTCTCAGCTCTGACAACTCCGGTCCTGCTGTCAGAACTGGGCTGCAAAGTCATCACAGTCAACGCTAACGTGGACGGTATGTTCCCGGGCAGGCCCTCTGAACCAAGCCCCGACACGATCAGTTCGCTTGCGAACTTGGTGGCATCGTCTGGAGCAGATTTTGGTGTTGCACTGGACGGGGACGGGGACCGATCCATATTCGTTGACGAGACAGGAAAGCCGCACTGGGGTGACAAGACATTTGCTTTGATTGCTGACGACTACTGGTCAGCTAAGCCAGGAAGGACGATTGTAACGCCGGTCAGCTCGTCAAGAGCCATTAAGGAGATCGCCGATGCTCGAGGTGGGAAGATCGTTTGGACGCGAGTGGGCAGCGTTGACGTGTCCCACAAAATGATTGAAATTGGTGCAGAGCTCGGCGGGGAGGAGAATGGAGGTATCTTCTATGCACCGCACATCGCTGTCCGGGATGGATCAATGGCCTCAGCGCTCGTAGCAGACATTCTCGCGAAGACGAAACAACCGCTCTCGAAGCTGCTATCGACTCTGCCACTCTACGAACTTGCTAAAGAGAAAGTGTCTTGTCCGAACCACTTGAAGAAGCAGGTCTTGGAGAACCTGCGCGAGCGTACGAGCATGGACAACCCCCAAACGCTTGACGGAGTCAAGATCCTGTTCGAGGATGGGGCTTCGGTTCTTGTGAGGCCGAGCGGTACAGAGCCAATTTTCAGGGTCATGGCGGAAGCGAAATCCGCGAGTGCCGCGAGAAACCTAGCTGACCAATACAAAGCCGTACTCAACGAGATCATCAGAGAGAAGAACCTGGATGCTTGATCCTCGGTCGACTGCCGCGGTTATAGCCGTTTCTCTCGTCGCTTTTGGGGTGAGCTATCTCACGATACCGCCACTTTCCTCTTGGTTGAAGAGGCGGGGGGTAGTTGGAACTGATATTCACAAGCTCGACAAGCCAAAGATTCCTGAAATGTGCGGACTCGCAGTCATTGCTGGCGTGACCGTTGCTGGTTTGCTCTCATCAGCATTGTTTGGCGAGCATTCACGCGAGATCGCTGCCTTCCTAGGAACTGTACTGATTGCTGGAACGATCGGGGTAGTCGACGACCTCAGACCGCTCAGCCCCAAGTTGAAACCGATCCTAACAGCGGTTGCGGCCGCTCCGATTCTGCTCCTGGCCACCTACAATCCTCACCCTGTTTTCCCGCTCATAGGCACTCTAAGACTGACAATTCTGTATCCGTTCTTGATCCTGTTCGCCATCGCAGTGCCGGCGAACGCGGTCAACATGCTCGACGTTTTCAACGGCTCGATGAGCGGAACCCTCGCGATCGTCACCCTCGCTCTTGGCCTAGTGCTTGCGCTCTCAGGAAACGCGACGGCCACAAGCCTCGCCTTCGCACTTTTTGGCTCTCTTCTCGGGTTCTATTTGTTCAACCGTTATCCTGCACGCGTCTTCGGGGGCGATACGGGAAGCTTGGCAACTGGAGCCGCTGTCGGCGCGCTTTCAGTGATAGGAAGCATTGAGGCGGTCACGATTGCGGCGCTGGCACCATACATAATGAATGCGTTCTACGGCCTCGCATCAATAGGTCGGCTATACGAAAGACGGGAAATCAGGTCGCGTCCGGTCAGATTGAGGAGCGACGGAATGCTGGAAGCCACCACGCACAGGAATGCTCCTGTGACTCTCACAAGGCTGATCCTTGCTGAGGGACCAATGCGTGAGCAGCAGATTGTCCGCACAATGTTGCTGCTGACAGCCCTGTCGTCTACATTAGCCGTACTGGCTTTTTTCCTTCGAGAGGTGCCGTAATGTGCGGATGGTTGCTCTCGCAGGGCTCCTCGTTTTCGTCTGTTTTTCCGTGATCTTCGGCATCTTTCTCATGGTCAGAGCGGTTATGTTCATCCTGCCGTCTTCGTTGACAGAGTTTCGCATCGTCACGGACGTTCTCAGAGTAGTTCTCGCTCTGGTGCTGGCTTACGCTTGGCTTCGTCTCTGGAAAGTGATTACTGACTGGTACTTCTGGCGATCCGTCGGCTCTGTCATGAGAGGCCGAGAGAAGCCGTGATGACGCGTATTGGGTCTTCCATTTTGGCCAGCACGTGGTTGGCCTTCTCCTTTTGACGCTTTGCAAGCCTCGGATCGGCCAGAAATCTGCGCACCTTGTTGACCGTCCTGCGGGCGGACAGTATTCTTTCGGCGAGACCGAGTCTGAACAGGTATCTGTCTACATACGTTGGATCAGAAGGATAGCAACTAATCGTGGGTACTCCCATTAGCGCAGCCTCCGCGTTCATAGTTCCTCCTGCGCCGATGAAGGCTGAGGACCGCGAAAGCAACCCGACCGCATCGACGACTTTGGCGGGAACAGTCGCAACGCCAGCCAACTCTCTTGTCAGCACTTGGACCTGTTTCTCGTATCTCGGCAGAAGGACGACCTGGACGCCTAACTCTCTGAGGGGACTTGCGAGTTGTGAGATGATGCTCCTCATCCGTCTGTCAGCCTGAAGGAGGTATGATGCGTATTCCTCTTCGGTTCGCAAGACAACGACCGGTTTCTCGTCATCCAAGCCCAAGGCTTGCCTAGGATCCGGGCCTGGGGCGTAGGCACGGATCCACACCGCTGGGTCAAGCGCGTCATACCGAACTATATTCGATGAAGCTATGCCGTATCGTTTCCATGCACTTTTGGGGACCGCTCTTGGAGTGAATAGATTCTTGGACAATGGAACTGTGAGCCTGCAGACCGCCTCGGCATGTGGTGAGTCGCAGACGGCATAGTGAGGTATGCCGAGCCCGTATGCCACTCTTGCCGCCTCGGGCGAACAACAGGAGATTGCGAGATCAGGCTTCTTCTTGGCCATATGTTCTGCGAGTTCCGTAGTTCTTTTGGAGTTCTCGACAAGTTTTGCCGACAAATCGCCGCCGCCATGCCTTCCAATGATTGTCGCCTCGGTCTCCCGCAACTGGAGGAGTTCCTTGACTTCTCTGTAATGTCTAGTGGTGACGAGGACATCATGTCCATGTTCTCTCAGTCTTCGAACCAGGACAGAGAACAGATTCGCCTGTTTCGGCGTCAATATGTCGATCCAAGCCCTCATCGCTAGCGACCTATTCAACTCGTTAGAAAGCCCTCAAGGCGAGATAAGAACTGCTAAATACGGCTTCCATTCGACCGTACGCTCCGGTGTTTCTCGGTGCCGCCGTCTGAGCTCATGACAACGAACCCTAGCGATATTCCCTCGAAGCTCAAGGCCGGTCTGTTCACCGTTGAGGTCGTTGGACTTGGCTGGATGGGGCTACCATTGGCATGCCTCTTCGCAGACGCTGGAGCTCGCGTCATCGGAGCTGACCAGAATTCATCTCTCGTAAAGACGATCAACTCTGGGAAGACAACGATAAACGAGGAAGGGTTCCCCGAGCTCCTCAGGAAAGTTGTACGCTCAGGCAAACTGACGGCAACTACAGACACGGCAGACGCCTCTTCGAAGAGTGACGTTATAACAATCATAGTACCAACCCTGATCGACCACCACGAGAAGCCAGACTATCGACATGTGGAGGAAGCCTGCACCGACATCGGCAAGGGAATCCGTTCCGGCTCCCTTGTGATCTTTCAGAGCACATGCGGGCCTGGAGTCACAGACCGAATCGTCAGGGCGACAATCGAAAAGCATTCCGGACTCAAGGCCGGACAAGATTTCGGAATCGCCTATAGTCCGATTAGAGCAATGGGAGGCCAGGTAGTTTCCGATATGCGGAAGTACGCGCGAGTTGTCGGCGCCATCGACAAGACGAGCGCCGACGCTGCCGTCGCTGTGTTGTCCTGCATTGTTGATGGAAAGCTCATCAAAACTCGGGACATCCTTACGGCTGAAGCATCCAAACTCTTCGAAACCATCTACAGAGACGTCACGATAGCTCTGGCAAACGAGTTTGCGCTCTTCTGTGAGGAAGCACGAATCGACTATTTTGAAGCGATGAAGGCAGCGAATTCTCAACAGTACTCTCACCTGCTTCTACCCGGCGTTGGCGTCGGAGGACACTGCCTTCCCGTCTATCCCTACCTTCTCGCGGCTGAAACCGAGAAGGAGAAGTTGAGGATCCCGATGGGTGCAAGACGGACGAATGATCAGATGCCTAGCCACGTCCTGAGACTCGCCGCGGAAGGACTGAGGACTTGCGGCAAGAGCGTGAAGAGGTCAAGATTTGCGGTTCTGGGAATTGCATATCGACCCAATGTGAAGGAGACCAGGTTTTCTCCGTCGATTGAGCTCGTTGGGCTCATAAGAAAACGCGGCGGCCGGGTCTGCGTATACGACCCTTTGTACACACCAGACGAGTTGAAACGGATGGGCTATCATGCGGAGCCAACCCTTCCTGGCGCATTGGAGAAGGCGGACTGTACGATTCTCGCTGTCGGTCACAACGATTTCAGGCGGATCAAGACCATAGATCTCGCTGCTAACATGTCAAAGAACTCCGTTGTAGTTGACTGCACAGGAACTCTGGAACCAGAAGAGATAGAGAAGGTAGGCCTCGTCTACAGAGGCGTCGGAAGAGGACTCTGGTCCAAGTAGCCGAACCACAGCAAACCCATAAACCTAGGGCCAACCCGCATATATTGACCGTATGAGGGAAACCGATTGAAGAAGAGACTGATGGACATACTCGCCTGCCCCATCGACAAGAGCTATCCTCTTGAGCTTCACATTTTTGAGGAAAGGGACGAGATCGTTTCGGGAATAATCATTTGTCCGAAGTGTGGCAGGTGGTACCCCATAATCGATGAGATTCCGCACATGCTGCCTGACGATCTGAGAGAGGAAAAGGAAGACATCGCTTTCCTGCAAAGGTGGAAGGAAAAGATTCCGCAAGGGACGCTTACAGAAGGCAGACCGTTCAAGCTCAGCTAGCAACGGCCCAATGGAATGAAGGATTTATAGCGACGGCGAAGACTCGGGGTAGCTTGGCCCGGGGCCGACAGCCCGGTGGAGGAGCCAGATGCTCCGCCGAATGTAGTGGACAAAGGAAGGCGGATTCCGTCTAGGCATAGCGGGCTTTGGTTCTCGTCCAAGGAGAAGAAACCCGCCGACGGGAGTTCGAAAGGCTCGCGCTCGAACCCGAACATCTCCCCCGGGCTACCACACTCCTGTCCTCACGCTGTGTTCTACGACATGTTGGCGTGACTGCCGGCAAAGCGGATTCGGCGATACACTACTCGATCGGATTTCAGTCAGACCTGCTGTGCTCCACACGATCGACAGAACCTATCATCTGCGAAAATCAAGCTTCCGCAATACATGCAGTATTTTGTCGCCATCTGAGGCAGCTGAAAGACACGCGCTTCGGGCTTGAATGGAGAGACCTCGAGGGCGGTTCTCTTGAATCTAAAGAAGATCGCCCATCCGAGAACAACGACCGCAGTCGCGATCAGAATTCCAACGGATGGTTCTGCAGCAACCAGCCCGTAATCGAATATTGTGTGCAAAGTCACCGCCAAAATAAGGCCTCTGAGACCCGCGTTTCGATCAATCTTGAGTTTCTGGAATGCGAGATAGTATCCGATGATGGCGCCCCATAGTGCGTGTCCAGGGACAGATAAGACCGCTCGGATGATTCCTAGAGCTACACCTCGACTCAAGACATACAGGAGATTCTCCGGTGCCGCAAATCCGAGTCCGGCTATTGCTCCGTACACCAAGCCGTCCATTGGTTCATTGAACTCACGTGAACCGTATACCGAGACACGGACAGCCACGTATTTTGACGACTCCTCTACGAGCGCCACGACCAATAGAAAATGCAAGAACATGACGAGGAAGTCTGCTGACGGGGGAAGAATCAAGCTGCCAAAAAGCTCAGCGAACATCACCGGCACCACAAGAACGGCTCCCACCACGAACGTCTTGATGACGAGTCTGCGCGGCTCAGGATCATACCGATCTCGGGTGTACACGAACCAAGCGAGAAACACAACCGGGGCGATTGCGATGACGACAAGTTCCAAATCCATTGGTCCAGGCAAATCCTTTGGAGTGTCCTCACGCTCAGTCTGGAGCATGTTCTGACTGCGAGTTTCCTCTCGAGGCCTGTAGCGACTGACCGGTGAGCCTATTTTTGATTTTTTGTTGCTGTTTGTCCTCGAGACTTGGTCACACCGGTTAGTGGGCCATGGTGTTCCAGTGCAACTGCATTCCCGTACCATTTGAAACAAGCAAAGACGCAGCAACGCAAAGAGTTATCGTCTCGCGGCGGATATGATGCTGAGGGAGGTGGCTGGTTTGGTTTGGAAGTACATCGAAGTTGTAGGAGAATCAACTGAAAGCTTTGCTGACGCAGTCAGAGACGCCATAGAAGAAGCGGCCAAGACAGTGCGCGGAATGGAGTGGTTCGAAATCGCTTCCCTGAGAGGAAGGATCTCGAAAGACCGAGTGGAACGTTTTCAAGCAGTGGTGAAAATAGGCTTCAAGGTAGAACGCTAGTTCTCGCTAGCCCCTCGTTTAGGATACCAAGTTCGCGTCAGTCCTGAGATGAGTGGCCCTTGTTGGGGAAAAGGAGAAGACAGGATCCTACCGGTGCTTGTCTTAACGTGCCCAGCACTGAGTGTGATATGTGATGGTTTTCAGGATTGACATGCCAGTTCGTTGGGCAGACACAGACGCCCTGAAGGTCGTTCACTATTCTAACTATTTCAGGTACGTCGAGGCGGCAGAGGAAGAGCTCTATCGATCTCTCGGTTTCACGTTCAAGGAATTGAACGAAAAGTACAAGATCGCTATCCCACGTGTAGAGGCGTTCTGCAGATACAAAGCACCCGCCAGATTCGGAGACATCGTGACGGTAATCCTGCAACTCAACGAGAGGACCGAGAAGACGATGAAATACGAATTCGAGATCCAAAGAAAGTCTGATGGCGAACTACTCTGCACGGGTTATCTCAAGATCATCGGTCTTGATCTGGTGAGTTGGAAGGCTACAACACTTCCTCCTGATCTAACCGCAAAGGTCGCTACCGCGCTCGAGTAGGAGCGGCGTAGACAGAGACGTGGCGTAGCTAGCGAAACGGATGCCCCAGCTGGGCTACGCTGCGCTCACGGGCTCTGATGACGTGACCCTTCGGTAGAGGTCGTCTCTAAGTTTGCGCCCAGTCTTCTTCTCCCAATCGGGTATTGGTACACCATACTCCTTCTGGATCTTGTCTCGGTACCATTCTGGGATCACATTGAATGCGCAGAAGGGTATGATTCGCTCGTCGGGGGTCGCGTAGTGGATTGTACAACGTTTGACTCTCTCGATATCCCAGTTGTAGAGGTCTTGGAAATGCATCAGGCCGATGAACAGGCTCTTGTGGTGAAGCACGCCGAGTGTTCTGTAGTCGTGCCTGAGAAGAGCGTTGAACAGGATCGTCGACAGGTTTAGCCCCTTCGGGGCCTTGCTCTTGTCTATGAATTTCGAGAAAAGGCTGTAGAGAAGCTTCAAGCCCACTGTGTACTTGTTCGCGCCATCACGCAGATCAGCCGCTCTTTCGTCCAGATACTCGAACATCCCGTCAACGTCAACAAAGCGGGGCATCGGAATGATCTTGTCGCCATCCAAGAACACGTATGTTGCCATACCGCAGGCGAAATGCGTTGACAGTTCGTACTCTCGTTCCTTTGTTAAGGCCTCTACGAAGTTACTGAATGGCATGCACGACGGAATTGGATAGAAGTCATCTCGCGAGATCTCCCCTGAGAAATCCTCCTCTATCTTCATCATGACATCTGGGATGGTTATTCGGAATCGTTCTCTTTCACGTTCAGGAACTCGACCAACGATCGATACTGGCTGAAAGTTCACGCCCCTGATCGGGTCGAGGTTCTTGAGCGCAAATCTGATGATGTTTCCAACCTCCGAGTCATTGACACCTTTGATGACAGTAGGAACCAGAACCACTCCGACACCAGCTCGTCTACAGTTGGCCAGCGCTCCAGGAATCTCCATGTGGTTCTTCGGATTCTTCTCAAACGTCGTGCCATCGTAGCTCATGTAGATCGTGTTGACGCCGGCCTTCCTCACTTTCTCCGCAAGAGTACGATCGGTCGACAGCCTGATGCCGTCTGTGTTGAGCTGTACGTGTTCGATTCCCTCTTCTCTACAGATCCTGATAATGTCCAGCAGGTCTTCACGAAGAGCCGGCTCGCCTCCCGTCAACTGCACCGCGTTGCAGGGCACCGGTTTTTCCTTCCTGAGCGACCGCGCCATTGACCGAACCTGATCCAAGGAGGGCTCGTAAACATACCCGGCCTTCTCAGCGAAGAAGAAGCAGTACCAGCAGTTGAGGTCACACCGGTTCGTGACGACGATGTTCCCAAGGGCGGTGTGGCTCATGTGTAGGTTACAGAGACCACAGTCGATCGGACATGTCGGGTCTTGCTTTGTCACGAAGGGGTTGTCGACGCCCTTCCCGTCCCGTGCGTACTGCTTCGCTCGTTGATACAGATCGCTGGATCCCCAGTACAGCTCGTTGAATTCTCCATGATGCGCGCAGGTCTTGCGTATCCAGATCTTTCTTCCCTGCTCGTATACCTCTGCGTCGAGGATCGCGAGGCATTCTGGGCAAAGGCTCTGTGTGCGACTTAAATGCGTAGCCGGTTCCACTCGAAAAGACGGCTCAGTCGCAGCCTTCACCAAGTCCGTGGTCTCCCTCCGAGGACGTCACTATTGTCCTATTTACCCGTTCTGATCATACTCGGCACTTGTACGCGAGGCACGTTTTTATGAACAGGAGACTTCTGCTAACACTGATTGGAAATGTCATCGACCCAGCGATTGGTTCCCGACACTTCAGCCATCATTGATGGGCGGATACCCGGGATCCTTGAGAGGGAAGACATAGCGGAGGTAATCATCCCGTATGCTGTGCTGGACGAGCTACAGGCGCAGGCATCAAAGGGAAGGGATGTGGGACACGTCGGCCTCGCCGAACTGAAGAAACTTCGAGCCCTATGCGAGAGTAAGAACACAAAGCTCACGTTCTTGGGTTCCAGACCGGACCTAGACCAGATCAAGCTGGCAAGAAGCGGCAGGTTAGACGCTATTATCATAGATGTTGCTCGAAAAGAGAATGCAACGCTAGTAACCGCGGACTACGTGCAAGCTCTTGTAGCAGAAGTCCAAGGCATCCGAGTGCTCTACTCGGCGCCCCCAGTGAAGACGGAGGGCTTGATCTTTGAAAACCTCTTCACCCCAGAAACATCGAGCATACACATCAAGGAGGGGACTCTCCCGCTCGCGAAACGAGGGAAGCCTGGAAAGTTCCAGCTGGTCAAGATATCTGACCGGGTAACCACAAACGAAGAACTTGAGCTGATCATCAAGCAGATAAATGACGCAGCCCACGTCAGTGATGAAGGATTTGTTGAGATACGCCGCAGCGGTGCCTCGGTCATACAGCTCGGCAGATACCGAATAGCGATCACCAGACCCCCGTTCTCAGATGGACTGGAGGTTACGATTGTGAGGCCAGTCGTATCGCTCCGTCTCGAAGACTACAGACTCTCGGAGAAACTTATGGACAGGCTTAGGTCGAAAGCTGAGGGAATCCTGATCGCAGGTCCTCCAGGGTCAGGCAAGACGACCTTCGCATCCTCGCTCGCCGAGTTCTACCTCAATCAAAACAAGGTTGTGAAGACTCTCGAGTCACCACGAGACCTCCAAGTAAGTCCAGAGATCACACAGTATGGACCACTGGAGGGGGACTTCGAAAACACAGCTGAGATCTTGCTTCTGGTAAGGCCGGACTATACGGTCTTCGACGAGGTGAGGAAGACCAAGGACTTTCAGATCTTTGCGGACATGCGCCTAGCCGGAGTTGGCATGATAGGAGTAGTGCATGCCACCAACGCGATAGACGCCGTACAGAGATTCATCGGCCGCGTCGAGCTTGGTATGATTCCCCACATCATCGACACAATTGTCTTCATCCGCTACGGGGAAGTAGTCAACGTGTTTTGTCTCAACCTGGTCGTGCGGGTTCCGAGCGGAATGACGGAGGCCGACCTCGCTCGACCGATTGTGGAAGTGAGAGATTTCGAGACTGGAAGGCTCGAGTATGAGATGTACACGTTTGGCGAGGAAAACGTCATAGTGCCAGTGACCGAAGCTGCCCCTCAGGTTTCTGGAGCCCGCAAACTAGCCGCCGAAAGGGTCCTGCAAGAGGTCCGACGTTTCGACCCTCAGGCCGAGGTGACGTTCGTATCGGATAACAAGGCCGTTCTGAAGGTCGAAAGCGAATCGATTCCGCGGCTGATAGGGAAGAAAGGCGCCACGATCTCAAAGCTCGAGAAGTCCCTCGGAATCCGTATCGACGTTGAGCCGACGACCCCGACGGGCGGAACTCAGGTTCAGTTCAAGATCAATGAGATAGGAAACAGAATTGAACTCGAGTTCGACAAAGAACATGTCGGCGAAGTCGCAAGCGTCTATGTCGACAACGAATACCTTTTTTCCGCTACTGTAGGAAAGAAGAGCCGAATCCGAGTCTCCAAGGGATCTGATCTCGGAAAGGCACTGCTTAGCGCGATAGTCGGCAAGAAAACGATAAGTATCCTAGTCTAGCCCTAGAGATCATCCAGACCTAGTTCAATCCTCACAGGTCTCTTCGCCAGTTTTTCTGCCAAGAGCGCGGTTTCTTTGGCAAACTGGGTGAGAGATTTTTTCAGCGTCTTCGCTTTCTCTGAGAGTAGCTTAGATCGATTTTGAACATCTGCGTACTTGGACTGGAGGTTCTTCAGATCTTGTTTCCCCTGCCTGTATACACGGACTACTTCGAGGCACTCAGGATCTTGAAGATGCATTCTTCGTTCGGCCAAGAGCGCCGTGGCTTCGCGATGCATCCCCTCCAATGCGTTCTTCTCCGCGACACTATCAATCCTTTCGAGAACTTTCCTCTCCTCACGTTGCTTCAAGAGAAGCTTCTTTCGTTCCACTGCTTGCTGGAGATTTCTTAAGACGGATTTCAAGGAGGGGTATCCTTCCTCTTCGTGAATGAACGTCGTGAAGGGCCGTTTCAGGTACTCTGACAGGTTCTGCCTAACCTCCGGAGCAAGCGGATACTCGCCTCTGCCAGCCATTGCTTCGAGCTTTCGGAGAGGCCTCCCTAGGCGCCTAAAGCCCGAAGCCAATACCTCCCCGCGGATCTCCTTTAGTCTGCTGTCGATCTTCTTCAACTCCGCGATCTTTGGGTTGGACGCAAGTGATTCGACTAGACGTTCGGTTTCGGAGATCTGCGGATCGAGTATGTTCACCTCGTCGATTGCCCGATCGCGCTCGTCGAGCTGTTCCTGCAATGACTTCTCCAGCTCTTCGATCTTCTCGATCCTGTCATGAATTTCCTCAAGTCGACGCAGCAAGCCTCCTTCCTTGCCGAAGATGCCCCAGGTTTGGTCTGCAAGGCGCCGGAATTTTTCGATCGAGGCGTTGAGGCTCATCATGTCGAGGATGTAGTAGGGACGAATATACCCAAGCCACCTGTCACGCATTCGGGCTGCGTCATTTGCACGTCTAGTAACATCGTCGCTGAACTGCTTCAGCCCCTCGTACCTCTGAGGGTCTCCTAACAGAGGAGCCGAAAGAAGATTCTGGAGCTCTAAGCACATTCGACCTACCGCTCTTGCAGCCTTGTATACCGCTCTATCGTTTCTCTTCTCGACGGAGTCCTTCTCGGACTTTCTCAGGAGATCGTCGACCACTTCTTTGAGTGAGGCAACTTGCGCCTCAATGTCGTTCTTGGCCTTCTGGACAGCCTTCTCAGCCGTACCGATTTGAGCTCTAAGAGCCTCTTTGAGCCAGGGTTCTAGCTCTTTGGGCTTTACAGCATCTTCCATGGCTCACTATGGCACCATGTAGCTGCAAAACGATTGCGGTTGTTGGATTGGCGCATACCGTTAGTCTTCTCAGCGGGCTTCTTCTCGAAGCGTGACCAAGCTCGTCTCTATGATTTCCCTCGCCTTGTCGACTCGTCTGCTCAAGTCTTGAAGGGCTCTTTCATACGCTTCTTTGGAGATCTTTCCGGCACGGTACTGTGTCCTGAAGTGTTCTTCGCCCAGCCGGTTTGCCTCGATCTCAGCTTCAGCCCTCTCCATCCTGAGAATCATCTCTGCATACCTTGGGTGGAAGGCCTTCAGATCCTGTTTGAGCGGTTGAAGGGCCCGGTCCAGCTCGCCCGTCCGGAGTTCGATGCCCCTTCGTCTGCGTCTGTATTCATGCTTGTTCAGGGCGCCGCGCGCAAGGTCCTCAGCCATCCTGTCAAGCTCAAGTCTAAGAGCGGTTCTCCCATCGTACAGCTCCACGAATTGCTTCAGCTTATCTGAGGGAACAGGAATCTTCAAGGCTGCTGGTTTTCTCACTCTGGCGACAACGACGGAGGCAACCACTACCAGCTCGAGTATGCCAAGCCAAACTAGCAGAAGCGATCCTGACCAGAAGGGCGTATAGCTGTATTCGAGGATTAGTCCCAAATCTGTGTAGGGTGTAACATCTATTACTTCGTACTTTAGGTTCCGATAGAAGAGCGAACCTGAAGTTGAGGAAGGACTCGGAAAGACATTCTTGACAGTGAACCCGTCTGGAACGATCACCGTAGTCTCCAGCTTGTCTACTACCCAATACTTCAAGTTCGAGAAGAGGGTGAACTTGCAGTTGTTGGCGCCCCACCACTCGGTCTGTTTCACGTAGGTTCTTGGGTCGACCTGGTACTTGATGGTAAATGTGAATGTCCGGTTAGACCGTATGCCGCCCGAGTATCTAGGACCAACGGAGATGTCAGGCCCCTGCTGTGGGCTATCCCAGAGCGAGCCAATGAGGTCGTAGGCCATAACATCACTAGAGTTCTGAGGAAGCGTGAGCTGAATAGTCGAGATGGAACCGGCCAAGTTCTGGAAGTCATAGGTATCCGAGACGCGTATCGTTCCGTCCTCACCAAATCTGATCTCTCTGCTCAAATGCGGGACTCGCACAATGAACTGAGCCGTAGATGTCATGTTCAACACGATCGACTCTGTGGTGTATGCCTCCATTGGGGCGAAGTATCCGCTGAGACGCGCGTACCCCCCTTCGAGAGTTTCCGTCAGGTTGAATCCTTGAGGGATCGAGAACTTGGATTGAGCGCCAGCTATGATCGTCATGTTTTCGGAGGTACCTTTCACTTGAAGAACGGGAGTTGTTACGAATCTGTATTGGAATCCTGCTGGCACCGGCACCAGTACATTCGTAAAGAGAGACGTAACGGTAAATGTGTAGTTCTCGTTGCGGGCCAACGCTTTCGCAAAGTTCACCTTAAACCAGTAGGTTTCACTTGATGAATCCAGATCGCGCTCGATTGCAAGGACTCTATTCTGATCATCCCTGGCGGCCAGATACTTCAAGCCTGACGTGAAGCCTCTGGGAAGACCTATCGGGACATTTCCTAAGACATCCGTAGAGTCGTTCCAAATGGTGAAGGTGTCGTTGACCGTCACTAGGCCCCAACCGCCGATTTGTGCGACTCTGTTGACCTTGACGGAGTATTGGGGTGCGGGCTCCGCGATGACCGCCGAGAGTCCGGCAGAAAGAATGAACATGATAACGAGAGCGACCGCACAGACGATCGTCCTCTCTCTCATCTCGTGATCCGCTCCGGTTGGTTTCTCTCTTGGTGTGATCTATCGTGCGCGACACGGGTACGATGAGCTAGTCTAGGGCTTCTTTTCTCTGGTCGCCCATGTGTCGCGGTGCACGACTTTTCGGCAACTCAACTGATGGTCTGTATTTAAGAATGCCGAACTCATTCTATTGCGTTCTGAGATTTCTTCGCGAATAATTTACGGCTGCAGGAGTGATGTCCGCCAGCCTGCTGGGACCTTCTTGAGCTTCTTCGCGGGTACTCCAACATAGATGGAGCGAGGAGGGATGTCGTGCATCACGAGAGAGTGAGCCCCGACGATCGATCCTTCTCCAACCTCGATGGAAGCCATCACCAACGAGTTGGCTCCGATACTTGCGCCCCGGCGAATCGTAGGACCAACAAGCTTAGTCTTCTTCTTCTGAGTCACGTACTTGTCGTTCGTCAGTACAGAGCGTGGCCCGAGGAAGACGGAATCTTCAATCTTGCAGTTGGTAGGGACGTACACGCCGGTCTGCATCGAAACCCGTTCTCCGATCTCACATGATCCGTCTATGACGACGCCTGTTCCGATCATTGTGTGTTTGCCTATCCGAACGTTCTCCCGAACGATCGCGTTGTGTCCAAACGACACGGAGTCACCTATCGTAACGTCGGAGTATATGCATGTCCCGGACCTAATGATACAGTCTCGTCCAACTAGAAGCTCACGTCTGCCAGGGGCTTCGTGGATGTTTCGCGCCAAGCTGACAGAGTCCGTCAGCTCCGATCTGGACGGGAAGCCGAGAATCACGTTTGG
>Ga0315310_10001331_pt1 | contig 15583 bp, 22 predicted proteins | sample TDP5_MG_FD_203630 | JGI IMG/M metagenome (GOLD analysis project Ga0315310, IMG submission 203630) | Freshwater sediment microbial communities from Lake Towuti, South Sulawesi, Indonesia - TDP5 | ecosystem: Environmental > Aquatic > Freshwater > Lake > Sediment | place: Indonesia: South Sulawesi... | reverse complement strand
CCTGAAAAGCGGCGAGCACCTCGCAAGCACCCACGCGTGCCCCTAATCACGCAGGTCCAGGCAAGCGGCATTGGGCGCACGGAAAACATCAGTATGGGTGGGATGTTGGTGGTTACCTATGAGACCTTCGAGCCGGAGACCGAAGTCACCTTCCGCTTCAACTTACCTAGTGGTCGCACCATCCAAGGCCGGGGGATGGTAGTGCACTCCCAGCCGAAGCTCCGCATGGGAATCCAATTCCTGGATTTGAAAGAGGACGACCTGAAAGCTATCGAGCAGTTCGTGCAGCAAGCCTGCGAGGAAGTCCGCGCAAGGGAACCCTCTGGAGCCACCTGAAGTCGGCATTTAATTCGAGACAGGGAAAACGCAGCTAGATGCGCCGAATCGTGCCCACCTCGTCGCTTTCTTCCTCCGCCCGCCGCCGCGCCCTGCGCCTGAAGCGCATCCAGGAGAAGAGCGCCTCAGTCGAAGGGGAGATTGCCGCCGCCCACGAACAGATGCTTTGGCACGCCCCGCGTTGACTTGCCTGCGGGTGGGGCCTGCTAGCGGCCATGGGCAGAGGCTTTCTTGACAGACTGAGTCCTAGGCGGCTAGAATTCCTGTCGACATCGCCTCGCTGAGAAAGCAAGTTACCGCGTGCAAGTCCAAGCGCAAGTGCACCTGAGGCAAGGCCCTCATAGCGCAGGGAGGGAACCTAGCAAGAGTAACCCTCTCGAATAGTAAGAAAAGCCAACCCCGCGTGAGCGACGGGCGGAAAACGACACGTCTTTAGGAAGTTCCGACCCTGGTGAACCGGAAGACGGCCGAGTTGCTGCGGGTGGCAGCGACAGACCCACCAACGGTCAGTGAGCATTTTTTGTGTTTTGGCAGGAACTAGTGACGGAATTGCGAGGAGGAAGAGAGGAGGATGTCGTGAAGTACAAGATGATAACCATCAGTTTGCTCTATGTAGGTCTTCTGCTCGCCCTTCCGGGCCAAACAAATGCGGAGTCGCCATTTGCCGCCCAGACCGATGAAGGGTCGTGGGAAAACTTGAACCAATTGCAGGTCGGGCAAAAGATCGAAGTGGTGCAGACCGACCTGAAGAAACTCAAAGGCACATTTCTTAGTCTTACTGAAGAGGCGATTTCCCTTCGAGTCAAGAAGGACGATGTAGGTGTCCCGCGTGTCAATGTTCTGCGCGTCGGTTCGCTGGATCGACCCAAGCGTAAGCGAAATATCGTGTTGGGCGTGGCACTCGGGGCAGGTCTGGGTATGGCCGCTGGCATCGGATTGAGTTACGCCTAGCTCGATGAAGGCGACCAGGCCAAAGCGGCGGCGCTAATTGTTGGATGCTCAGCTGGTGGGGCTGCCGCATTCGGCGCAATGGGGGCCTCTTCCGGCTATCAAACGATTTACCGGGCCGACAAACGGCATGCAGGCTCAAGGTAAAGCGCCAAAGGCTCCCGGAGCCCTACCGCACCTTCAAGGCTCCCCTTTTGACTGGCACCTACGAGCCGACAGCAAATGATGCATAGCGTAAGCGCGTAACTGAACGCGGCAAGTACGTAACCGTCAGTGGAAAGTCGTCGCCGACATCTGGAACTCAGACCAGCCAGCACCGACTGCCGCTACTGAATAGCTGGGAACTCAACGAAGCTCACATTTGTCCCTGCGGAAAAGGCTGAAGCATTTGCAGGGAGTGCGAGTGTATTAGGGAGGTGACCAATGTTCTGTAGCCACTGTGGGACAAAATTGGAGCCGGGTCAGGGTTTTTGCGCCTCATGTGGGAAGCCGGTGGTTATGGTCGCGATGCCGGCAGTAGAGAGTCGCCTAGCCCGGCATCTGCGTCTCTTGGGCGCCTTGTGGATTGCCCTTTCTGCCATCCGGCTGCTCGGTGCAGGAGCGGCACTAATTGTTGTGAATGTCCTATTTCGGAACATCCGAATACCGTCACCGGCAGTAGACTTCCTACCGGCAATGATCTCATGGATAGGAGGCTTTCTGCTGGTCCTAGCGGTCACCGGCTTCGTGGCCGGCTGGGCACTACTAGAGCGAGTCGTATGGGCACGGCTCTTGGCATTGATTGTGGCTTTTGTCTCCTTGCTGTCCTTTCCCTTGGGGACGGTCTTGGGAATCTACACGCTCTGGGTGTTGCTGCCGTCAGAGGCCGAAGAGGAATACCGCCGAATGGCTCGTGCGGCTTAGCCGTCCCCTGGCGAGCCACCCGCCGATTGCTCGATGCAATCACGAACCGGCCTTTCCCCTTCAGCTAAGCGTCGCGCCTTGCGGCAGGGAGCAGCTCCACCTCAGTTGCGGGAGGTGGTGGCGGGGATTAGGGAGGAAATCGGCAAATCTACCCAACCAGGAAAGCGGGGGTCTTCTAATGAAGTCACCAAGAAGCATCGAAGAGTTGAAGGAAATGGCAGAAGAGCATATACTTTGTGAGTTTAATATGATACAGGACGCCGCAAATGTGGTGTCCCGTGCTCACGGTACGAACGGATTGCTTGAGAACATCGCCTTGGAAAGTTTTCTCCTACACATTCGACAAGTGCGCGACTTCTTTTACGGAGTGAGGAAGAATAAGTGGCCCGATGACACTTTCGCGAGTGATTATGCTAGCAACTGGGAATCTGTGCAGCCGGACTTGCCAAGGGTCATAAAAGAACACGAAGAACGCCTCGACCGCCAACTAGCACATCTCTCATATGCCCGCCTACGTTACAAAGGCAAAGAGAAAGAATGGCCCGTGGACGAGATGGCGACAGCGATGGCGGAAGTAGTGCGTGTGTTCTTGCGCTCTTTACCACAAGACAGGGCAGCCTGGTTTTCCGGTGTGCGCCTGTGATTTGGAAGGCAGTATCTTTGGGCTAGGCCAACCTTGCCACCCGCCGATTGCTCGATGGGCGGCTAACTCGTTTCACTAATCATCACTATCAGCAAGTTCGAGTGAGAGCCTTCCCCACTTGCGGCAGAACCCATACCATCTCGCTCCTTTGGAACCCCAAGCCTGCCCAGCCGCAGCGGGTTGAGGTAGCGCCAATCGTTCCGACGCCCTGATTGGCTCCAGCGATAGGCCCAGCCTTCCAGCACGCTGAGGATCAGTGCCGCTTCTTTGACGGTCAGCAGCCTATCGGCCATTCGCACTCCTCTGCTGGGGCAATTCAGTAGTGGGCGACAGGAAGCTCACGCAGCAGCAGCTAGTGTTGACGCACGCGCCGCCGCGATGGGCGAAGCGCGGGCAGGCGCAGCGGCGGCACGGCTCCAACTGGCGGCGGGCCTCCGCCAGCTCCGTCGCGCTTTCAAGCTGGCCAGCGCGGGAATGGAGCAAGTTCATTTCCTCCACTAGCGGGATAGGAGAGAGAAAAGAAAAGGGGGCGCCGGGAAAGAGGAGGAAAAACCGGGCGGCGCAAGAAATCGTCACGCCAAATGTGGCCGGTTAGCCCCGCGCAGCTTCGGCGGCGGCTCGACTTCTGGAACCGCGGAGAGTAGGCGCACGAACTCGGCGGCGGTGAATTCCTGGCGGCGGCCACTCTGAATAGCCGGAGGAAAAGCCTTTGCCCCGCCAGGCCCGCTTGCGTGCTAGCGGCCATTCCTGCGGTAGGGCGCGGCACCGCCTACCGCGCCTTCTAGGGTCCTAGGCCAATCACCAGCTAAACCTTACAGTCAACCATCGCTTACCTTGTGGCGTCAACGTGACTCAGATATGCTGAAGGCGCACATGGGGGGCTCTGCACAAGCTAGCGTTCGCTGGCATGTGGGCAGGTGGACAAGAGCGATTAAGAGCTTCCCGAGGCCGCGATGACGAACATACGATCTGTGCTCAGTCTCGCCGTGTTCTGCGGGATCTGTCTCGGTGCAGAATTGCTCGCCTCGATGCTGACCAGACCCTCGGTCCAAGGCTGGTACGCGAATCTTAGCAAGCCGCCGTGGACCCCGCCCAACTGGCTCTTCGGGCCTGTCTGGACCTTGCTATACCTGATGATGGCACTGGCAGCCTGGCTAGTCTGGCGCCAAGCTGGTCTAGCAGCAGCTAAGGTGCCGATGGCTTGGTTCGTAATACAGTTAATGCTCAACGTCACTTGGTCGGGTTTGTTCTTTTCGCTGCGGATGCCGGGCGCGGCCTTCCTCGAGATTCTCTTGCTGTGGTGCGCTATCCTAGCAACACTCATCGCGTTCTGGCGGCTAACCTCGCTGGCTGGTTGGCTAATGCTGCCGTATTTGGTTTGGGTGACCTACGCGGCGGCTTTGAACCTTGCCATCTGGCGAATGAACGCGTGATGTGACCCCCACTGCCCGCGAACAGGCAAGGCTCTTCCGGTTTCTACCGTCTCGCCGTTCTTCCCCACCAGGTTGAAGAGTGCTCGCGCTTCTTCCTCGGCTCCGGGCAACCGAGAGCACAAGCCTAACCCGCCAGCATCAGCAGCAATCAGCTTGCTCGATCAGCTCGGTGTTAACGGCATAGGCAGACCTCAAAAACTTGGGTGCAACTTGGGTGCAAAATCGGCCTTGCTAGGGCGGATTTTGACGCTAACGACCGGGTAAGGGCAGCAGATTCAGCGAGACTTAGCATTTGTGCCATTTCCTCATAACCCAAAGGTCGTTGGTTCAAATCTAATCCCCGCAACCACGGGCGCTGTGAGCGGTCATGTGCCAGAGCAATGCCTCGGAAATCTACTTTCGCTACTTCAGGCGAACGGCCTGCTCCAGAATCCTTAGGTACTGCTCTCCGTGATTGTGACGACGGTTTTTGGCTGCATTCGCAAAAGGTTCTTGAGAACAAAGCATGCTGCCCATAAAGGACCGGCTTTTAGAGCAGTAGCCAAAGCCGCTGGGTTCCGCCGGAAAACGTCCATTCGCTTGTCGTGCTCCTGGGCGCTTTGGTAAGTCAATCCACAGCAGGTCCGGCAGCCGAACATAGTCTCTCCGGGGGTTATGTAAAGTTTTCGCACCAGGCGGCCGCACCAGCGCGGGCAGTGAAAGTAGTATCGCACCCCGCCAAGCCGTTGTGGCCTGGCTACTAGTGTTACGGATTCACAGACGTCTTCCCAATTGCCGTTACACCGGACGCAGAAAAATAGGTAGAGGTAAAGATAGTGAGGCACGTCCGAGGGCTTCAGCAAATAGTGGATGGAGTTGGTCCTTCCGCTCTCGTAGTCCGTCCACTCGATGTTTCCGCGTCGATAATTCAGCAAGCCAGCCCGAACTAGCGTGTCGATGCAGAGCGTGAAGCAGTCCTTCACGGTTCGCTTCTTGTACCAGTTGTACCGTCCACTACCTAGACCGCCCATCGCCAGGACTCCGGGATTTTCCTAAATTGTCTGCAGTTGCTACCCTGGCCACATGGGCCTAGCTTCTTTCGGCACGAATGGCCAGCATGTCCACACCTAACTGTCTAGCACACCGCAGGGCGCGATTGTAAAGGGGAGAAATGAGGGTCTAGCATCACCAGATCCCCGGTGGTGCTACGGTGGATCAAGCCGCCACAGCTAGGTCAAACTGTGCCTGAGGACGCATGGTGCAAGTCCGTCCCCGGCACCAGCCAAATCGCCGGAGTCTCGCCCCGGGCCTAACCAAAACTTGGGAGCAACTTGGGAACAATAACTGCCGAATACCGTGCAAAACCGTGATACAAGGCGCAGGAAAGAGCTAGACGAACCAACAAGATGCTATCTGTGTAACAATTTCCCAAGCTGGATGTCGCGGGTTCGATTCCCGTCTCCCGCTCCATTTCATTTTGGCGAGTCTCTCCGAAGTTAGCCGGGTTGGGCAGGGGACTAGCCCTCATACGAGCCGTATGGCCTGCCCTACCCACTGGTTAGGGATTCTTCGCCCGTACGGGCTCAGAATGACAGGCCCGGAGGGCCTGCCGCAGGCAGACCATTTGGAGATTCTTCGCTTCGCTCAGAATGAATGCGACACACCTCCGGGATAGATTCATGCCCCGGCGAGGGCGAAGAGATGACTGGGAACGATCCGAACGAACCGAAACTCAGCTGTCTTGACACACGCGCTTTCAGAGATGACAAACACGGGCGGCAAGGGGCAAGCCTACCTGCGGTAGGCAGGTCCTTGCCCTACCCCATGTGGTGCGAGGTTGAGCCGCAAGCACGCATCAGCGCGCGAAGGCACGAAGGATTTTTTGGTACTTGCCCTGGGCGCGCAGCAGCAGGTCGCAGACTTCGCGCACGGCGCCGTGGCCGCCAGGGGCGCGTGTGATGTAGTGTGCAACGCGTTTGGTTTCTGGGTGGGCGGTGGCGACGGCTACAGCCAAGCCCGCGCGACGTAGTAAGGGCAGGTCGGTGACGTCGTCGCCGATGAAAGCGATTTCGGCGTCGGTAAGGCCGGCGGCGCGCTTGATGTCTTCGTAGGCGGGGAACTTTTCGAAGGCATCCTGGCGGATGAAATCTATGTTGAGTTCTTGGGCGCGAGCGGCAACGGCCGCGGATTTACGCCCGGTGATAAGGCCGGTGCGCAAGCCGGCGCGGCGGAGGAGCTTGAGTCCGGCACCATCGCGGGAATGGAAGAATTGGAGTTCGGTGGTTGCGCCGTCGGGTTGTGGCAGCAGGCCGAAGCGGCCGTCGTTGAGCACGCCGTCCACGTCCATCAGCAGCAGCTTGATTTTCTTAGCGCGGCGTAGAACTTGGCCCTTAGTTTTACCCATGGGAGGGAAACACTAATTCCTTCACCCTGATTCGTCAACTATCAGTTTGTTCTCTTCCCGACCTTCTGTTGCTTTAGTAGCTTCCGTAGCTTCCAGTAGGAAAAGAAGAGCCAAGAAAACAATGCAATAAGTGGCACTATCCAGAGCCACGACAATCCCACACCCGCCAGCGTAGGTTGAAAAGTCGGGTCATAAAGGAACAGTGTTACACCGAGGAGGAAGATGGCAATAATGTAGTGGCCACGATGTTCTCGAAAACGGCGCTCCGCTTGCTGGTTCAGAGACGGAAGAAGCGCCGCGGACAACCACCCGGTCTTGTAGGCCAGCCATAGCAGAGCTAACAGACAAACCCACCAAAGGTAGAAATAGCCTTTCCGGATCAAGACTGGGGCCAGAGTATCCAAGCATATGAAATAGACGATCACAACAAGCCAAAATGCAATGTTGGCTACCCAAGCGGAAATCATGGTTTCCGAGAGCAACCTGAGCCGACTTACCTAGGGTTACTTTTATGCCGCGAAGCCCAACGTTGTGACTCCATAATCTTCTTAGAACAGTTGGGTTGTCCAGAGGTCGTGGATGTGGATGACACCTTCGATGCGGTGCTCGGCGTCCACGACCAGGATAGAGGTGATTTTGCGCTCCTCCATGATGCGCAGGGCGGTGGTAGCCAGTTCAGTCTTGGCAATGGTAATTGGATTTTTGGTCATACACTCGCCGGCGGTCAGGTCGAGGAGTTCTTTTTTTCGCCGCTGCATCAGCCGGCGCAGGTCGCCGTCGGTGATGATGCCGACAAGGCGGCCGGCCCCGCCAGCGGCGGGGTGAACGTCCTCCACCACGCTGGTCATTCCCAGGCCTTTCTTCGACATCTCGTAGATGACGTCCGGCATAGGCGTGGAGACGTGCACCTTGGGGATGTTCTCACCCTTATGCATCAGGTGCTCGACCCGCTGGAGCTTCTTGCCCAGGCGGCCAGCGGGATGGAGCGCGGCGAAGTCTTCTTCCTTGAAGCCGCGGCGCTCGAGCAGGGCGATAGCCAAGGCATCGCCGAGCGCGAGCATAGCGGTAGTGGAGGCGGTCGGGGCGAGATTGAGCGAGCAAGCTTCACGCGGCACGCTGACGTCGAGCACGATATCAGCGGCCTGCGCGAGAGTGGATCTAGCGCCGCCGGTCAGCAGGATCATTGGCACGCCTAGGCGCTTGACGGTAGGCAACAGGTTAACGATTTCTTCTGTCTCACCGCCGTAGCTCAGCGCCAGCAGCACATCACCCTTGACCAGCATCCCCAAGTCGCCGTGGGCTGCTTCCGCGGGATGGAGAAAAAATGCCGGGGTGCCGGTGGAGGCAAAGGTAGCGGCAATCTTTTGCCCGATGATGCCGGACTTGCCCATGCCGGTGATGACCACGCGCCCCTGGCAGGCAAAGATAAGTTCAACAGCCTGCTCAAAGCGCGGGTCGAGCCGCTCAAGCAGCCCTTCCAGGGCTTCCAGTTCAGCCTTCAGTACCTTCCGGGCAGTCTCTAGGCTCATAGCACCGTCGTGGGCGGGTCAACCCTTTAGAGTTGACATTGCCGGCTTCCCTTCCCTGGGGGCCTTTAGGCCCTGAGGCATGGGATCAAGAAACTCTGCAAACTTTGGATTGGCAGAGGAATACGGCCATTCCTCTGCTCTTTCTGCTAAACCCGCCTTGACCGGATTCTGACAGATATATGCCGCGTACGCCCGATACTCTTTCTCGTTGCGACACCGCCAATCATGGTAGCCATCCTGCCAAAGAACGAGAACTTTTCGGTGATGACATATTCGGTAGGATGCTCCTCCTTTGACCATCTGTACTGCCTTCTCCAGAGTCGTGTCCGCTGTTGGAGTAAAGAGTAGATGCAGATGATTGGGCAGCACACAGAACTCCTGCAAGTGATAGTAACCCTTCTCCCGGCAGCACAAAATTTGATCGGTTAAGATTTCCGCAATCTGACCCTTCAGTAGTTGTCTGCCGGCCCGGCAGTCAAGGGTAACAAAGTAGGTTCCGGCTGGCCTGATTCTGTGTTGGGTGCGCGCCATCGCCAGCAGCCGCAGGGGCTAAAGCCCCAAGAGATTTCTTGTCAACCATTGGCGACCCTGAAGGGTCGCCCCGCCGAACCCCGCATCGAGCCGCTCAAGCAGCCCTTCAATGGCTTCCAGCTCCGCCTTCAGTACCTTACGCGCAGTCTCTAGGCTCATCGGTGCTTACTCCGGGCCGAAGCTTCAGGCCTGCCTGCGCAGGCAGGGCGCCGGGCGTGGTAGATGGCCAAGACTTTTTCGAGCAAGGGCCGCAACTGGGCGAGCGGGAGCATGTTGGTGGCGTCGGAGAGGGCTTGAGCTGGGTTGTCGTGCACTTCCATAAACAGGCCGTCGATGCCAGCGGCGACGGCAGCGCAAGCGAGCGGTTCGATAAATTCCGGCTGGCCGCCACTGCGCTCGGCTTCCCCGCCAGGTAACTGCAAGCTGTGGGTGACATCATACACCACTGGATAGCCAAAACTGCGCAGGATAGGGAAGCTGCGCATGTCCACGACCAAGTTATTGTAGCCGAAGCTAGTGCCGCGCTCGGTGACCAGTATCTTTTCGTTGCCCGTGCTGGCGACTTTTTCGATAGCGTAGCGCATCTCCCACGGGGAGATGAACTGGCCTTTCTTGATGTTTACCACGCGGCCAGTCTTGCCGGCGGCGACCAAGAGGTCAGTCTGGCGGGAGAGGAAAGCTGGGATTTGTAGTACATCAACGACTTCGGCGGCAGGGGCGACTTGAGTGACTTCGTGCACATCGGTGAGGATGGGGACTTTTAGTTCGTCTCCGATCTTCTTGAGTATCTTCAAGCCTTCGGTCAGGCCGGGGCCACGGTAAGAGCGGATGGAGGTGCGGTTGGCTTTGTCGTAGGAGGTTTTGAAGACGTAGGGGATTTTCAGTTCAGCACAGATAGCCGCTAGGTGTTCGGCCATCTGGCGGGCGTGGGTCTCGCTTTCGATGACGCAGGGGCCGGCGACTAGAAAGAGCGGATTGTTGCCGCCAACGCGTAGTGCGCCGATAGGAACTTCGCGGCTAGGCGCCCAGCCGGGCACCCGTATGGGCGCAGCGGGCATGGTGGCGTTCATTATGGCTGCGGCGGGTAAGGGGAATCAATGCCTTTGGTGGGATTTCACAGGATGCGCCAATAAGTGCAGCGGCAGGGGACAAGCCCGCCTGCGGCAGGCAGGCCCATGCCCTACCCAGAGGCCCCCAGCGGTGCAGGGCGGCAAGGCACAACGCCTTGCCCTACTCTTGAAAGGCGGTGCTGGTAGGCGGCGGCGATGAAGGCTTGGAAGAGCGGATGCGGGGCGAACGGTTTCGACTTGAACTCCGGGTGAAACTGGCAGCCGAGAAACCACGGGTGGTCGGCAACTTCGACGATTTCGACGTAGGTGCCATCCGGTGAGGCACCGGTGAGGCGCAGGCCGTTGGTGGTGAGCAGTTGTTCGTAGTCGCGGTTGAACTCGTAGCGGTGGCGGTGGCGCTCGGAGATTTCCAGTGTGCCGTAAGCCTGGTGGGCGAAGGAGTCGGGCAGGAGGCGGCAGGGCCAGGCGCCTAAGCGCATGGTGCCACCAAGGGCGTCCACGCCGAGCAGCTCGCGTAGTTTGTAGATGACGCGGTGCGGTGTGGCCGGGTCGAACTCAGTGCTGTTAGCGTCAGCTAAGCCGCAGACGTTGCGGGCAAACTCGATAACCGCGCACTGCATTCCTAAGCAGATGCCGAAGTATGGGACGCGATTTTCGCGCGCGTAACGAATGGCGTTGACCATGCCTTGAATACCACGGGTGCCGAAGCCCCCGGGGACTAAGATGGCGTCAAGGTCGCGCAAGGCGGGGTCGCAGTCGCCGCTCTCTAACTCTTCGGCTTCGACCCAGATGATTTGCGTGCGCAGGTTGTGCGCGAGGCCACCGTGGACGAGGGCTTCCATCAGGCTCTTATAAGAATCGTAGAGTTGCACGTACTTCCCCACGATGCCGATGGCAACGGTGTCGCGTGGATTATGCAGGCGGTGAAGGAGGTCGCGCCAGGAGCTGAGGTCGCGCTCCGGGGCGACGATTTTCAGGCAGCGCAGAATCTGCGCGTCCAAGCCTTCGCCGGCTAGCATCAAGGGCAGCTCGTAGATGATGTCCACGTCTTTGCCGGTGATGACGCAATCTTCTTCCACGTTGCAGAACATAGCGATTTTAGCTTTGATGTCGCGTGGTAGCAGACTTTGGGCGCGGCAGAGCAGGATGTCGGGCTGGATGCCAATTTCGCGCAACTCTTTCACGCTGTGCTGGGTCGGCTTGGTTTTTATCTCGCCGGCGGTGGGAATGTAAGGCACGAGGGTGACGTGCACGAAGACGGTGTTTTCGCGGCCAAGCTCGAGTCGCATCTGCCGGATGGCTTCCAAAAACGGCAGCGACTCGATGTCGCCTACGGTGCCGCCAATCTCGACGATGACTACGTCCACCTCCGTAGCCACTTTGCGCATGGCCGCTTTGATTTCGTCGGTAACGTGTGGGACGACCTGGACGGTTTTGCCCAGGTAGTCGCCGCGGCGCTCTCTGGTAACGATGGTCTCGTAGATGCGGCCCGCGGTCCAGTTATGGTCGCGGGTGAGCCGGGCGTGCGTGAAGCGTTCGTAGTGGCCGAGGTCGAGGTCGGTTTCGGCGCCGTCGTCGGTGACGAAGACTTCACCGTGCTGAAACGGGGACAGCGTGCCGGGGTCAACGTTGAGGTAGGGGTCGAATTTCTGTAAGGTGACTTTGAGGCCGCGACTCTCGAGCAGCGCCCCAATCGAGGCTGCCGCTAATCCTTTACCGAGGGAAGAAACTACACCACCGGTGACAAAAATATATTTCGCTGCCGCCATTCTCCAGTGCCTGAGTGTATTGCACGGCCAACATCCTGGGAAGGATTATGAGCGCGAACAGCCGCGCTGTCAAATCCTCTCTTGTGCCCGGAGAGATAAAAGCGCGGAGATGGCGTCGGAGCCGGAGTGGACATCCTTGATGCCGGGACGGCCTTCGGGATCGAGACCTAGGTCAGAGTATTCAACCACCCAGGTGTCTGGCGAGCCGGTGATGTCTTTGGGAAGCTGGGCTAAGTAACCCTCGGCGACCAGTTCTTGCAGCGATATGGGCGGGCGTTTCTGGTCGAGGGTGAATCGTTCGATGGTAGCCCGTAGCATATAAAGGTTTTCTTGGAACACAGTTCCATGAGGGAAAAACCCCGCAAGCGACTCGAATTGATTGTACGCAGCATCGCTGTCGTGCCATACACGGTCGCTCTTCCCCTCGTCTCACTACCCTGACAGCGAGTTTCGCGAAAGGGATAGTGCCCGCGCTCGCCTATCTTGTCACCCGCTGTGTTAGCAGGGACCCGCACGGAACGCGGGACGGCAGCCGTGGGGCCTGAAGGTGAGGCAACCGTGGTGTTGAGTACTAACAGACCGGTCACGACACGCGTCGCTTTAGCTCTTCTACTATGTTCTTGTATCGGTCTCTGGATACGCGGCTAGGGATCAAGGGCCGGACGACGACAACTAGTTCTCCTAGGGTGTCGAGTTTCAACTGGATTACATCCCCATAACCCAGGCCCCAGAACTCGGGTCGCCTTCCAAGGAACATTTCGCCTAGGATTATGGCGACCTGCCGAAAGCCTAAGCTTTTAGAAGCGTCGACAACACGCTGGAAGAGGGCTGCGTCTGGAGAGGTAAGTGTTTCTTTCCAACCGGCAGGCTCAGTCAAGTGTCTGAGTTCCTCCGCAAGAAGTTTCTCGTACCTATTTGCGTAGGCTGTCTCCAGAGCTGCGAACACTAGGCACATCACTACGATGAGGGGAATCGTAGTGGCAAGCAACAATTGGAAGTGCGACCAGTGCCTGCCTATGCCGTATGCGAGGAACTCGAAGACCGACGCGTTTATTGTTTTGAGATAGATGATAACGGCAGCAACAGCGATCGCCAGAAATGAGATGCGCGGGAGGAATACGAGACGAAAGGCTTTCGGGTCAGCAAACCAAATCTTTGGTGTGAAGAATTGTGACATGCTCACCTCACCTGTAGTTCGACCATCCGTAAGCCTTCTCGCACAGTTGGAGCTGCCTTTGGAGGTCGCGGTCTATGTCCTCAAATGTCGGGAATCCCATCTTCACTAAAATGGCTGTGAGGACTACTGTTTCAGCCGCCGTTCCTCCTATGGCCAGCCAAAGCACTGCACGGACACCGAGTTGAGCTGCGATTCCTACACTGCCAGTCGCTGCGCCAGCGGCCAAGGATGCCCACCTGACTTGCTCGAATACATCTTCCATTATCCTTTTGCGGGCTACTGCGTTCAATACGGCTCGCATCTGCAATACTCCAGCATTTTCTGCCGGTCCTGCGGGTTGCTTAGCTGTTTCGGCCCGCCGGGAGGCAGCTGGAGGATGCCGACAGGGCCAATGTGGTGGCCGAGACCCTCGACGCAGCCCGGCCCCCAAAAGCTTAGGAAGCAGTCGCCACGCGAGTCTCGGCTCTCCGCGATAGTCAAACAAAGGCAGTAGCAGTGCTCGGTGGGATCCCTCACCCGCGTGCACCCGCTCGGACAAGGAAGCCACCAGCAAAGGCCAAGAGGATCGACGAGGTTGACGGGGTCGTTGATAACGTAGGGGTAGCGGTTCAGCGTCTGGGGATCAGGGATGAAGCCTGCGATGGGGTCTGGGGTCATAAAGCGGCCAATACGATAGGAGTAGTAGCGATTCACGGCATAGTCCAGCCCAGCAGCACTGTCTCTATAATAACTCGTAAACACAACCGGCGGGTTGGTGCCTGACTGGTACCAGACCTCCCCAAAGGGATAGTGGCCGCGCTCGCGGATGCTGCGCTCAGCTAAGGATTTTTTCGAAATTTCCGCCACAGTAGGGTCAGGCCGATCGCGGTCATCCCGCCCAAGGCATAAGTTGACATGTGAATGTAGTCGAAGGTGAGACGTGCCATTGCAACCCGGTCATACCAATGTGACCAAGCCAGCAAGAGTAGCATGCATACCACTAGTCCCCGACGCCCCGATAGTAGCCAAGCAAGGAAGCCGGTAAGAAAGTAGGGAATTGTGTCCACGACCAGCAACATATACCAATGGAACGAGTCCAACTGGTCCGCAGTCGGTTCTTGCGCGGTGACAAGCGAGTACTCAACAGGGCTGCCTGGGATGTTCCAAAACACGATTGGGACTAGCACTCTAAAGATGAAAAACCACAAAAAGCTCGCCAATGCCCCAAGAACCCACCTCTTTTGCCGATATATTGTCGTAGTGTCAATCACAGCGGTACTTCTCCTTGCAATGTTCATAGCAACCGGCGCGCTCTTCCTGCCATTTTCTGGTCCGCTCGGCATGCTCCCGGTCGCACTTCGCCTCGCAGGCCCTAAGCTCGGCGGGTGTCCTAGACTCGAACTTGCAATCCCAGAGGCAATTCGCCCACTCACGTTGATCCAGCATGATCTCAAGCCCGGCGATGGCGTCGCAGAGTCTAAAGCAGAGGAATCGCTTCATCTTGCACCACAATTTGCCCCAATCCCAGCCCCAGCCGCCGCCGGGCCAGCAAGCGCGTCCGTAGCCATGACACTCGCCACGCCCGCACCAGGGGTCCCACCACGGGCAGCCCCACCACAGCCCTTCGGGGTCGGTGCGGTTGAGCGGGTTGTTGATTGCGTAGGGGTACAGGGTGTCTGCGGGCGTTTCTTGAAATAAACCAAAGAGCCACTGGAAAACTTGCGGAGCGGTGCGTCTGGTGTGCAACTGGCTGTCAAAGTACGCGTTAACCACTGGCACCAGTTCGAGTACTCTTTCGGCAGCGGACTAAGTGCAGGATTGCAAGTGTGAGAACAATCGGGAAAAGCACTGTAACCGATACGCCTAACCATTCACGAATATGGAAAAAGCGGGTCGGATCCAGGTAGTTAAGCAGGGAACGCGCCGCGAGTAAAAGACCAAGCAGCGCACAGAGAATCACCTCTAAGCGCATGGAACGAAAAGTTGCAGGGGTTCGCCAGAGCCAGACGCCTATCAGCGCCGCGGCAGAGCCGCCCACGTAGAGAGCAATAAATAAGTCAGCGGGGTCCGTATACGCTCTTAAGACACCTACAATCGATCCTGCCAAGAGAACCAGCCCAACGGCAGCGATTGCTGCCACCAAGCGTGGCAATTGTTCAATGACCTTTCGCCCCATCGTGGGCCTCTCTCATAAGATGATACATCAGTGAGCCATACACCTGTTATATTCCCTTACCGCTTCTAGTCCGCAGACGCCTCCCTCATAAATGCAAACAGCGACTGCAGCTCCGACCGCAAGGTGACAGGGCAGCGTCCAACCTGCGAACCTGCAAATCACATAGGCAGTCAACAATGCTTCGCCACAAACAAGTCCTGCCTCGCCAGTCCAGCATTCCTTGAAGACGTTCCATGCACTTCTCAAGCAACGTGCTCGCTTAGACTCCCGAAAGAAAATAATAATGACAACACCACGGCGCGGCCAACCGCCGCCGGGCCAGCAGGCCCGGCCATAGCCATGGCACTCGCCGCGCCCGCACCAGGGGTCCCACCAGGGGCAGCCCCACCACAGCCCTTCGGGGTCGGTGCGGTTGAGCGGGTTGTTGACTACATAGGTGTACAAGTTCGTCTCGGCAGGAGATTGCTGCGCCGGGTTGAACAGGCGCAAGGAAACAGTCGCCCCCGAACAAGCACTACTGGTCAGCGCGCAGGGCTCGGGGGTCTGGAAGCGGCCGATGCGGTAGCTGTAGTAGCGGTGGACGGCGTAGTCCAGGTCTGATTCAGCGTCCCGCTCGTAGCCGGTAAACTTATAGTTGTCGGGGCAGTTGTTCAGGTAAACCCGCTCGCCACCAAAGGGGTAGTAGTCAGCGTCGTAGCACTTACTC
>Ga0315310_10001329_pt1 | contig 15588 bp, 15 predicted proteins | sample TDP5_MG_FD_203630 | JGI IMG/M metagenome (GOLD analysis project Ga0315310, IMG submission 203630) | Freshwater sediment microbial communities from Lake Towuti, South Sulawesi, Indonesia - TDP5 | ecosystem: Environmental > Aquatic > Freshwater > Lake > Sediment | place: Indonesia: South Sulawesi... | reverse complement strand
CAGGCGACAAACGCGTTATGACTCATTGCATCAGTGCTGAGGGAGCGAAGAACTCTCTAATCGGGGGGCGTCAACACGATCGAGCACGGCTATCTTCTTGACGACGAAGCCATCGGCATGATCTCACTTGTCATGAAGGAGGGAAGGATGGAGGTCAACCGAGTTCATTTTTCCTCGACGTTAATCTCGAAAAGAACCGAGCCCGTTCCCGCGTTTGGGCCCCAAATATAACTGTCTGGGCACTGAATGAAGCGGCCGACCTTTGCGCCTTTATCGTGAGCATAGAGTCTGTAGTACATGCTTGCAAAGGCCACAGGACAAACTACATCGGATTCCTTTAGAAGGAGGTTCGATCCTTCGATCACGAATTTCGAGCCGGGCTTGATTCCGGCATGGCATGTGCCCTTGACCTCTTTGGCTGTAACCACTATCCTTTTCAAAATCTAGTCACTTCCCACAGGGTTCTGATACAGCTGGTGGTTAACATAAAAGCATTGCCATATCATCAATGGCTCGTAATCAAGGCTGTGGGAGTTCGAAACATATCCGCTCGTTCCTAACCATGAGATAGACCGCCAAGTCCAAGCACCGTCAGCCTGAAGACACTGCGAGACAGAAAGCCATAAGTTGCTACCCTCCCGACTAGGAAAGGTTAAGGAGGCTAAGTACTTGGCTTGCCCAGAGGCGAAGACTCAGAAAGGCAGGTACCCGAAAATGGCAATAGGGATGGTCATCCTCACTACGATCCTAGGTGTGAGCTGCTTTACTTACCAATCCGTACAGCGTACGAGTATTTCGGTCAAATGGCTGGGTCATGCAAGCTTCATGGTAAAGGCCGGTGACAAGATCATCTACATGGATCCTTACGAGGGAGAATGCAAGGATAAGGCGGACATAATACTGGTGTCGCACTCTCACGCTGACCACTGCAATACTTCAAAGATAAACATGATTCGAAAAGGTGACACAGTCGTCATTGCTCCCGCTGATTGCGTCGCAAAGATAGGTGGAGATGTCAAGTCCCTTAAACCAGGGGAGAAACATACAGTCGGAGCAATTGAAGTAGAAGCGGTGGAAGCCTACAACTACAAGAGGTTCCGATCTCCCGGAAACCCATATCACCCTAAAGGCTTTGGCGTCGGATATCTTTTGACAATTGGAGATAAGACAATCTATCATGCAGGAGACACAGACTTCATTGAAGAGATGAAGAATCTGAAGAACATCTATCTGGCATTACTTCCGACCGGCGACGTATACACGATGGACAACAAAGAAGCAGCGGAGGCAGCGCTAGCCATCAATCCAAAATACACCATGTCGATGCACCGTTGGAAGACAGATCCAAACGAGTTCAAGAAAGAAGTGGAAGCCAAATCTCAAATCAAAGTCATTCTGCTTCAACCCGGAGAAACATTTGAAGCAGAATAAACCTCTCCCCTTTTCGGTTATTCGGACCGCGAGAATGATTTCTCGAGAGAACCTCGGGATCTCGTCTGGCTTAGCTTGATAAGCATGGCTAGGCAACTGGATCTTTCGGTACCAAGGAGTGATGGATAGAATGCCAATTATCGACAGCGATAGGTCAGAGGTAGAAGGGCTGCTCAATATAGCCAGACTGATGATGGTTTCCGCTAGGACCGCTCCCAAATCCGGTGGGAGAGACGATGTGGAGACTGTGCTGGTCTTCGGAGAGGAGAAAGACCGAATAGCAGACGAGATGGAGAAGATGGCAACAGAGAGAAACGCGAAAGGATTCTCACGAGACGGCAAGAACCTGAGGGATTCCGTTGCAGTTCTTCTGTTAGGTGTTGAAGGGACAAAGAGCTTTGGTTTAGACTGTGGAGGTTGCGGCTTCAAGACCTGTAAAGAGTTTGAGGAAACTGCGCGACGCAAGGGGCGAGACTTCACAGGCCCAAACTGTGTCTTCAAATCCTTGGATCTAGGCATAGCCTTGGGCTCCGCTACCAAAACCGCCATGGATCATAACGCCGACAATAGGATCATGTACAGAATTGGAACCGCTGCCATGAGACTGGGATTCACCAAGAAATCGAGTGTAGCTATGGGGATTCCCATATCGGCCAAAGGGAAATCCATTTACTTCGACAGGCCATAGGGGCTAGATCTAACGGATGGCATCTCTTTTCTTCATGATAGGCCATGGGGCTTGTCGAGCGCAGAATACTGGATCGCCCACACGGTCGACCCGCCATTCTACAATAAGGTTTGGAAACTCGACCCAGAATACAACATGAGCTAGTGCTTGATTGCACAACGCCATTTGAGCATCTTGTCGTCGCTCTCAGGTCCTGCTTATGTGCGTATCTTGTCGTGTCGCGCTAAAGACTCCTGCAATGGACTAGCGCCCTTCTTTTCTTTCAGTCTGAGCGTTCCTAGTAGGCTGGCCAGACCGAATGCGGTTAAGGTAGAGAAGGCTGTCAAGAAACCGGCTGAGTCAATAATAGTGCCCAGTATCGCAGGACTCACTCCGGCGATTGTAAGCCGGACAGTATTGACTCTTCCTGCGATGAGCGCACGTTTTGAAGGAGGCAATAGGCTCATCAAAAAGGCGAACATCACGGGAATGGCTGTGTGTAAGCCGAAACCCAGCAAGGCAAGAGCCAACACCAGCCAAAATCTTTCGTAGATCAGAATAGTGAGAATGGTTCCTGTCATTAGTGATGCAGAGGAAATCAACATGACATTTCTGCGACCTAAGGTGTCCGACAGGTAGCCCCCCAACGGTCTGCCGAATATTCCAAGTATGCTTGGAACAGCGACATAGTACGCCAGATGTGTCAGCAAGATCTTCTTCTCCTCTGATAAGTACAAGGGCAGAAAAGCTGAGACTGCTTGAAACACAAATGCATGAATCGTCATGACCAAGAACAGCATCAAGATCTCTCTGTTGAAGTATCCTTGGGTGGACTCCGGCTTATGCGCTGGTTGCGTTTCAGATCTCTCTGTACTCGGCAAGAATGTCCGAACCATCAACGTAACCACGAAAGCCGAGGCTGCACAAATCAGATACGTGAGTCTCCAGCTGAATAGAAGTGCCATCGGCAGTATGAAAGCGGAAGAGGCTAGACTTCCTAATGAAACCGCAGATTCATGGGTGCCAATCGCCTTTCCCATCTCCGGTTCTTCAAAGAGATTTGAGATCAGTGCCGTGGCTACGGTGAGATGGCAGCCAGTGCCAATCGCTCCCAACACCGTAAGAACGAAGAATTGAATATAATCAGTGGAAAAGGCCAACAGACCGGTGGACACTGAAAGGAAGCACAATCCGAAAACTATGACATTTCTGCTGCCAATCTTACTGGCAAGATATCCGGCCGGAAGCTGCATCAGAGCAAAGACTAGCAGCGATGATGTCACCAAGATGCCCGCTTGAGCGTAGGAAAGAGAGAACTCCTTTGTGATCAGCGGGAGAAGAATGGGGAGAGCTCCTCTCACAAATATGTGCGTGAACCATGTAATCGTACAGAAGAGAAGCGCGACGTTTTTCTGCTGCAAGATACACCGCGACCAAAGATAGCATCAGGTGCCCATATGGATTAAGCACACTTAAATCGCTAATGACTAATGCAAGCAGTCGAGTTTCATGAGGCTGAGTTAAGGTGATCTCTTTCACGTCAGCCTCCTGCAGTGGGAGGCAGAATAACCACCTCGTCTCCACGCCGTCTAGAAGGTGGATGAGTTGCAGCATCTCGTTTCGCTTTCTCCTTCAATCTTGTTCAAGTCTTATAAAATCAGGCTTCACAGTTTGATTCTGTGATTCATATGTCTGAAGCAGCGAAGCAAAAGGCTCTGCGCTGGATTTCAGAAAATGAATACCGTATCATCGAGGTCAGCGATAAAATATGGGGATTCACGGAGCTAGGGCTGGAGGAGTTCAAGTCCTCATCGCTACTTGCCGATGAGTTGAGAAAAGCCGGGTTTAGGGTTGAGATGGGTGTCGCAGGGATGCCGACGGCATTCGTGGCGACCTACGGTTCAGGCCGACCGGTCATAGGAGTTATGGGTGAGTACGACGCCTTGGCGGGGCTATCGCAGAAGGCGGTTCCTAGGAGGGAGCCGCTTGTCGAGGGCAGTCCGGGACATGGATGCGGCCACAACATCCACGGTACCTCTGGAATGGCTGGAGCGATAGCTGCGAAAGTAGCGATGGAGGCGACTGGGATCAAAGGCACATTGAAGTTCTTCGGGACTCCGGCGGAGGAGACCGCGGGTGGCAAGGTTTACATGGTGAGAGACGGAGTCTTCAACGGCTTAGATGCAGTCCTCAGCCATCATGCCGGTTCGATGAACACGGGTGGCTATGCTGCCAACAACGCGGTTAACGATGTCAAGTTCCACTTCTATGGGGTTTCGTCTCATGCAGCGGCTTCCCCGGAGGAGGGGCGCAGTGCGATTGACGCTGTCGAGTTGATGAACATCGGCGTAAACTATCTACGGGAACACATCATCCAAGAAGCTCGGATACATTATGTGGTTGAAAGAGGCGGCGACCAGCCGAATGTGGTCCCTGCATATGCATGCTCGTGGTACTACGTGCGGGCCCCTGAGAGAGACCAAGTCGAACAGATATACAATCGAGTTCTAGAGACCGCCAAGGGCGCCGCCATGATGACAGGGACGACGCATAGAGTGGAGTTCGTTGGAGGTCTATACAACAAGCTTCTGAACCGCGCTCTAACCGATCTCGTGGTCAGTAATATGCGTGAGATCGGTCCGCCCGAGTACACTGAAGAAGAGAAGAAGTTCGCGAAAGAAATTGGAAAAACAATACCGCCGGAAACGAAGAGAGATTCTCTACGGAAGTCTAAAAGGCCAGGCTGGGAGAAGCTGATAGATGCTGACTTGGACCAAACCGTCCCTGACACATGGGAAAGATGGACAGCAGCGTCAACTGATGTGTCGGATGTCAGTTGGAAGGCTCCAACAGTAGAGTTCACAACTGCAACATTCGTCTTGGGAAGCCCCGGCCACTCGTGGCAGAACGCTGCGCAATCAGGCATGGGTATCGGACATAAATCCCTTATCTTCGCAGCCAAGACGATATCTGCGTCTGTCCTCGACCTGTTAACCAAACCCGAGTTACTCAAGAGAATCCGGAACGAATTCGAAGAGAGGCTTGATGGAAGAGTCTACAAGTCGCCGCTACCTCCTGAAATGAAGCCACCATTAGACATGTGGAAAAGGAAGTAGGAAGGCGCCCTCGCTAGTTGGTTTAGGTGACTTTTAGCTAGAAGGGTCACGAGGAAGGAGCAGTGAAATGGAAAAATTGGAAATAAGAGAGATTACTGGGGAAAACGTAGAAGATGCTGTTAACCTTTGCATTGCTCCTGAAAGAAGAGCCGATCCCCTTTTTCTTGAAGGTGCAAGGGTAAAGAAGGAATGGGCAAGCAGGGCTGTGGAAAAATATGGAAGCATAGGTAAACTGGCCTACCTGGGCTCGAAGCCAATTGGTTTGATACAGTATCTGCCCAACACTGATGAGAAGTTGGTTGAAGTAACATGTATCTTCATTCCTGAGAAAGAAAACCTTAGAAAAGGAGTAGGCAAGTCGATGCTGAAAGCCCTCATGGAGGATATGAACGAACCGAAAGTTTACTTTGGCGATGATGTCCCGCGGGCTCTTGTAACGCGGACATTTGACGTCCCGGGACGATATCCTCAACGTGAGTTCTATAGGAAGATGGGCTTCAGTGAGGTGAGGGAAGATGACCCATTCCTGCTTTACTACCCAACTAGAGAAGGGTTTGTGTACATTCCCAAGAACGAGAGATTCATTCCCCAAGAGGAAGACACGGGTAAAGCCGTGATTTTCTACGATCCCTCATGTCCATTTTGCATGTATTTTTCGGAGAAAACCAAAGAATCAGTAAGAGAAGTCGCGCCGGGGATTCCGATCAGGCTGATAAATCAATCGAAAGAGCTGGGGGAAGTGAGAAAGAGAGGAAAAGCTCACTTCTGTATAGTGAACAAGAAGCCTATCGAATCGTTCTTTCTTGACAAAGAGAATTTTCAGAGAGAGGTTAGAGACGCACTCAAACATGGGTAAGAATTGTGAAGATGCCGCTTCACTAAATGCAGTGCGCCTACTCGCGGCAGTACGCTAAGTTCGTGGGGGTTTCTCGGGGTTCCATGTGCAGTCCTCTATGGTCCTGTGTCCTGCCAACGCGCTAATATGTAGATTCAGAGATTGTTCAAGGTGGCCAAATGACGCATCTGTATACTATCGGCCATTCCACAAGAAGTCTTGAGGAGTTCATTGAACTTCTGCGCGAACATGGTATTCAGGTCCTCGTCGACATCAGAAGCTGGCCTAGCTCCAAGCGCTATCCCCATTTCAACCGAGAGAGTTTAGCTAAGAGCCTCCAAGGATATGGAATAAGATACGAGTGGTTGGGTGAGCAGTTGGGTGGGTACCGCAGGAAAGGGTTAGGAGAAAAATCGCCTAACAAGGCTTGGAAAAGTCAAGGCTTCAGGAACTATGCGGATCATGCCCTGACGGAGCAATTCAGAGAGGGTACAAGGAAGCTATTGGAGCTGGCGGACTGCGGCAGGGTTGCCTTAATGTGTGCTGAGCAATTGTATTGGCGTTGCCACCGTCGGATCACCTCAGATTATTTGATGGTGAAGGGCCACGCAGTCACACATATAGTTAGCAAAGGGAAGGTAGAGAAACACGAGTTAACAAGCTTCGCGAGGGCCATAAATGGAGAGTTGAGGTACCCTCTACTCGGAGTGACTGAGAGCCTTAACCTATAAATCAAGTGAATCGATGTACTGAGTTCATATGAGTAGAAGTGTGCTCTACTCTTCGCATCATCCCTTTCTCCTATTAGTATTCATAGCTGCCTTCATGTTGGTCGTGACTACAGTATTCTTGGAATTGACTGGCGCAGCTTTCATGGAATTGGGGTTGGGACGAATCGGGGCAGCACTAGTTATTGGAGGTAGCCTTCTTGGAAGCTTCATTAACATACCGATCTTGAGGATCGACACAGAAGTGTATGAACCAGCTGAGGAGTATGTTAGGGCCTTTGGAAAACTTTACCGTGTTAGAAGAGTTGAAACCGGTGGAACCACCGTCCTGGCAATAAATGTTGGGGGAGCCTTGATTCCATCGCTGGTTTCGGTTTACTTATTGCTTAGATACCCGATGTTGTTGCCACAGGCTATGTTGGGCATAGCCGTAGTTAGCGTTGTGGCACATGTGGTGGCGAGACCTACGCGCGGTGTTGGCGTAGTGATGCCAGCATTCATTGGTCCGGTGACAGCCGCCGTTGTAGCCCTTTTCGTACCTTCAAGCGTTCCCTATGTGATAGCGTACGTGTCAGGTGTGTTGGGAACATTGATCGGTGCGGACTTAACCCATTTGGCATCGATATCAAAACTCGGTGCCGGGGTCGCAAGCATCGGAGGCGCAGGAACTTTCGATGGAGTATTTCTCAGTGGAATACTCGCAGTGCTTCTAGCCTAGCATAGCGCAGGCTCAGTATGGTCTCTTTTCGTCTGAGTTGTGCAGATTGCGTAGAGATGGTAACGTATTGCGCTGGATCGGTTCCGGTGAGCGGGTATTATTGCTTTCGGCCGCAATTCGGGCAGAAGGCTGCGTCGGCAAGCATCTGTGCACCGCAGTTAGGGCAGAATTTCACGGTTGAAGTTACGCCTATCGGAGGCGGTGTTGGCGGAGCCGCAGTGGTTGGAACTGCTTCGCTGTAGATCAAGGCGGCCGACCTCATGGTGAATACTCCGAGAACTGGCGATATTATCAGTGATAGGAGCCAGCCGATCAGGGGAATGCTACCGAGGCCGCCTATAGCCAAGGAGATTACGAAGATTACGACCAGCCAGATGATGTACTTACCCCAGCCTATTTTGCCGATTATTTGTAGGATTTCGCCGACTGCAAAGGCTTTCCTGAAGCTGTTGTTCTTTACCATGTGTACGATTGCCATAGCTGCGATTATCGCGATACAGAACGCCAACAGTATGCCGACGGCCAATAGTCCGATACCCATCGCAACTGGGAAGAAGACTCTAAGTCCGGTCACGCGCAAGATGAAGCCGAAAGCTCCCAGAATTATCAGGATCATCGGAACAAGCATGTACAGGAAAACTGCGATCGCCACTTTCAAGCCTTGGATGAAGAGGTCGCCGTAGTCTCTTAAGGGCGGGGGTTCGTGAGATGTTGGGGTTTCCTTGACGACTCGAGTCTGATATCCCAACACGATTAGGTTCACTATGGGCACAATGTTCAAGATTACAAGTATGATTAGCCTGCCCAAGTCGCTGAAGAGCTTTTTCGCATACTCGAAAGAGTCTCCTATGATTTGACTTATGTCCAAACTTTTCCAACTCGATTTGCTTTGTTCGATACACTGTTGCTCGCCATATATATGAGTAAGCAAATGCACTCGCTCTTCAATCTCTTGCTGAAATAATAAACAGGATCCAGTCGAAGCAACTTTTGGCTTGATGGTTCTAGTCTCTTTGCTTCGGCTGTCTCAGAAGGAGATCTGACCTCTGGAGTGTAGTCTCTGGGGTCCACAATGCTCAAAAGTCTACTGCTGCCACTATGAGCAAGTTTCATAGTGAGGCAACTCGATGAGAGTTTCGCACCCTGTGCTCGTGGTCCTTCTCGTACTCATGGGATTGTTTCTTGTAGATAGTGGAACGCGCTATGTGAAACCCCTGCTGAATGAAGCTCCTGATGTCGCCTTCGCTTACTGCACACCTGCGAGAACGCTAGGATACATGGCGGCGGGCGCGCGTGTGGGCTATGCGGAGAGTACCGTGACATCGACAACCAATGTTACGATATATACATCTACCACAAGTGTGTCGTACACGACAACAACCACAACCTACAAACTGACACTTCTTACGGTCGAGACTACCTCGACAACAACCTCGGTCACTGCTACTTATGTTTCGACCTCTTGGGAAAGCATCACGTTGCTCACCACTGTGACAGTCCAATCGACATTATGGTTCACTGAGGCAACATCTACCACTATAACGCTGACCGAAACATCCACAGTTTTCTCGCCGACAATAACTGTTCCCACGACCAGAGTGACTAGTGCAGGTACGACCATCTACTCGCCCACGGTAACCTTAACCTCAACCACATCCACGGGAACCACAACCATCACTACATCGACTATCATGACTACCACCACAGCCTACTCTCCAACTGTGACCATGACATCAACAATGAGAATTGTAACAACAATCATACCTCCAAGCGTCGTTCGCCCATGCATCATAGCTTCAGCCGCGTATGGATCAGAGCTCGCCGAACCAGTCAGGTTTCTGAGAGAATTCAGAGATCAAAAAGTCCGGACTACCTTTGCTGGGGCAGAATTCATGAAGGCTTTCGACGCATTATACTACTCATTCAGCCCTGTTGTGGCTGAGGCAATGGCAGCGGATCCAACAACGGGTTCTCTAGTTCGGACATCGATCTCTCCTTTAATCAAATCGCTTTCTCTTGCTTCGCGGATGTTCCGCCTATTACCCATGAACTCGGAGCTGGCAACTCTCTTGACTGGCATTGTGGCAAGCGGTTTGATCGGAGTGATATATGTGACACCGTTTGCCGTTTCTTGGGCGATAAGAAAGAAGCTAAGAACCGCAGGAGATCAGTGAGATGGAGTCCGGCACTCCTTATTAAGAACGTTGAGACCAAAACTGTAGAAGAGATCCAAAGGTCAATAGAGCATGGACAGAAAGAAGATATGTCAAGGGAACCCTAACGCTGAACTCCTAAAGCAAATCATAGAAGAGGACTTTCCGCTCATGATGTTGCTCGCCACCAATGGCAAGTGCTCGGAAAGTAAGCAGTAGCGTTTTTTGGTCGTAAACGGAAACGGTCCTAGAATCAACCTTGGGATCCGAAGAGCAATAGGAACAGCTGATCCCTCGAGTCAATCCGAAGCAAATCGCAACTGCTTGTCTTGACAGGAACAATTTCCTTTTTACACAGTGAGACAGAACCCGATAATCTCATCCATCAGAGTAACCCTGTAGTCCTTTGGATGCGGACGCCTAGTTGGTGTGTCTGTTTATCTCTCCAACTCTTTCATTATCTGAGCTGGGGTCTTCACCGATAGATATGTTCGCCCTTCGAAGTGCTTTGTATTCCAAGTTACCAGATCTGAACAGTTGTATTCCTCTGAGATCAAGAGTATCTGCGCATCAGGGTAATTCATTCTCAGGCATATCTTTTCGAAGATCTTCGAGATCTGATATTGGATCTGGTCGTCAGGGGATGGTCTTAGGATTCTGGGATATAGGACACGCAGATCATATTGCTGATGAAAACCGGTGAACAGCATGGTCAACTCCGCCGTCGTAAGAGCGAATGAGGCTATCCCGCAGAGTTCGAGCAAGTTATAGATTGACGTAGCCTTGTCGGTGGTCTTTTCCAAGAAGAGCCTGTTTTCGCGGTGACGATGATCTTGCGGAAAGAGCTTGTCAATCACAAAAACATCGGTGTCTACAAAGATCAAGCTCCCCGGCTCCTGAGGCGCTCCATAACCTTTTCGGGAGTATCTCCAAAGTGGGTGCGCCAACTGAGATCTTTCCTTAACTTTTCGAACATGCCTTCCAGACTCTCTTGTGCTCCCTTGGATGGCTCAACCCTGCCTGTCAAGTAGGATTCAATGAATGTCTCTAATGGGGACGTAGGAGCTGATCTTTCGAGGAATCGTCGTGTTGCGTCGACTATGACTTCGCTGCGGCTTTTGTAGAGTCCTTCCGAAACGAATCTGTCGATTCTGCGAAGAAGCTCCTCGGGAACTCGCAACTGGACAAGTCGAGCTCTTGCCATAGGACGTTCACATGACAAAATTGTATATCATTTGCATATTAACTTGGCGCTGTAGTTTTTTCATCTCTGCTCTTGGACGAGGCTGATGAGTCTTGTTGGGTTCTTTGATTCTGCGCACAGTGGGTGGCGAGGGATCATGCCGCTGTTGCCGAATGTGCAGCATGATACGGATGCCAAGATAAGCTGAAGGTCGCCCAAGACGGCCGAGTCTTACGGCCGCATGGAGAATCTTTCTTCTCTTCTCATGGATCAGTAAAAAGCGTGTAGGACAAAATCGTGACACAACTAATAGTCAGGTGATCTGGTTGCCAAGAAAACGGAGGTTAACCTATGTTTGACAATATCTTCAAGGTTTTCTTCTTAATCGGTTGAATTGCGGCATCCGATGTACGTTGCGCATTTGCTATGGGGAATCGCTCAAGCGTTGTTGCCTCAGAACTGGATCGCGGATTTGGCCATGCTGGCGTCTTTGCTTCCACTATGCCTGCTGCGGGTTCCACGTGAAGAGCGGATCGGCTCTCCTCCTCTTTTTCATCGCAGGCTTAGTGGCGCTCGCTTTGTTCTCGACTGGCATATTATTTCAATAGTGACGCATCTTAGACCTTCCTAACACGGAGTCCAAGATTTGAGGAAGCTCTTCAACTCTATTGCCCGTCGAACCGCTAGACTTGTTCTAATGAGCCACCATCGCTGTTATCGTCAGTGGAAGCCTCGGTCGCAGTGAGCCGCGGCCAGAAGACCATTTATCCTAACACCACTATCGTCACTGGTTCACTACGCATCTGAGGCGTGCCTGAAACAACGCCAAGTGTCATTATTGTGGCTGAGTAGTTCAAGATCCACTCAGTTCCACTTGACCATTCGTTCGTACTGACTTATGTCTGTCTAGTCCATATCGTGTGTCTATGCATTTGTATAAGTACGCTAATACATGACTTCCCAAGACTTGAGGGGCATGCGACTTGAAGGGTATCGAGGTGATTACGAACCCTAAGAAGGCCAGAGTGCTAGTAGACCCGATGCGCAGAGAAATAGCAAGATTGCTGGCTCACCGTGAGATGACGGAAAAGGAGCTTGCTGAAAGCTTAGGCCTATCAAACCCTGCGGTCGGTCATCACCTCAGGATTCTTAGAAAATCTGGATTGATACGAATAACTAGGAGAAAGATCGAGAAGCATGGAATAGCCCAGAAGTTCTACAGGGCAAATGCCCTTGTATACTTGATTGATACTACGAAGATGCCCTTGGAAATAGAGAGATATTTCATGCCTCGCTCGCTCGAGAGGGTTCGAGGGATAATCGCTACCATAAACGCATTAACTGATGGACCGGAACTAGTCTCTACTGAGGAAGTTGAAAGGTTCGCCAAAATGGTGAGTTCAGCGATATTGCATGTTGCTCCGAAATATTCTGCACGCTCGGATTTGGATAGAGAAGAGTTAATCGGCTTGATATATCGAGATGCCTTTACCTATCTACTGGGGAAACCGGACCTTCTACCGGATAAGGTGCGAAAACCCTTGCTGAATCTACACAAAAGAATAAGCGCGAGCTGAGAAGTCCCAGTTTTTCGATCGCTGAGATCTGAGCTTGCATGTCAGCTCGACAGTGTCATTCTGTCTCTTCCATGGCGTAACCAATAGTGCGCGAGTCTAATGTTTGCCTTCTCACTTCTTTAGATCCGTTTCTTCATATTCTTATCGCGACGCGAACAGGCAGCATTTAAATATGTTTCATCGTGATGATGAATGTAGACGTATTACGCAAGCGGCTGCAAAACAATCAACAGGGGTCGGATGCAGCTTCACGGAGGAATGTTGCTATGTCTTTGGATAAAGCGGCGCCACCTAAGCCTGTGAGAGTATCTGTAGTTCTTCCAACTATGAATGAGGCGGAGAATGTTAGGGCGTTGTGCGAGAGGCTGTTTAGCCTGAGGCAGAACTATGAACAACTCACTGAAGCAATATTCGTCCTTAACAATACGACTGACGGCACCGACAAGGTTCTGGAACATATTTCGAGACGGCCTGGATACGAATTTCTCAGAATCGCCTATTCAGAAGGTGCTAGAGGAAGCGCCATAAGAAGAGGGGTGGAAATGGCGCAGGGAGATGTAGTAGTTGTCATGGATTCTGATGGTCAATACGATCCAGCAGATATGCCGAAGTTGGTGGGTCCGATAATAGATGAAGGATACTGCATTGCCATAGGAAGGAACCATGGATGGGAAAATCTCTCACGGCGGATCATCTCTGAGTCTTTCAAGAAACTGACGAAAACACTGCTCGGTGTAGAATATGTCCAGACCGGGTTTAAGGCAGGCACCAAGAAGGTTCTTCTCGACACTATTCCGGAAGATGTTTCAGGTCTCGACATAGACGTGCGGTGGATGAACAATGTTGTGAGAAAAGGATACGGTCATAAGCTGTCCAGCGATGTGGAAGTCAAGCTGCATCCAAGATTGCGTGGGAAGACCAAGTTCAACCCTCTCAAACTGGCCCTGGGTCTTCTCTACACGACACTAAGCCTCGCTTTGCAACGCAAGACTAGAAGAGAACTTCCATTTCCGATGGTCCTGAAGGAACTTACCCTACAACCTGAGAGCACCCTCAAGACGGGAGCGGATTGACTCCAGATGTGGCGCATGACGTCAACTTGCTGGCTTAATCCAGTTTCCTAAAACTTTTTCTGGGGAACAACTGAATGGATATCGAAGGCGTTGTAAGGAAAGTCTCTCGTATTGGGTGGTTTTCCAGCTCCGTTCTCTTTCTGCTTCTTGTGTCTCTTCTTCTGTTGAGCGTGAAGGACTACTCGTTTTGGCAGATCTCTATCTACGAAAAGATGATCCAGACCATGGAGATTTACTTTGGGACTGTTTGTCTGCTGCAAGTGGCATTGTATCTATCCATACGATATGCTGTGGCGAAAGGCATCGTCTCAGAGAACCTGAGGATGCAGATAGCTGGAACGCAGAGTGTTGCCTTATCCGCGTGGTTGATGTATGCGATGTTCTTTGGACTTGCACCAACACCTGCTTCAGTATCAGTGAAGCTCGTGCTTTCGACTTCTCTGGCGTTTACCATTCTCGTCGGTCTTCGAGCATACTCTCCCCAAGATACAAGGATAGTTGAGCTGGTTAGGAGGTTGATGAAAAAATACGCCTCGCCTCTGGCGCTGTTTGGAGGAGCGCTTATTGTTTATCTCAGTTTCCTCAGCTGCTCCTTGAGTGAGTGGGACTCTTTCAACTTCGCCCAAGCTCTCGAAAGTTTCGACTTAGGGGCGCATCAACCTCATCCGCCTGGATATTCTCTATATGTTTTCTTGAGCCGGGTTGCCTATGTCGTTGCTGGTGACAGGCTTGTGGCATTGACTTCTGTCAGCGCGGTCAGTGGAGCCTTATGTTTGCTGCCAGTGTATGTAATCGTTAAGAAGATGTATGATCATCAGACGGCTCTTATCACGTGTCTTGCTTTAATGTCAACTCGAATGTACTGGCTGGCTAGTGAGAAGGCAGTGACTCACATGTTTGGAACCTTTCTGATGACGCTCGCGGTCTGCCTCCTGTATCTTGGACTTAAAGGAGAACGGAAGTATTTCTCGATGTCGTGGCCGATTGTGGGCATCGCTCTTGGCGCCCGACCGAGCTACTTTCCATTTCTTGGATTGTGGCTTTACGCAACGCTTCGGGATAGGAATTTGAAACGGTTGCCGATGTATCTAGCGCTCTTCGTCTGCGCTGTGCTTTCATGGCTTGTTCCAACAGTTCTTCTCACAGGCTGGGAAAGGTTCTGGGAGCTGATCAGGAGGCAGTATGTCTATGTCTCGGCGAATGAGTTCGTAGGCGCAAGGTATGGGATGCAACTCCTCGAACGATTCTTCTTCATGTTAGGTGGATTCATCTCTTGCGGTTTTGGGACGCCGATCCAGCTGATGTATGCCCAGCCTCGTCCGCTTGGCCTCCATGATATTCCTTCTCTCGCCATACTATGCGTATTAGTTGGACTGGCGATTCTTGCAGTGGCACCTAGAATTAGGAGAGAGTGGAGTTCAAAGAAGACTTTTCTGATTCTCTGGACAGTTCCATACTTCGTTGTCGTCTACTTGATCTCGGCGCCGCACTACCCCCGTTACATGCTTCCAATAATACCGCCAACCGTAATTGCATTGGTCGCAACAGCATGGTCTAGAGTCAAGTCGATCAGAGGCGTTAAGGGAAAACCCAACTTGAAAGCGAACGTGTTGTTTGGTCTAGTTGTGGCGCTCATACTCTTCAGTTTCTTAAATTCGGCTAGGTTGGCAACTACGATTCATACGACAATGGTCCCCATGGGTCAGCTCACTCGATATGTCAAGAATAATTGTGGTAAAAACACAATTGTGATCGTCTTCCATGAGTATGAGGCTTTCGAATATCGCTTACCTGGCTACAGATACTTAAGCGCCCAATATGATCATAGTCAGGTGATGGAGATTCTCAAGAACCTCCCAAAAAAGAACCAAACAGTACTCATCACTGACACTGCTATTCGATATGTTCTAGGACCGGAGATTGAGAGACTAGGTCTAGAGAAGATTGAGGTTGCTAGGTTCGAAATAGACCCGCAGGTAGAGACAGAACAGCACTTGATTGTTTTGTACAAACTTCAACCGGCGAGACCTCTGTCAGGATGATTTAATGCTACTTTCCATGTTGCTGCGTTTTGCAGGTAGGGCTTCAACAGTACCAGAAACTCCTC
>Ga0315310_10001326_pt1 | contig 15605 bp, 21 predicted proteins | sample TDP5_MG_FD_203630 | JGI IMG/M metagenome (GOLD analysis project Ga0315310, IMG submission 203630) | Freshwater sediment microbial communities from Lake Towuti, South Sulawesi, Indonesia - TDP5 | ecosystem: Environmental > Aquatic > Freshwater > Lake > Sediment | place: Indonesia: South Sulawesi... | reverse complement strand
TTATTAGGCCTGGGCGCATGGCGTAAACAACAATGTGTGTGCCCAACGGCGTTTTTGTGATATCCACGCCGCCGTATCCAGCCCTTTCGAATTCATTTCTCAAAAATTCGTCAATTTCTGTCTTTTTTACGGCTTCATCGACGAAGTGTTTGACCACGGACATTTACGTTGATTTCTCCTCGATTTGCTCCAAAACTAGTTCAACATGTGTGAGTGTTTGAAATTTTGGTGATGAACGTCCAAAGGCTCGTGGCATAAACCTTTTGAGTTTCATGCCGGGATAGGCTGCAGCATGTATTATTTTCATTCTTTCAAGATCCAAACCCTTGTGTTCGGCGTTGGCTTCGGCGCCTTCTAGCACTCGCAAAACCTTTTGCGCTGCCTTGACTGGATATCTGCCTGCGAAGGCGTTTTGTAATCCGTGCCTGTGACCAGCCTTCTTTTGGAATCGGCGGAATGGAACAGGTTGTTTTTTTATTATAACTTTATTTAGGTATTGTTTTGCTTGGTCTAGCGTCATGCCTTTTATGGATTTACAAACTTCTCTTGCTGCTTTATGGGATACTCTGAGCTCTCGACCACTCGCCTTAACTGTTCGTTCCGGGTCTAGATCAGTTATGGAGTATCCCCATTCTGGCATGATTGCTTTTCACCGACTGTGCAAACAAACTGCTTAACCCTAACATATATGTTTTTTGTGTTTGTTGAGACGATTCATTTATTTGAGTGCACCATTGTCAGGGTAAGCCCTTCCATTCTTGTAGAGCCCTCTACGGTAAGGGGTCTTTTTGCAGAGATATCCTCGATTGGAAAGTTGCCGATGCTAAGGGAATTGTTAATAACGGGTCTCATGATTGTTAATTTAAATATCGAACTGACAAGGCTTAGAAGATATGGCTACCATTAGAGTTGGTGATGCCGTCTCAACTGGTATAGGCTTGGCTTTAGGACTTACTATGGCTCAGTTTATGTTTCAGGCTATGAGATCACCTGAAACTGTGGTGAAGAAACAGGTGATTGTATGTCTCAAGTGTGGGAGCAAAAACCCTGTTGAAAACAAGTTTTGCGGACAATGTGGTCAGGCTTTCTACATGGGACCTCCGGCTAAATGCCCAAAATGCGGTTCATTCATGCCTGGCAATATGAATTTCTGTGGAAACTGTGGATCACCTTTAAGGAAGAGAAGAAAGAGAGAAGGCTAAGTCAGGTTTAGCTGACTAAGTCAGTTTTTCTCCGCAGCTACCGCAGAACTTTGTTCCTGAAGGATTTTTTGTATTGCATTTCGGACAATTGACTTCAGCGGGTTGCGTGATGGGTTTGCCGCAACTGCCGCAGAACTTCATGTTCGCTGGATTTTCGGCTTTGCAATTGGGACAGATTATCTTCGGCGCAGGTGCCAAGCTTCCTCCGCAGCTGCCGCAGAATTTAACTGTGATGGGGTTTTTGGCACCGCAGCTTGGACAGACTACCAATTGTTGGGGTTGTGCTGCTTGGGCTTGCTGCATCTGTTGCGCAACCATAAAGGGCATTGTTAAACCCACTCCTGCACCGACGCCTGCCGCTGCTGCTCCCCCACCTTGAGTTCCTTTCAATTCAGCCGCTGTTTCCTTCATGTACTGCATAGCCATGGCTTGAGCGCCGACTCCGGAGGCGAATCTTCTGGCTTCTTCTGGAATCTTAATGCCTTCGAAGACGCAATCTACGATTTTTAGACCTACTCTTGCGCCTTCATCACTGATTTTCAAAGCCACTTTGTCGGTTGTCATGTCTACATTTTTCACTACGGTGAAGATGTCGAAGTTGCCGAATTCGTTTATTATGCGTTCGTTTATGAATCCTCGGATGTAGTTCTCAACGTCTTTAGAGGTGCTGGCTCCTCTGTTGCCAAAGAATTCAACAACAAATAATTTGGGTTCCTCAACCTTATAGAGCAGGTATCCGAAAAATCCCAGCTCTGCCTGATACTTTATGTCACCGCTTGGCGCTGAGTAAGCGTTTCCTCCAAAGTTTCCTCTAAACTGGCTGTTGCTAACAAATACAACTTCGCAATCAAAGATGTCACCGATAATGCCCAGCTTCATCAAAGCACTCGTTAGAAACGGGATGTTGGCACTTGTTATGGTGTGTCGTCCCGGACCGAAAACGTCGTAGGCTTTTCCATCCCTGAAGAACACAGCCCACTGGTTCTCTTTAACTATGACTTGACTTCCGAACTTGAGGTTAAGTTTTTGAAATCTATATGCGATGTCTTCTGGCCCAGCATAATCCCATGCAACTTTTTCAATAATGGGCATTTAATCAAGCCTCCAATGGTCTGAATTCTTTTTCTCTACCATCCCATTTGGATTCGAAACCCAGTATCAGAGACTTAATGTTCTTGACTTTGGCTGCTGTTTCAGTCCACTTGTCGGCTTCGCTGTCACTATAGAGTTCATCGACGGCTTTTGTTATGCCTTGGATGTCACCATTCAGAGCCTTATCATAGTTGAATACTCTGGCGAGTTCCTCTTCTCTGACGTGCCCCTTGCGATCCATTAAACCCGCATACCCGTAGTCTGCACGATTGACTTTTTCGGCGACTCTGTCCATGACCTGTATGACCTTCTTGAAGTCGTCAGCAGCTGCCGTTTGCCCAGCGTTCAAAGCTGCCAAGTATATTTCTTCCCACCTGTGACGCAGGCTTTTGAAGTCTGCGTAGTAGTAGTCACGAAGCTTTTTGTCAAGTTCACGTAGATCTTCTTTGGTGGCGTAGCCTAAACCAAACACGTCTTGTATCTTTGCCAGAATTCCCTGTTTGTCTTTAACTTTTTCTATTGTGTCTCTTTCTGACATTTTGGAACCTCCTAGGAAAATTTGACCAAAGGTCTTCCACCGCCTAAGACTTTGCCTTCACAACCGTCCACTACAATCACATAGTTGTCCCCTTTCAAGGTATATTGGACAAACCATATTGGAGCATGCACCAGTTCTCCTTCTCCAAGCGTAACGTTGGTGGAACATGATTGCAAAGTGTCCACCTTGCCACTGGCAATGAGTCTCTCTTTAGCCTCTACCTCGGATCTAACCTTAACCTTAGCTTCCTCTTCCTTAAACTCGGTGTTCAAAAACTCGGCGTCGCTTGAAATCTTTCCAACGTCAAAAGGTATTTTCTTGGCGGCTGGCACATCGTAATAGTTTATTTCACTTATCATGGTCTTCCTAGCTAGGATAGGCCAAACATAATACGAAGAGAACGATTGCGAAACAGTTGTAGGCTTCTTATCTTTTTGTTGCGCCTCCATGTATGCGCTGGCTCCGGCCATAACGAGCTTGCCGAACTTTGACAGTTTGCTGGCTCTCTTGTCGGTTAACGCCTCCTGTGCCTGACGTAGCTCTCCCATCATTCCGCTTCCGGTTACTCCACTAAGGGAAGTCTGTGCATTGGTTGGGAAAACCCAGAAAGGAATATAACGCAGTTTCACTGTTGTGATCTGAGCATCCCTTGAGACGCCTGATCTGAAGATTCCCTTGTCCATGTATTTTTGCGCCGCTTCCACAGCCTGCTGGGTGAAGAGACGGTTTTCCAGCATGCTGTGCTTCTTGATTTCCTCTTGAGTTGCCAAAGAAATTGTGTATCCGCAATATCGACATGTGACTATTAGGTCCTCTTGATTCGGGCTGATCGGAGCGCTGCATCTTGTGCAGTTCGTTATCATTGCCATTGGAGGCGCAGGTTCTGGAGCAACAGTGGGTTCTACGGTTGCAACGCTTGGCACAGGTGCAACGGGAGTTGGCACGGCTGCAACAGGTGTGGGTGGAATTGGAGCTGAGGCCAAAGCGACTTGTAGATTCTTTTTTGTTTCAACGTCCGGTCTTCCTCCAACCGCCACGACACCTTTCAATGTCCACGTTCTTTCTAGCCACTTTCCGTCTCGCCGCATGCCTTGAAAAGTAGGTCCAAGATTAGGAACGGTTATTTGGAAGGGAAATTGTTGGCTGTATCCCTTTGACATTCTCAATTTTTCGCTTACTTTGGTTTGCCCATTATACATTTGATATTCTATTGTACCGCCTCTTTGAATGTACGCAGTCCTAGAGCTGTAAAGGCGCGTCTCAGGAGTCTCAAAACCATCTCCTTTGATAGCCTCTCCTCCCACTCTCAGTTTTTCAACACCCACCAGTTCTACTCTTATTTCGTTTGCTTCAAAATCTTCTCCAGAGGTTACGAGAACATCGCCAGTTATTGTCTCTCCGAGGATGAAGCTGTCTTTGCCAATGTTTATTGAAATTGACGCAGTGGGAGTTTTAAATGCCTTTAATAGAGGCATAAATCAACCTCTTGCTTTCGCTTACGTAGAGAATGTGTAGTGTATCGTAAGTCTTATTAAAGCTTATGAATGGGAGATAAAACACAGAAAGCGAGAAATCCGTGGATGGGCGAGTAACAGTGCACTACGATGAAAAAGAAAACATAGTAGCGAAGAGAATTCTAAAAATAGCAACCGTTTAATTTCTACTTCTTTTTAGTTTGTTTTAGTATGGTCTTTAATTGTTCTTCTTCTATGGCGCCCAATTCGTAGAGTTTGTTTGCCGCCTCGCTGGCTGTCAACAAATAGTAAAGTTTGATATTGTCTTTTGCGAGTCTTTCTTTTCCTCCTTCTTCTCGGTCAAGCAGAACTAGAGCATCTTTAACTAATCCGCCTTCAGCCCTTATGGCCTTGGCTGACTTCCTAAGCGATAGCCCTGTGGTGATTAAGTCGTCGACAAGCAAAACACGGTTGCCTGGCATGATTATCCCTTCGATTCGACGTTCTCTTCCGTGTAGTTTCACTTTTGGACGTATGTACAAGAACGGTTTCTTTAAGTGGTAGGCGGTGACAGAAGCGAAGGGCATGCCTGCGGTTGGGATGCCAGCGATTCTGTCGAAACTTTCTGCGCCCAACTCTTTCTCTATTAGTTTGATGTACAGGTCGCAGACTCGTTGGAAAGCGTCTGGAAAACTGGGAACAATGCGCAGGTCAATGTAGTATGGGCTGGTTCTCCCGCTTGTGAGTTTGAACGTGCCGAATTTTATGGCGCCTATCTTGTTGAGTATTCGGCTGAGTTCGGTTTTCTCCTTCTCCCAAGATGATGACAATGCGGTTTGTTCTCCATTTTTATGGATACTTGTACGGTTTGTCACGATCAATGACTAAGCATTTTACGTTTGGTTTTTCTTTTGACACCATCTCAGCGAATTTTTTGCGGTCAGCCGCCGGCGCATGATAGGGTATAGCCACTTTAGGCTTGACCAACTGCACGATTTCTAAGCCTGTCTGAGGCGATGCCCCTGGCGCTGGCGAGCCCACGGTGCAGAACACGATGTCGGGTGGGCTCCGCTCGCCTACTTGCCTCATGTCTGGATAGGGTAGACTATCCCCTGTGTGAAAGATTTTGACTCCGTCTTCGCTTGTGATTACGTATGACACAGGCGTGATTGCCGGGTGTTTATAGGCTTCCGCTCTTATGGTTATGTTGTCAAGTTTTATCTCCTTGCCAGTCCGCATTTCATGCAGCTTGTTTGAAGGTAGCGCGTCGCGAAGTCTTCTAGCCGATGTGGAATCAGCCACCACGGCGCATTGAGTCCGCCTGTAAATGTCTTTAACCAAACCCTCTTCAAAATGGTCAAGGTGCTCGTGTGTAATGAATAAGATATCTACTGTCTTGAAGATTCTCGGGTCAACATCGGCTGGGTCAAACACTAGAGTTTTGCTCGGCGTCTTAAGGGTGACTCCAGAATAATTGTTAAACCAGAGAAAAGCCACTTCTCCCTTCTTCAAGGTTAGGGTTTCAAGTGACATGGAATAACAAGCCTCGAATAATGCAGTATTGCTATTCAGTTTAAAGAACTTGCGCTCTAAAAACTGAACACGTGTGGCATCATGCTCCACCATCCTTTTCGGCTTCTATGCTGATTTTCAGTGACCATAACTCCAGCATGGAGAATACAAAAAGGGAGAAATCAAACACGCTTTTAAGGGACTCATGATTGCTGGAGACGCTTACGACATGCTCAAGAAGATTTCGATTTTAGGGAAGGAAACGCGACAAGTTGGAACACTTGTGATCCCTAAGGTTGTTGTCAGTGAACTCCACATAATAAAATAATCATGAAGGCCAATCTTTAACAATAGAAACTTAATAAGTCGAAGCTTTAGTAATTTTTGAAAAGAAAGGGCCGGTCGTCTAGTTTGGTAGGACATCTGCTTGACGTGCAGAGGGTCGTCGGTTCAAGTCCGGCCCGGCCCACCAATCCAATTATATGGTGATTAAAAAATCGAGGAGAAAAAGGCTTGAATCTAAAAAACGATATTAATTAGGTGAAAAGAGTGCTTAAAAGGTTAAAGCAATCTTAGTCTATAGGGAACGAAATATGAAAACAATTGAAGAAATAAGAGGGATACTTCAAAGACATAAGGGAGAACTGAGAAAAAACTTTAAAGTAAAGGAGATAGGCATTTTCGGTTCCTATGTTAAGGCAGAACAAGGGAAACGTAGCGATATAGATATGCTGGTGGAATTTGAGGAATCAATAGGATTGTTCAAGTTTATGGATTTGGAAGAATATTTAACGAATCTGTTAGGCACAAAGATTGACCTTGCATCAAAAAAGGCGCTCAAACCGAGAATTGGCGAATACATCTTAAAAGAAGTAGTCTACCTATGAAGAAACGAGATTATCGAGACTATTTACAAGACAGCTCAGATTCTATCAACGATATTGGGGATTTTATTGGAGACGACAAGTTTCTGTTGTAAGCGGACGACGTGATCTGACGTGAGCATGGTTATTGCTTTTCCCTAGGCTACTTAAAGCGTACATTTCAGCATGTATACTAAGAATCATCAGTATCCAAATCGAAAGAGAGAGCCCGTAATTGCTGAACACTTCATAAGTGGATTGGAAAAATGTTGAAGAGTTTGTTTCAGTGATTTGGGAATTTAGGTTTGTGTTTTGCCAGAGAACAGTTCCTGAGGGTAGAGTTTGGCCATTGTAGAAAAAGATCAGCTCATATGGGTTTTCAAGTGGATTCTGATAGTATTGCGCAGATACCCCGTGATATGGTGATCCACCCCACATCCAACTGTAATCGAGATAGGAGATGTCGCCTTCTATGGACCAAGCAGTATCAACAAGCGCCCATCCTGTTTCTCTCAAAAGACGAGGTTCTCTCAAATCCACAGACCAATGGCTGTTAGCTATGCTCGCAGAACTCACAACTCCGAACTGGAAGTACTGAACGTAACGGCTGAAGGGAAATGGCATGCCTACGACGTTACCCGCATAGAATCTTCTTATGATGGATCCGCAATCAGGAAGATCAACGACATTTATAGGTGGAAGAGTAACATTGAACCCAGAGGCAGAAACTGCATAATGAACCCAGCCCTTGAAATCCCACCATGCAGACAAGGTAGCGGGTGTTTCAGGGTCTATTCCGTGAATCTGCCAAGTGTACGAATAGACCAATTGTTCCGTTGGCCTATTTAGCGGCGCGGTTTCTTCTCTTGTTTGGTGCATGCCTATGTCAAGAAAGAAGTCCCCTGCTGCATCTAGCACCAACATTGTATAGAATGCGTAGTCTATGTTTCTCAGTTTGCTGTCCTGCGCTTGAACAAACATGCCAGCGCCAAGCCAACTGCCAGGTGGAAAATAACTCGTATCCGTAGAGGGAAAGCTGACTGTGATGGCTGTCGCATAAACCGTTTCCCGAGTCTCCAGATCCGGAGTTTTGACGTGATAGCCAGCCACATAGGGCTGATTTGAATTTAGTTCGATGACATGGTGATTCTCAGTTGGAGTCAGCTCCATGGTGTCCACGGCCATTGCTCTGGAAGCCGTAGCCAATAAGATGATCGACAAGAACATCACAAGTAGAATCGTAGTGATCATCTTCAAGGAAAAGTCCTCACAGACTTAAATTCAACTCACGAACATAAAAGGACTCCGAAAATTTAATTTACATGTTAGCCGAAATTTGCCTTTATGGTTTCTGAATGCCCAAAGTGCGGCAAAACAATTCCAGATGATTCTGTTTACTGTCTATACTGCGGATACGGAGTCAAACCATCAGCCAAATCAACTCAAGTGTCGGTCGGTGGAGCTTTGATGACTGTTGCGGCAGTGGCATCATTAATTTATTTAGTTCTGTCAGTGCAGGCACTCTTAAACATCTATAGTTGGTATCCACCACTGGTCGCACAAACTTGGTTTGTTTATGATCAAATGCTCACCATCTTCTCATTTACTGGATTGCTTTTCGGATTCTCCGCCGCCACATTTTCATTGGGTAGAAAAAGCTACAAATGGACTATGGCTTCAGCAATTTTGTGCACAATTTCAGGTGGCGGCGCTTGGATTATATCAATGGTTATACCTCACTCGAATGTGTGGTACTCCTTTCTCGAATATTTCCTGCCTCTTTTCGCTGCGTCATTTATTGGAACTGTATTGATCTTTTTCAGAAAGGCGGAGTTCAACAGCAAATAAAAACGTCGCGAAAGAGATCGAAACCACATGTGCCAAAAAGGGCGTTGTTTTTAATCAGGCTATTTGTGCGTAAACTCTGTCTAGCTTCAAACTTGCCCTCTTGCCCGCAATCTTTTGCACAACGAAGTGTAGTGTTTCGTGCGCTAAGATGTCTTCAATTTCGTTTTCGTGCAGTTCACCGAAGACGTAGACTGTCCCGTGACCCGTGTCGAAGACGCCGTAGATGGGTGGAAACTGAAAAACGAAGTCTATGGCTTTAGCCACTGTTCGTGTTCCTCCAAGTTCCTCTGTATAGTTTTGTCTGCTTGGTTTTTCGCGTTCCTCACTTATGACATAAGTCATATTTTGCTTATAAGTCTTCATTCGCAACCGCTCACCGCTCGAACACTCATCACTCAACGGGTAAGAGGAACCAAAAGTGCGCTCTATGACTGCGGTGGAATCCGACCTGCTCTCCGTAGGAAGACAATGAATCCCAAGAAAGCAGCAACCACAGCTAAAATTCCGGTGGCAGCTATGTAAAGGTTTATGGTAGCTGTTAGGTTGTCGTTGACGCTCTTCTGTTCCATGTACTGTTGCTTGTAGGGCGACTCTATGTAAAGTTTCGGCTGGCTGATCGGATGGTCAGATGTAAACCATCGGTCTGCTACAGAGTTCCAGATTTCAGTTCTGGCTTCTACAGTGGGCTTGGTGTAACCTGGCGCGACGTTTGTTGGCAGACTAAACGGAATGTAGAATGTGCTTGAAAGCCCAGGAGCGATTTCAATGGGCAGCGTTGCGTTGGTGAAGAATTTTTGTAAGTATTGGGTTCCGTCTGAATAGAAGTAGTCGATTGTGGCGGTTAGTTCAGTGACCCTGATTTTGCTGTCTTCGTCGTTGTATACTACGACTGTAATATAGCCTGTCTGTCCCTGTTGATATGTGGCTTTGTCCAAAGTGCACGAAGTTATTGTCGCAGCTTGGACGGTTAAAGGAATAGCCGTCAAGGCGAGAAGCGACAGCGCCGTTAGGAATAGTTTGGTTTGCATTTTCATCTCCCTTAAACTGGTTTATGCAATTCTTGTGCTGAAAAAATAGAAAAGAGTTGTGAAGCCTCAATCTAAATTAGAAATGCAGTCAGAGATACAGCGTAAACAAACCACAACAAATAAAGCTTAGTAACCTGCACTCCTTGCTGAACGAGGCTAGGAGCATGCCGCAAGAAATTTTCGATGTTGACAAATTCGTTCAAGTTTCTGAGCGGGCCGATTACTGCGCCATAAAAAGGTTGAAGAAGACGGTTAAACTCAAACTCAGAACGCCTAAAAAACTCTATACACTCAAGGTTGATCCAACCAAAGCTGAAGAAATCCTCAAGAAACTAAGATGCGAGATACGAGAAGTCTAAGACACTTTTCTAAAGTCGAACGATTTCTTTCCAAACAGTAAAGATTGAAGTTAAAATTCTAAACGGCAACAGGGATCTTAACAACTTAACGTGTCAGTTAGCTCGGTTGGTTCACATGTCATGCTCAGCAGATTCTGTTCTCAATTATGTTAAATGCATTAAGAACTGCGAAGCTGCGCCAGATGCTTGGAGACCTAGTCTGCGGGAAGTTTTACAGGTTTCGCCTTGCCTTTTTTCTTCTCAACTTTTACAGGCTTAACTTCAGCTGGCCTACGTTGTGGTTTTCCTTTTTTGTTGGTCAATGATTCTCTGATTGAATTGACCAATTGAAGGGCAAATGTACGTTCAACGAAATAGTGATCTGAATGGTTACAGGTCTTCAGTGTCAAGACGATTCCGTCTGGGTACTTGAAGGTGTTATTGGAGGCTGCAGGCGTCATTGTTGCGTAGGATGAGTCCCAACCGTAGAGATGTTTTAATCTTTCCACTTTGGCATGCATTAGATTTTCACCTAAACTAGGGCCAAAATATGAGCAACTTAGCCATTTCAATATTATGAATTTCGAATCAAAATGTCTAATATTTACTAAGGCAAATCAAATTTGGCAACGATGTTTCGCAGTGGTCAATAAGTCGAAACGTATGGCAATTGAAATAAATCCCATTGCTCTCTTCTATTTGTATGCGACTGCTTTTGAGTTGCTCCGAGCTGGGTTTGGGACACGTTTCAAGAATTATACCGCTCGGAAAAAAGTTGGCGCAACGAGAGCATGAACTCTTCTTTTTCTCTGGTGGAATAGCGTATCAACTGTTGAAGAACGAATTTGAAAATGTTTACCCCTGCACGCCCGTGGCTTGGTATGAGAATTATTTCGGCGTAATACCCTCAGCCTCGGTTCTGAACATTTTGATTTCGCTTCCTCGATACGATTATGAACATAATAGGCTGGAGGTTAAGAGTTCTAGTTCAGCGGAAACTGTTCACCGATATTACGACTTGCGAAAGCACATTTTAGAAATAAGACCTGACATGGTAATTGCAGACGGCGACGTGCACGCTCTGAGACTCGCTCAGCGGTGGAGGTTACCATCAGTTTACATTACCAATGTTATAAGGCCGAGCTATCGATTCTCTCCGCTGTTGCTTCCAGGTGAACGTTTCACAGAACGGTACGTCAAAGGATGTGAAAAAATAATTGTGCCAGACATCCCGGAGAAAACAATCTGCGAATATAACCTAGGCAACTTAGACGCGGTTGGAATAAAAGAAAAAGTTGAGTTTGTAGGCAGTTTTCTGGACATGACCTATGAAAGAAGCAGTGAAAAGCACATTTTTGCGTCCATAAGTGGTCCACTTGGCACCAGAGCCAAATTGGCAAGAATGACTATTCCAGCGCTTGCACGTTTAGAAAGCAAGAGCATAGTTGGCTTAGGCGAACCCAATAATCGATCAGTAAAGAAAATTGGAAACTGCGAGGTTCACGGCTGGCTAGACACTGAGAAACGAAACAAATGCATGAAGGAAGCCAAAATAATTATTTTCAGTGGCGGCCATGGAACCTGTTTCGAAGTGATAAAACACAGAAAACCCAGCGTTTGCATTCCAACCCAACCCGAACAGATGGGAAACGCCAGAAAGCTGCAGGAACTAAAATGTTCAATAGTTGTGGAAAATGAGAACCAGTTGAAGTCAGCCATTTCGGAAATTGAAGAGAAAAGAGAATTTTACAGGGACAATGTAAAGAAGATAAGTGAGTATTCCGGCAGGTTCAAGGGTTTGGACAGGGCAGTTGATGTGATCGAAGGCATCTTATAATTCTTTGACAACCCGCACAGCTTGCTTGATTAGTAACTTGAATTTTAGATTCATAAAGTTATTAGGCTATGGACATGGCAACAGTTTCAAGAGTTGTCAACTATGCGAAGAAAAACACTGTTTGGTGTAATCTTTATTCTGATCTTTGCTTTGACCACAGCGATGAAAACTGGAACTGCCGCCGACACGCTGTCGCCGGATGACTTTAAACTTCAAAGCTTCAGCAAAACCGTCGATTTCTTCGACTTTGTGCGCGCATACGCTGCGAATCAGGGTAAACCAATACCACCTGCAAATTGGCACGCTTACTTGTACCAGAACTACATCAACACAGGTGGATTTCAACTCTACTACAGTGGCTTGATTAACATTACAGCTGGACAAGGGGCACTGACAGTTCCGGTGCAGAGCTTTCTGGAGCATTATAAAACACCTGGTGGCAAGGATGTGCTCACTAGCTCATCTTTTATAATGTTGTTAGCCTTCAATGACACGGTTGGTTCCAAGCATCGGGATTCGCCTGACATAAACGACAATCTTTATGCATCTTTCTCGCTTGGACTTGACCTCACCAGCATATACGGCGATGCCACAAAACCTGCGTTGAGCAGCAAAATCGCAACTATACCCTTGACTTCATCAGACGACAAACTGACATGGGAATGGGGCATGCGGTACACCAATCTTACAGCTGTTTGGTGGCGAATGTTCATAAATCCACTTAATCCAGGGTTTGAAGCCTTGCCCATAGCCATCACAACCTATGATGAGTTGACCTTCAAGTATAGGTTGACCATAAACTCAACGGGTCACACGGCGACGGTTACGTCCAGCTACGTAATCGGAAGAATGACCAATCTGTGGCTGATCTACTGGCTGTTCATAATTCCAATAGTCGCGCACTACAACAGCACTGGCACGTATCAAGTAAACGGGACCAAAATCTCCGATGAAACCATTTATCAATATCTTGAGCGCCAACACATCAAGATGAGCATAGTCTTATTCCAGAACTCACTTGTCCTCGACCACACAACAAAGAGCACATTTAACAATCAAAACGTCACCGACGCCGAAATGGACGTGAGCAACGGGGCAATATCAACTGAAGCTGCAAACGAAAAAATCTTTGAGGCAAATTTTGGCACAAAGAAACAATATAACCTGTACAATTATACGGCAGACTCAACCGAAACGGCATATGATACATATAATGCGACCACCAGAACGGCGCCTCGACCTGGATACGCAAAGAATCCGCTCTTCAGCATGCATGTAGCCTTGTTAAAATATGTGCCTTTGATAGTGAAGCACATCGATCCACCGCTGTATGAAAAAGCTAAGGATCACATGTTGAACATGACCTACGCTGATTACTTCTACCTGATATCCTATCCAAAGTACAGTGGCTTCAAGGTTGAACATGACCCAACCTATACGGCATACATAGCCTCGCCAACTACTGGACTGCCAAATCTGTTTGGGCTCATAGTGATTGGCGGCATAATTGCAGCAGTGGTCGTCGGAATGGTGTTTGCCCATAGAAAACGACGCATCTCAAAAACCCAAGCCGTGGAACCTTCAACTCCTGCCGTCCCAACCACAACAACCACTACATAAAACCTTTCCTCATTTTTTCTTCAAATTTCCTTTAGTTAATGCAGTGAAAGCGCAAAGCATAGATTTATCAAACAGACAGACAAAGCAGAATTATGAACCGGCGGTGATTCCTCGCGAGAAAATCCAAGGGTTTGCATGGTAGTTTATCGCGAAAATCCGAAGAAGAAGTAGTGGAGTCGATCATGTTTGTTACTATTTTCCTTGCCCTGTTAGTGTATGTCCCAATCTTGTTTTGGCTCCTTCCTTATGCAATCTCCTTAGTCGGGTCGTTTGGTTTTGCGGGAGCATTTGGTGCAGTATTCGCTCCATTATTTCTCTTGCATGCGATCTTGTCTGTACCTTTCGCGTTGCGAGACCTTTCTTCTTCAGATCAGTTCAAGATGTTTGGGAAACTGGTGCTGGTCATGGATGTGGTTTTTCCCCTGGCTATGGTTGCATTATATGCTCTTAATTTCTACATATTCGACAATTTAGGGTGGATAGGGGCTTTCCTTCATACGCCACGCTTGTTTGGTTTTTTTGTGATCTTGGAGTTTTTCGGTGTTCTTGTTGTTGTGAAGAAATTCTTTGGTGACAGGATTAGTAGATTGTATCATTTGAAACCTCTTTCTGAAGTTGCTGCAATGAAGCAAGCCGAAAAGTATCTAGCTAGTGCCGACAAACGCTTGAGAAGGAAGCAGTTTGAAGGAGCCAGTCAAGAGTTTAATTCCGCCGCTCAGGTTTATATTAGCCTTGGAGATTGGGCCAACGCAGCGAAGTACTATTGGTCAGCAGCTGAGACTTTGTCAAAAGACTCTTCAAGGTTTGGTTTTGGGGTGTCCTTACTTTACGTGCTTTCAGCAGCGGCATACCTGCTGTGCAACGACTTGGAAAAGGTTAACGAGGCAATGAGGCTGGCGAGTGAAATATCTAAGAAACCAAAAATCGATAGTAGAGGTGAAATCTCTTTCATGCTTGACATTCTAGACAGAATCCGAAACAAGAACGTTCAGCAATTGCGAGAAGATTGGCCAAGACTTGCGCGAAAAATTGGAAAGGAGTTCGGACCATATAGCGAAGAAATGGTTATTCTACTTGAAAAGAACCTAGGTCTTAGCGCGCGCTGTTGTCTCTGATCCTTAAAAACATTTTTTAAATAAACATCACAGTCATGGGTAGCTTCCTAGGAGCTTATAACTTTCTCTCCTAGCCCATGATAGAGAGTTAGTAGGGTTAAAGGCTCTACAACCCAAACCCCAGAGAGTATGCCACAAAGCTACCCTTCTGAGGGTTGCTAACTCTCTTTGATCTTTCTTTTTTCCAAACATTTCTTTTAGAAGATATGCAAACATTATGAGAAATAAGACTATTATGAGGAAATAGAAGAAATAGAAGGTAGCATCATTCATTTTCCATATACTTCATTAATAGATATCCTATCGGACAGATAAAAGAGTATCTCAAATCTCAATATTAAATAAAATTATGCTTCTTCAAGTATATCCTCTTCCTCTTCTTTTCATTCAAAGACTTCTTTCTTAACCATGAATAAAGGTATTCAACCAGAAGTTTACGAGAGATACGGTTTCAACAAATTCTTGAGATAATCAATGTACTCATGGGATAATTGAATACAAAGATGGTAGTCATTTTCGGAGTCTTCTCTTTTCTCCAAATAGACTACATGCTTGTCGGTCCCTACTTTCGGAACAAAAGCAACCCACACGTCAGGCTCGTACTCTCCAATATCTTCAATAAAATTTCCTTTCTTCCAGACTTCCAACTTAACCCTCAACTCCCTTTTTGTTGATTCTTTTAATCCATTCACTATGTTTGCATAACTAAGCAGTTCACTTAGCAAGGCTAATTCTGAGTGAGAGGGTGCCCATGACATCCATGCTGTCTGTGGAAGTATTGGACCTTCTGCCGTAACAACAATCATCAAACGTCCACCCTTGCCCATGCCACATTTTTTAACTCTCAAATTAGGTTTGGAGAAATCATCATAGAAATGAAAGATCACAAGAAAGGATTTCGTTCTCTCTTTCCATTCCCATTCAACAAATACTGGCATGTTGCTTCTCCACTATTCAATGCAAATACTTCTCCTTAAATCTTTAATGCAACCTATGATAATATATTTAAGAGATGTGAGAGTTTAAAATACTGGAATTGAATTGTATGTCATCTAAAGACAGGATACATTTCTGTCAACACTGTAGAAAAGAATTCGTGGGGGCTGAATGTCCATATTGTGGTTGGGAATGGCTATCGTTACCATCCTCTTCATATTA
>Ga0315310_10001325_pt1 | contig 15620 bp, 18 predicted proteins | sample TDP5_MG_FD_203630 | JGI IMG/M metagenome (GOLD analysis project Ga0315310, IMG submission 203630) | Freshwater sediment microbial communities from Lake Towuti, South Sulawesi, Indonesia - TDP5 | ecosystem: Environmental > Aquatic > Freshwater > Lake > Sediment | place: Indonesia: South Sulawesi... | reverse complement strand
CACTCGACATGCCGCCAAGCTTACCCAGAAATGACCAACGAAAATTTAGCCTTTAGCTAAACCACGCAACTGACCAGATATCGACAAAATCTATGGGGCAAGAGATTTTAGGAACTCTGCGCCTTTGTATTTTGCTGCTTTCTGATGTGCTTTCAACCGTTTTCACCTTAGGAAAGGTTTGGAAACCTTCTTAAGTGTATGGCTTAGACCTCATAGTTAAATGGGCTTACAACTGACAGTGGTGTCAAAATGCAGGATTTAGAGAAGCGACAAACAGAAGCTGAATCCCACGTACTGAAGCGCACCACCAGCCTTTGTCCAGCATGTCTCGAAAGACTTGACGCCACAATCATAGAAAAAAATGGCCAAGTCATTATTACAAAGGAATGCCCAAATCACGGTCGATTCGAAGACGTCTACTGGTCCGACTACGAGCTCTTCAAAAGGTTTGAGAAATACGGCAAAGTTGGCAAAGGTGTTTTGAACCCGCGAACCCAAACCGTTAAGGGCTGCCCATACGACTGCGGTCTCTGCCCAAACCACAAGTCGCACACGGTTCTGTCCATTATCGATGTCACAAACGCCTGCAACCTTCAATGCTCAATCTGTTTCGCCTACGCGGGCAAAATCGGCTATCTCTACACGCCGACCCTAGAACAAATCGGTGAAATTATGGACAATCTGCGTGCCAACATGCCTGTTCAACCACCTGCGCTTCAACTTTCAGGCGGAGAACCAACTGTTCGACCTGATTTCTTAGAAATTGTCGAGATGGCTAAGGAGAGAGGCTTCAAGCACATTGAGGTCAACACAAACGGAATCAGAATCGCGGACGAAAAAGACGGAGTCGGATACATCCGTAGGCTCAGAGACGCTGGCGCCGACACATTTTATCTATCGTTTGACGGGGTAACGCCCGAACCTTATGTGGGTAGGGCTCCAAGTCACTTAGACGAGAAAGGCAAGCAAGAATACGCAAAATGGCTGTTGAATATCAAGCTAAGAGCCTTACAAAACTGCCGAGAAGCCGACATGCGTAGCGTCGTACTAGTTCCTACCATTGTTAAGGGAATGAATGACTACCAGCTTGGCGACATAATCAACTTTGCCATCAAGAACATTGACGTTATCCGCTGCGTCAACTTTCAACCAGTCTCTTTCGCTGGCCGAACAGAACAGTGGGAAGTCCAAAAAGGAAGAATAACCATTCCCGAAGCCTTGCATGAAATCGAAGAACAAACAAACGGGCTCATCAAATCACAAGATTTCTATCCTGTCCCATGCGTTGTTCCCATCTCAGAATTCTTAAACGAGTACAGGATGAAGCCTCATATAGAATTCACCGTTCATCCTCACTGCGGAGCCGCCACGTACTTGTATGTGGAGAAAGGAAAGGCAACACCAATCACCAAGCTGGCAAACGTTGACTCGTTCTTCAACGCGTTAAGCAAAGCTGCCGAAGACATTCGACACAAACACAGAACCAAAGCAAAACTGCGCGTAGGAGCGTCGGCGCTCAAAAACATTAGATTGAAAATCCTGCGCCAAGTTATGCCAGCAATACTACATGGGAGCTATGAATCGCTCAAACCGTTCCACTACAAGACCTTGATGATAGGGTTGATGCACTTCATGGACGCCTACAACTTCGACCTAGAACGCGTGCAACGGTGTACAATAAACTACGGGTTCCCAGGCGGCAAAATAGTGCCCTTCTGCACCATGAACACATTGCACAGACAAACATTAGAAAAAAAGTATTCCGTGCCCTTGCCTTTAGAAACGAAGAGGCGAATAAAGGACGAAAAATAGCATGTAATGAGGTCCGAAAACTTTTCATTTATACGGTTTCTGGTTCAGAAAGGAGTCAGACGCTCCTATCAGAAGTGTTGGGTTGCGTGGTTTTATGCTAGTTTTAGTATCCTTTGTCGCTCAATAAAATCAACGTCTTCGCTTTCGGCTGACCCGCAATGCCCTAGGTTTTCGAGTATCACTTTCTCTATAACCGCCGCGCCAGTGCCCAAATATTCCTCCAGCGCATGATTGAATGAATCCATTTTTTCAGCGATTTCGTGCCTTTGAATAGAATGACTGTTCTCCAAATAGTTGTAGATGATTTGCGTGGCCACTTGCCCAAATATTCGGTTTAGCACCCTGTCTACAACTTCGTTAAGTGCTTCGTCTCGTTTGTTCCGCGATGGATGATGTACGGTCATCAAAGAGAATCTCCCTGTGGTTCTCAAATAAATGCGTGTATTACGATTTAATAAACCTTCACGTGCAAACGCACAACACCAATACAGATCAACCTGAATAGAACCTTTAATGGCAGCACCGTGATTCGAACTATCATTAGCCTAACAACGTTACGTCCTCTTGGGAAGCATGCTCTAAGAAAAAAGAGAATCGCGCAATAAGAACGATAACAAACAGAAGCGGGAATAAACCTATAAGTAGCAGCGCCACATGAAAACCACGGAGAATCGAAAAAATGGGCGGAAAAAAGAAACTAACCCTCAAACAAATGGAAAGAGCCACAGAAAAGAAAGATGAGAAAGAAAAGGAGAAGCGCGGATCCAAATCCACTGGACCAGCAGAAAGGAAAGCGCCGGGCATAGTTCCGCCTGACCCCAGAAGCGATAAAGTCGTCAACGAACTGAAGAAGATGAAGGCACTGACTCCTTATGCTGTGGCAACTCGCTTCAATTTGCGTCTAAGCGTTGCCAAAGACTTACTCGACGAGTTGGCGCAACGAGGCGTAATCGAATACGTTTCGGGAAACAAAAATATAAAAATCTACAAACCAGCGGATTAGTATTTTCTAGCCAAAATTATGATCCTCGCGCTCATGCTTGAGTCAAACTTCTCCTTAGTGAAAGAACCATAAGCATCTGTTACTTTCAAGCCGTGGGCTTCGTACATGCGTTGTAGTTCCCTGAAGCTGTACAGTCTGTGATCGAAACTTATCTCGTTTAGTTCTCTGCTCACCTTATCAATGTAAATCCATCGGCACCTCAACGTTTGGTTTCCCATTCCCAGTTGCGCTGCTCAAGCAGAAAGAGCCGCTCTTCCTCAGACCAGTCTCTTTCTTGATACCTTCTAATGAGGGCTTCTGGATTTACGATGTCCATCACGAATATTCCTGCGGTTCTCATGACTCTTGAGATTTCGTTTAGAACCAGCTCGTTTTCCTGCTCCGAGAAGTAGCCAAAGCTGGTCCATACGTTGATGACGCTGTCGAAAACATCAGGTCTAAATGGCAAATACCGCATGTCCCCGCGAATCAGAGAGAGATTTCTTGAGCTGGCATCCTTTGCTCTTTTTCTGGCTTCATTCAAGAGTTCTCTGCTGAGGTCCAGACCAACTGTTGCACGGTCTTCTGACAGGGCTATAGAGAGTCGCCCTGGCCCGCAGCAATGGTCGAGGGTGAGGCCTGTGGGAAGTACTTCTTTCAAAAACGTAACCTGCTGTTCAGTTCGTTCTTTTCGTAGGTCAGATAAGCGTAGCCAAAAATCTGCTAGCTTTGCCTCGAACATGCTTTTATACCATTTGCTCATGGAAACATCCAGCGGGTAAATCCATGTAAACAACTTTGAATATATAAAGGCGCACATGGGAAGTAACTAGAGGCGTCCAAATGGAATTTCCAGAGCGGGTTTTCACCGAGGAAGAGGTCAAGAGAGCCAGAGAACTCATAGAGAAAGGCTACAAACATCGGTTAAAAGTAACGGGAAGCCCGGGGTTTAAGAGAAAAGTGGGAAAAACACTGAAACTTATCAAAGACGCCGGATACTATGACTTCTTGAGAACGTACATTCGACAAATCGAAGAAATTGAGGGTTTCAGTCAACTTCATGAGGCAGATGCCGCCATCTGGGCCAACATGCCCATGCTCGACGACTCCGTTGACGCAGCCAGCTACATTGTGCAGAAGGCCCAACAGATGAAAGACTACATCGAGGGTAAACTCTACTACGGAACCGGAGAGATGACCGCCATAGAAAAGCGTCTAGAATTTCTCGAAAAGCTCAAGAAGCAGAGCAACAGCGAAGACATCAAGAAAAAATGCGACAATCTTCTCAAAAGGTGGTCAGAGAGCAAAATGATGTTTCCTTAAGTGCGCTCCACTCGTATAACAGAGCCACTTTTCACACGGGTGAATAACTCTAGGTTCTTTGTAACTTTGCCTACAATGTTAACCGGACTGTATGGTTGTGATTCACCGTAAAAAATGCATAGGGCGTTTCCCATGGGCCAAAAGGCTAAGTCGCCCTTCTCAACTTTAGACCTTGCTTTTTCCTCGCCCATTTTAACCGGAATCTCAAAGTAGACTTCTTCTTTCCAAAGTGCGGCTCTGCCCTCTGTTGGAAGCTTTTTCACAATGGCGTCAACAGTCCTTGGTGCCAAGTGGCGGATGAGTTCGCCTTCAGCGTCTCCAACTGACTCGATAATAAATCTGATTGGAAGACGTGACACGCTGCTCTCGGGCAATTCTGTCTCACTTTTGGGGAAACCGTTGCTTCAGTACGTCTTCGAGAGTTGGTGTTCCGATTTCTTGAAGTTCATACTTGGCTCTCACCGCTGGCTTGTTCAAATGCAGTACCCGTCGCAAGTCAATCGGGGTTCCTATGAGAACGACATCACAGGGCGTTGCGTTCATTGTTTCTTCTAATTCGCGTATCTGTTCCTTGCCGTAGCCCACAGCTGGGAGAACAGCGCCCAAGTGTGGGTAGTTTTCAAAGGTTTTCACAATTGAGCCCACAGCGTAAGGGCGTGGGTCTATCATTTCTTCGGCGCCCAGCCTTTCGGCCGCTATCATTCCGGCGCCGTATGCCATGTTTCCATGAGTCAAGGTTGGTCCGTCTTCAACAACGAGAACTTTCTTTCCATTTATCAGTTTGGGATTATCAACGGTTATTGGAGAAGCCGCCTCTATTATCGTTGCGTCAGGGTTCAATGTCTTAGCGTTTTTCCTAACAGCAGCGACGTTAGTTGGATCGGCTGTGTCCACCTTGTTGATGATGACCACATCTGCCATTCTTAGGTTTGTTTCACCAGGGTGATAGGTGATCTCGTGCCCAGGTCTGTGTGAGTCAGCCACAACGATGTGCATGTCTGTATGGTAGAAGGGGATGTCGTTGTTGCCTCCGTCCCAAACTATAATGTCGGCTTCTTTCTCGGCTTCTCGCAGGATTTTTTCGTAGTCAACCCCAGCGTAAACTATGATTCCATTGTCAATGTGGGGCTCATATTCCTCTCGTTCCTCGATGGTGCAGTCGTATTTGTCAAGGTCCTCATACGAAGCGAAGCGCTGGCATACCTGCTTGGTTAGATCGCCGTATGGCATGGGATGCCTAATGACCACGACCTTAAAGCTAGATTTTTTCAGTATTCTGGCAACTTTCCTCGAGGTTTGACTTTTTCCCGAGCCTGTTCTCACAGCGCAGACAGAGACGACTGGAACCTTGGCTTTAACCATGGTGGTTGATGGGCCCATAAGTCTGAAGTCTGAGCCGTTAGCCAAAGCTACTGATGCCTTGTGCATGACATACTCGTGGGAAACGTCACTGTAGGCGAAAACAACTTCTTCAACGCCGTGTTTTTTGATCAGCTCTGGCAGTTCTTCTTCAGGATGGATTGGTATGCCCTTCGGATAGTTTGGACCCGCCAACTCGGGTGGATAGGCTCGTTTTTCAATCCCAGGGATTTGAGTGGCCGTGAAGGCCACAACCTCGTATTGTTCATTGTTTCTGTAGTAGACGTTAAAATTGTGAAAGTCTCTTCCAGCCGCGCCCATTATGATGACTCTGGTTTTTTTCATAGGGTGAGGCCTCTATTGGTGAGTTTTCAAAAATATGCATTGTTCATTCATATAAACGTTAAACGTTTCGGGGTGTTAATGCCCTTGAGACTGAATATCCGTGTTTTAATTTTTAAACTCTCAACAGGACGGACGATGAATGTTGACTGTGTTGATGATGTCGCTTTGAGGTGTCTGCTTGGTTGTAGGCTTTTTCTGGATACAAATAGGCTATTAATGTAAGTTGTTTTGAGCTTTTATTGAACTGTTTGGTAACTTGGCCAGTTTCCTGTGTTTGTCCCGTTTCTTTCACTGAATTGTCTGATAAGAGATTTAGCTCTGAAACTATTATTTTTTACACTATGGCAAAGTTGGTCATCCGTAGGGCGACTGTTGCCGATATTTCATCTATTGTTCAAGCTAGTCTAGAATCCACTACGCAGGAAGAAACCAGAGGGTTTGCTGCACCCGAGTGGGTAACGTATTCGTCGCCTGAAGAACTGAAGAAGGTTTGGGCTGAAGGGAATAGGTTTGAAGGATGGCTCTGAGGTTGTTGTGGCTGAGAAGGATGGAAAAGTAGTCGGTTTCATCGTGTTCAAGAGGGAACGCGACTGGGTCTACATCGACAACATCGATATCATCAAGGACGAGCAAAGAAAGGGAATCGGCAGAGCTCTTGTGGCGCACGTTGAAAACATAGCTATAACCAACGGATACTCCAATATGAAGACAGATACAACTCAAAATGCAGAGGGTGTTCCATGGAAATCCTACGGTTTCTGGATTAAGATGGGATACAGGGACACTGGAAAACGACTGCCCACAAAATGGGACTTCAAAACAATTCCGTTCGTCAAGAATCTAAAATGAACAGGTAATCAACATGAGCCTCGCGTGCTTCTGGATCGCTGTTATCTAAGCCTAGAACCCTAACGCATGCGAGCGGCGGAAAACAACAACACGCAATTACGGTTTTGTTTCAAGAGTTTCTGTTTGTACGGCGGCGTTCTGTTGTTTATCCTGAACTTTCCTTATGAATATCACGACTTCGCTGAATCTGTGGGAAGGTATGCGGGTTTTATTCCCAATACGCATAGTTGAAACCAATTCTTGCTTGAAGTGCAAAAAGTAGGAGAAATCTTGCAGACAACATTTAGGGTACAAATTTTATGATCACGTGATAGGTTTCGTCAATCATCTTGGTTTCAACTGATTCACCGATTTTGTGTATAATCTTCATGATTCTCGGATTGTCTGCCAATATTTCCGCTGCGAAACCGCTGACACCCTTCTGCATGGCGATTCTGGCTAAATACTTCATCATTTGGAGCCTAGGCCTTGATTCTGCCATCGATCTCCAACAACTATGGCAACTTCTGCTAAGTTAGTGGATTTATCGAGTTCATAGCTTGCCAGCGCGGGATTAGCCAACTCCACAACCTTGTCTTTTGTCTGTGTGAATGTTTCTCGCGTATTCTTATGCGAGAAGTACAATAATTTTTTTAATACTAAAATTATAACTAGATGGAGAGAGGAATCGTTTTGACCAGAATTGAGAAGTCGATTGTGATAGAGGCTCCTGTGGAGAAGGTCTTTGACTTTGTGACCGACTTCGACAACCATGTAAAGACTCAGCCTCCCGAGGTGGAGATGACGGTTCTGAGTCGGGATGAAGGCCGAGCTAGAGTAGGGTTCAAAGCAAAGATGAGGGCTAAGTTTGGAGGCAAGATATGGGAAGTCGAAGAAGAAACCACAGAGCTGGTGAAGAACAAACGGTTTTCGGGGCGTCAGAAGAGCGGAGCCTTGAAAAAGTTGGAGCACATGGACCTCTTCGAACCCACGGAGAAGGGGACCAAGTGGACAGCGATATTGGAGTATGAACTGTCATACTCCTTGCTTGGCAAGGTCGTTGACAAGCTGAAGGCTCGCAAGGACATAGAGAAGTCCATGGATTATTCTATGAAAAAAACAAAGGAACTCATAGAGAAGGGATAAAAAGCACACCGTATAGTTGTGAGCCAACACCTTTCCTTCTTTTTTATTCTATGAGTTTATGAAACGCGACAAAGCATCTTAATTTAAACAATCTCTGCTGAACTACACAAAATTACCCGTTGGAACTCAAGGGAACCGAGAATTTAAACCTAGACTAAAAAGTTTTGGTGCGGGGGATTATTTTCAAACTCAAATCCGATTTCTGTAAGTTTCAAATGCGCGCGCATGGCTTAATTATCATGAACCAAGTATTTCAACCAGTTTTTCTATGTTATCCAAGATAATCGTATGACTCCCACCCTCGAATATTTCTAGATGTGCCCCTGGGATAGCTTTTGCATTCTTGTACGCATTACTGACTGGAACGTTCGTGTCCGCGGTGCCATGCCAAATATAAACCAAGCCGGAGGGAATCTGGGACAGATCTACTTCCCATCCTTTCTTCATGAACTTAGCTTCTTGAACCATGGCTTTGATGCTGTCTGATCCTTGACGATAGAATTCCGCACATGTTCGACAGAGCGCGTCTCGAAACTCGGGATTGAGAAATAACTTTGCCTGATCCTCCGGGAAATTCTTGAGCATTCTCCTGCCTGATTTAGATTTAATAAATGCATCTGGATCTTTAGCCATCGTTAAAATCATTTTCATCTGTTGTTTTGCCAGCCATTTCCCCAAAATAGGCATCGTTCCCAGTCTGAAGCCCCACTTATTCATGCGGAACATCCCCTTAGTATCTATAGGTAATGATGCTCCACTGATAACAACTGCTCGGGTAACACGCTCTTTGAGCAATGCGGCACATGTAATCACGTAATGACCGCCTCCTGAAACCCCAAGCAGCGCAAACCTATCGATCCCCATGTGATTAGCTAGGAAACTGATGTCTGCGGCAAAATCGCTAACTTTCCGATTGGGAGCAAAAGTCGATAATCCAAATCCGGGGCGATCAACACCAATCATTTGAAGACCCTTGGAACTGGTTCCCTTCTGGATAAGAAGCAAATCTAACCTACTAGTTGGAAAGCCATGAAAATAGAAAACTGGTTTCCCTTCACCTACAATCAAATAGCCGAGGTGACGCCCATCAGGTAAAGTGATAGTTTCGCCTTGTTCCATCGAATCTTGACTCATAATTCAAAATTCGCCTCCACATAATTATCTGCCATTCTCTGTAAATAATTTATCGCGCGCATATTCCTAAACATTCCTAACCTATTTTGAGACTTATAGAAATCGAATTCCAATTGCGTGCACGCATCCATTTCGCCACGACATCGATAACACAGATTGCGTGTTCCTTTCGTGAAGAGAACGTGAAAAAGGCTCCAGATACAGGTGGTGCGGGGGATTATTATCAAACTCAAATCCGGTTTTCGTGTGTTTCAAAATCAAGTAGGGGGTAGGCGGGACCAGTGCACGTCGTTTATAAGCAGAACTCGTTGAAGGCGCACTCATCAAAATCATTGCTTGCGAGTTCTTGTTTTGACTATGGGATGATGTATAGGCTCCCAAAAGCCCTTTCTTGCCAGTTCGAGGCTCTGTGGAAGCGTGAGCATTATGCCAAGTTCATCGGGGTTTTTGTCTTTCCATTCAGCGATGTGTTGAGGAGAACTGAAGAAATTAATGTAGGGGCAAAGATCTGCGCCACATGAGCCTTTGCCTTCCTTGCTGGCTCCCAACCACATGACTGCTGATGAAGGCTCTGCAGACTTGATGGTTCCTTCGAACATCCTTACTCGTATTGTTTGACCACAATGAAAGCATATGGAATCGATTTCTATGGGTAGGAAGAAGCCTTCAACTAAGGCGTCGAGAGCGCAGGCTATGAAGAATTGTCTTCCGTCGGCAAGCTTGATCTTATGGCGGGTTTCGTAATCCACGTGGCCAAAGATCTCTTCGCCCTTATTGACTGCCTGAAAATGAATCTTCAACCGCGAATCTCTGACACACTTTCCGTTGTGCTCTTGTATTAGTTCTACGAGCTCACTCAAGCTCTTTGGTGTACTGCCTAAACAAAACAATGCTCGAAGCCTGGTCCCGAGGTCTTCAGGAATCTGAACGGACTGAGAATTCCGAGCCACGAAACTCAACCTGAAGGAAATCACACAAAGGTCCTCTTAAAGCTTAACTTCAACTCCGAATGGAGTCTCAAAAAAATGTTGTGTCGGTGCGAGGACTGGAACCTCTGTAACAAAAGAAGAGAAGTTGAGCTAAGACTTCCTCAGCACATCAATATGAAATTGAGCGTTAGAGTTTGGTCGTCTGGACACAGCCTACCCCCCGGTCTAATATATGATCCAAATAACATCAGACTTTTTCCGTGATGCGCGCTCTGCAGTCAGTTTTATAAATAAAAACCTCAAAACAACAATTTGGGAGTTTTATGAGAACTGCGTTATCAAAGACAGACTTGAAAGCAGTAAAGCAAGATGAAATAGCAATGCTAGCAGAATCAGAAAAAGAGGCAGCGAAGACTGAGGCGCAAAGCTATACTGAACAAATACTAAAATACATACCTGCAGAAGTAGTTGCCTTCTACATTCCAGCCTTGGGAGCAGCAGCTGCCCTCAAACCGACAACTACTGGCACGGGAACTACTTCATCAGCATATGGTTATGTTGTTTGGTTAATATTCTTGTTGGCACTTGTAGGGACTTTTATATATACGCACAAAAACTCAAAGACAGAGCTGAAGCAGAAAAAAATAGATAATGTAGGCCAAAGATCCCTTTTGAAAGCAGCGATATCAACTTTAGCTTTTCTATTTTGGGCACTCTATCTGGGCGGTCCTTTTGTCGGCATAGAAGGCTATGCAACCTATGGAACTTTGGCAATACTTGGATTCACCTTCTTCACTCCAGCTATATATGATTCTGTTCCTATTCCGTTTCCGTCTCTGCTACGAAAGCCAAAGTAGCCATCGCCTACACCGCAAGCATATTTTAATGAGCCAACTAGTGAACTTGATATGGTTCTTACGAAACTTGCGGATGAGAAACGATACCCTGAAGAACGACAAAATCGCCTATGAAGCTGCAAAAGAAGTTTTATCAAGATCCTGTCGATCCTAACAGGGTCTTATTCAGTTTCACTACGAAAAAACGAAAGGAAAGTCATTGGCTCACGCCTGGAGAAGAGGCACCTAGAAAGATAAGAGAGTTGTCCAAGGAAAACATTAGAGAACTGCCTTGATCTGAGAGATAAGTGCAATTATTCTCGAATGAATTGAGCCCTTACAAAATCGATTCTAATTCTGCAATTAACGGCAGTCTGTCATGACATTGATAACATGCATTTCGTTGTCTTTTCACGAAAAGAAGGTGAAAAAGGCTTTAGAAGGAGGTGGTGCGGGGGGTGGGATTTGAACCCACGAACCCCTGCGGGATAGGCTCCTGAAGCATCCGCACATCTTTGTGATGTTCTACGCCTTTGACCAGGCTTGGCAACCCCCGCACGTCTTGAAATTCTGAACATCGACTACTTAAGTTTCACTTATATTTCCACTTGTACCTAGTCCATCAAAGCCTCCTCGATTCGTCATAATCGCAGACTCATGTTTTAAAGGCAAACTTCGCATCATCATACCGTGGTTTGACAATTGACAGACTGGCTAACAATACTAAAAGCCTGTTCACAAACAATGAAAAGAGAAATTCTGGGCCTCTACCATACAACCGAAGCAGGCAAAGAATTCGGCATCGGTGCAGGCGGAGACATCAAGAAAAAGATTGACTTGGCAGCCGAAAAGGCACTGCTTGACACGTTGCGTGAGTATAATGCTTCGTGCATGGTCGTCAGCGAGGAATCAGGAACCAAACAAATAGGCGCAGAACCTTCAAAGTACATACTGACAACAGATCCGCTTGATGGAACAACCAACGCATTGCGCGGACTACCCTTCATGGCAACGTCTCTGGCTGTATCACAGAAACCCTACCTAAAAGAGGTGGAAATAGCCTTGGTAAGCGACCTGATCCATGGCGTCACATACACAGCCCAGCGGGGCTACGGTGCATTTAGAAACGAAGAAGCCATCAAGCCTTCCAAAAGGGTCTCATTAGAAGAAGCAGTTATAGGCGTTGATTTCAACACCTTCAAAGCAAGAGAAATCGTGAACCAGATGATAAAAGTGTTTGAAAAAACCAAGCATCTGCGCCACTTGGGAGCCAACGCCTTAGAGATCTGCTACGTAGCCGACGGCACCATAGAAGGCTTCATCGACCTACGCGGCAAACTCAGGGTCACAGATGTCGCAGCCGCTCAGTTAATATTACGAGAAGCGGGTGGAATCATAACAACGCCTCAGGAAAAGAGCCTAGATGCGCCGTTAGACGCAGCTCAGCGAGTGTCATTTATCGCTGCTGCAAACAGAACGCTGTATAACAGGATTCAAAAGCTTCTGAAAGAAGGCAAGAGTTGAAGGAGCCACCGAAAAATCTTGTTGACACCAGTACAACCATACCCAGCACTTCTCCTTAGAACACGAACCGAGCGAATCCTAGTCATCGCCGACCTACATATTGGTTGGGAAGTAACCCTTGCCCAAGAAGGAATTCATGTTCCATCTCAGACGCCTAAAATGTTGAACAAGCTGCTTCAACTCATCCAGTTGTGCAAACCCACGGGTTTGCTTTTCCTCGGCGACGTTAAACACACAATCGCTAAAGTGGAACTGGAAGAGTGGCGAGACATCCCCGACTTCTTCGAGGCCCTCATCAAGAAAGTGAGCGACATCAAAGTAATTCTGGGCAACCACGACGGGAACCTAGAGCCTTTACTGCCCGAGAGCGTGAAGCTTCTGGCTTCAACTGGCACAGCCGCTGGAAATGTGGGTTTCTTTCATGGAAACGCTTGGCCAGTGCCTGAGCTTTTAGCTTGTCGCAGCCTAGTTATGGGGCACGTGCATCCAACAGTGGCTTTTCGTGACCCCTTGGGCTTTCGAATAACAGCGCAGGTCTGGGTGAAGGCTAAACTTCACGGTGAGCAGTTGGCTAAGGCTTTCTTGAAGAGTCTAGGCGTCAAGGCGGAGTCAAACGCCGATGCGGTTAAACAACTGCGTTCACGGGTTAACGTGAGACTAAAGGCTTCGGAACTCTTTATCATGCCCTGTTTCAACGATTTTCTCGGAGGCCGTCCAATTAATAGAAGCGGTCGGGATCGATATCCACGGTCGATTGAGTATTTGGGGCCTGTTTTAAGGTCTAGAAGTGTCGAGCTTGACAACGCGGAGACTTATCTACTCGACGGAACTTTCCTCGGAACAGTCAAACAGCTGAGGAGCCTTAGTTAGAACATAGGACGAAACGTCCACTTCTAAAAAACTTTGTATCAACAAACTTTGTGGGAGACGACGTGATTCTATTGAAAACAGATGAAAACTTAGGATTAGGCGACAAGGTCTCGTAATCATTTTTCCCAGCACTCATTCCGCACTCATGCCCTTCGCTTTTTCTTCTTCCCTATACGATCTCAACAAAAAATAGAAAAGTTGTGTGGGCTTGAAAAAAGATATATAACCGAAGCGACTGTCATTAATCGGTTCACCACTATTAGAAAAAGAAAAATTCCGAAAAATGGAGGAGAAAAATAACATGAGCAAACCTGAGAAGCCGCACTTAAACCTCGTAATCATGGGTCACGTTGACCACGGAAAATCCACAACAATCGGCCATCTGTTCTATCTAACTGGCACTATTGACGAGAGAACAGCCAAGAGCTATGAGGAAGAAGCAAAGAAGATGGGCAAAGAAACCTTCAAGTTCGCGTGGGTCTTGGACAAACTGAAGGAAGAACGAGAACGAGGCCTAACAATCGACCTAGCCTTCCTAAAGTTTGAAACGCCAAAATACTTCTTCACAGTCATCGACGCTCCAGGCCATAGAGACTTCGTCAAAAACATGGTCACGGGCGCAAGCCAAGCCGACGGCGCAGTCCTGTTCGTCTCAGCCAAACGAGGAGAATTCGAGGCTGGAATCGGACCGGGAGGACAAACAAGGGAACACGCCTTCCTAGCCTTCACATTGGGCGTTCACCAACTAGTAGTAGCCATTAATAAAATGGACGACGCGTCAGTAAATTGGAGCCAAGAACGCTATGAAGAAATCAAGAACGAGATCGGCAGACTGCTCAAGACGGTTGGCTACAAGGTTGAAAAGATACCCTTTGTGCCGACCTCGGGTTGGACAGGTGACAACCTCCTCAAACCCAGCGAAAAGATGCCTTGGTACAAGGGGCCAACTCTGTTTCAAGCTCTCGACGTAATGGAGGTTCCACCAAAACCAACGGGCAAACCTTTGAGACTTCCCATACAAGACGTCTACACTATCACAGGGGTAGGCACAGTTCCAGTTGGACGAGTTGAAACCGGCGTGCTAAAAGAGGGCGACATCCTGGTTTTCATGCCAGCCAATGTTCAAGGAGAGGTCAAATCCATCGAAACCCACCACGTTAGGATGCCCAAGGCAGAACCAGGTGACAACATAGGTTTCAACGTGCGAGGTGTATCCAAAACTGACATTCGACGAGGAGACGTGGGAGGACACACAAGTAACCCGCCAGCAGTCGCTAAGGAGTTTATCGGACAAATCATTGTCATATTGCATCCGACCGCTATCGCTGCCGGATACACTCCTGTATTACATTATCACACTGGCCAAGTTGCGGTTCGATTCGTAGAACTCATCAAGAAACTTGACCCACGAACAGGGCAAACAGTTGAAGAGAAGCCTTCGTTTCTGAAGACAGGAGACGGTGCCGTTGTCCGCTTTGAGCCGCTGCATCCAATCGCTGTTGAAACCTACACCGACTTCCCAGAGCTCGGAAGATTCGCCATACGAGACATGGGAACAACCATCGCCGCTGGAGTGGTCAAAGAAATAACTAAAAAAGGTCCGTAAGCCGAATATCCACCTTTTTTCTCGTTCAAGCCTTTCAGAATATTCTTGAGAATAGAAGAGGGCAAGAGGTTTTCTAGCCTGACACTCTTACGTCCTCGATTAGTATAGTTGGTGAAATCAACGTTGTTTCCAATCCAACCTGCTTGAAATCGTCGGCAAGGAGTGTCACATTTTTGAGTGCGCCTAGAATGTTGCCTCCCAACATGGCTTGCTTTACTGGATAGACAACCTCGCCCTTCTCTATCTTGAAGGCAGTGTCTAAGACTACAGAGAACTCGCCGCTGGCAGCGTTTGCCGTGTGGGCACCTATAACCTCCTTCGCTATTATCCCATTCTTGACTTCGCTTGTGATGTCGACAAACTTGGCTTCAGCTGACCTTTCTCCGGCACAGAGCTTGAAGTTTGTGGATCCGATGAGGGGTTCCACAGCGTACTTGGGTTTTTGGGTAAAGCCTCCAAGTATCCTTGTGGCGTTTCCGGTTGAGGGCACGTTGTCTTTTCCAGCTGCGTAAGAGTTGTAGAGAAAGTTTTGAAGCTTCCCTTTATTTATGATAGTCGTGGCTTGCGTTGGGCATCCCTCATCGTCGAAGGGTTTAGAACCACTCGCTTTGGGAATCAAGCCGTCGTCAATGACCGTGAGATTTTCAGAAGCAACCACTTGGCCCATTTTTCCCACGAAGGGTGACTGGCGCTTCTGGATGTTGTCCGCTCTGACTTCGGGAATGAGTGTGAACGTGAGCAGATAGGCTAAGGCGTCAGGCTGCAGGAGTAAATCCATTTTTTCCGTTTTTACGGTTCTAGGGTTGAGTTGCCTTATTGCCAGGTCTCGTGCGTTCTTGAAGGCTGTGAAAGCTTTTTCTTCGTTGAAGAAGCAATCTGTGTAGCTGTCTCCACCTACGCCCACAGAACCCTTCTCTTGAGCAATC
>Ga0315310_10001323_pt1 | contig 15640 bp, 24 predicted proteins | sample TDP5_MG_FD_203630 | JGI IMG/M metagenome (GOLD analysis project Ga0315310, IMG submission 203630) | Freshwater sediment microbial communities from Lake Towuti, South Sulawesi, Indonesia - TDP5 | ecosystem: Environmental > Aquatic > Freshwater > Lake > Sediment | place: Indonesia: South Sulawesi... | reverse complement strand
AAATTCCAAGTTGCATGGAACTTGGTGAAAGCTATCGCGAGAGAAATGAAGATCCCTCTCTATAACATAGATGAAGTGCAAGCAGGTATGATATCTAAAGTAGAAGAAATGGCAACTCGTCTTCCCGCACCACCTCCGCTACCATTTGACGTAAAAATCGACATCTCAGACCATGCAACAGGAAACACCCACAAGCTAACAATCGGCGTCACAATGATACCTCTGAAAACGACAGAGCCTTAGCCTTTTTTGGGGTGTATATGTCATCTAAGGAAGAGAAAGCAAAGCTGTGTCCGGACCTTTTCTGTCCGGAATGCCTGAGCGACCCAGAAATCAAGTGTCCACGTGATAAGGATGTGAAGTGTCTTCATTGTGGCGTTGAGCTATGCGCCTACCATATGGGCAAACACTTACCAACCAAGCACTGTATCTCTACCGAATGGAGAGGTATTCAATGAATGAAGATGATCGCGTGGGAGAGACTATTGAAACCTGGCCGCGCCAGGAGTATTTTGGACTTCTCAGCGTTAGGCTGCCAGACGGCTATGTTCAATACTGCGTCGTCAGAGAGAGCCACTACGTCCGGTTCCTTGGTCGCCTCTACGAGATCGCGCAGTTGCTCCTAGAGAGCAGTCTAGACAAGCCCATACGTTACCGTTACAGCGGCGACTACGCCGGCGCCGTAAAGGTATCCCTAGGCGCTGACCACTGATCTCCCAAATTTTTTGGGGTGTATTCTTGCAAGTCGAATACAACGCCGAAACTGGCAAATTAAGAGTAGTGCAAGACACGGGAAAAGAAGAGCACTTGGACATAGACCATGCCAAAGTAAAAAAAGCAGCCAGCCACATAAAGTCAATCTTGGCGCAGAGACAACTAACAAACGCTGAAGTATTAGCAACAATACAGTGGTTAGCAGACCATCCACATCTGCTTATTTTCCCTAACCCTGAAATATAGCATCCTTTTTCTCTGGGGTGTATTCTTGGCTAAGGAAATCGTTATGCTATGCGAAGACGCAACACTACAAGACCTCAAGCGCCAGGGCCTAGCCGCCGAGGAGAAAGATATTAGCCGCTTCGTAGAAAAATAGGCTAATATCCTCCAAATGGGACGGCACAAGAGTCAAAATAGCGAAAAAGAACGGCACAGTTACGTTGATAAACAGAAACAGAATCGACTATACTCACCGGCTTACTGAGTTGGTCGACGCGGCGAAAGCAATCAAGGGCGACTTCACTATAGACACAGAGGCCACCTACATTAATCCAGAGACCAAAGAGGTAGAGTTCACTCCATCTCAGAGACGATGCAGCACCCAAGACTGGGTTAAACAATACGCTCTTCGGAAACAATACCCGATTACCGCTGAAGCCTTCGACGTCATGGAACTCTACGGACTAGACGTGACCAAGCAGTCCTATCTTGCGAGAAAGAAGTTGCTCTTTGAATTGTTGGAAGGATCTCCACCCGACATCCAGTATACTCCGTACACTTTTGAGCTGGAGAAGGCTTGGCAAGACGTAGTCCGACGCGGAGCTGAGGGCCTCATCCTCAAAGACATCAACTCTCCCTACGAATACGAACGCTCATACAAATGGCTCAAACTAAAGAACTGGAAATTCCAAACCGTTGACGTCGTCGGATTCACGCCAGGAAAGAACGCTAGAGCTCCCTTCTTCGGCAGCTTAGTTGTGACTAAAGACGGCAAATACGTAGGCCACGCTGGATCTGGACCAAACGACTGGGAACTCAGGCAGCTCAAGGACCTGTTCACGAGCGCCAAAAAGATTCCTCCTCCCTTCGACATCGGCGAACCATACACAGCCTTGGACATCAAACTGAAAGTTGAAGTGAAATACTACAAACACACGGAGAACGGAGTCATGCGATGGCCGGTGTTCGTGCGCATAATCTCCTAACTTTTTTGGGGTGAAATGATGCCATTCCGCTTCCAAGAAGACGAAGAAAGGTTCAGTCTGAAGGCCTATGCGCTTTCTAAGGGACAACACGTTCACATGTCGGAAGTTACCGCTTGGAAATTTGAGCACGGAGAAAATGTAACAGACACCCACACAGGAAAACACGGACAAGTGCATCTAAGGGTCTGGGATGGAAAATTAGAGACATGGCGATATTGCATATCTAGGAAGGATGTTGACGACGAAGACAAGTACGTTGTAGAGTCACACCTAGTGAGAGCTCCAGCGCAAACACGGATAGACACCGGAAAAACTATGTTATATGCACCAAGAAGACTCAGGGGTCAGGATAGATGTCGCAGCGGCTCCTTTCCTAGAAGACCTACGAAAGCTGCCGAGAGATGGTTATCCCGGTCTTTAGACGAGACGTAGCATATTCCTTTTTTTCTGGGGGTGAAGAGACACGGAGAAAACCCTAGTTGGCGGTCCAGCGTGTTTTAGGAAACATGCCGAGATCCGCATCATGGGAAGCAAAAAAGAGGTGGAAGCCGCGGAGGTCGCGGTGAAGACGATTCAAGGATTAGAGGATCTCTCAGAGTCTAAAGCTCGCCTCGAGATCCAGAAGTTAATCGATGAGCAGAGCCTGAAAGCGACAATTCTCTTCGATGGAAACACAGTTTGGAGCAAGAACCGCATACTCAGAAACCTTGAAGAAATAATAAAGCATGGAACCCTATACAACAAAAAGAAGCCAAGATACATCCCCATCGGCAGCATGCTGAGAATGCCTGTCGTTGGAGATTGCATACTATCAGACTATTTCTATCACTTCCTCACCGATTGTGGCAGCATAGCACACTATAACAAGCAGGGATGGGTAACCGAATATCCGACCCTTGAAGACTTGAAAGAATTCTTCAAACACAATGAATATGGTCGACGAGTCCTCGACGACATTCCCTGTTGGAAAACAGATGCTAAACGAATAGTTGAGGCAATAGAGGCGCACCTGTTCCCATTCAAACATTTCATAGAGCAATTTAAAGCTTAACCTTTTTCTGTACTACTCGAGGTCTCCATATTTCTTTGGGGTGAACAGTTGGAAAAAGGCAAAATCATCAGCCGAGTGTCTCGACCATCCGTGAGTCCTAAGGCAATTAAGCAAGCAGCTGAAGCCTTGACAAAGACATCTCCACTATGTCCTCGCTGCGGTGGATTCCTGCAACAAAGAGAATTCGTTGACTGCTGGGATACCAGAACCGGCGAACCTACTGATGTGAACGAGGATCTCTATTGCCAACGATGCGACTTGAGATGGTGCGCGGAGTCAGGCCCACACAGCTTCAAAGAGGATTGGAATCCTCACTTCCACAAACAAAGTGCCTGACCTTTTTTGGGGGTGAACCCAGGAAGGGTTAAACGATGGGATTATACTCAGATTTTCATGCAGAGCGCCGGAAGGCCATACAAAAATGGCGTCGACGTCAACAGAGTGAGTCTGCGGATAAGCTGTTTATGGCAATGAGCGTAGAAGGAATCATAGTCAAATCTAGGAAAACAGAGAAGGGCGAGCAATTATGGCGGCTTACTGATAAATTCGTGGAGAAACTGAAGGACCACCTATTAGAGACGTCATGGGAGCATCAGAAAAAGAAAACCTATGAAACACTGTTAATGGCCATAATACTTGCGGTTATGGAGTTTGCTGCACCACAAGAAAGCAGTGGGATTACAATGGAAGGTATCCATCATCGTGCCGACATTGTGATGGGTATGGTCGGACATATGGTCAAAGGGAAAGGCAAAGACCACAATCCTCATCCTTTTTCGGGGTGAACATTGAATAACCTCGAACTAGCCACGCTCAAACGTTATTGTGACAAGTACGGACTCGACTACTATGAGATAGATGACACACTAACATATTGGGAGAACAAGAAACACCTACAGTCCCTAGCTCGTATGCTTTCTCGCTCTCTCGATGCATCTGAACTAGCTCGATATAGTGCACTACAAGAACAATACATGAAGGAGCATGCTCTCTCCTACTACATAATGTGCCAACTGAACGGTGAAACCAAGTCAGACGAAGTTGGACCGCCGCTCGAGGAAACCAGCTTCTCACTCCAAACATACATCAGGTCAAGGTGAGCCCCTTGTCTATGGAAGAAGTCATTGGAATGTTCAGACGTTCACTGCTCTCAGCTTTCCGCAACTGGGTTGAAAAAAACCGGGAAGCTATTGGAGAAAAGTGGTATGACTGGTTTCAGAATAAGATGGGAGAAGCAAGTGACTGCGATACAGCCATAAAAATCATGGGCACAAGCCTGTGGATGTTCAACATGGTCGCTAACATGGGGGTTTTAGCTGGAATAGGGCCGAATGGTCCTAGCATCCAGGAAATCAGAGAAGGTTTAGACGAACAATCGACAAGAAGACTTTTACTTGTCATCTCAAGTTGCTTGAACCTACAGTTTTTGCCACGGGAGCTCGCAAACACACAGATACCGATAATTTCGCCAAAACGATTTACCCTAAAAGAATATATGCGGCTAACTTCAGAATAATTATAGCATTCAATCAATCACAACAGCCTTGCTTCAAACACTCGCACATACACTCTCCCAAACAGACACAGCAACCAACCTTTTTTTATCGCGATGAAAACAATGGTGTCAAAGAGAAAACATTAATAATACGAGTTAAACCCTTCTTTTTATCTGGGGTGAAACCTTTGAAACCGAGCACAATATCGGTATTGCGAGGTCTACTACAAAACCCAAAAAACTCGGATCGTGAAGTTGCAAAGGTCGCCAACGTTTCTCAGCCAACCGTGTCTAGAATACGACAACGACTGGAGAATACAGGAATCATTCAAAGCTATGAAATCATACCAGACCTGAAGGCCTTAGGCTATGAGATCATTGCATGTGGTATTTCCATGTCCCAAGACCTGCCGAAGGACAATCGTGTGGTCTTCGCTTGGCCAGCTGCGAAAGGAATGTTCTCTATTTCAGTTCACAAAGACTACCACGACTATGCCGAGTTTGCATCGAAACATGAAATCCAAGATGAGATACTACTGTCAACTTCAGTTAAACCCACGAAACCTCTGTCGTTCAAAAATATTCCATTCGAGAAATAGTGCCTCAAAGAGGTTACCGAGATGACTAGCCCTGTGAGACATGAACAGTTTTTAGGGCATCTCAGCATTAGACTGCCAGATGGATACATTCAGTACTGCGTCGTTAGAGAGAGCCACTATGCACTGTTCCTCGGTCGCCTCTACGAAATCTTGGAAATAATTCTACAAAGCGGTCTGAACCGCCCAGTGAGAGTTAACTATAAAGGCGACTATGCAGGCGCCGTACCGGTGTTCATAAAAAGACTAGAAGATGCTCGAACAGTTTGAAGAACTTCCTCTTTTTTCTCTAAGGGGTGAAGACTTGGAACCTTCTAAACGTGTGCCTAAAAAGTATTGGAGATACGCCAACAGGTTTCCGAACCTACAGCTCTACAAGGTTTACTGGGCAGCTTATGGCCTCATCTTCCGATGTGTAGAGTGTAGCCGAGAAATTCCATCGCTAGAGAAGTTTCGGCGACTCTGCTTTAGAGAACCAAGGTCCATGTTTGCTCGGAAAGTGTGTATCCCGCTTTGTAAAGACTGTGACATGAGGCTAAAAAAATCTGCCAACTCTCACTAGTCTTTCTTTTTGGGGTGCAAATTGGGAAAACAACCAGATGTGAAAGAATTCAAGGGCAAACCCGACGTCTTCGTAATAAATGAGCGAGGCATAATCGGTGTTACAACATCGGAGCACATGAAAGTCCAGGATATACCACTCGAGCAATTCCTTAGGCAGGTCATCGAAGAAGGCCGTAAATATGGCGATGAGATCATCCACAAATACGACTATCCGAACGGTGATTGGTTTCCGTGTGGATCCGCAAATCTAGTACTCAGATGGAACCAGCACAGAGAGATCCTAGACCTCTTTCGTAAAACATCAAAAGAGGGAAGAAAGGGCGAAAGAGACTTCTGGACTGGATGGTTCGGGCGCCTAATGAAAACTAGCTCTCAAGGTTGGTGGTGGACTCCGCCTATGTGGAGTACACAAGCAATGAAGTTCCAAGAAGAAGTCTGTAGATTCATCAGAGAGAAACTGATATTTAAAAATATCAAGGTCGACGTAAGAACCTACATCGACTAATCTCCTTTTTTTCTCGGGGTGATAAAAGGGTGATTGAGTTCATGGTTTCAATTCCCGAATGTCGATACTCCCGAGACTACAAAGCATCGAATCCCATTGTGGCTATTAAGAAGTATCTCAACTACCACCGTCGGTTCTCACACATCAGACCAACCAAAGTCACCGCAACATGGCGAGATAACAAAGGTAGCCACAGGGCTGAAGCTGAGGTTCAATGGTACACCGGAAAGTTACAAAACTCGGTTCTAAAGTCTGAGCACGAAGGCGAATGGTGGAAAATTCTGAAAGTGGAGAAGAGATAGCTCTCTCCCCGTTTTTTTCGGGGTGTAAATTGAGCCAAGAACTATTAGAACTAATACATCGAATCAACGTCAATAAATACTCACTAAGCGACCCGAAGCATGTGCTTCTGAGAATGATTGAGGAGATTAAAATGAAAACAGGCCACTTCTACTCTCGAGCTTGGGAAATAATGGTAGAGTACATAGCTAAGTGGCTTGTCCTCAACAAAAAGACGGGACTAGCGTGTATGGCGCCATTGCAGAGTTTCCGAGGGCTTTCCCTCAAGAAAGACAGCCTATATGAATACCTTGAAGGCCTAGACTACTTCCAACACTACTACACCGCGGCAATGGAAAGGATTATAGTGATCCGCCTTTAACGGGTAATTATGCAGAGAAAATTCACGGAAGAGCAACTATCAGTCGTAGTGAAGCTTTACAAAGAGGGACGGAGCTGCTCGGCAATTGCCAGAAAATATGATGTTTGCCATGGAACAGTTTCAGACGCTCTAAAGAGAATTGGTATCCAGGTGAAGAGGCTTAAAGAACCAACTAAAACTCTTCCCTCCACCGAAAAAATAGCTTACTTCGCTGGCTTGCTAGATGGAGAGGGAAGTATGGGCATTTATCATAAAAGCCCAAGTTGTGTTCGAGTAAGTCTTTACATAACCAATACATCAGAACAACTGATGAAATGGCTTATGGAAAACTTTGGTGGAAACTACATTCTCAAAGAGCGAGCTGGAACAATTTCCAATCTCCGAAGAACTAAAGATAGTTTCTGCTGGAGATACTATAGGAATGTGGAGGCATACCGACTCCTTAAAGCAGCCCTCCCTTATCTGATAGTAAAGAAGTCGCAGGCTGAATACGCTCTCCAAGGATTAGAGATGTCCTTAAAAAGGTGGAATCAATCCCCATAAAAGCCGTGGGACTACATCGGCGAGGTCTACATAGAGCTGGGACTTGTAGGCAAGAATACAGGGCAAAACATGACTCCAAGGTTCATTGTGGAGTTGATGACGAGGATGGTCTATACGGGTAGATGGGAGGAGCTGGTAAAGGACGGTCAAATGGAGTGGATCATCTATGAACAATACCTGCAACACCTGGTCTGGTACTGGTCAATTTTTCATTCTCGACCGAGGCATATAAGAGCAATGGAACCGCCGCTTCACACACAGCTGGACCCATGCACAGGAACTGGACGGTTTCTGATAGTGGCTAGTCAAATGATGCCTAAAGCAAACTTGGTTCTATTCGGTATCGAAATTAATCCAGCACTCTACCGGTCCTGCCTTGTCAATATGGCGCTTTTCTCCCACCATCCATACTCCATAATCTGTGCTGACTCCTTAATGCTGGATGGAAACAAAACGGGGCCTTCAAGCAAACTATGGGATTATGGAAATCAGTGGGACCCACCAGACCTATCGGAATTCTATGTTAAACCGCCAGCGATAGATTCCAAGCATTTTTCCCTGAAAGCCTTTGTAAAAGAGTGAATAAATTGCCATTCTGTAGCAAATGTGGAGTCCAATTAACAAAAGAAAATTGGAATAACTCAGACCAAAAAGTACACAGGAACATTTGTAAATCATGTAAGCGGAGACTTTGGAAGATTTGGCGGCTGTCTCATCTGGAGAAGGACAGAGATCGCACGCGTAACTACTACCGGGCTAACGTCATCCATTCAAGTAAGGGTCCAATAAAAGGAAAGAAGAGACCATATCCTTCAAAATGTGAGTTGTGTGGAAAATTAAGGGAAAGAGGGCTCGTCTACCATCATTGGGATGACAACAGACCGGAACTTGGAATATGGGTTTGCAGAGGAAACTGCCACAGATTCTGCGAACGAGTAGACAAAGGCTTGCATGAAGTGTATCTGAATATCAAAAAGAATCTGGAGAATGAGACATAACTCCGAAAAGCTTTTCATTGAAAGCGTTCATTGAACAAGAGAAAACCTAACATTTTTTCTATCGGGGTGAGAACATGAAACAGTTTGCGACTCAGATTCGCACCTATGATTGGGAACATGCTCCAGTGAGTACCGAGAAGATCAGTGACTTGGTCTTTGAGTGGAAGTTCTATCCTCGAAAGGACATTGATTACAGAATTGTTTCCAGATACGCCAAGGCTTTGAAAGCTGGCTCCGTTTTTCCGCCTGTGAAAATCGGGTTGCTGGCTGGAAAGAAAATCATTGTTGACGGCGTGCATCGCATCAGGTCCCGTCAAGAATTGAAGCTCAGAGACGTCGAGTGCCTGACCCTTCCATTTGAAAGCGCAGCTACATTATTCGCTGAAGCTATTAAGTGGAACGCCGACCATGGAAGACCGTTCAGCGGCGATGAAGTCAGAGACAACATCAACCGGCTGAAAAAGTTCAAGTTTGATGTCAAGGACATTGTGGCGCTTACACATGTCCCAGCCAGTGAGATCTATCGGGAAATGGTCGCGCCGATCACGGTTTTGAAGGCGCCGTGTGGCAAGAAAATCTACTGCATCCCTGGTCAACCAAGCGGGCGTGAGTTGGTGCAGTTCAAGAATGCCTTGATGTTGATACGCGATGTGGCGAGGGCTGGCTGTATCCCTATGGATGATGAATTCCTCAAGCAGCTGGTGAAGCAGTGTCGAGAGAATTTAGGGAGAGTGCTTTCTAATGCTTAAGGTCAGGAGTTGCGGTGTAAGGCGCGGTGTAGTCCTGTTTGGTAAGGAAGGAGGTGATTCTTGGCAGGGTAAAGTCCAGTGTGGTCGGGCGGACCATGGTGAAGTCTTGTACTGTAAGGCAAGGCACGGCTTCATTAAGGCGAGGTGTAGTATGGCTAGGCTTTGCGAGGCCCTGTCCTGTTAGGTATCGTGAGGTGAAGCAAGGATAATTCGTGGCATGGTGTCGTGGAGCGGGCTCCGGTCCTGCTGGGTCAGGTGGAGTTTGGTTCGGTAAAGTAAGGCAGGGAGACTCATGGCATTGCGAGGTCCGGAGGCGGTTGCGCGGGGTTCGGTGGAGTGGTGCTTTGCCTGGTATTGTGAGGTAGGGCGTGGAGTTTCGAGGCATCGTATGGTCTGGCGATGTCCTGTTTGGTGCAGGCGGGGCCGAGTGGGGCACGGTACTGTCTTGTTTGGTGAGGTATGGCATGGCATCACAAGGTACTGTGCGGCATCGCGAAGTTTGGTCCTGTGAAGCACGGTCTGGTACAGCTAGGTGTGGTAGGCTTTGGCACTTTGAGGTCCGGTATGGCTAAGCATAGCACTGTAGAGTCTGGCTTTGCACGGCTAGGTTGGGTTAGGTAAGCTAAGGATTTCTTTTTTTTTAAGGGGGTGAAATACATTGAGTAAGAGAAAAAAGGAGGTGCAGCGAAACATGATGGGATCCCAGAAAACAATAGATGTAACCATTCGAGGTAAGACACCTCTGTTGATGAATCGTCTGAATGTGGAGAGTTTGAAATCTAAGACCCGAATGAAACTAGAAACCTACAGTACAAAAGAAGATGCGGCTAAAAGTGCTTACATGGCAGTGATAAAGGGCAAGAATCAGCTGTACATTCCTCAAGAGGCGCTGTACAGCATGATGATAGGCACGGCAAAGCAGTACAGAATTCGAAGACTAAGCTTGTCTAGTCTCTTAGCTGGAACAATGCGGATCGAGCCGGAGAAGATTCCTTTGGGCACGGACAAATACGAAGTGGACGAGCGTGCAGTGGTCATCGTGAGGCAACGGGTACTGAAGGGCAGAGCAAAGCTTCCAAAATGGAAAGCGAAGTTCAAGATTGTCTACGACGCAAAACGTCTGCCTGAAGGAATAGAGAAGACATTGCTAACTGTTCTTGACGATGGTGGAACTCGAATGGGGATACTGGATTACCGTCCGCAACACAAGGGCTGGTTCGGCACTTTCGTGGTCGAAAGCTTCGTTCCCGAAGGAGAGGAAGACCTAGTAGCGAAAGAGCAAGTAGCGGAAGAAAACTAGAGGTCTTCCCTCTTTCTCTTTTTCTTTTTGGGGTGAAAATACGACATTCGTCTATGATGAGGAAGGTTTGTTGAAGTGTAGTAGCTGTGGTTCACATGCATTCGACATGGTAGCCGAGCTACGCATCTCCGACGTGTCTAAAGACGGTGATGACCCCGTTGCCAACAGAACAATCGAATCAGAACGCATAGTAAGTCTGATGTGTGCAAGATGTGGGGCCCGAATACAATGAACAGAATAACATACTATGGGAGCGAGAAAGAGATCTCTCGGGCCATAGAGGCTCTAAAAAACTATGAAAATTCCAAGCCTAAGGAACCTCGCCTTGAAAACATTAAAGAGACCAATGCTAGACTCGTAATCCAACAGATCATCGACCAAAACCATATCAAAGCCTCAATCCTCATTAACGGCAACTCCGTCTGGAGCAAGGACCGCATACTCAGGAACCTCGAGCAAATAATACAACATGGAACTCTCTACGATGAAGACCAGACCAAGCCGCCAATACTATCACATTACTTCTACCAGTTCCTCAACCAAGTCTGTGGAAGTATGGCCCACTACGATATTAGTGGCTGGATACACAAATATCCCACAATAGAACACCTAAAGAAATTCTTCAAATCCAACGAGTTCGGAAAAAGGGTTCTAGAGTTCATTCCGCCAGACAGAGCTGATGCAAGAGCCATAGTTGAGGCAATAGAAGCCAGACTATTCCCATTCGAAGCCTATATGAGGGCAAGGACCTCAGAGGAAAAGTGACTAACGACACTACTCTTTTTTTCTGTGGGGTGAGAAAATACCAACAATAAGAAGCCTATACAGCTTTGAGCAATTCGAAGAAGTTCTGCAAAAACTAGCACACCAACTGGCCATAGATGCCGTGAAGAATCTTAACCAAGGTGACATCCGGATAGTGATTCATGGAAAACGATTCTCGATCCTAGAAACTGGACACGCAACTATCCGATTCTTTGCAAGACACGCTAGCTACTTCGAGCAGCCAAAACCAAGGTCGTACAAGACCTACTGGGGCTTTGATGTTGAAGAGAAACTCTTCCTGAGCAGCAACCACAGCACTAAAATATCCTTTGTGGCAGGACAAACTGATGCCGAGACCGCCGCCAAGAGGAAGAAAGTTGAAGAGTTCATAGACAAAATCATGGCTGAGGCATCCATGAAACCAATTCCTAGGTTTACATTGAAAAACAGAATAGGCTAAACCTCCTTTTTTTACTTTCCATTGTTCCGCAACTCATAAATAGATAATTCCACAATACGTAAAAGCGGGGTGCGTAAAACGGCAAAGAACAAAAGCGCAAATTACGAGAGACTTAGCCTAAATCTGACGCCGGAGCAATCAGTGAAGTTCAACACCTACATCATAAACGTCGGAAAGAAACAGGGACGAATCCCCTGGAAAATCAAGACCAAGATTCTGAGAGCTGCCCTCGACGAATGGTTTGAAAACCACGGAAACGACTACGACATAGACTGGACCAAAGAAGAGAAACCCCGAATGCAAAAAGCGCCTCAAACGTATGGTCAAAAACAAAATCACGGATCAGCTGGTTGAACAAGCCTTAAAGGGAGGTGAGAAAGATTGAGAATGTGGCTGATGAGGAATGTCAAGTGGTTGATTCCCGTCGCATTAGTCATTGTTGGCGTGGTTTCCCCGCTTGGTTTTCCAAGATCAGGAACTCCGTTCTGGTGGATAGAATAGAAAGTGCCTTACGTGATTACCTCAGGTTGCTTCAATTAATCTTGATGTGCATTGCCGTTGCAGTATCGCCTTTGTTTATCATCATGCTGCTGCTGTGCGTTCCGTTTCCTGTCAACACCATCCTGACCCTTGGGTTGCTCGTAGGCCATGGCATTGCGGCAGGCCTTAAGGATTGGTTCCTCTACAAAAGCAAAGAAAACGACTAGCCACTTCCTCTTTTTTTCTGTGAAAGCCTAAAATACTACGTACATCACAACAATCGGCGCTCGCGATCTGGACAAGGGCATCAGGTTTTGGCTGTGGGCGAAAGACACCCCGGTTCCACGGTTCGCCTGGAGCTACTTGTCAGGGTTGTGGACATCCGCCCTCTTCAACATCGCAGCTGGCCTCACGCTGGCGGCGCTGGCGTTCATCAGCCTGGCCTACCAGAAACTAAGAGGCTGAAGGGACCGCATAAAAACCACTTCTTTTTTCTATTTTCGGGGTGTAATGAGATTCTAGAAGAATCTTTCATCGGGTTTTATAAATCATTGAGGATAGCTATTGCTGTGCTGCAGGGGGTGATTAAGATGGAAACCTTAGATACTCTTCTAGCTGTGCTTCGGGATGGTGCATGGCACGACCTAAACGAATTGAGCACCAAACCGGGACTTAGAAGAATATCTATGACTGCACTCGAACTTTCCGCCACACTCTTCGCTAAATACGGCTTCATTGAACAGAGAGAGACTTGGAAGGGCGACCCTGACAGTGGCGAGTGGATACTCCCCGTGACAGAAGTCAAAATAAACCCTAGAACCAAAGCATTCCTAGAAGCGATCGAAAGAGTCGAGAAAGCCTCTTGACTTTTTGGGGTGAAATCATGCCGGAAATCTTTGTTTGGAGAATACCGGTCTCTTTGACGGACCTTGTAAAAGAGTATCGGATAGAATTTGACCAAAAAGCTATTGAACTGTTAGCCGATGTAATCCCGAAAGACTCGCTCGACCGTCTCTACAGCAAATGCGAGGAAACCAGACTGAAGCTAAACATTCAAGACAGAAACTTCTCAATCAAACTGTTTCTAGCCGTTATGTTCAATGTCCTGCGCCTCTACTGGGTTACAAAAACTCAGGCGGAATCATGATGCTGGGTCAACTATATAAGCCGAAAGGTCTCGCACTGGAAACAGCTCAAGCAGTGCTCGAGGTTCAAGACCCCCGGGCCTGCAACGTGGCTGTAGGTTGCTCAAACGCCTGCCTCTACTGCTACGTGTCAAAAGCCACACATCAACCTAGAAGCGTATGTAGAGTCGTTAGGCTACCGAAGAAGCCGCCGGTTGAACTTGTGAAGCATCAGCTCAAGAGATATTGGGAGTTTCATTGGGGAGTCGAAGGCGTCTTCCTATGCTTCTTAACAGATCCCTTCCTTCGACAAGTGCGCGAAAGCACAAGAGATTTGATTGAGTTACTTGTCGCTCGAGGCGCTCGGGTAGCCACGCTTTCTAAACTTGAGATTCCATACAACCATGCTGTGCGACAGGGCATGACTATTGTTTCTTTAGACGACGCATTCGCGAAACAGTGGGAGCCAAACACAACGAAGCCAAACGATAGACTCACAGCGCTACAACTTGCTAAAGATGACTTCGACAACTACGTTTGGCTTTCCATGGAACCGTATCCGCCCTCAGCCATCCATAAACAGCGAATCGAGGATCTGCTAGAAGAACTCAACTTTGTGGACTTAATCGTGTTTGGCAAGTGGAACTATGATGCCCGCGCGCGCACAGAGGAAGCGCGTATTGAATACGCAGAGAAAGTTATGGTTCTGAGAGACTTCTGCAAGAGCCACAACATTCGGCTACACGTAAAATCGGAGACTTTGAGGTTCATTGGGCAAAGGAGGTGAACTAATGGGAGACCCTATTCAAAATCCGTGGAGACCGCCAGAAAAGATCGGCTTGAAAATCAAGAATGTTACGTTGGATGAAGCTAAAGAATTGATGCAAAAAGTAAGGGAGATTGAACAGCGGCATCCAAAGGGTTGAGGGACTAGAATTTGTCGTACCTGAAGTAGCTGAAAAGGTGATCCGATATGTGTATCCTAGACAGCGGGTGGCAGGCTAAACATGGCTGACATTTTCGGAAGAATCAAGAAAAACGTCAAGTGTTGCGCCTGTGAGGGTTCGTTAGAGAACAGTAGATTTGTAAACCAAATATGTCTCGACAAGTTGGCCACATGGGAGTATCCAACTTGGGGCAACATTCTAGTCAAGGACAAATACCCTGAGCCACGTGCAGCAGCCATTCTCTGTGACGAGTGTATAAGAAGAAAGAGAAAGCCCAAGTACGCCGTTGAATGGAACAAGGACTTCTCCCAAGTAAGATACCACCAAGTTGAGGACCTAAAAGACCTGCCCGAAATCCGAGAGCAAGACGTCATGGAAGCTGAATCTAAACTTAACTTTTTTTCTGGGGTGATTTCTCACTCTCTGAGTTTCTCTCTTACCCTTTTCACCCAGCCTCTAACTATTCCCTCACGAGTCTGACCGCCAAAAACTGGTCTAGGGGACCAACTACTGATTTGTGGTGTGGCTTTCGGGAGGAGTGGACCAGGTCTAACATATACCAGATGAAACTCGGGGACTCTGACAGTTGGGTATTCTGGCGGTCGACTAACCTTCAAGTCCACCTCAGCTTGATTAATCGCCGGCGTGAACGTGGTTTCCAACACTTCAGCTTCTTCGCCTGTGGGGATTATTCTTACAACGTCGCCGATCGAAAACAGACTCACACGACGCAATGGCGCCAAATTCTCAGCAAGAGTCGTCAATTCCTCTCTGCTATCCGGTCTCCTTATTGAAGCCGTCCAAGTGCCTGTTTCGGGAATAATCCTCATTTTTGTAACTCGACCCCACTGCTCAGTAAAAGGACCTGCCACAATCCTCACCATATCACCAATCTTTACAGCGTAGGCGGGTCTAGCTTTTGGACGAACACCCTTAGGCTTAAACTTAGGCATAATCCCATGCTTCATCAAAGCATCCCACAAATCCCAGCTTGATGGACGTTCCCTAAGCAGCCATAACAACCAAGTTAGATACTCCATCTCACGAACGTGTCGGTCTGTTAAGTCTTCAGCACCGTCACTCGTGTAGTGCGCCATCTCGTGAATGAAGGTTTCGACCGTGTTACCTTCATCATTAAGTATGTCTTGGCGAAACCGAACTTGGTCGCCGACCTGCTCACCTCCATGAGCCAGCTCGGAGTACACTATGATTTTAGCTTCAGCTTTCGGTCCTCTATCCGAAGCATATAGGTAGAGTAACTTTTCCTGCAACCAATCTACAAGGGCTAAATTCTTTTGCTGAGTAATCGTCAAGAGATTTGGGGAAATTGGAACTCGCCTTTTTGCCTCATCTTCACTAACAACATCTCGGTCAGTTCTAATTATACGTCTTAATGTGTCAACAACCGAATATGGAGCCTCAAACACCGTAGCTCCTAAATGGCGTGCTCTCCTCGCCATGTTTTCTTCCGTCCGTAAAA
>Ga0315310_10001322_pt1 | contig 15641 bp, 11 predicted proteins | sample TDP5_MG_FD_203630 | JGI IMG/M metagenome (GOLD analysis project Ga0315310, IMG submission 203630) | Freshwater sediment microbial communities from Lake Towuti, South Sulawesi, Indonesia - TDP5 | ecosystem: Environmental > Aquatic > Freshwater > Lake > Sediment | place: Indonesia: South Sulawesi... | reverse complement strand
CCTTCGGGCCCTATGACAACCATGGTATTGTAAAAATTCTTCTTGGATCTCTCAATAAAAGAACCCGAAATATAAAGATTCAATTCTTTGGCTAAGGATTTAAGTGTTGAAATCGTGAGTCCATCTAGAGTTTCAGCTTGCTTAAAATTTTCAATGGTGTGCGAATAACCTGGAATAAATACCTCCGGCAATAAGCAGATATTGACACCATTATTCGCCGCTTCCCGGATCATCGCCTCTGCCTTCCCAATATTATATTCCCAATCATAAGGATGGGAGGCCATCTGCAAGCAGGCAATTTCCACCTTCATATCCAGTCAGTCCTAAACTGATTTAAATAAAAACTAATTTAAAGTATAAAAAGGGTTTACTCCAATATATATAATTCGTTAAGCATTCATGAGAAGCGAGGCTTATTTATGATTTCCCGTAAACAATTGCACAAAGAGCAGGCGGCAAGTGTTATTATTGCTATGATTTATGTGGAGCTCTTCTCCCATTTAACTCAAAAGTACGAGTCGTCGGTCATAGAGGAAAAATTGAAGACTATGGGGGCTAATATTGCAAAATCGTATTTTGCAATCTACAAACCTTCTAAATCCTCCATTTCGGGAATTATAAAAGAAATCGCCATAAATTTAGCTGGTATGAAACGCAATAAACTGAAAAAAACCGAAGATGGCTTCACTATAACCACCTTAGATTGCCCGCTTTGCCAGCCAAACATCGAAACAGAAGGACCGCATTTCTGTACACCAGTAATGGTAATATTAGAGACATTTTTGAACTTATCATTCTCTACCCGTCAATTCCCCTATAAACAGGTGATCGGAACGGTTGTAAAGAGCATCTCTTCCGGCGATAAGATATGCGAGTATCATTATCGCCTTATTGCGAAATAATTTCCCTTGGAGTATGATTATATGCCTGAAATAAAGAAGAAAAAGGTCGGCTTTCGTGAAAAGCTCCTAGCGGCATTAGGCAAACGATGGATGTACTGGAAAGCTCGAAAAGTAACAAAACTACTCATTAATTTATCCTATCGTGAGATCATGCGCCTATTAGTAGAATTATATGGCAATCTGGAATCCGCACTTAACGCGGTCTTCGAATTGTCGCTTCATGCAGGACCCGAATTTTTGAATGAATGGGTTGAAGGTGCCAATGTGATTTTCTCTAAGGATGTCAGCGACCATGCCTTATATATAAAATCAGGTTACTATTCCTTTACTGGCGACCATATTTCGTATATTAAGTATTTTCCGCCTGAGAAAGTTGGAGATCCGCATAGAGTCGTTTGGCGTCTCGATAAATGTTTCGTATGTGCTGGGATGCTAGATGATCCCACGTTTTCTGTCAAAAAAGAAGCCCTTGATAACCAGGGCTGGGGCAATCCAATTGCAGGTATCTTCCAAGCCACCACAAAAATGATTAATGAATACATTGGCCTTGAATTTATCTCGAAAGTACGTGAAACTAAATGTTTTCTACGTGGGGATCCCTATGGAGAATTCGTGGCGGAATTCTATCCTAAAGCTGGCACTAAATCTGCTTAAAATCAATAATAAGTACTCAGAAGGTTCTTGAATAACCTTAGCTTTTTATAGAGTTTCTCTGATTTTGTTTCAAAAGGAAAATTCAAGCTTACATATTTATTTCTTATATTTCTCCCGCTATTTTTTAAACCATTCTGCTATAATGCTATAAACTCCTTCAATTATTATCAATATTGGTATTTGGGACCATCTTACTATACAAGTCCTGACTTGTCCATCAGATTTTAAAATGGATAATTAAAGAAAGCTTTAAAAATTATTAACCTTTAACTCTTTTGAATGTTCAAAGTTTGAACATGATCTCTAAATATTATTCGATTTTATTAAATAAAGTCGAAGAAAATTCTTAAATCATCGAATATTATTCAGAGTTCCAAGAGAAAATGGAATTTTTTTGAATCGGCATTAAAAATTGAGGTTTGAGAATTTGGTCATCATTAAAGAACGACCTCATCCAAAGTTGGAAGATAAAACGGAAGCGATTGAAGAACTTTCATGCCCCGAATGTGGATCTTTAGATCTCATTAACGACATGACTCGTGGTGAAATGATTTGTTCTAACTGCGGAGTGGTGGTTACAGAACGCATAATGGACAATGGACCAGAATGGCGGGCATTTACTAACGATGAGCGCGAGAAAAGGAGCCGAGTGGGCGCTCCAACCACTTATACCGTGCATGACAAAGGTCTATCCACTATGATTGATTGGCACGATAAAGATATCTACGGGAAAAAGCTTCCTCCTAACCGTCGGGCTCAGATCTACCGGCTACGGAAGTGGCAGATTCGGACCCGGGTTCATTCTTCCATCGCCCGCAATCTCGTGATTGCAATGAATGAGCTCGACCGCCTCTCTAGCCAATTAGGGATCCCTAAAAGTGTCAAAGAAACATCTGCTGTGATTTATAGGCGGGCGATTGAGCGCCGAATTATTCGAGGCCGATCGATTTCTGCGATGGTTGCGGCTGCGATTTATGCATCCTGCAGAATTCGAAAAGTTCCACGCACTTTAGATGAAATTTGTTCGTATACAAGTATAAGACGTAAAGAATTAGGTCGTAGTTATCGATTAATTGTGGATAATCTTAATATTCATATGCCGATTGCTTCTCCAATCGATTATGTATCTCGGTTTGGCGAAGAACTCGAGCTCTCAGGACGGGTGCAGCAAAAGGTGTGTGAACTTTTAGAGAAGGCTCGTGAATACGGGCTAACCGCTGGGAAAGACCCTACCGGTTTAGCTGCCGCCTGCATCTATATCATCGGCATTCAGGAGGGGGAGCGGCGCACCCAGCGAGAAATCTCAAAGGTGGCGCACGTCACCGAAGTCACGGTGCGCAACCGGTATAAGGAACTTGTCAAAAAACTGAAATTGAAAGTCGAAGTCTAAACTCGTATTTTCCTTTTTTATTTACTTTTTTATATATAGGGTTTCAAAACTGAATTGAAAAGTAGGGTAGTTTAAGTATATTTAGATAGATTTAGATAATCGAACGACGATGGAAGTGCAATATTATCGCATCGGCCAAACGGCTAAACGGCTTGGGGTTTCCATTCAGAATGTAAAAATGTGGCTCAAAGCCCATAAAATTAAGAGTATACGTACTCTTGGGGGAGAGCATCGCTTTTCAAGCACTGAAATTAATCGTATCTTGGGTATTATACCGTCAGAAACTCGCAAAACCGTCCTTTATGCCCGCGTGTCCTCCCACGATCAGGTAAAAGATTTAGAATCCCAAGAAACGCTTTTAGAACAGTTCGCTGTAAAAAACGGCTATTCGGATATTGTTAAATTAATGGATGTGGGGAGCGGACTCAATCCGAAACGCCCCAATTTTACCAAAATGTTAAAATTGATTAATCAGCGGGAGGTAGCCGTCGTTATCATTGCCTATCGCGATCGTTTGACCCGCTTTGGATTTGAATATCTCGAGGCTTACTTTCAATCTCATGGTACCAAAATACTGGTGCTGAATCAAGAGGAAATTCAGGATCCACAAAAGGAATTAGTCGCCGATCTCATTGCTATTATAACTTCCTTCTCGGGCAAGATCTATGGGCTGCGAAGCCATAAAACTAAAAAGTTAATTCGCAATGTGAGGGCAGAGTTCCACTCAAAATAAGCTTCTTTGCTCCAATTTTAGAGTATTGAGCAAAGCGGAATAAAATTACGCTAGTGAGGGCTTAATCCGCTCAGAGCCTAGTCGTGAAATCTGCTTTCGCTTCGAAGGCAAATTCCGATATGAACTAGCTTCGCTCTCCTCAAAATGCGCAAATTTTGGCTCGGAACTTTAAGGCTAGAAATGGGCTGCAAAAAAGAGCTTGTGAAGAGGGAAAACCTCCTCCAATTTTGCGCATTTTAATTCATAACCTTTTTATAACACCTAAACCTCTTTTATTTGTGAGAATGGCAGTCCAAACGTATGACCAAATTAAAACCATCCACTTGCGGTCGGTCCCTCTGACACAGATCAAATATCGGAAAATCCAGGAGGTAATTCAGCTCTTTCAGAAGTCCACCAATTTTCTCATTCAAAAGGCGGTAAACAATCCCCTCTTTGAGCGAACTTCCAAAAAAGGAAAAAAATACTGGAAATATGCCTATCCTCTCGTCCGGAAATCCTTTTATTGCGAATGGAAACACCAATTTCGCCCACTCCATACGCATTATTGCCACTCATCTGCCCGTATCGCTTCGGAAATCCTGACCTCTTGGAATACCTGGCGCTATAAAACGCGTCATATCGTGGAGTGTCCGCGGTATACCAAGCCTACCATGCGATTAGAACGCGTTTTATGTCAATTCGATGGCACAAATCTTATTCTGGTGAGTGAACCGCGCACAAAACTGTATATCCCCTTACAACTCCATTCATTTGCTCGCCACATTATCCGCGAATTTGGAGTGGACCATTATAGCGAAATTACCATTTCCTCAATCAGCAATTCAACCCAGCTCCATATTTTCATTCCTTTCATGAAACAGATAGTTACTTCTTCCCCAAGCAGCTATATGCCCGTTGATATTAATGAACGGAGTATTGCCTATGCCCAGATAGTACCGAAAAAATCTCTTGCACTCCATTCGGTAGATACTTCCGAGATCGCCACCTGGCATTATCGCTATTCGTTAAAGCGCCGCCGGATCGCACGCCAGATCGCGCAATCCCATCCATATCAGCGGCTTCAGCGTCAGCGCTTATTCACCAAGTATGGACGAAAGGAACGGCATAAAACCACCGATTATCTCCATAAATTGACGCATCAGTTAGTGAAAGAATTGCACGGGGAAAATGCCGTTGCTAGCAGTTCCAAAATGTAGGAGTTTAAATACCTTTATATAGAGCTAAGTTTTGTGGAAAATTTGATAGTACTTAAGGACGCCAAATCGCTTTTAGGGGTAACCACAAAAACCATTCAAAAATGGGATAAAGAAGGGAAAATTAAAATTATACGCACTATTGGAGGACGCAGGCGAGTCCCCTTGAGTGAGATTGAACGCTTACAGGGAATTAGATCTCACAATTTACAAATTATCGGTTATGCCCGGGTCTCCTCCGCCACTCAAAAAGATGATCTCCAGACACAGGTACAACTCTTAAATCAGCGCGGAATTACGCATATTTTAACAGATATCGGTTCTGGGTTAAACGAAAAGCGGAGGAGTTATCGTAAACTCATTCAACTGATTTTAACGCATCAACTCCAAAAGATAGTCGTTACTTATCCGGACCGATTAACGCGGTTTGGATTTACTACCTTTCAACAATTTTGCGCCTCTTATGGAACACAGGTTGAAGTCTTAAATGATACGCTCTATAAATCACCGCAAGAAGAACTCGTCCAGGACTTAATCACCATTATCGCCCATTTCTCAGGTAAATTATATGGCTTAAGAAGCCATAAGGCAAAAAAGATGGTAAGTTCTGTTAAATCGCTGGTTAAGGAAGTGGAAACGGAGGAACTGAAGTGATTAAGACATATGCTATTGCTCATACTTTACAGCTTGATGCATTTTTTAGCAGTTACCTAAAGACCTTAAACGCCATGCTCACTGAGATTTGGGATCACGTTCAATGGCAGACCGTCCCCATTCCGGGTAAAAACCAGCACCGAATTCTCCCCACGCTCCCGGACTATTCATTCAGGAAGTTGATGCGGGAGACCTATGTGAGGGGCTGGATTTACGCGAAGCATTGGGTCGACTCCGCCTTAAAGACTGCCTTTTCGATTCTGAAATCGTGGAAAAAGAATTATGGCAATGGCACCCGAAAGAGGCACAAACCCGTGGTTTCCCGGCACTTCGTGCGGGTCAAACAAACCTTAATGAAGCTGGAAGGAGACCACTTGCGAATTACGATCAAACCGCGGGAATTTGTATACATCGATTTGACAAAACGCTATTTTAAATTGCAAGGCACACTGGGCGAACCGATTCTGACCAAAGATAAAATCTACCTGCCACTTAATCATTCTGATCTCGAAGCGGAATCGAATTCAGACCAGCACCCAAGTAAGATCGGGTGGGATTTTAACCTTTATTCCATAGACGGCTTTGCCCCCGAAACTGGCTGGATCAAAATCGAGACGAAACCGCTACACACCCTGCACATTGCCAGTTTCGAACGGAGGAGGCGGCTCCAGAAAAAGGCGAGTAAATCCCAAAATATAAAAGGGATCCTCAAAAAATATAAAAGGCGAGAGCGCAATCGAGCGAACAATGCAGTTCACACGCTCACCAATAGCATTATCTCACTCGGTAAATGTAATGGGTTCGAAGATCTAGTAAAAGAAGGGATGTATAAAAGATATCGGATCTGGAATAGAAAAATAGCCAGAACAGATTGGCGCAAAATAGCCGCGATCGCCTCTTATAAAGCAAAAAATATTAGGGTCGATCCGTATCACACCTCAAAGGAATGCTCCAGATGTGGGTGGACCAATAAAGACCTGAAAGGAGCCATCTTTGAGTGTAAAAATTGCGGGTTGCGAATTGACCGGCAACTGAATGCGGCGATCAATATTTATCTGAAGATGGGAGGTCTTCCCCACACCACTCGCTGGTTCGATGCGAATGTGCTGGGCAGGTTCACCTCGACCGGGGTCAAGCGGAAGGACTCTAATGAACTCGCGAGGAGTCTATATGATGTGATGAAACCCCAGCTCTATGTAGATCCCCTTAGGACTACTTAGAACAGAACCCATAGATAACAGTATCAAAAAATAGGAGTTTAAATAGATTTATATAGTCTTAAAGTATATGAAGAAACTCCTATCTCTTAAAGAAGTGACACTACTTTTAGGCGTACATCCCCGGATTGTTCAAAAATGGGATCAGTAAGGATGATTTGAACCTTTAGAGGACGCAGACGTGTTCCACTTAGCGAAATAGAACGATTACAAGGAATTAAAGCTCAAAATCCCCTTATAGTAGGTATGCTCGGGTCTCCTCTGTCTCGTAAAAGAATGATCTTCGAATGCAAATCCAGCTCTTAAAGCACTAAGGAGTGGAACACGTTTTTACGGATATTGGATCAAGGCTTACTGAACGGATCCGGGTCTGTTGTACAGACAAAGATTGACCAGGTGATTCCCTCTCCAGCTATAAAGATTATATACTGACCATCAGCGATGGCGTGCCGATGTTATGGGTTGTTCATATGAGAATTCGTAAAATATGCGGTGTATTTCAATCCGGATCAGTAAGGGAAATATGAATTCGTAAAATATGCGGTGTATTTCAATCCGCTAATATCACATATTTTAGAAAAATCAAAATTCATTCTACCTGCACTTTACCGGATTATATCTTATTAAAAATGGGATAGGAGTTTAAATATCTCAATCACGAAAAGTATGAATGAGAAATCAAAGAGGAAGGCTCTAAGTCAAATTCCTAATTTCTTACAAACTCATTAGTTCACCTTCAAATAATCAAATAATCGTTGGGATCAATCATGGACAAGGAAACCCAAATCGTCACGGTGCATGGGGAACAATTTTTCCTCGATGAGAATGCAGACATTTACAGCTGTTTTACATAAAGAAGAAGATATGTATGTAGCAGAATGCCCTGAAGTAGGAACTATCAGTCAGGGAAAAACAATTGAAGATGCTATTAAAAACCTTAAAGAAGCTACAGAATTATATTTAGAGGAGTTCCCTCTCAAAGGAAATACAAGATCGATAATAACTACTTTTGAAGTAGGATCCGTTGCCAAAACTTAAGAAGGTTTCAGGAAAAATCTTAATTAAGATTTCGTATAATAAATTCGGTTTTACAATAAGTGGTCAGACTGGAAGCCATGTAAGACTTTCAAAGATGACATCAGTTGGTATAATACTGTTAAACTCTTTTTGCTTTTTAGATAGATCTATAATGAGAAATCAAAGAGGAAGGCTATAAGTCAAATTCCTAATTTCTTACAAACTCATTAATTCACCTTCAAATAATCAAATAATCGTCGGGATCAATCATGGATAAGGAAACCCAATTCGTCACGGTGCATGGGGAACCAATTTTCCTCGAGGAAGATGGCGTCTTGGATCTTCATCGAAAGCGCATTACGGACATGGACCAGATTGAAGGATTAGCAAATATAGTTGGGCTGAAAGCACTGTATTTGGGAAATTCCAGAGAAAATAATCGTCTGAACGATGGAATAAATGAAATGTTCAATACATATAAGCATTTATAGTCTTTGATTCATTCAATTCTCTAGACATTTTGAACTTAAACACCTAGATACGCCTCGGGGAATTAATCTTCAAGTTTTGCGATTTTAATGTTACGATTATTGATGATGGCACGAATAATCCAATCCTAATCGTGAAGTATTTGGATAAATTCCGTTCAGGTTATTATGAATATTGGAATAGGTATTATCCTTACCAACGGATTATCATTCCGAATACGGAACTCAATGTGGTGAATAATGATTTTATTAGTTTGCTGGATAACAATTATGTTAAGAACCCTGCATATCAGAAATTTTGGTTCCTCGCATATGATCCGAGCGGGATTGACCAAATTAATGTTAGCTTACATGACCTTCCTATTTATAGAAATCCTTGAATTGTTAGAAATACTAGAATCTCCTAATACTTAATTTTTAAGAATGCTTTCCCGAAGAATGGTCTGTGAATGTCTTCTCGATGAAAGTATGAGGGCATTAACAAAGAATTTTGGGAAAAATGCCCCTGATTACAAAAATAATATTTTATTTTTTCGATTGAAGATTCAACCATTCATAATATTTTTCCATAGTAATGCCTACATAAACTGAAACCCATCTTTAGACCTTATCTTTTACAGAATTATAAGATCTATTTCCTCCTATTCTTCTAAAAATGGAGCACCCCGGTAATACTGATATGAAGTGATTCAATTCAATCACACATAATTTTATTACTTCACATGATAATATTCCCTTAGACTCTCTAAAAGTCAATAATAAAAAAAAATTGAAAAAAAAAAGATAAAACAAAACGGATGAAAAACTATGGCTAAAAATTTACAAAAACCTCGAAGTTTCTTAAGACGGCATGTAACTTCACTTTTCATCGCAATGATTCTTGTTTTAAGCGGATTTATTCCTTTTCTCTATCATTATCAACCTGCTACTGAAACTCCCGGGGGCATGACCCCTCCTCTTGCAGAAAACCTGACTTTTCCAGTAATAAATTTGAATACCGTTGCGGGCGAATCCAATTTCACCCGGGAGAGTTATCCTTTTATCCTCGACAACTACCCTCAATTTAACTGGAAAAATCCTGGCTGCTTTAACGGTTCACAGAGTTCTGCAGGCGCGATTCTCGTCGGTCCGACTGCGACTGTCAGAGGGTGGGACCGAAGACTGGCTACTAACCCTCTAACTTGTCCAGGCGCTGGGTCTGAAAAATATCCAAATATCTATAACTCGATTTCCGGCTTGAATGAATCAAACATTCGGATTATGTACTTGGATTCCAATTACAATTGGATCTCCATCCCCTACCAAATTGATATGCGCGGCTGGGTCAATATATGGTATCCTGCAGACCTGAATAAATTTGCTGGGATGGCTGCCAATGGGGCTGGCCGTTCGGATCAAACCGTAGGTACGGGCTCCGTTTTTAGTCAAGGTGGAGGTGAGCATATACAAGCAGATGCGACCGTTGGACTCGGCTGGATTGCGGGTGATTTGGTAACAAGCGAAGGATGGACGAACTATGGGCCTACTAAGGATGGCCACACCGGGGTCAATTGGCCGGGTTCATTAGGGGCTAATGATATGCTATTGGAATGGTACCGGATTCCGATATTCACTTACATTAGCCCACGGCAGCCTGATGGCTCTATCACCTCCAAAATGTTGAAAATCGACCCCCAATATCGCGATAACCTCGTCTGGTGCTACATGTCGAATAAAACTACTAACCCTCAAACTGGTTTCCCCTATAGACCCCACACGGCTTGGCTTAACGGAGATACTGGTGGCAGTAGCGCATTTACTAATGCGTGGAATGCCCAGCCTGGCACACCTGCGGGTGGGTACACTTGCCGCAATTGCTATCCCGCCTATGCTAACATGTCCAGAAACGGCTGGAGACCCGCCTTCGTGAATACTACTAATGGCCTCGATCCCAAGATAGAGTTTAATAGCAGCACTTTTTGTCGAACTAACATGGTCTTCATGGGCGATACGTGGTTCACAACCCCTGGCAATTATACAACGACAGCGGGCGGCTATCCAATGCCTAATTGGGTCAAAACTGCATATCCCTTCAAACTGATTGATGGGGCTGTGGATAAAGCGGCGCAAATCTGCTTCTATGTCTATAATGGGCGACGAGCGCCGGATTGGTATTGGTGGAATTACACCTACTTCCCGCAGCGGTTCGAGCTGAAAATTAGGGATCCCATCGATGGGGGGCAAACTTGGATGTACCTCTACTTCAACAACGCCACTGCTTGGAACCCCCTGAAAGGCGGAAAAAATCTCGGAGCACCGGCGTTCACAACCACAGATTCTGATGGCAACCCTATAAAATCGTATATTAGTTGGGATCCTGCAACGAATGCGGTTACTAGCGATTTCTACCGAGTCACCTTTGATCCAGCGACTCCTTTTCTGGTAAATAGCCTTCGACTGTTTGGGAATACGGATGGGCAATCAATCCTGAGCTCATTTAATAAAATGTATATCTATGGAAACGCTACCATGGCACAGGGCACTAATCAGGCCTGTAATAAAAAATTCGCCTTCGCACGTGAGGGTGTCTGGCAGGGTTATAATACCACAGTAAAAGGGTTCACTGATCTAGTCACTGTGATAGAGAATCCCTCGGTGGCATATCCAAATATTTCTCGGGATTTAAATCAACTCCAATCCTATCTCTATCCCCCGTTCTTGACGGGTAAGCGCGGAACCTACGGCAATAATTGGAGTGCACCGTCGTGTCCTCAGCATTACTATGGCCTGGGCGCATGTCTACAAAATAAAAGTCGTATGGGGCTCTATAAATGGGCCATGAAATACGGAGATCAAAGAGCCATAGCCAATGGACCTTGCCGAGTCGTCTTTTATGTCCAAGGGTTCATGCACATCAATATGAGCCTCATGGTCACAGTGTCCGGCACAGATATTCTCTATGATCAAGTAGATTTGATTATGCCCATGATGGATGGCCCGCTGTATTATTACCGACGGATGGAGGTAGGTCCTCCTACAAGTGTGGAAATTCCCGACCTCGCAGGTGCAACTATTAGAATCTATTATGCCTACATTAACTGTGGAAATCTTAATACAGCGATTCGAAATGATTTCAATGTTACCGCTGCCCAAGAATGGACTGGCGGGGCTGATCGCATCGATAACGGTTACCCAAAATTCGGGTGGAACGAACAATACGGCTATAAGAAAGTTGGCGGGTTACCCCTCCAAACCAGTGGCTGTAACCTCCTGGGATACAGTGTCTTTAATCCCGGGATTAATCCTGCAACCGGCACGCCATACAATCAGACAAACTATTATAAATCTGGGGGTAATCCTATCAGAAATGCACCTCCTTATGGTACTATTCAGGCTAACCGTGAGGCAATACCTCCTCCTTACGGAGGAACCGGGAATAACCTCAATGTGCCCGATTGGGCAATGGTGACTTCCGAAACTCATGGTGGGGTTTGGTTATACATCCCTAAACGAGAAGCCAATGAGTCCTTGGATAATAACGGGCGTGCAGGCAGGTATGGTTCAATGAGAATGTATTTCCGGGATGATATCTATCAGCCAGAATTTGGCATCTGCTTAGCTGGGAGCTACTTGGCAGGTACCACCTACAATCCATGTGATGCTTGGATCCGCGGCGGCACAACTACTTCTGAGTATCACCTAATGATGGTCTTTGGCGATTGGAAACCGAAGGATGCTCTAGAAGTCGGGCATAAGTTATATTGTAGCTACTACTGGCCCGTAGAAGCATTAGCGAATTTTACAGTTCAAACCCAAGGGCCGCGGTTCATTTTCCAGACTACGCAACCAGATAAACTAATCTACAAGAATGGGCAGAAAGTCAACCTCCTCGTGACAGGGGGGACCCCTATGCGGTTTAGCACTAATAGCAGTGGCATTTATACCAAGAATGCGACTATCTACGTGAATACCAGAAATATCAACCCTGCTGATCCTATCCTCAAGATGACAAATCGGGGCGATGGGAGCTGGAACTTTACCTACACCATTGGGACAGTGAGCCTTCCTTACACCCGTTACATCAATTTAACCGCAAAAGTGCCTGGAACATTATGGACCACCAATAGCACCTATTCCCTCTCTATCACAATTGACAACGTCCCACCGACTCCAGGGCAATTGGCTATGTTGAATACTACTACCCGGGCAGCTTCGGTGCTCCTCGATTGGAGTGCGTCTCCCGGATCTGATGTCGGATGCGCCTCAATGGCAAATCCAAGTGGCTTAGGGTGGTATAGACTCAAACGATGGAATGTTAGTTGGGCCGTGGATGGGACAATTCTCGCCGATAATATTCCTATTACGACTATGCAATTCCTCGATTCCTTCGTTCAAGATGGCAAGAAATACAATTACAACCTATCCACCTATGACGAAGTCGGAAATGTTATAGATGGTGCAACTCGCTCTACATTCATCTCCCTTCCCTTCATTCCAGCCCAGCCGGTTGACTTGGCGCCTACCCAAAAGACTGGCAGCGGAATCCTCATTGATTGGACCCAAAATCCTGGATCAGGTGCGACCATCACTGGCTACCGGGTGTATGTTTCAAACTACCTTGCTGGACCTTATTCTGATGCCTCAGGGCTATTGGCAAGTACCGTGAAGACATATACCTATCCGAGTGGTTCATTAACGGAAGCAAAATTCTACTATTTCAAGGTGTTAACTATTGCTTCGGTAGGTCTCCTTTCTGCACCGGTATATACAAGAATCGATAATGTGGCACCTGCACCAGCCGAATTGGCGACGCCGTTACCGATCTACAAATCCCAAACCGCTGAAATCATCCTCTCATGGGCTATAGACGTTCTCCCTGAATACCAGACCGGGGGCTTCCCAGGGCAAGATCTGAACGGGATTGACCATTGGACCCTCTACAAAAGAATTAACCCTGGCGGGGCTTGGAAATTCCTCGCCAATGTACCGTATGCTGAACTTTCAGAGGATCAGCGATATCTGGATACTGCTGTAGTGAATGGCGGTAACTATTCCTATGCCATAAAAACATTTGACGCCGCAGGAAATTCCGCCTTATGTGCGGTCAATAAAACCACAAAACTATCGGTCATAGGGCCAGGGATCGCAGAAATATATTCGGTGGTTCCTGGGAGCGGCGATGTGAAGCAAGGGCAAGTCTTCGTGCCTGTAACGGTCATGGTGCGGAATCCTGGGATGGCTCAGATAACCCTCAATCAAGTCTATCTATACCTTCACACGTGGAATGTCTCTAAAGAAATCAATGTGACCTTGAACTATCAAGGCTTCCGTAAACTAGATGGGACCGTTTTATATCAATACCAGAATCGAACCTTTATCTTCTATGTGAATGTATCTGTCACCGCCATGCTTGGAACTATCACTGTTGATGCACAGGCAATTTACAATAACACCAAGAAATCTGCTTTCGCCTTATCTCCCAGTTCCTGGGTAGTCACACCCGATGCCGAATTGATCATCCAGACTATTACGTCCGGCGTATCAGTAGTGTACCCAGGTAAGAGAGATATCCCAGTGACTGTGAATGTGAAAAATCCGGGGAAGAGTGATGCGATCATACAGACCATCCAATTGACCTTTAAACAAGGCGCACTCGATGTTTCTGGTGACTACCTAGTTGAATGCATTACTTCGTTACCGACAACGGGATTCAACAGCGGAGTTAAATCAATTACCTTGAATGTTTCCGTCGGTATCTCCGCGACTACAGGGGGTGTTACCATTGATGCGATCGTAACCGGAAGTGCCTCTGGTGTTCCGATGAGCGACAGCGGGGCGACTACTCCCCTAGTCTGGGCAGTCCAAACCTCGGCGAAACCAGTCATTGCCAGCATAGTAGCGGATAAACCCGTCTATTGGAGTCAGTCAACGCTCACTTTGACGGTGACTTGTGATAAAAAATACCATCTCGTGAAAGCAGACTTAACCCCCTTAGATAATAGCGGGTGGACCACCCCAGTGAATAGCTCAACGCCTGTCTATCTTATCACTAAGACTTTAGGTACTGTCGTAGGGGCAGGGACTTATCTTGTGAAAGTCAATGCCCTAAATGGTTCTGGCAACGTGAATCAGACTATTCCAATTCGCCTCGGGCAAGCACCCACCTTTAGCGGCTGGGTTCAGAATCCTTCTGGCGCTTCTATCCGGTATGATCAAACGGTGAATATAACAATTCGGATCTCTGATGATGTTAGCAATCAAACAGTGTCTGCCTACTTGAAATACAATGTAGAAGGCGGGGATTGGAATATCCGACCCATGACGCATACTGCTCATAACCTATACAGTCGCTGGACTGTTTTAATTCCAACTCAACAAGATGGCGGGCTTCTAACCTATACTATTAATGCGACTGATGCCGAAGGCAACTGGAACCTATTCACTTCGACCTATACGGTAACTCGTCCTGAGCCCAAACCATATATCACAGCTGAATCCACTCATAACCAAGCCAATACTGTCCAATATACTACAATCCCCGGGCAGGGAGCGCCGCTCAATCAGTGGGTCTACTATACAGCAACGATTGACACATCGCAGATGGGACCCGTTGGGAAGAACTACACCGTCATTGTACAATGCACTGATCCGGCTCACCGTGCAGTGCCTCCTGCTATAAATTACACTGTGTATTTATTGAAACCCAATGTTGTTTCGGTAACGTTGCGCCTTGAATTCTTGACTGCACTGGGGTTCACTACAGGCACTATAATCACAGGGTACATGTATATTTGCACTGGTTTGCCCAAAACTGGTGGGGAGACTATCGCATCATTTTACTTCCAACATCTCATAGAGTAAAAAAGCCGTCGATAAATATTAAATTTAATTTCTTTTTTTCTTTTTTTTTAAACCTTAATTCAAAGAATAAGCTACGGATTTTATTATAATGGCTCAATTTTCGGACTACATTCGGATCCTTCGTCCCTCGCAGTGGTATAAAAATTTTTTAATACCTGCTGTCGGAATTTTCTCATTTCAAGTATTTGAACCCAGTATTTATGGATATTTAATGATAGGCTTCATTCTAGCGAGTGGGCTATCGGGTACAAATTATATTTTTAATGATATCATGGATATAAATCAAGATAGGCTTCACCCAACCAAAAGATACCGTCCAATTGCGTCAGGAACGGTTTCAAAGAAGAATGCGGTAGTATTAGGAGTTGCAATCTTCTCTATTTCACTTACATTCTCCTTTCTACTCAATATTTGGTTCGGAATTATTATGAGTATCTTTTTCCTCATTTCTCAATTATATACCTTTATTTTGAAACGAATTGTAATTGTAGATATTTTAACAATCAGTGTGAACTTCATTCTCCGAGGGCTTGGTGGTCTCATTCTTCTT